>JAEEGH010000401.1_pt1 | contig 197467 bp, 323 predicted proteins | sample 9134181 | NCBI WGS metagenome assembly JAEEGH01 (sample SAMN16246544, study PRJNA631951) | gut metagenome | biome: gut microbiome; feature: rumen; material: DP-attached | host: Bos | place: Iran: Karaj | collected 2018-10 | reverse complement strand
TCCGCTAAGTGCGACCAGGGGTAATAATCCTTTTATCGGTAGCCACTGTTTTTCTACTGCTAATAAATGGTTAAAACAAATGGGAACCACAGAGATAGATTGGTCTTTGAATTAAGAATCCTCTAATCTGATTCTATTATAACAAATATTTAATTTTATGTCAATCCTATAGGAGGTATTATGAAGATAGATAGCGCCAGTTATACTAAAGGCAAAGATATAATTGTAATGTAGTTTCCATTAGAACAATACACCTTAGACGAAGCAAAGCAGATGATGAAGAATCTCAAAGAAATTTTTCCAGAAAATGATATACTCTGTTTACCCGTAGATATATCATTAGCGGTTTTAAGAGAGGAGAATCCATTTTTATGATTATCTATACAGATGGTGCTTGCTCTAAAAATCCAGGTCCAGGAGGATTTGGAGTAGTGATATTAGATGATAATGAAAATCTATTAGACTATCATTCTGAATACTGTGCTAATACAACAAATAATAAAGAAGAATTAAAAGCAATTTTATATGCCCTGCTAAAATACGGCACAACAGGTGATTTAGATACGCCAACAGTTTATAGCGATAGCGCGTATAGTGTAAACACTCTAACCAACTGGATGTTTTCATGGCAAAAAAAGGGATGGCTTAAATCTGATAATAAAACACCAGAAAATCTGGATTTAATTAAACCTTTTTATAATTATTGGCAAAAAGGATATAGAATTAATTTAAAGAAAGTTGTTGGTCATGCTGGCAACAAATGGAATGAAATGGCTGACCAATTAGCTACTGGTAAATTGCGTTTTAATAAAAAATATGATATAATATAAGTAGAAAATAATAAGGAAAGGATAAATTGTATGGCTGTTGATAAAACACTATATAATGAAGAGAGTATTGAGAGTTTAAGTCCTCTTGAATTTACTCGTTTGCGCCCAGGTGTTTATGCTGGCGATACGACTTATGCTACTCAATTACTTGTTGAAATCTTCTCCAATGCAGTTGATGAATTTCGTCTTGGACACGGAGATAAAATTGAAGTTGAAATTAATGGCGCAAAAGTCAAAGTAAGAGACTATGGTCAGGGATTTATACCAAATAGCTTCAGGGATGATGGAAAAACAATCCTTGAGGCTGCTTTTAGTGTTCTAAATACTTCTGGTAAATATCGTGAAGATGGAACTTACGAAGGAACTTCTCTTGGTTCTTTCGGTATTGGTTCAAAGATTACAACATTCTTATCTCATTGGCTTGACGTTTGTACTTTTAGAGATAACGCTGCAGAAGAAGTTATTTTTAAAGAGGGCGTTTTTGAAAAAAGTATTCACGCCGACGTAAACAAAAGGCCGAATGGAACCCAGGTAGAATGGGAACCAAGTGAAGAATTTTTTACACATCCAGAAGTCAATATCACGGAGGTAAAAAGTCTCTTCAAGACTGTTGCTTGTCTTTGCCCTGGTCTGACTATTGAGTTAAATAATAATGGAGAAAAAACAACTTATTTCTCTAAAAATGGAATATCAGATTTAGTTGATGAAGCGGTAAAAGGCAAGGAGTTAATCGATCATCGTTTTGATTTAAAATTTGCAAATGGTAAGAATAAAATTGATATGGTTATGACCTATACATCAAATTATTCTATGACGATGGTACCATATGTAAATACAGGTCTTACATCAGTTGGACCTCATATCACACAAATTAAAGCTCTTCTTACAAGAGAATTTAATAAGTTCTTCAAGGATAAGAAGTGGATTAAAGATGGTGAAGATAATCTCTCTGGTGAGGATATCCAAGAGGGATTATATATTGTATTCAATATTACCGCGCCGAATGTTGCATATGATGCGCAGGTAAAAACTCGCATTACGAAGATTGAAATGAGCCCTTATACTGCGGCGATTGCTGAGGAATTGCGTATTTGGTTCGCCGCAAATGAGAAAGAAATCAAAGCTATCGCGGATAAGGCTAAAATGGCAAAAAAGGCTCGTGAAGCTGCCGCAAAAGCCAGAGACGCAGTTCGTGATAAGCAAGCTAAAAAAGAAAAAGCTCTGAAGTTTGATTCTAAACTTGCAGATTGTTATGGTAAAGATCGTAAGAAATGTGAACTTTATATTACAGAGGGTGATTCTGCTTCTGGCAACTTAAAACAAGCGAGAGACAATGAATTCCAGGCAGTTCTTCCTGTACGAGGTAAGATTTTGAATACTCATAAGGCTGGAGTAGATAAAATCCAGAAGAATGCAGAAATTATGTCAATGATTGATGCTTTCGGATTGGAAATCGATCCACGCACAATGAAAGTCACATATGATAAAAATAAAATTAGATATGGTAAGATTATTATTATGAGCGATGCTGACGTTGATGGCGCTCATATCAAAAATCTTTTCTATACATTTGTGTGGAATTTTTGTCCACAACTAATTGAAGATGGTTTTGTATATGCTGGTGTTCCACCCCTTTATAAAATCACCACAAGCAAAGGATATAAGTATCTCAAAAACGATGATGATTTGAAGGCTTATCAAAAAGCAAATACTGGTAAAGCATATAAAGTTAATCGTATGAAGGGTCTTGGTGAGATGGACGTTGAAGAAACGGAAGAAACCCTTACCGACCCAGAACAGAGAATTATCAAGCAGGTTACAATCAGCGATGCAGAAGCCGCAAGAAAGTTATTTGATGATTTAATGGGAACTGCGGTCACTCCTCGAAAAGTTTATATTAAAGAACATAGTGAGGAGGCAACTTATAATGCGGAATAATGTTATTAAACTACCCGATAATGAGAATATGAATCATCATCACTTTTGCCCAAAATGTCATTATTGGCTTTTTGGAGAAAATAGAGGAGATCCATATTGTCCACATTGTGGAATTAAATTGTTTTGGAACTCTAAAAATTTAGAAGAATTTCATTCTCAAATGTATGACTATAGTATTGGTAGATATAAACAATTGGTAGAACATAAGGAGGCTTGTTATGCTAAATAACAGACTCACTGCTAGAAATCAATATGGAGATATTCTTTATATTGGTCAATATAAACAAGGTCAATACAAAAATTGGGGAGATTATCCCGAAAAAATGACCGATGAAGCTAAGGATGAGGTTTTAGCAAAACTTTATTTTGTCGAAGAAGCAATAGAAAATTTTGAAGAAGGGATGGAAACACTTTATGGCAAACGAGATTCTAACTGACCTTATTACTGAACTTGGTACTAATTTCATAGAGTATGCGGTTGCTGTAAATACTGACCGTTCTATTCCAGACGCTAAGACTGGACTAAAGCCAGTAGCCAAGCGTATTCTGTATTGCTCTTATGATGAAGGATTCAGTTCAAAGAAACCACACGTCAAATGTGCCAATATCGTTGGTAATACAATGGCTTATTGGCATCCTCACGGAGATTCAAGTATATATGGTGCATTGGTTCGTCTATCTCAAAATTGGACATTACGCTATCCTCTTATTGATTTCCACGGTTCTAATGGTAGTCGTGATGGCGATGAACCTGCGGCTTATCGTTATACAGAAGCCCGTTTGGCAACTATTGCAGAAGATGGTATGTTGGTTGGAATGAAGAAAGGTGTTGTTGATACAGTGCCTAACTATTCTGAAACAAAAGATGAACCTGTAACTCTTCCGTCTTATTTCCCAAATCTACTCTGTAATCCAAACACAGGTATTGGTGTTGCGATGGCGTGTAACTGGGCTCCACATAATCTAAATGAAGTTGCGCAGGCAATCTTTGATTATATGGATGGAAAAGAGCCAATGATTCCTGGACCCGACTTCCCAACCGGAGGTTTGATTACTAATAAAGATGATATTCCTGCAATTATGAGAACTGGTCGTGGAAGCGTCAAACTTCGTGGTAAGTATAATATTGAAGGTAATAATATTATCTTCTATGAAATCCCATATGGCATTGTCACAGAGACTCTTATGGAACAAATCGGTAAGGCTTGTGATGACGGCGATGTAGAAGGGATTAAGCATATTCGCAATGAAAGTAACCGTAAAAAAGGTTTTAGACTGGTTCTTGAATGCGAAAAAGATGCTAATTTGAATAAAACGATTATGCAATTGTTCAAAAACACAGATTTGCAGACTTCGTTTTCTTATAATATGGTTGGCCTTGTAAGTAAAACTCCAAAAGAGTTGAATTTAAAGGAATGCTGTCAAATTTATGTTGAGCATAATAGTGAGTGCATTCGTAGAGAAACTGAATATGATTTAAAGAAAACCGAAGCAAAACTTGAAGTTGATGAAGGCTTGCTTAAGGCTCTTGAAGATATTGATAATATTATCGCTCTAATTAAGGCTTCAAAATCTGCGGCTGATGCTCGTGTGCAGCTTTGCGCCAAGTATAATTTTACAGAGCCCCAGGCGCAAGCAATCACCGATATGAAACTCGGCAAGTTGGCTAATCTTGAAAAAGTTGAGCTAAACGAAGAAATTGAAGGTCTTAAAGAGGAAATTAAACATTTTAATGCTGTTCTTGCCAATCCTCTTGAAGAACTTAAAGTCCGTTTGAGAGCGATTGTTAGTAAGTATGGCGATGCTCGTAGAACGGAGTTGACTCAAATTGCCGAGCCGAAGGACAGTGAGGAAAAGAAAATCGCATCCATACCACCAGAGAAGATGGTGGTTGTTCTCACGGAGGCGGGAAATATTAAGAGAATTGCGGCGACTGCTTTCAGAGCTCAAAAGCGTGCAGGAAAAGGTGTCAAAACTCAGGATGAGATAACTTCTATGGTTTTGAGAACTAATACCGTAGATAGTTTGATGATTTTTACCGATCAGGGTAATATGTATCGTCTTGTTGTTGATGATATCCCAGAAGGAACTAATACTTCTAAGGGTATGCCAGTGAAAGCTTTGGTTTCAATGGAACCTGGTGAAAATCCAACAGTAATTTATTCTATTTACAGAGATACTGATGCTAAATATGTTGTCTTTGTAACAAAGCAAGGATATGTAAAGAGAACTTCTCTTGATGAATATACTGGTGTCAAAAAGAAGAATGGCATCAAAGCATTGAATTTGCATGACGGAGATAGTATTGCCGCCGTATTCCTAGCAAACGAAGAGCAAATTCTTATTCTTTCAAAGGATGGATATGCTATCAGATGTAAGGGAACTGAATTTCCCGCTACTGGACGTGTATCTATGGGATACAAAGGTATCAATTTGAAAGACGGAGACGAAGTTATTACAGCGCTTCCAATTCGTAATCCAGATGATGATGTAGCAATCTTCTCTTCTACTGGTCTTGGTCGAAGAGTTGCACTCAAGAGCTTCTCTCCGCAAGCAAGAAATGGTCGCGGCGTTGTTTACGCAAAAGATGCTAATGCAGTTGCAGCTTGCCTTGTAACCGATGGAGATTTGATTTTGGTTTGCGGCGATAAGACTTCTTTGTGTGTCAAAGCAGAAGAAATTGTTGAAACTGAATCAAAAACCACTCAAGGCAATATCATTATTAAGGGAAATAATAAGATTACTGGCGTCAGTAAAGTTTGAATATTTAAAAAAAATATTTTATAATTAAAATGTAAGGTAAAAGAATATGGAAGAAATGAAAGAATTAGTCGATAGACTTAATTATCTTACTAAAAAATACGATGAAGGACATCCAGAAGTAAGCGATAAAGAATGGGATGAACTTTATTTTAAACTCGTTCAAATGGAAGAAGATATGGGGATTCATCTTGATGAATCTCCTACACAGACAATCATCTATCACGTAGTCAATGAATTAAAAAAAGTAGAACATAATCATAAAATGTTATCTCTTGATAAAACTAAGGATATAGAAGAGGTTAAAAAATTCTTAGGAAAAAACAATGATTATGTTGCTATGTGTAAAATGGATGGTTTGACCTGTTCATTAAGATATATCGGTGGTAAGTTGATTTCTGCAGAAACTCGTGGGAATGGACTTATTGGTGAAGATATCTTGCATAATGCTTTGGTTATTCCATCTATTCCAAAAACAATTCCATATCCAGAAGAACTGATTGTTGATGGAGAAATTATTTGTACCTATGAAGATTTTGAACCGTTTTCAGACACATATAAGAATCCACGCAATTTCGCAGCTGGTAGCATCAGACTTCTTGATAGTAAAGAATGTGCGAAGCGTAATTTGACTTTTGTTGCATGGGATGTAATAAAAGGTTTCCCAAATGATAATAGTGTTTATTCTCGGCTGCTACTATTAACCTTTGAAGGCTTTGATATCGTACCCTTTGATAAAGGACCAGTAGAGCGTTGTATTGATTGTCTAACTGAAACAGCAAAAGATTTAAGCTATCCAATAGATGGTATAGTGTTTAAATTTGATGATATTGAATTTGGACAGCGACAGGGAGAAACAGCACATCATTTTAAAAACGCTATCGCATATAAGTTTTATGATGAAACTTATCCAACTAAATTACAAAATATTGAATGGTCTATGGGTAGAACAGGAGTATTAACTCCGGTTGCAATATTTGATCCAGTGGATATTGATGGTTCTACTGTAGAACGCGCAAGTCTGCATAATATAAGTATTTTAAGAGAAATGCTTGGCGATATGCCATGGAGAGGTCAACCAATTGAGGTTTATAAAGCTAATATGATAATTCCACAAATCGCTAAAGCAGAAGTATCAAATGCAAAAGATTGGACATGGGACAAAGGTTATATTCTCAAACGTCCGGAAAAGTGTCCTGTTTGTGGTGGCGATTTAGTTGTTACTAGATCCGATAACGATATTCTTAATCTCACTTGTATAAATCCAGATTGCGACGGAAAACTAATCAATAAATTAGACCATTTTTGCGGCAAGAAGGGTCTTGATATCAAAGGTCTTTCTAAAGCAACTTTGGAAAAATTGATTGATTGGGGTTGGGTTAACAACTGCGTTGATATCTTTTCATTAAAAGATCATACTAAAGAATGGGTTGTAAAGCCTGGCTTTGGTGCCAAATCTGTCGAAAAGATTCTTGATTCCATTGAAGAGAGTAAAAATTGTTCAACCGAGGCTTTTATTGCTTCTCTTGGTATTCCTCTCATCGGCAGAACAATCGCTGCTGATTTAGCTAAAAAATTTGAAACTTATGAAGCTCTATCAAAAGCGATTGATGAAGGATACGATTTTACTAAACTACCAGGCTTCGCTTGGGCTAAATCTCAAGCACTAACTAACTTTGACTATACAGAAGCCGATAAATTATACGGTATTCTAAATGTGAAGCCTGCGCCGACTGTTATTGAGGCATCAGAACAGCCACTAAAAGATATGAAATTTGTAATTACAGGTTCTGTTAAACACTTTAAAAATAGAACTGAACTACAAAGTTTGATTGAAAAATGTGGTGGTAAAGTCGTGTCTGCTATATCAAAGAACGTTGATTATTTGATCAACAATGATGCAGAATCTACATCAGCAAAGAATGTAGCTGCTAAAAAGTTGGGGATTCCTATCCTCAATGAAGAAGAATTTTTAGAGAAAATCAGTTGATTTTTCAAAAAAATTTTTGTATTATTAAATTGTAAAAATTAAGGATGAAAATTTTAAAGAAAAATGAAAACAAAAGACGTAAAAAAGTTAGCAAAAGAAATTATGACTTTAGAAGATATCATTGACACGAGTAAAGATGAAGGTGCTATCAATAAAGCCAAAAATCGGATACTTGAAATATCTCACAATATCAGTGTAGAAGATATGATTCAAGTGGATGAATATATTCAAGATCATATGCAGAACCAATCTTGATTTTAAAAAAATTTTTTGATATAATTTTTACAGAAGGTAAGAAAATTACCGAAGAAAAAAATATTTTATAAATAAAAAGGAGAAATTTATTATGGCTATGAAGGAAAATTCTAAGAAGGTTCTTGAGTATTTGAAGAGTATTAACGGTCAGGATGTTACCGCTGCTGATGTGGCTGACGCCCTCGGTCTTGAGAAGCGCTCTGTTGATGGCATTTTCACAAGTGCTATTCAGCGTAAGGGTCTTGGCATCCGCACTCCTGCTGAGGTTGAGCTTGCAGACGGCACTCATAAGGCTGTAAAGTTCCTTTCCCTCACTGAGGCTGGTATGGCATTTGATCCCGATGCCGATGCTGAGTAATTAAAGCATATTTTATGCGGGGTGAGATAAAACTCACCCCGCGTTTTTTATAGTGATTATCCTATATATTCTTATCGGTCTAATTGTAGGAGGTCTTGGGATATATCTACTACTTAGACCGAAACTCAAAATTACCGTTGAAAAAAATATTGCTATTGAATAGGCTAATGAATAGCTTGAAATAAAAAATAGTAATTTAAAAGAAATTAACGAACATAGAGAAAAACTATTAGAAGAAACTACTCAAAAATATTATGAAATGGGAGCCAAAAGAGAAGAAATAAAAAAGGCTCTCGAAGATTTAAAAGAAACTCAGCAAAAAGCTGCTGAGGATTTGTATAGTTAGGCTTTAAATATCGCTGAAAATAGTTATCAACAAGAAATTGATAGAATTAGTGATGATTTATTTAATCATCGTGAAGAAGCAAAAAATCTTTATCTCCAAATGACGGAGGAAGCTGTCCAAGAGTATCAAGAAGCTATTGCTGAAAAACAGAGAAAACTTAATTATCTAACTACTTAGTTGGAAATTAAATAGGTAGATGTAAATCTTGCGGTCGAGGCTGCCCAGCGGAAGATGGAGATGGAAAATAAGCAAGATTATTATCGGGTTTGCTTGTCAGAAGAAGATGTGGCAGAAATAAAACGCTTGCGCGAAGTGCTTCCTTATTTACGAGATAAAACTCCATTAAATAAAGTTATTTATAAAGTTTATTATGAAAAGCCACTTACTGATATGATTGGTAGAGTAGTTGGCTCTGGTGTTCATACTGGTATCTATAAAATCACCAATATTGAAAATCAAATGTGCTATGTTGGTCAAGCCGCAAATATTGCAGATCGTTGGAAGCAGCATTGTAAGCGAGGCGTAGGTGCTGAAGACTGGACGCAGAATAAACTTTATCCAGCTATGTACTCTCTTGGAGTTGAGAATTTTACTTTTGAAATCGTAGAAGAGTGCGACCGTTCTAAACTAAATGAACGTGAGGACTATTGGCAAGACTATTTTCACGCAAAGGATTTTGGGTATAGCATAAAATGAATTAGAAATATTTTATACAGAGAGATAAAACATTCTATACCAAATATACCAAAGATGAGATTAGAAGTATGATAAACCCCTATGAAGAGAAAACTTTTTTACCAATTCTATAGGATATGAATTATCCTTATATAGATTATTAGTGGAAAAGGCTTGTAAAAAAAGCAGAGCAATATACTACTGTAGATAAATATAGCACATATGTTATCGGCAGGTATATAGCACTAATGAAGTTACGATCTTTTGCTTTTTATACTTGGGAAGATTCTAATCTTATAAACCAAGCAAATAGAGAAAGCGGTTTAATTTATGAATGAAGTTATTGTTTATGGAAAAACATTACCAGAAGCCTATCATGGCTCTTTATTACTTTTACAAGAAGCTCCTATAACACCTTGTCCAGATTGGAATACTAATCAAAAAGAACTTTCTATGACTTTTATGGTAGATCATCCTCTACAAGATAATATGATTAGTAAGTTAGCATTTTGCGATCCAGCAAGTCTTGAACAATATTGTCAAGAAATGCTTGATGGAATTTTGGATTTTGAAATTGCACAAGGTAAATGGGATTATACATATCATGATAGAATGACCAGGTATCTCTGTTGGAACGATGATATTCCAGCTAACCAAATCACTTTTATTGTAGATGAGCTTAAACGCAATCCATATTCTCGTCGGGCTGTTATTGATGTGAGAAATAACGCTCAGGATATGTATAGCGATGACCCTGCTTGCTTGCAACATATGCAATTCTTTATCCGCGATGATAAACTTCATATGAAAGTTCTATTCCGTTCTAACGATGCCTGTAAAGCCGCGTTTATGAACGCATTTGCGCTTATCATGCTTGAAAAAAGAATTGCTGATACTCTTGGGGTTGAGGTAGGAACCTATACTCATAGAGCGAACAGCTATCATTGTTATGAACGTGATTTTGGTATGCTTGACGGATATTATAAACGTATCTGTAACGAAGATCCAGATGATTTAACATACTCCTACTGGGACGATTGGAAGTTGCTCATGGACGATGCCAAACCTGAAATAGCTAATAAGGTTGAAAATCTAAAAAAAATATGATATAATATATATAGAAAATAAAAAAGAAGAGGTTATATAAGTTATGTCATTAAAACAAAATTTTATTAGTTATGTTGAAAGCAATTTTAGTACAAATCCTATGCCCGAAGATTTAACCGAGTATTGGGAAAAATTTAAGGGCGGCTCTGGCGGCGGAGACAAGCCGCAGTTTACCGAGAATGGTAAGAAAATTTTGATTTTCCTCCAGCAGAATCAGGGAACTAAGACTTGGAAATCCAAGGATATTGCCGAGGGTATGTTTATTGCATCTCGTACAGTATCCGGCGCAATCCGCAAGTTGGTATCCGATGGTTATGTTGAGAAAGTCGGTCAAGACCCAGTTATTTATAGTATTACTGAAAAAGGTATTGAAACAAAAATTGAAGATTAAGGAGATTATAAAAAATGAAGAATATGATTAATGCAACTCATGTTGAAGGTCTTGTTTATGAATCTACTCTTGAACTCCGTGTTTCCGGTGAGAATTCTAAGAACCCCGGTACCGAGTTTATTATGGGTAATTTGAACATCGCAACTGATAATGACTGCACAAATATTGTTCCCGTGCATTTCACTTATGTAACCGCTACTACCTCCAAGGGTAATGCCAATGCAACTTTTGGCGTTTTGAAGGATATTGTTGATGGTAAGATTGGAACCGTTATGGCGAATGGTAAGGAAAATGCGGGCAAGGTTCGTATTGATTCCGCTATCGGCCTTAATGAATTCTACTCCGACCGCAATGGCAAGGAAGAGCTCGTAAGCGCAAAGCGCAATGAAGGTGGATTTGTTCACACTGTTGCAACTTTAAACGCTGACGAAAAGGCTCGTAACACTTTTACAGCTGATATGCTCATCACTAGTGTAACTCACGTTATCGGTGATGAAGAGAAGGGTACCAAGGAAAAGGCTCTTGTTCGTGGTTGTGTATTTGACTTCCGCAAAGCCATTCTTCCTGTCGAGTTTTCTGTGACAAACGCGCGTGGTATGGACTATTTTGAGGGGCTCGATGCTTCTCCAAAGTCTCCTGTGTTCACTAAGGTTTGGGGTCGCCAGATTTCCACTACTGTAAAGAACACCAGGGTTGAGGAGTCCGGCTGGGGCGAAGCAAATGTCCAGGAGAGCACCAGCACTCGTCGTGACTGGGTAATCACTGGTAGTAATACTGATCCTTACGAATGGGATAGCGAAGATACTATCACCGCTAAGGAGCTCACCGAGGCTATGGCAAACCGCGAAGTATATCTCGCAGGTATCAAGCAGCGTCAGGATGAGTATAAGGCTTCCAAGGCTGCTCCCGCAGCAGCAGTTCCTGCCAACACTGGATTTAATTTCTAATAGGAGTAAAATCCAATGGAAGTCTCTGTTGATATTGACGAAGTAGAAAAGTTTATAATTAGTGACGATTTTAGAGGATATTTACTGAATAATACACCAGAGTTCGGAGTGGCTGCATTTATTTTGCAGTCACTCTTGGACGCGGTTGATGAAGCAAAAGAAAAAATAAAGGAGACAAAATAATGGCAGAAATTTCCCTACTTGACCTTCAGCCGCATCAGGTTTCTCGTGACCTGCGCGGTTACTCTGTGCTCTTTTATGGAGCACCTAAGACTGGTAAAACTACAATTTCCAGTCATTTTCCAGGAGCCCTTCTTTGCGCTTTTGAAAAGGGCTATAATGCCCTCGCCGATGTTTATGCGCAGCCTATTAACTCCTGGGCAGATTTTAAGAAAGTTATTACTCAGCTAAAGCTGCCTGCTGTTGCTGAAAAGTTCCAAACTGTTGTCGTAGACACTGGCGATATTGCTTATGATATGTGCGTCAAGTACATCTGCGCCCGTGAGTCTACTGCTGATAAAACATATGAAACCATTGGTGATATTCCCTACGGTAAGGGTTACACTCTTGCTATGCAGGAATATGATGAGCAGTTCCGCAAGATTCTCCAGATGAATTATGGTCTTGTTATTATTTCTCACGACAAGGACAAGATCTTTAAGGATGAATCTGGCCAGGAATATAATAAGATTGTTCCTACTTTAGATAATCGTGCAGCTCTAGTTTGCGAGCGTACCTGCGATATTATTGGTTATGCTCGTGAAGTAAATACTGAAAGCGGTCCTCAGACTCGTTTGTTCCTGCGTGGAACACCTCGTTTTGAGGCTGGTTCTCGCTTCCGCTATACTCCCGATTCTATTGAGTTCTCTTATGAGGCTCTTGTCAATGCAATTGGTGATGCGGTTGAAAAGGAAGCGTCTGATGGTGCGCATCGCGTTACCGACCAGAGCCAGGCAGCAAAGGTTTATGCTGAAGAGCCTACTTACGATTTCAAGGCTATGGTTGAAGAGTTCCAGGAAATTGTTGGCGGCCTCGTCCAGAAGAGTCCCAATATGGCAGCGAAGATTACTTCTATCGTTGACAAACATCTCGGCAAGGGTAAGAAAGTTGCCGAATGCACCGAGGCTAACGCGCCTCAGCTTGACCTTATTCTTTATGATTTGAAAGAACTTGCTTTAAGCAAGTGAGTATATAAAAGCCCCGTGGGTATCCTGCGGGGCTTGACTTTTATATAAAAATATGATATAATAAATATATAAGATAAAGTGAAAGGAGAGTTAAAAATTATGGCGCATTATGTTATCTGTTCAATCTGTAAAGAACGATTTGATAGAGATAAATATCCCGCTGTTCTTGTAAGTTCGCGTAGATATGCCCATGCAACCTGCGCCGGCACCCTTTCACCCGAAGATGAATAGAAAGAAAAAGATAGAAAAGCATTAGAAGACTATATTATTAAACTTTTCAATTTGGAGCATATGGATGGGCGCATCACTTTACAAATTTAGAAGTATATGCAAGACCATCCCGAATATACTTATTCTGGCATTAAACGTACATTAGAATATTTCTATGAAGTTAAGAAAAATTCTTTGGAAAAAGCTAATGGCGGTATTGGTATCGTTCCGTGGGTTTACGAAGAAGCGAAAAGATATTATTACAACCAATGGCTTTTGAGTCAAAAAAATGCAGAAAAAGATATTAACACATATATTCCAAAAGTAAAAGAAATTGTAATCCAACCGCCAAAACGCCAGCCGAAAAAGAAGAGAATATTCACATTTTTAGATGAAGAGGAGGTCAAAGACTGTGGCAAATAAATATGTTGATACAACAGCAATTATGTAGGTCATTGGGCATGTGTTTAATAATCCACAGCTCTTAGACTTTACAGATAAATACACAGTGAATGATGAAGATTTTCCAGATCAGTTTCATAAAATTGCTTTTGGCGCAATTTATAAACTACATGAACTCGGTGTTCAGAAAATCACTCTTAATGCAATCTCCGATTTTCTTGCGGCAAGACCCAAAAGCGAAGCGGTTTTCAAACAGCAAAAAGGTGAAGAGTGGTTGCTAAAAGTGGCGGAAAATTGTACGCCTAATGCTTTTGATTATTATTATGATAGACTAAAGAAATTTACCCTTTTAAGAGCATATGATGCTTGTGGGGTTAGTGTCAATGACATTTATGATCCAGATGATATTCTGGATACTAAAAAAAGACAGGCTCAAGAAGATAAATTAGATAATATGAGCCTAATTCAAATTGCCGATGAAATTGATAAAAAAATTGAAGATTTGCGTTTGCGCTATGTAGATGAAGTAATCGACGAAGCGCAACAGGCTGGAGACGGAATTTTTGAACTAATCCAAGGGTTCAAAGATAATCCAGAAGCAGGAGTTCCTCTCTATGGTCCGCTTATCAATACAGTGACTCGTGGCGCCAGGCTTAAAAAGTTCTATCTGCGCTCGGCCGCTACTGGTGTCGGTAAATCCCGTTCAATGGTAGCAGATGCCTGTTATATTGGTTGTAATAAGATGTACGATGAAATCTTTGGCTGGATTAAAACAGGTCCGGCGCAGCCAACTTTATATATTGCTACCGAGCAGGATTTAACAGAAATCCAAACAATGATGTTAGCTTTTCTCGCAGATGTAAATGAAGAGCATATCATTGATGGTAAATATGAAGGCGATGAAGAAGAGAGAGTACTTGAAGCAGCGAAGATTCTAAAAAATTCTCCGTTGTATGTAGAACATCTTCCGGATTTCTCCCTTCAGGATGTTGAAAATAAAATTAAACGAAATATTAGAGACCACGATGTAAAGTATATCTTCCACGATTATATTCATACTTCAATGAAAATTTTGGAAGAAATTACTCGTCGCAGCGGCGGTGTAAAACTGCGCGAAGATAATATTTTGTTTATGTTATCAAATAAAATCAAAGACCTTTGTAATCAATATGGTGTATTTATTATGTCTGCAACTCAGTTGAATGCAGATTATCAAACCAGTGAAACGCCAGACCAAAATCTATTGCGTGGCGCAAAGAGCATTGCTGATAAGATTGACTTTGGCGCAATTATGCTTCTTGTAAAAGAAGATGATAAAAAAGGTCTTGAAAAGATCCTTTCTACTGGAACTTTTGAACCTCCAACGATTAAGATTTCAGTATATAAAAACCGCCGAGGAAGGTATAAAGGTATCTATCTTTGGTGTAAGGCAGATTTGGGAACCTGCCGAATTAAGCCAATGTTTGCAACCGGATGGGACTATGAGCTTATTCCGATTGATGATACAAGAATTCATATAGCAAGTGCATTTCCAGATGATGAAGATGAAGATTAAGGAGTTTAACAATGATTAGAAAGAATGAAAATTTTGGAACTTGTGTAATTATGACTGGGGCTGGAACCGGCAAAGTCGGCGCCTGTGAGTATCAGATGCCACAGGCTATGGCTACTGAACTGCTCAAAGAACGTAAAGGTCAGGAAAAAAATATGCGACCACAGGATTATTTGGTAAAGTATGTTAATGAACAGTGTGGTCTGCTCTATAATTGTGTGAGGGTGACAACTATCTAATGTTAGTCTTTGATAAACAAGAAATAAGAGATAGTTTATCAATAGATGACGTGTTTGACCTTCTGGAAGAATGGGGCGGTGAGCCAGAGCGATGCCCGACTGGGCTCATCGCCCGAACTATTTGTCATAACCGGCTAAACGATGAAGCTTCACGCAAATTATATTATTATGAAAATACAGGACTTTTTAGGTGCTATACAGGTTGTGAAGACCCAGTATTTGATATATTCCAACTTTGTATAAAAGTCATGGATTTACAAAATAATATAATATATGATTTGAATGACGCCGTTAGATGGATAGCCAGAAGATTTGGTATTTCTGGTAAAGAAGAAGATAGTCCAGAAGATACTGGATTGGAAGATTGGAAAATTTTGGCAAATTATTCTCGGATTCAAGATATTCAAACTGCAGCCCCCCATATTGTTCTTGAAGAATACGATGATACAATATTAACTCGTTTTAATTATGATGTAAAGATTAAACCTTGGTTAGATGAAGGTATTTCTCAACAAGCAATTGAGCACGCTGAAATAGGATATTATCCAGGAGACGCGCAAATTACAATTCCTCACTTTGATAAAAATGGTAGATTTATTGGTCTGCGCGGGCGCACTTTGGTTGCCGAAGATGCGGAAAGATATGGAAAATATCGACCGATGAAAATTAATGGAGAGATGTATAATCATCCTCTTGGATTAAATCTTTACAATTTTAATAACAGTCGCTGTGTTATTCCTCGCATGAGAAAAGCTATTGTATTTGAAGGAGAAAAAAGTTGTTTATTGTATCAAACATATTTTGGTTTTGAGAACGATATATCTGTTGCTTGCTGCGGTAGCAGCTTATCTTCCTACCAGACACAGTTGTTAATTGATGCCGGGGCGCAGGAAATCGTTGTTGCTTTTGACAGACAGTTTCAAAATGTTGGTGACGATGAATATTGTCATCTATTGAAAAACTTAAAGAAAATTTAGATGAAATATAAGAACTACGTTCAAATTTCGTATATTTTGGATAGAAAGAAAATAACGGGGTATAAAGATAGCCCAATAGATTGCGGAAAAGAAAAATTTTTGGTATTATATAAAGAGAGAGTGCAATAAATGAAAGGTTGGTAGTGATTAAAGAAATGAAAAGAAAAGTTAAATATATTGATAGGTTGTGATACGATGAAAGGAGGTTGATTTTCTATGGAATATCAACTTTTAACACCAAGCATCCCGGTACAAAAAGATGCCACGCCGGTCGAACTGGTGTTTGCTAACAGGGGGATATTTCCCTCTGACATCGATCACTATCTAAACACAACAAGGGAAGATATTTTGGACCCCGAGCTGCTTGATAATATAGCTTAGGGCGCAAAAATGTTTGTCTAGCACCTTGCCGCAGGTGATAAAATTTTTGTATAGGTGGACAGTGATGTGGATGGTTACACGTCGGCTGCCGCCCTCATCAATTATGCAAATATGATTGCCCCTGGACATGCTCAACAAAATATCTCCTACCGCATTCACGATGGAAAAGAACATGGAATTATTTTAGATGCAATACCGAAAGATGTAAGATTAGTAATTATTCCAGATGCGGGAAGTAATGATTATGAGCAACATAAAATCCTAAAAGAATAGGGTGTTGATGTTCTCATAATCGATCATCACGAAGCAGACAAAATCTCAGAAGACGCTTGTATTATTAACAATCAACTAAGTACACATTATTCAAACAAATCATTATCTGGCGTTGGAATGGTTTATAAGTTTTGTCAATATATCGACAAGTTTTTAGGTAAGAATTACGCAGACGAGCTTCTGGATTTAGTCGCTGTCGGCATGGTTGCTGATATGATGGATTTGCGCAATTTTGAAACTAAAGAGCTAGTTTCATTGGGAATGAATAAATTACGCAATCCATTTATTATCAACTTTGTCGATGCGTAGAGTTATTCCTTAAAAGGATAGGTTACACCTTATGGAATTTCATTCTACATCGCTCCATATATCAATGCAACAATTCGCGTTGGAACATGGGACGAAAAACTGCTCATGTTTGAGTCAATGCTGGACTTTCGTGCTTACGAGCAAATAGCTTCGACGAAGAGAGGCTGTAAAGGACAACTTGAAGCAAGAGTGGAGCAGGCTTGTAGAAATTGCAAAAACATTAAGAATCGCCAAACTAAAGCAAGAGATACAAGCCTAGAAGTAATTGAAGAAATCATTGAGAGGGATAATTTATTGTCGCACCCTATTTTGATTATTTAGTTAGACAATCCAGTAGAAGAGAATCTAACCGGATTGATTGCCAACCAAATTATGGGAAAATATATGCGGCCTGTGCTTCTCCTTAATCGGTACATTGAGACTGATGAAGAAACTGGCGAAATTACAAAGTTCGCATGGCGAGGCTCTGGACGAAATGCGACATACTCTAAGTTGGTGAATTTAAGAGAATTCTTGGCTGAAAGTGGCCTGGTAGAGTATGCATCAGGGCATGCTTCTGCTTTCGGTGTAAGTATTTTAGATAAAAATTTAGAAGCATTTATCAATTACATTGATACAAAATTAAAAAATTTTGACTTTAGTAACAGTTATCGAGTAGATTTTATCTGGGTTGCAAATGAAGCAAGTCAATACGGTAGAGATATTATGGAAATTGGTAAACTGTCAAGTATTTGGGGGCAAGGTTTATCCGAGCCAAAAGTTGCCATTGAAAATGTTAATGTTCATGCCAGCAAACTTGTTCTTATGTCTCCAGATAAAAAACCTACATTAAAAATTATCCTTCCCGGTGATTTGGCTTTAATTAAATTTGGGTCAAGTCAAGAAGAATATGATAGTTTATATTCTGAAACAGGTTGTGTAACATTAAACGTCGTTGGCACTTGTAACCTCAATGAGTGGCAAGGCAATTTTAGTCCTCAAATTATAATTGAGGATTATGAAATCCTGAGCAAATCTAATTATTATTTTTAATACACAGCTTTTGACCTAATTGAAAAATTAGGAGGAAAGTCCTTATGAAAAAGAGAATTAGTATCTTATTGATTACTTGCATTTTAATAATGACATTTGTTGGTTGTAGCACATCTGTCAGCGCAAGTTCCCCTTATATTCCAACTGAAGATTTGGATATTTTACATTTCTTCGCGGATATCAACGCCGAAATTGAAAACCTACTTCATCGACAATATTTAGCCCACCAAATGGCCGAATGCGCGAGAGAGTTAGGGTATGAAGAAGATAGCGAAGTTATACTTGCGGCAAAAGTAGAGTGGCATAGTTGTGAAGATCTCCTACAGGGGTATATGGATTATTTAACTCAATGGAATCAGCGATTTGATGAATATCCATATGCAACTTATACATGGTTATATCTTACGCAAGAATTAGGATATAGTAACTATGTGGCTGCCGGAATATTAGGTAACATCATGGCAGAAGTTGGAGGTAACACATTAGAAATCCAATATTGGCTTTATTCCTATGGAAGTGGATATTACTACGGGATATGTCAATGGAGTAGAGATACATATCCTGATGTAAGAGGAGAAGATTTAATTTTTCAATGCGACTATTTAGCAAAAACTATTGAATATGAATTAAATACTTTTGGATATGCTTATCAATCTGGTTATGGGTATGCCGACTTTTTACAATTAGAGTCGGTAGAAGATACGGCTTTAATGTTTGCAAAATGTTATGAGAGATGTGCCAAGAGCACATACTCCGTCAGACAGAAAAATGCAACAAAAGCGTATGATTATTTTATGGGGTTATGCTAAGCATAACCCCTTATTTTTATAGGAGTTTAAAATGTATAGTTTAGAAACACATGTGAATATGGCAGCAGTAAGAGGCGGAAAAGGTAATCCTATTATTATTAGTTTTGATGATATATAGGATAAGCTGGATACTCTGGCATATGTAATCAATCAAACCGGTATATCTACTAAAGAAGCCGGTGATGCTCTAAAAAAACTTTCGTAGGCGCTGGCTGGGCCGGCGACGCCTGAGGCAACCGAAACCCCAAATCAAAATAGTGATTTCGATTTTTTGGAACAAAATGCCTATACCGAAGATAAAGATATTTTTTCAGGAGAGCAAACTGGGGAGCTAATTCCGCTTGACTTTGATGAAAAATTTTGATACAATATATATAGGAAATGAAATTATAAGGAGCTTTTTTTAATGTACCATGAAGAAAATGCAAAACAAGAATTAGAATTTATGTGTAATCTTTTTCCAGAATTTAAAAGGAATGTTGAGTTATTAGATCTATACGATTTAAGCGAATTTTTAGTAGATGGTATGAACCTGCACGCTGTAGAAGATGCGATTGAACAGAAATATGATAGATTTTTTTGGGAAAGATATGGTATTTATGTTTTTGACGAATTTAGTGATTATGATATTCAAAATTACTTCTGCAGCAGATATAATGTATGGTTCCAAGAATATACAGATTGGGTGGTGAGACACGATAATGGAGCTTACGAGAAAACAAGAAGAAGGGTTGAAAATAGCCCTGGAGAGATGGAAGAATAAAGAAAAATATACGGTAATTTCTGGATACGCTGGTACTGGTAAATCAACTTTAATTAAGTTCATTATTTCAGCAATGGGTCTCTATCCCAATGAAGTAAGATATGTGGCGTATACTGGAAAAGCCGCTAATGTCTTGAAAAATAAGGGTTGTCCAGGAGCAACCACAGCGCATAAGCTAATCTATCATGCAAAACTTATGCCGAATGGTAAGTATGTATTTACTCCAAAAAAGGTATATGAGATGGAGCGTGAAATTAAGGTCGTGGTAGTCGATGAGGTTTCTATGCTACCAAAGAAGATGTGGGAGTTGCTTTGCCAGTATAATTTTTATATTTTGGCTTGCGGCGACCCTGAACAGCTACCTCCTGTTCCGGATGGTAAGGACGATCCGGATAATCATGTACTTGACAATCCTCATATCTTCCTCGACGAAATTATGCGCCAGGCGCAAGAGAGTGAGATTATTCGACTTTCAATGCACGTTAGAGAAGGAAAACCTTTGTTCACATTCCCCGTTCAAAATGAACAGGTCATGATATTTGATAAGAAGGACTTGAATATCTCGATGCTTACCTGGGCCGACCAAGTGCTTTGTGCAACCAATAGAAATAAAGTATCTCTTAATCAGCAAATGCGGCAGGCTTATGGATTCCTGCCAGAGGTTCAAATTGGGGACAAAATCATCAATACGCATAATGAATGGGAGATATGTTCTAACTTAGAAAATCCTCTAACTAATGGAGTGATTGGAAAAATTATGCAGATGGAAACTCAGGATTGGGAGTATCCTTATTGGCTGCGAAACGAAAAACTGGTTATACCAATCTTGGTAGCAACTATTTCCGGCGACGAAGAAGGAGAATCCTTCCAAATGTTGCCTTTTGATTATAACGAAATTATGACTGGACAACCAAGTCTTAGCGGCAAAGAGGAGTATACCATTATGAAGAATTTAGAAATGCCAGTTCCTCTTCATGCAAACTTTGGCTATGCAATTACCGTGTGGAAAGCACAGGGTAGCGAGTGGAACAAAGTATTACTCTTCTAGGAACCTGGATGGCCTCGTCAACCGAACGACCGCCGCAAATATATGTATACCGGAATTACAAGAGCAGTAGAAAAATTGGTTGTAATATCTTAAAAAATATGTTATAATATAAGTATGATGAAAGTGGAGGTTATACATGAGACCATACTTCAATTGTCATACACACACGATGTATAGTAATTTAAGACTAGTAGATTCAATCAATAAGCCAGCAGACCTAATTAATAAAGCAATAGAACTGGGTCTTTCTGGAATTGCGATTACAGACCATGAATGTTTATCGGCGCATATTGAAGTTGAAAAGCATATGAAAGATGTTAAGAAAGAGCATCCCGATTTCAAAGTTGCATATGGTAATGAGATTTATCTAGTAGACGAAAGAAAATCAGGTCAAAAATATTACCATTTTATCCTAATTGCAAAGGATGCAATCGGTCATCGTGCACTTAGAGAACTAAGTTCAAAAGCATGGATGAATTCATATGTTGATAGACGAATGGAAAGAGTTCCAACCACAAAAGATGAACTCAAAGAAGTGGTAGGAAAATTCAAAGGACATTTAATTGCGACTACCGCCTGTATTGGCGGTGAGTTACCAAGTCTTGCAATTATCTATTCAAGAGCGAGAATTGTTAATGATAATACAAACGCAATGTTGTATTATAAACAAATTAATGATTTCTTGACTTTTTGTATGGATTTATTTGGAGAAGATTTTTACATTGAGTGCGCTCCTGGCACCGATAATGACCAAGTAACAGCAAATATCGTTTTGCATAAGATAGCGAATTATTACGGTATCAAAATGGTTGTTGGAACAGACGCACATTATCTTACAAAGAGTGAACGAAGTGTTCATAAAGCGTATCTAAATTCTAAAGAAGGAGATAGAGAAGTAGATTCATTCTATGAATTTACTTATCTTATGGACTCAGATGAAATCACAGATTTATTGTCTAAGTCTTTTGCTGGAGAGAAAAGTGTTGCGAATGAAATACTTGATAATACTTTGGAGATACAAGAGAAGATACAAGAGTATTCTCTCTTTCACAAACAAGACATACCCTCAGTTGTGGTAAAAGATTACCCCGTATCAAGTTGGTGGGGAACAAATAATGACTATGCCGACGAAATGGAGAAATATCCCACATTAAAAAAATTATTTACCTCAGAAGATATTCAAGATAGATATTGGGTAAATCAATGCTGGGATAAACTCAATGAAATTGGTCATGGTTGGGATAATTTTAATACAACTGGTGATGATAGATATCTCGTGGAATTGGAAGAAGAAGCACGAGTAAAAAGTGTCATCAGCGAAAAGTTGGAAACAAACATGTTCCGTTATCCTAACACTCTTCAGCATTATATTGATTTGATTTGGGATTGCGGTTCGATGGTAGGAGCTGGGCGAGGCTCATCTTGCGCAGCACTTAATCATTATCTAATGGGTATTACTCAGTTGGACCCGATTGAATGGGAACTTCCGTTCTTCCGTTATCTGAACGATGAGCGTGTTGAATTGGGTGATATTGACATTGATATTTGTCCATCCAAGTGTGGTTTGGTTCTCCAGAAGATCGCGGCTGAGCGCAGTCAAATGTTTGATAGCGAAGTTCCTGAATGGGCGAAGAAATCTTTCGGATGTACCAGAATTTCAACTTTTGGAACCGAAGGAACAAAGTCCGCTGTTCTAACTGCGTGTCGTGGTTATCGTTCAGAAGATTATCCAGAAGGAATTGATGTAGATCAAGCGCAGTATATGGCGTCTCTTATTCCGCAAGAACGTGGTTTTCTGTGGCCAATTAAAGATGTTCTTGAAGGAAACGAAGAGAAGAATAGAAAACCAGTTGGTACTTTTATTCGTGAAGTAAATAATTATCCAGGTCTTTTGGATATTATAAAAGGTATCGAGGGTTTGGTAAATAAACGGAGTTCTCACGCATCTGGTATTGTTCTATTTGATGGCGATCCATTTGAACATAGCGCATTTATGAAAACTCCAAAAGGAGAAATCATAACTCAATATAATTTGCACGATGCAGAATATATGGGTTTGACAAAGTATGATTTTCTGGTAACAGAAGTTCAGGATAAAATCGTTCAGACGATTCAGTTCCTCCAAGAGGATGGAGAGATTGAGAAAGATTTAAGTCTGCGCGAGATATATAACAAATATCTTCATCCAAGTGTTCTTCCGATAAAGACGGACAAAAAAATGTGGGATGCTCTTGGAGAAGTTTCAGTTATCAATACATTCCAGTTCGATAGCGCAGAAGGTTCAAAAGCAGCAAAGCAGTTGAAACCTCGTACAATTCTGGAAATGGCAGACGCAAACGGTTTGATTCGTCTGATGGGTGAAGAAGGTCAAGAGCGTCCGATTGATAAGTATTATCGGTACAAGAATGATATTAGTTTGTGGTATGAAGAGATGGATAATTTTGGTTTGACAAAAGCAGAACAAAAGACTATTGAGCCATACTTCAAGCCATCATATGGAGTTCCACCAAGCCAGGAGCAGTTAATGAAGATGCTAATGGATAAAGATATTTGCGGCTTTACCTTGGGCGAAGCAAATAACGCGCGTAAAATTGTTGGTAAAAAGCAGATGTCAAAAATTCCTGCGCTGCGTGAACAAGTCTTAAAGCAAGCAAAGAGTGAGCGTCTCGGACAATATATTTGGCGCTTTGGCGCAGGTCCGCAGATGGGTTATTCATTTTCAGTAATTCATGCTCTTGCATATAGTTTCGTCGGAGCGCAGACATTATATCTTGGCACTCATTGGAATCCGATTTATTGGGATACCGCGTGTCTGGTCGTTAATAGCGGCTCTTTGGAAGATGCAGTTGATGAAGACGGCGAAGCACTATATGACGAAGAGGAAACTGAAGATACTTCAAAGAAGAAAGCAACAAGCACTGATTATGGTAAAGTAGCAAAGGCATTGAATGATATTATTGATGCCGGAATTAACGTCAGTCTTGTGAATATAAATGGTTCTGATTTTGGTTTTAAGCCAGATGTAAAAAACAACAGAATCCTATTCGGTATGAAGGCATTGTTAAATGTGAATGACGATTTGGTAAATAAGATAATTGAAAATCGTCCATACCGAGGAATTAAAGATTTTTATAACCGTGTAAAACCAACCAAGCAGGCAATGGTATCGCTGATTAAAGCTGGTGCGTTCGATGATATGATGGAACGAAAAATTGCAATGGCTTGGTATATTTGGGAAACTTGTGATAAGAAGTCAAGATTAACTTTACAAAATTTCCCAACCTTAGTAAAACAAGATTTGATTCCAAAAGATACGGCAGAGCGGCAATTATCTTTTAGGGTATATGAATTTAATCGCTATCTAAAGGCAATGTGTAAGAAACCTGATTGCGCAACTGCATTTGTTCTTGATGATAGAGCGATTGAATTTTTATATGAACTCGGTTTTGAAAATATGATTGAGAATGACCATCTATTAGATATGAAAAAGTGGGATAAGAAATATCAATCATTTATGGATGTATTCAGAGATTGGCTGAAAGAAGATGGAGAGCAGATTCTCACCGAACTCAATACGCGTATTTTCAAAGCTGACTGGGATAAATATGCGGGTGATGCAAATTATTCTGCGTGGGAAATGGAAGTTCTATGTTTCTATAAGCACGAGCATGAACTGGCGAAAGTTAATATGGGAAAATACGGTTTAAGCAATTTTAATGATTTGCCAGAAGAGCCAGTTATAGAACGTACATTTTATAAAAACAATAAGGCAATCAATATGTTTAAGCTCAGTCGTATTGCTGGAACTTGTATTGCAAAAAATAAAATAAAGAGTGTTGTAACTATATTGACCACTGATGGAGTTGTAAATGTCAAATTTAGAAAAGAGTATTTTGCACTGTTTGACAAACGAATCTCTGAAAGAGGAGAGGATGGAGTTAAACATGTTGTGGAAAAATCTTGGTTTGACAGAGGCAGTATGATTATGGTGCAGGGTGTGCGCTCGGGCGATACATTCATTACAAAGAAATATGCGTCATCTGTTGGTCATCAGTTATATCATATTTTAAAGGTAGATAAAGAGGGAGATTTAACTCTCCAAAACGAGAGATATAAAGGAGAAGGCGGCGAATGACAGTTGATGAAGTTGTAAAGAAATATAAATATAAGCCGCTTGACAAGGAGCTATCTGCTAAATAGAGGAAACTCTATTTAGCAGAACTTCCTGCAAATTATGATATTAACGGAAATATGAATTGTAATATCTATGATAATTATTATCATCTTCTAGCCTACGGATATTCCCGTGTTGTTATAGGAGACTATGGCGCATATGTAGAAATTCCGTTAGATAAAATGATATTGGAAAACTTAATAGTAAAGCCGGGAGAAGAATATAGATTTCTTCCAGAGTATGAAAGTATTAAGTATCACTGGTATTGTTTGAAGAATAATAAAGATATAAAAATTTATTATCAAAAACATACAGTAGATTATGCGGATTATAAACCTGAAATGTTTTATATATCTCCATACGAATTACATGTAATAGGAGGTAATATAAATGATATATTGCCAAAAATGTGACACTATAATGTGGCGTGCTCCTATTGTATTAACATCAGACCCTGTTCAATATCAATATCATTGTCCAAAATGTGGAAACACAAAGTATTTATTTGTCTGCGATAATGATCGTATAATTGAAAATCGTTAGCAATGGGAACAAATACAAAAAGATGCGCAAGGAGAGAAGACTCATATGACAAAAATTGAACGACATAAAGAATTATGTGAATATCTAAATACATTATACTCATAGAAAAATCACGATTATGGTGATAGTTTTCATCTAACCTATCTTGAAGAAGGTATGGCTATGCCACGAATTAGATTGAGTGATAAATTCAATCGTTTCAAAACTCTTTCAAAAACAAATCAATTAGTGAATGATGAAAGTATTAAAGATACTCTTCTTGATTTAGCTAATTATGCCATTATGACAGTCCTTGAGATTGAGTAGGCAGAGGGCAAATTTGATTAATCATTCTACTAAAAATTGTATATATATTGATGACGAATACAAAATTTAGTATGGAGGATAAAAAATGTAGATAAGAAAAAGAGATGGAACTTGTGTTCCTTTTGACAAAGATAAGATTATAAACGCAATCAATGCGGCTTTTCTTGAAGTAGATGGAAAACTCTACGAGGATGATACCGCAACAGATATTGCCAATGATATTGAATTAGAAATTAACAGAAGTCCAGTAATAGTGACAGTTGAAACTATCCAGGACTGGGTAGAAGATTATCTCATGCGCTCGGAGCGCCGAGACGTGGCAAAGGCATATATTCGTTATCGTTATAAGAAAGAAGTCGCGCGCAATTATCAGCACGATTTTATTGACGCAATTCGTGAGAAACTTGCGGCATCCGACGTTCAGAACCAAAATGCTAATGTAGATGAGCATTCATTCGGCGGCCGCACGGGCGAAGCTTCCGGTGTTATGACAAAGAAACTCGCTCTCGATTATCTTATTTCTAAGAAAGCAAGAGAAAATCATGAAGGTAATATGATTTATATCCATGATCTTGATGCATATTATGTAGGCTCTCATAACTGTTTAAGTGTTCCATTTGATGAACTTTTAGCTAAAGGTTTTAATACTCGTTAGACAGATGTGCGCCCAGCTGGTTCTGTAAATACTGCATTTCAGCTTGTAGCAGTTATCTTCCAGCTTCAAAGTCTCCAGTAGTTCGGCGGAGTTTCCGCAACGCACTTAGATTGGACAATGGTTCCATATGTTCGTAAGTCATTCCACAAACATTTTAAAGATGGTATACATTATGTAGAACAGGTGATATATGATTGCACTCCACCGGAAGGCATGGAAGCAAAGGATATTCCTATTGATAGCGATTTTTATTTAAGTGAGAAATATCCAAACGCTTATCAGTATGCTATGGATATGACTGAGCGTGAAGTTCACCAGGCGGTTGAAGGAATGTATCATAACCTTAATACCCTTCAATCCAGAAGCGGCAATCAACTTCCATTTACCTCAATCAATTATGGTACATGTACTCTACCAGAAGGAAGAATGGTAACTGAAGCTCTCCTGGAAGTATCTATTGAAGGTCTTGGAAAAATTCATAAAACATCAATATTCCCTTGCGGAATTTTCCAATGTATGAAAGGAGTTAACCGTGAACCGGAAGATCCTAATTACGACTTGTATCAACTAGCTTTAGCAAGCACAGCAAAAAGACTTTACCCCAACTATGCAAATGTGGACTGGTCAGGGAACGCGGGTTACGATAGAAATGACCCCAAAACTTATTTCTCTACCATGGGATGTCGCACAGCAAATGGTGCCGACATTAACGCAGAACCAGGAGTTAATCCTTAGACTAAAGATGGACGTGGAAATATCTGCCCAGTAACGATTATCTTACCAACTCTCGCCATGATGGCAAAAGAGAGTTTTGTAAATGAATATGATGATAATATTCCTGATATATTTCTACAACTTCTGGATCAAAAAATCCATGAAGCTAAGGATATGCTGATTGAACGCTTTGAATGGATTTGTTCTCAATCTCCAGAAGCAGCAAAGTTTATGTATGAAAATCATACTATGCTTGGCTACCATCCAGAAGAAGGAATCCGAAGTGCGCTTAAACATGGAACTGTTGTTATTGGACAGCTCGGTCTGGCAGAATGCTTACAAATTCTTATTGGAAAAGACCATACAACTCCAGAAGGTATGGAGTTAGCCAAGCGCATTGAGCAACTATTTAAAACTCGTTGCGCTGAATTTAAACAGGAATATAAGTTAAACTTTGGTGTTTATTATACACCCGCCGAAAATCTTTGTTATACTGCTATGAAAAAATTTAGATAGAAGTATGGAATCATTCCAGAAGTATCTGATAAAGATTTCTTTACAAACAGTATGCACGTTCCTGTATGGAAGCATATGAGTCCTTTTGAAAAAATTGATATTGAAAGTCAATTGACAGGATATTCAAGTGCTGGTTGTATTACTTATGTAGAGCTTGACGCTTCTGCTGTTCATAATACAAAAGCGTTAGAGCAGATTGTTAATTACGCTATGGACCACGATATTCCTTACTTTGCTATTAATGTTCCTTCTGACACTTGCCTTGACTGTGGCTATCAAGGAGAAATAAATGATAAGTGTCCTATCTGCGGCAGTAATAATATTCAGCAACTGCGCCGTGTCACAGGATATCTTACCGGAAATTATACTACTGCTTTTAATCTTGGCAAACAAGATGAAGTTCGTAATCGAGTTAAACACGTGGGGGTAATGGAATGAAAGTTATAAAACATGGAAAGTTTTTTGAAATGGGTCCTGCTACTTGTTTACATTGCGGCTGCGTATTTACTTTTAATAAATCTGAAATTATTACTTCCTTTAACAAGGACGAAGGATATGATGAAAATTATGTTACTTGTCCAGAATGTAAATACAGCGTTATTTTGTCGGAGAATCAACTATGCGCTATGCTGGGATAATTAAAAATGATATAGCCGCAGGTGAAGGAGTTAATGTTTCATTCTTTGTACAAGGATGTCCAATCCACTGTCCCGGATGCCACAATCCGCAAACCTGGGATTTTAAGGGTGGAAAAGAATTTACCATGGATACATTAAATGAAATTCTTTAGTCTATTGGAGAAAATGAAATTTAGAGAAACTTTAGTGTTATGGGTGGAGAACCTCTTTGCAAAGAAAATTTATTCTTAGTAAATTTAGTTATCTCAAATGTATTGGAAAAATATCCAGATATAAAAATTTATGTTTGGACTGGATATACTTATGAAGAATTACTATGTAGAAATGATGAAGTGTTAAATAAGCTATTAGATAAAATAGATTATTTAATTGATGGACCTTTTGTAGAAGTTGAGCGTGATATAACTCTTGCAATGCGCGGCAGCCGCAACCAAAGAATTCTAAATATGAAGGAACTTAGAAAAAATGGATAACAATTTAACAATGAATTATATCGGAATTGTTGAGTCTAAAGAATATATGGATTCACACAAATATGAATATAAGCGCGGTGATACAGTACTCTGCACAGAAGATAATTCAAGTTATATTTTTAACGGCGAAGAATGGTAGCCTATAACTTATAATAGTCAGATGCAACTCTCGATTTATGATTTAAACAAGAGTGCATTTGGTTCTCTTCCAGCATATGACCTCTTTAAGATTAATGAGTTGCAGGATAGAATAAATGATTGGGAGAAAGCGAATAGTTATTTTATGCTTTTGTGTAATGATATAAAATATTATACTGTATTGCGCAGAACTCAGCATAAAAGAGCAGAATTCCCCGACCTTGGCCAAGCTGTTACTGGTCTACTCCTGGAACGCGATTATACTATTCAAGCCGATGATATTGCTGATGATTATTTTGAGATTTGGATAAAAGATACTAAGACTAATGAAGTCTATATGTTTGCTTTATTCCCATACGACTGGGGGGTAATCAATTATGGCTAAGATTATAGTTAATGTAAATATGTTTGATATGTATCAAACAGTGTATTATATAGCAAATGACAAACCAACCAAAGTGACTTCTGTAATGACAAATAATATAGTTAATTTTGTTTTAAATGATGAGCACTGGAGCAAAGACGTTGACGAAATTGAACTTGATGGCAATAAACACTTTGTGTAGAAGATTGGTCAAGCTTTAATTACAGAACTACAAAGTAAATTTTCAAATAGAAATGTGAGGATTTTAATCAATGGCGAAGTATTTAATTAATGATGTAACAACTTATAGAGTGGCAACGGTTGCTGATGTAGAAGCTCTGCACGAAGAGCTACTTAATGATAACACTTTTGAACTTACTGCTTTCAGCTATACCACTAAATATATTAAGGTAAAGGGCGAAGTGGTAGAAGAGTATCAGGTCGTCAAGGCCAAGAAAGTATTTAATAATGAGAAGGAGCCTGATACCGACGTTGATGTGAAGTATGAGGTGAACTTCTAATGGATTATCCAAGATTTGAATTAGTAAGTAAATTTGCTGATTAGACAGATTTGCTCCCAAAACGGAGCACATTTGGTAGTGCCGGCTACGATTTTCTCGTAGCAGAAGATATCGTAGTCCCCAGCTATCAAAAATTATTCAAGGGACTTAATTTTACAGAAGACGAACCATTTTCTTTGGGATTTGTTTCAGGGCTTACAAGCTCATATAAATGCAGACCTACTCTTGTGCCTACCGGAGTAAAAGCCTATTTGCCAGAAGGAACATATCTACAGATTTCAGTCCGTAGTTCTTGTCCTCTCAAACACTGGCTCATTCTTGGCAACGGCGTTGGTATTATTGATAGAGATTATTATAATAATCCGGACAACGAAGGACATATCTTTTTCCAGATTATCAATCTCTTTCCACAAGATATTATTCTTCATAAAGGAGATAAAATCGGACAAGGCATTATCTTATCTTATCTTCGTACAAAGGATGATAAAGTAACTGATATGCGCCTTGGCGGTTTTGGTTCAACTGGCTCATGAGAATACTCGCCTTAGACCAGGCGAGTAGAGTGTCCGGCTGGGCCATCTTCGATGGGGATACACTTGAAAAATATGGCAAGATTGATGTAAGTAAATATTTTGAACTAGGAGAAAGACTACATCAAATCCGTCAAGAGGTAGAACATCTGATAGACGATGAACACATCGACGCAGTTATTCTCGAAGATATTTACATGGATGGTCAGCGTGTAAATAATGTGCAAACTTTTAAAGCACTTGCGGAAGTATTTGGAGTATTATATGAACTTTGTATAGATATGGAAAAACCTGTGGAGGCAGTTCTCGCAGGTACTTGGAAATCTACTCTTGGAATTAAAGGTAAGACACGACCTGAGCAAAAGTAGAATGCCCAGAAATGGGTGGTAACTAATTACGGTAAAAAGCCAACCCAAGATGAATGTGATGCTATTTGTATTGGCGCTCATAAAGTGCGCTCAATGGCTAATGATTGGGGAGAATAAACAAAAAAAGGGCGATAGTCAATTAAGACTATCGCCCTTTTTCTTTTTTTAATCGTCATCAAAATTACGATTTTCGGCTTTCATTTGCGCTCTAACTTTATCAATGACTCGATCATGCAAAGCGTCTCCGCGGTGGTTACCTTTGAGTCTTTTATATGTGGCATAATCTGCTTCAAATTCTTCATATTCATCAACAGTAATATAGTGTCCTGTTCCTAACAAATACTCACAATAATCTTTAAATTGTTTTCCTTGAATAGAAAGGACACCATCTGTAATTGACTCAACATCTTTATGAACTTCAGTAAGTTCTTCGTGTATCTTAGTGTCTTCTTCTTTAGATTGAGTTTCAACTTTCTAAATCTCTGTTTCTAAAGTAGAAATAATTTTGCCACACATATTTTTCTCTTTTTCTGCCCATTTGTCTTCCATATGTTTTTTTTGCAATTTCACATAGTGTTTAGCGAAAAGAGCAATTCCACCTGCGACGAGCGCACAAAGCCAGTTAACCCAATACTTTGCAATCCACTCTAAAACTTCCATGCAAAAATTCCTCCTTAGCTTTCAATCTTTGTCTAAGTAATTTGAATATTTGAATGGGAAGTTTACTATAACTTGTCCAAACAAATAATGAGGCAGGCATTAAGCCTACCCCACTTTTTTCTACTCTTTAACAGAAGATTCAATGAGAACTGTAATGTAGTCATCTAGGTTGCTTATAATCTGTTGGAGATATACAACAACATCTTCAGACAAAGACGTCATAACAGTCTCATAAACTTTTCTAAATGCTTCGACCTGAGCCTCTTTAGAGAAAGAGTTTGTCTTTTTGAGTTCATCAACATAAGTTTGATTTACCATAATAACAGCTTTTGTGACTAACTCTTGAAGAATGTCGATATATAGAAAATATCTATCATCGGCAGCTTTCTCTTTGAGTTGATTTGCCTTAGCATTAATCCACTTGACAATAAAACCTGTAAGTGCGATAAGTAAAGGAATCAAAACGGTTTCAATAATGACTGGTAAAAGCTCTTTATATTCCATAATAGCTCCTCCTTATTTTTATCTTTAAAGTAATTATAACAAAAATTTTTTCTAAACGCAACCTTTTTCCGCCGCGCAGGGAAAAATTTTTGGACAAGTGTTATGAAAGACTTACCAAGGATTTTCATAGAATAACGCGAGGGAGGGAAAAATTCCTAAAAATTAAATGAAAAAAGTTTTTTCCACAATCCTTTTTCTAATAATTTTATAAAAAAACTCCCCGTGAATTTTTGGTAAAAGGAGGTTTAGCAATGCCATATCAATCTACGCAAAACTACTACTATCAACCTCAGACAACACAGTTGCGTCAGCCCCTGCTCGGGCTAAAAGGACGTCCGGTATCTGGGTTAGAAGAGGTTAGGGCTGCCGCAGTTGATTTCGATGGAACTGTTTCATTTTTTCCCGATTTGGCCAATGGGAAAATTTATACAAAACAATGCAACATTGATGGAACTGCTTCTTTAAATATGTATGAGATTAAAGAAATTCCAGTAGCCCCAGCAGCCAATCCAACTAATTATGTAACAAGAGATGAATTTAACCAAACTATGGCTGCACTTAAATAGGTATTGGCGCAAGCTAATCTTGTAAAGGAGAGTCCTGATCAAACTCGGCCTCAACAAACTTCTACTCCTGAATTCAATTTTTAAGGAAAGCGAGGTTTCTTAAATGACAAATCCAATAATGCAATTTATGCAAATGGTAAGGAGTGGCGGTAATCCCCAGTAGTTGATGATGAACATGCTCCAGTAGCAAGCAGGAAACAGTCCAATCGGATAGAACCTAATACAAATGGCTCAAAATAATGACGGAAAGGGGATAGAGCAAGTCGCTCGTAACTTGTGTGCGCAAAGAGGCCTCGACTTCGACAAAGAGTTCGCTGCATTCAGACAGCAATTAGGATTATGAAGGAGGACACTCTAATGTTTAACACAAGTGAAGGTTATAGTTTATCTGATATCGCCGCAGTAAGTGGAAACCGTGGCGGAATGTTTGGTGATGGCTTCGGTGCCGGCGGTTGGTGGATTATTCTACTTTTCCTGTTCGCTTTTGGCGGATGGGGTAACGGCTGGGGTGGCGGTTACGGCGGAGGCGCCGCAAACATAACTGCCGATGTAGGTTATAATTTTGATATGCATGATATATCAGGTGGAATTAGAGATCTTGCTTCTGGACAAAGCAATGGTTTCTATAATCTTAATACCAGCCTTTTAAATGGTTTCTCTGGTACCCAGGCTCAAATCGCTAATACAGGTTTTGAAGCAATCCAGGCAATTAACGCCGGCACAGTCGCCGGTATGCAGAACACTAATGCTCTTTAGGCTTAGATGGCTTCAGAATTTGCTAATGAATAGTTATGTTGCTGCCAGACCCAGGGCAAGATTGACTCAGGTTTCGCAAACTTAAATTACAATCTTGCTACTGAAGCCTGCGCTGACCGCGCCGCAGTAACAACTGCCGCAAGAGACATTATTGATAATGCCAATAATAATACTCGCGCAATTCTTGATTTCTTAGTTCAAGATCGTCTATCTGCTTTACAGAGTGAAAATAGCACTCTTAAAAATCAGATTTCTCAGAGCGAGCAGAATGCTTATCTTATTAATGCTTTACGTCCTGCTGCTGCCCCTGCTTATCTCGTAGCAAATCCATATACTGGCGCATATGGAACCTATGGGTATAATGCTCTTTATGGTGGCGTATTAAGCAACGGATTTGTAGCATAATAAAAGGAGGTCAAGAAATGATGGAAATAACCGCTAATGCGGCTCAGATAGTAGCCGTCAATTAGGCTGTCTTATTTACCGAAACAGCAGTTCCTGGTAATATGTCTATGATGCATAGAGAAGGCAGCGGTTTGGTTGGCTTGCGTGGGCTTCCTAACGGACAGCTTCGTGCAAGATTCCTCGTTGAATTCGGTGCTAATGTTGCAGTACCCACTGATGAAACAGTGGGTCCTGTAACTCTTGCCATCGCAATTAACGGAGAACCTGTTGTAACTTCAAGTATGATTTCAACGCCAGCCGCAGTTGAACAATACAATAATGTTAGTGCCAGTCTCTACATTGATGTACCTATTGGATGTTGTAGTCAAATCAGTGTAGAAAATGCAGGCACGATTCCTGTCAGCGTCCAGAACGCTAATTTAATTGTTGAGAGGGTGGCGTAATGGAACATTTAAAATCTATTAAAGAACAGCTTATTGCTTAGGTCCAATCTCAAATGGCAGATTTAAAATGCGTCGATACAAACGAATTAGGAGAAGTTATCGACATGATTAAAGACTTAGCACAAGCTGAGTATTATTGTGAGATTTATAAACAAATGAAAGAAGCAGCTGAAGAACAGCCAAAAGAATCTAATAATTACTATTACACAGAACGCTATATGCCAATGCCTGATTATTATAGAGATATGGAAAGACAAAGCGGAAGAATGTATTATTCAGGCGGTGGCGGCGGAAGTAGCGGAAGCAATTCTTCTGGCGGTAATAGCTCTTCTTCTAATTCTGGCGGCAATTCCAATTCTTCCAGTAGCGGGGGTGGAATGACAGCATATTATTCTTCTCAATATAAGCCTAATCCTTGGGGAGGGTATGAAGAAGAACCTTATTATGATAAAGATTTTATCCTTCAGCATTTGCGCGATGACCGCGAAGGTCGCAGTCCAATGAAGCGCAAAATGTTTATGGAAAGTAAATCTAATGGATCTGATTCTAATAAATCCATGAAAGAATTAGAAAGTTATATGCAAGATTTAACTTCTGATATGATGGATTTATTAGATAAAGCCACTCCAGAAGAAAAAAGCATTGTATAGAAGAAAATAAATACTTTAGCCGCAAAAATTCAAAATGTTTAATATTAATGGGGTCGATTGGGAGATCAAATTCGCGTCTCCTAATCACCCTAAACTTAAAAAACCTGACGGTTCATATGCTCTTGGTTCTTGCGATGATTCAACGAAGACGATTTATATAAACGAAGCAGTATCGTTGAACAAAATAAAGAAGGTATTATGTCACGAGGTTACTCACGCAGCGATGTTTAGTTATAAAGTACAACTCACTTTAGACCAAGAGGAATTAGTTGCAGATTTGATTGCAACTTATGGACCAGAAATTATAAGAATAACAAATAAGATTTTCTCACGAATAGCCAGATAAAGGGGAATAGGGAAACCTATTCCCCTTATTTTTATTACTCAATCTCATAATATAAATTTTTTATTCTAATAGGAATGTTACTCATATTTTTAATACCTATTTGTAAAGGTAAATCTTGAAAGCCAGTCATTCTAGAACTAATATTTATATGATAAAATTCATTATCTTCATTCGCTATCGGCACTGTACGTTGCGATGCATTTATTAAAGTTTCATTAACAAATAAACCAATTTTTATTTCTTGATCGGTATTGCATTCAATATCCATATCAAATTCTGCATTAAATTTATCTTTTGATGGATTTGTATTAAATATTATCATCTGATCTTTATAATATATATCCTCTGTTTCATCTATAATACTATCTCTAAACGAATCAAAAGCAATAATTGTATTGCTTTGAATTTCAAAAACATCTTTGATATCTATAATCATAATGTTTTTTTCTCCTTTGCTATAAAATCAATCTATAGTTTCTTTAAGTCCTAGTCTAGAAAGCCACTAAGAAAGAGTTTCATATTCAACCTAATTATCATAGCGTTTTTTTCTTTCTTCATTATAGATTTGAGCAATACTCTCAGGGGATGCTTCTTGCCAATATCTCCAATATGGAGTTACATATTTAACAAACGTCTATTCTATTTCTTTAAATTGCTTAATTCTCTAGGGTTGCAACCAATTTGTTTTATGTAAGGTGAAGTAACAATAGATTGTAAACTGAAGAAGGCTATACTCCATCTGTTTAGGATTTCGTATCTCTTTAATTTTAATTGAATAAGTCCAAGCTTTCATAAAATCAATAAAACAATCATAAGTGTATGCACCATTATCTTTTCTGGTGATACTATTATCATGCCATTTCCACACATAAGATATAATTTTAATTGAAGCTATATTGTCTGTATAAGACGCAGCTAAATTTAAAAAATAAGTATCTTCATGAACTCGTAATTCTGGATGAAAACGAATATTATTAATTTTCAAAAAATCTCGTTTAAACATTTTTCCATGCAACCAAGTATTTTCGAATTCATGTTCTATATATATCATACTTTTTTTATCAGGGTCAAAATACTCTTCTAACCAATTAGTCCACAATATATCAGCCTCTTGTTCTTGAATATATTGTAGCATAGCTCCAATTACTCCTACACTATGAATAGTGTCATCAGCGTCACAAAACATAATATATTCACCGGTTGCTGCATCTAAACCTGCTTGTCTAGCAAGACCAGGACCAACATTTGTTTTTAATATAATCTAACGTATGTCCAATTTTAAAAAACGAAATTCATTTAAGTCTAATGAATTTGTGCCATCTCTAACAATTATAATTTCGAAATCAGATGGATTTACTCCAAGCTATCCAGCTATACTTGACAACAAAAAGAATATGTCTTCTTCTTTTTCTGTATAACTGGGAATAATAATAGTAAGTAATTTCATATTTTCTCCCATATCTCTTTTTCTAGTGCATCAATATCTGCAGTTAATTCCTAAATTGCTTTTACTAAAAAAGGAATTAAATTTCCCGTTGCCATGCTATATTGTCTCTCTGCGTTATCCTATTGTAGTTCTTCATCTGTATATTCTTCACAGGTGTCGCTAATAAGTAAATCATTATATTTATTACCATAAATTTCTTGTAATATTTTTTTTACTTCCTAAGCTTTAAAGCCAGCAGATAATCCATCTTTTTTCCTAAGACCAAGAGACCAATCTTCTTTATTATATGATCCTAAACCACCATATTTTAAACGTTTATCTCTTTCCTTTTTAGAAATATTACAAATTTCTACATCACCAATTTCTGTATCGTAATAAAACTTTTGAGAAAGCCATTCTTCTTTTTGCTAATAATCTTGTCTATAATTATAACGATATGTAATTGGCTTTATTTTAATAATAAAATCAAGAGCTCCATTCGCCATCCTAGTAACATTGATTTTATCTAAAATATCTGAAGTGAGTTCTGTAGATCCTTTTATATAAACTTTGGTAATATTTGTTCCACCAATTAATATTGTGTTTGTGGTAGTATTTACTGCGCCGTATCCAATAGCGACCGTACGATCTCCAGAAGAATTTGATGATGCTCCAAGTGCCGTAGCAGAGGTACTAGTACCATTATAACCATAACTTGATTTTCCTAAACACACAGCATCTGATAAAGTTCTCGCTCCATGACCAAGTGTGGTAGAAAATATTGATGAAGACCCTTGTGTATTTGCTCCAATGTTAACACCTGTTCCTGCCGCATTATTTCCCATTGCTACACTATGAACATATCTTCCATCTGCTTTATATCCAATACTAACCGTCTAAACAATGCTACCAGTCGGAGTATTTTCCCCTAGCATGACAGATGCAGCTGTATTGGTAGAAGTAGTATCTACTATCATTGGTTTTCCTTTTAAAGCCATTTTATTTCCACTCTCCTAATTAAATATTCTCTAATACGTTTTTTAATATATTGATACGAATATTTAATTCCTAAATTGCTTTTACTAAAAAAGGAATTAAGTTTCCAGTTGCCATGCTATATTGTCTCTCTGCACAATCTGCTTCTAATTCTTCGTCTGTATATTTCTCACAAACATCACTCACAAGTAAATCATTATATTTATTACCATAAGTTTCTTGTAATATTCGTTTCACTTCCTAAGCACTAAATCCAACAGACATTCTTTCTTGTCTTTTTAAACCAAGAGACCAATCTTCTTTATTATATGATCCTAAACCACCATATTTAAAACGTTTATCTCTTTCTTTTTTAGAAATATTACAAATTTCTATAACCGCTAAAACAGCTTCTTCTGCTTCTAATATCTAAGATATCCATGTTTCATCTTCTTGATAATCCGTCCTATAATTATAACAATATGTAATTGGATTGATGTTGTTGATAAAATTCAATGCGCCATCTTCAATTTCCGCAATATCTATTTTATCTAAAATATCAGAAGTAATTTCAATAGAACCTTTAATATAAACCTTAGAAGTGTTAGAGGTGCCTAACATAATACTATTAGCTACTGTTGTTTTTGCTAAATATCCAATTGCAGTTGAATACGCATAGGCTGCGGTTGTAGATGAACCAAGGGCAGTGGCGCCAGCTGCAGTTGCGTTAGAACTATATCCTAATGCAACGGAGCTTTCTCCAGTCGCTTTTGAACTTCTGCCAACAGCTATCGCATTAAGATTACTCGCACCTGCACCAGAACCGATAGAAATACCGTTTCCTGTGGCCGAATAACCGATAGATATTGCATTCACGTTTGTCGCTTTTGCTGATGCGCCTATCGCGACAGAATAATTGCCCGAAGCATTCGATGAAGAACCTAAAGCCACAGAGGAAGTTCCTGTACCATCTATTTTTGCAAGAATGCCTTTTAAAGCCATTTCTTCACCCCCACAATAATATATATAAAATTAATTTTTAAATAACAAATAAAGGTCAGAGACCTTTATTTGTTATTTAATTCTAATCCAGATTCGTCCATTTACTTTAACATTACTAGTACCCCATTCTTCATATTCGGGAACGGCAGAAATTGTACCAATAATGCGCGAAGGATACTTTTCTTCTTCTTCTTCAGTCATAATTGAAACAGTACCATTTGGACCAGAGCATACTGGCCAACCGATATGTTTAGCAAATTCTTCGCGAGATTCATAAGGATAAGCGAGGACTCGGCCAGAAGCGGCAATTGGAGTTTTACACTCATCATTCTCACCAATAGCAAATCCAAATGTGTCTGATACTATTTCGCAACCTCGTTCTAACCGCTTTTCTGTAATACACAATGTATCATCACCAATTTCACGTACACAACGTCCTGATTCTACTTTCTTTCCTTGCGTATTGCGAAATTCAGCATAATCATTCCAACAAGCTCCATACAAAACGCCAGTACTACCTATAAAATAAACTCCTCTATCACTAGTATTTCCTGTCATGCTACCATTATATGCTTTATATACGGTAGCACTAGTATCTGCTGTTGTACCAGTACAACCTAAAATATAAACTTTTGTTGTTCCAGTACCGACTAATGTTGTTGCTATTTTTGTAGCAGTTGTTGCTGTAGTTGCTGTAGTAGGAGCTGCAGGCATTGTAAATACGACACTACCTCCACCGGCAGTTAATTTATATTTTCCAGCATACGCAAGTGTTATTGTGCTTGTTCCAGTATCAGTTGCTAATGTTGTTGAAGGTAAATTCTTCTTTGTAACAGTTATTGCACCATTAGCATTCTGACTGATTGTGGCAATAAATGCTGTTGCTGATCCAGAAGCAGAAGGATCTGTGACTGCAGTTTGTTTTGTTTTATAATTATCTAAAGATTGATGACTGGTAAGAACTTCTGAACCACCACTGTATAATTTTGTAGCATATAAATATCCATTTAAATTTAATCTCGTTGTTCCATCTGGCGCAGTAGTACCGGTATAAAAACAAAGCTTACTTTGTTTGGAAGCGTAGGGAGCATATTTAATAGCTGTACCTGTGTTAGAGCCGTCTAATATGTCATCAGTAGCCGTTGCTGTATCTGTAAATACTGCTGTAGAAGGTACGCTTTTATCAATAGTATAACTAATAGCAGCAGGTACACCACCTGCGGTAAAATAAACTGGTTTATTTGTATCTCCAATTTTTGTAGTATTAGATAATTTAGTAGCTGTTGTTGCCGTTGTAGCTGTTGTAGCATTACCATCTAAAGCTCCATGGAAAGTTGTAGCATACATATTAGCCCATGTTCGACTTGACGTTCCAATATTATTAACATTTGTTGTTGTTACCGCAGTATTATCTGTATGGTGACGAGGGACAAAACTACCATCTACTTCAATTAAATAGCCATTAATTGCTGCTGGATCAGCGTACATTGGTAAATAAGCTGATGTTCCTAAAGCAATCCAACCAGCGCCACAAGAAGCTTTTGTGGTTGCATCAATAGTTATACCTGTATTACCAATTCCATAGCTTCTAATAAAAGAAATAACTGGCGCATATCTATGTCCAGATCCTTTTGTTGTAACAACATAAGTAAATCTTAATTTATTAGCGTAAGCAGTATTTGTGCTAGTTCCAGCGCCTTGCATATAAGTAGTACCAGAAAGATAAATACTCATTACATCATTACTACTACTCCCTTCCCAAGTATGAATAGTAGCCCACGTTGCATTTGCAGTATTATATCGTTCAATAGTTAATTTGCAAGTATGTGTTCTACAGTAAACTCCCATTGCAAACACTGAAATGTATCCGGTGCGTTTTTCTACTGAAAGATCAACAGTAATTCTAAGACCATATCCTGCATTAACAGTAGCAATATTACCAGAGCCTGCATCATATGTAGCATTACCAACAGTTAAATTGTAACTGCTATCAGCAAATAATTTTATTTTATTTGCATCAGAAACACCGCTATTAGTTGTCCAAGTCGGTGAAGCTGCATTACCGTTGGTAGTATATTCTAATGTAATTGCGCTTGGCTAAATACCATATGTCTTATTGCCAATATGATATCGATTAACCAAATTATAAAGACCTCTATTGCCACCATATGCAACAGATGAACCATGCTACACACCTACAAAACTAAGATTGGCAATATGAATATCTCCACCTGTACCAATAAATGCATTTTTAAAATAATGACTACTATTACCTAATGAAACTGTATCAGTTGTATATGGCACAATAGATTCTGCACCGCCACTTAAAATATATACGTCATTAGTAGCAGATTCCATAGAGTTACTGGTTCGTTTACCAAAATACCAATTGCCATTGTTATTTACAGCAAAACCATACATTGTAGTTCCGCCTCTTAGCATTATAGAAGCATAACTTGTTCCGCTTAACCCAAGATTTAATTGATGAGTACCAAGGCCATATTGATTATTATCGGCACAATCAATATATACTGGCTTATTCTTATGACTTCTAATCCATTTAACATCGGTCATGTACCAGCCGCCCTCATAAGTTTCATTATACCAGCCTGATGTACCTACTGTTCTAATCCAAGAATTAATAATAGCAGATGCGGCTGAAAATGCATATGTAGTATTATTATAACCGCCGATGTTACGAAGATAAGAACCGTCTGTAGTAATAGAACCAGCAGAAATTGCATTAGTTCCAGAATAATAAGCAATTTTATTTGCGTTATCAGAAGCGTTTACAGTAGCTGATAAAGAATAGTCAGTTGCTTTTGGAACGCCATCATTCCAATAGATAGGTTGTGTGCCAGAGCCGTAAGAATTTGCAGTACCAATATACACTTTTTTCCAACGATATGTAGAAGTTCCTAAAGTATAAGCATTTGTTGTATAAGGATAAATTTCATTTTTTGTAATACTATAACCATAAGCGGTATCAAAGGTACCATTTGTGCAAGTATTATCTGGTCTTAAATTAATAGCACCAGTTGCATGAAGAGCAAGCACATTATTAGTTGTATTAACTCCAATATGACTTGTTGCAATATTTAATCCATATGTCATATTATTGGCTGCACCAGCTGCTCCATTTAAATAAATCGCTCTCCAATGGAGTGAACTAGAACCTAAATCATATGTACTATCTGCTTGTGGATAAATATGACCTTTAAATGTTTTATCACCATCGAACTATTGATTACCAGTAGTAACAGCTCCACTTTTCCCAGCTGCAGCAGATGGTATAACGGCAGTACGTGTTTGACCCGCAACCGTTACACTAAGGGTTGGACCTGCCGCATCCCCATCTTCCCAAGACATCGCACCAAAAACACTACTGGCAACACAAGGAAGTATTCTGCCATTAGCAGCAACATAAACAGGAAGAGTTTCAGAACCTTTAATAGTATTGTCAGCTACATGTGTTAAATAACCATTTCCATTATAATTTGGCAAATACATAGTGCTATCATTTGTAACTTGAGCAGAACGTAATACCGTATATTTAACACCCGGACCATATAATTTTAATTCACCATGAGCATTACCGGCAGCACCTTCTGCAATATTATTACCTAAACTCAATGTAGAATAACCATTTGATCCAGCTGCAGCATATAAACGAACTTCTGGTTTAAAAACGTCATTAAGATAAGCCTAACCCGTAGAATTAGTTAACGGAATATAATAACCAGAATATCTATCCTAGTTAGTCGCTGTCCAATTATCCATCGTATTTACTGGATCAGTAGCAGCAGTAATACTATAACCACTAATTTGTGGTAAATATTGTGTATAATTCCCATTAGTCCCAACCTATGCAGGAATTAAATCAATATATTTAGTACCAGTGCCATATAAACGGATACGACCACGAGCATTATTTTTTCCTAATACAGTTGTACTCGTCGGAGTAACATTAATACTATTTCCGACACGAACAATCATTTCTCCCTATGTTCCAGGAGTAGCTGATGCCGGAGTATTTCCATTTGCGGGAGTATATGTGCCTGCAGTGCCAACTGTATCAATATAAAGATTACTATACCAAGCCCCATCATGCCAAAGTGATATTCCACCAACAGGAAGATAACTATCTGTTCTAAAATAATAATTAGTTCCATCATAATAAACAAAGTATAAGCCAACAGGTAAAGTATAGTTGGAAGAAGAGGATATCTCTGAGTTAATATAAATTGGTTTAGCCCCAGCTTCATTAATGTTTAATGTAAGTGCATTTTTACTAGTATTAGCTACAGCGATTTCAACATAAAGATAGCTATTATTGGCTAGCGTGTATTTATCTGTGGCTCCTACTTTTGCTGCTGTAGCAGCGGCTGTATCGACATATACAATAGGATAATTTTTTGTTGTTGCAATGTTAAAATCTACAGAAGTAGATCTTCCTCGAGTAGGAGTTGGAAGTCTATAATTTTCATATATATCAGTACGTTGACCAGAAGAGTTTTCAACATATTCTCTTAAATACATCCGACTGCCATAAGTACTTTCTCTAAGAAGATATATTCTACCATAAAGAGTTGGTGTTAAATCAGATAAATGAAAATCAACCCTTGGACCATTTGAAGCAGTATCATATATTTCAATGGTTTTAGCACCTAATGTATTAGTAAAATAACCAGTGCCATTTACATATAAATTATAACTTGGTTCAGCAGTAGAATTAATTGCGATTTTTGTTGAACTTGCATAATGTTCAGTAGATGTAATAGAATGACTTCCATCATAATAAGCCATTCTATTAGCTGTCCCATCATTAATATCAGCTTCTAAAGAATAAGTAACTTCTTTTATAACTCCATTTTCTACCCAAATAGGCTTTGTCCCAGAGCCAATGGTGGCAGAAGATAGTGTTGCTGTAATTTCTCTATCTGAATTCTACTGTATTCTTGATACGAATTTTGTTCCACTGGTATCTTGTGTATCAACTGTGGTAGAAGCATCTTGACCAAGTAACTCCCAGGCTCCAGTTGCTGTCCAAACATACTCACGACCATCTTCTTTACCTATTACAACGTCGCCAGCCTATTTATTATTAGTAAAATCATATCCTGTAATAGTAGGATTCTCAGTACCCCCATCTGTAATTGCAACAGCTGCTTTACCAATAAAATGCATTGCATTAGACAAGCCTAAATCTTGTAAAGTAACACTATTACCAATCCAAGAAGTTCCATCATAGGTTAGACAAAGAACTGCGCCAGCTTGCCAATTTAAAGAAGATGAACCATATTTTAATAATGCTTTTGCACCAGTTGAATTTACATTTAGAGTTGGATTGGCAGCAGAATTTGTCTCTGTAAATTTTACAAATATTGTAGCACCAGTTATTAAAGTAAAACCAGTCATTTCAACTGTCTTAGCAGGCTCGTCTGCCGCAGTTGAACACACTCCATAAGCAGTAGAACCTAAGCTATATGCAGTTCCATCACTGCCAATTTTTAATTTTCCAATATATCCATTAATTGTACTTGCCATGTATTAGATTCCCCCCTTATGAAACAGATATACTCGTAACAACACTTTGTGTTGTTGTAGAAAGAGTTGGAACAGAACCAACAGCTGTTACATTTGGAATTGAACGAGCAGTATATGTAAGAGTTGGTATTGATCCAACTGAAGTAATATTTGGAATACTTTTTGCCGTATATGAAAGAGAAGGTAAAGTACCTGCTCCAGTAACATTTGGAATTGAAAATGCCGTTCCTAAAGTAACTTTAGTAGCAGTTACATCAGTAATAGAAACAGCGCTTGCAGTAGCGGTAGAACCAGCTGTAACTGCGCCAACCTCAGTAATAGCTTGTGAAATAAGAGTCAAAACACCATCCTCAACACTTCCTATTATAGTAGATGTAGAGTTTGCTTGACTAATAGTTTTTACAACTGTATTATCTGTTTTTGTAACTTTGGAGGCTGTTACAGAAGAATTATCTGTTACATTTGGTACAGAAAAAGCTGTTCCAAAAGTTGGTAATGAACCAGCACTCCAAGCAGTAATATCATCTGCTGGAATCTCAGTGCCTAACGTTGGAGTTGAACCAGCATCCCAAGCGGTAATATCATCTGCTGAAATGGCAGTACCTAGAGTTGGTACTGAACCAGCAGTAAATGTTACTGTTTTTATAACATCAGCGGTTGTTGTAGTATAAGTAGTATTATCATCATCTCGCCAAGCAGGATTACCATTAACATCTGTTTTCCATACTTTGTTTGCTTGACCGTTTCCAGAAGTAACATAACCTTCTGAAGATGATGAATTAGCTTTCCATGTATTATTATCTGTTGGCATAGTAAAAATAACACTAGTACCACCAGCTGTTAGTTTATATTTACCACCATGAGCTAGAGTAATTGAACTTGTGCCAGTATCAGTTGCTAGAGTTGTACTGGGTTTACCAGTTATACCCGACCAGGCTACTGCATCTGCTGTACCTGCTGTTGCAGGTTTACCGATACTTACTGTTTGTGCAGAGCCTCCAGATGGAGTAACAGTAAAATTGCCATCTGTCCCATCTGTAAAAGAATATGTTGTATTTGTATTTGTTGTATAGCTTGGCGTAGCCCAAGTACCATCTTCGCGTAAGAATTTAGTAGTCTAGCTTTGACTGCTAATAGCAGAACTTAACTAAGGACCATTTGTAATTGTATTTGTTCCATTAAATTTTGTTAAATAATCACTTGTGCCAGAGCCAGTAATATTATTAGCAATACTTGGTGTAACTGTAACTGTCTAAGCAGAACCTCCAGATGGAGTAACAGTAAAACCATTTGTACCATTAGCAAAAGTATATGTTGTGTTATTATCAGGAAGCGTTATTGTTGTTAAAACAGTTGTTCCATCTTTAGCCATTAATTTTAAAGTATGCCCTGCTAAATTTAAACTCGCAGCATAAGTATTCTTAATTATATTACCTAAATCATCTTTGTCTGCTTTATCTGCGCTTAATGGAATACGGTTAATGCCTATTTGTGCAGTTGCCGCATCAGCAATATCAATATAAAATTTGCCATTATCTGTGGTAAAATAAGCATAACCTTCATGTGCTGCATTTGTATTACTTGCGGCAGTGCCTAAATTATCCTACGGACCTTTAAATATTTTAAATAATGCCAAAATACTACAACTCCTTTCTTAAAAAGATATATATAACAAAAAAAAGGCATAGTAGTTCGGTAAAGATACTACTATGCCTTGTAAAAATCAAAGTATAAATTATAATGAAATGGTATCTTACCTCTTTCAATATCCTTGAAAAAAATAAAAACACCATTATTTATTTTTGGCCTAAAAAAAATTGGGGATGTGTAAATTATTAATACACATCCCCAATTAAATTATACGTCAATCCAGTAAACTGTTGCATTGTCAGCTAACTTAGCCATTAAATTAGCTAGTTCAAAGAATTGCTCCGGAACATTAAAACTGTCATCTTCCTCATGAAAATCATCTTGAGGCAAAGTTTTTAATACCTTGCTAGTGCCAACAAGAGTACTTAAACTATAAGAAAATTCTGGATGCTCATTTGTATAATTACCATCTGCACCAACTAATGATTCTGGCGCAATTAGGTAAAAACGCATGAAGAATTTAATTGATCCAGCTACTTCAGTAGCAGAGATAGAAATACTCCAAGGAATGATTAATTTATCTGGATATGTTGTGTAATCACAAAATGGCACGGCATAAACATAGCTTTTTGTACCAGTAGTATACTAGATTACACAATTGGTTTGCGCCAGATCCATATTATCATAAAATCTATCTACTAAAAAGTAAACTGTTTCAGCGTAATGTTCACTTTGAATACTTAAAACTTCGGGAGCTTCAATTTTTCTAGTATTTAAATCGACATTATATAATTGTTTATTGCTAGGAACCACTATGGCATCTACCAAAGTAGATGCCATAGCAGCATTATTAATCTCGCTTAATAAGCTTTTATAATTCATAAAAGAGACCCCCTTTTATGAAATTAAGAAACCTGGAAGAATGGGCTTACATTAGCATTAATATGTCCGTTAAGTTCGTTAATAACTACACAATAAAGATATCCGCCCTACTCTCCAGCAGGCAATACGTACTGAGGACCGTTATCCTAAAATTCAGTATCAGCTGGATTGCCAATAGCAGGAATAGAAGTAAGATACTTGCGTGCGAGCTCGATTGTATCTGCTTCTACTGGGAAGTCTGCACTACCTTCTGGATTACCAATGATTTCAGCCAATCCTTCGATTGCATCATCAAGGTCAGCCTGAAGTTTAACAGCTTGACCCTACATATCGGTTGGAACATTTTCCTCAACATTAATACGCATCCATACATAAGAAATGTTATCAGATTGAGCAGGAGGCTCAACAGAGAAGGATAATGTAGCGGGCTGACCAGCTCTACGATAAATAGGTTCTACATTAACGTCGCTCATATAATCCTTTTCAACCAGCTCAAAAGCATTGGTTCTAGGATTGACTACACGAACCTTAATAATTGGTTTTTCTGGTTTATTGGTAATACGATAATCACCAGAAACTTCAGAAGTTTCTACGCCATTTCTAGTAGCAGTTACTTCAACAAAATAGGTTCTATCTAATGTTTCATCATCTGGCAATCCAAGAATTGTCATTTGATTATCAGAAATAACATAGCTTACATCATTTGGCATGTCGCTAAATGCAATATGAAGATTTGTAGTTTCTGTATCGTACTCTTCAGTCTCACTATTATAAACCCGTTTACCAAGCGCGATATCATAAACTCTATCAAGATCAGCTTTTGCCCAGAACACCATATGACCTGCTCCAAGACCTATAGAAGATGCTTCAGCAACATCAGTTGCACCGACAGTATATGTACCATTCCAAATTAAACCTTCAATAGTCTCTTCTTTGGTATCAATATCAATGGCAAGCCACTTTTGAGGGCCGTCTTGAGCCTGATATTCATCGGAAGAAAGATAAGCATTTAGCTCACCGCTAAGATAAACGATAATATCATTACCATCCTAAACAACGGTTGCCTTCTCTTGGTTTGCTTTGGCTGATGCATTATTAGTCTCACCATACTCGCCAGACCAATTGATATTGGATGCTGGAACAACTGTGAATTCAATAGGACCTGGCTCAGCAGTATTTCCTTCAACTGGAACGCCAACTCCATTTACCTTCTGCTTCCAAGCATAAGCAAGAGTTACTTGAGAATCTTCGTCGGTTTCACCCTTTTCAGCAATTGCAGAAAGAGTTGCACTATGCTCATCACTAGAAATAATGTGAGCAACGCCATCAGAAACTAAAATACCATCAGCAAACTCAATTACTGGCTTTACTGGACCAGGGATAGTGATGGCATCATCAATACTCATTGTTTTCGTACTTCTATTTGATAAAACACGAGCCAAAACATCAACAGCATACTTACCGACACTATGAACTGTAGCTTCGCTTAGCTCTTTATAAAGCTTAACATAGCCAGCTCCATTCATCTTGAAGCCTTGAGCTACGACATATTCATAAACGCCATTTTCGGTTGCTTCAAAATCGTTAAGAGAAATAAGTTCATATACACCCTTACTCTCATTAAACTTATAATAGCGACAATTTAATTCATCGCCAGATATATCAGAAGTAACAGGAGGATGAGTAATAGTAATAGTATCACCCTCTGGCAAACCAGTAGGATTGGCAATTAAGGAGTAACCGCCTGTACTCTAATCATACCCATATTGTTTCCAATTATACTCAATAATGCCAGAAGTTGTTGGCTTTGCGCCAATAGCAAGAGTTACGCCACTACCGTCAGTAGGAAGATCAACAACCTTCTTGTTTTCATTACCAGCAGGACTAATTACATAAAGATCTGTAGTAATCGTTGGTTCTGCAGGTCTTTCGGCGGTAGGATCCTAGATACCAGAATTTCTAATACGGCTAGTAATTACTGAGCCGTGATCAATTTCTCTCTCTGGATAATTGATGATATCATTAGTATAGTCAAGAGAAGCATTAATGCTGACCTCGGCTGGTAAAGTGGTAAAGCTATAAGTAAAGACCTTGTTCACTGGATCAATACTATAAAAACGTACTGCAAATTTAATATTACTATTAGTTTGAGTTAGTTCGCTAGAAATTGGCCAACCAAAAATAACTTTCTGTTTACCATCAATAATTAAAAGTTCTTTGCCAAAATTCTTGCTGTAACCAGTAATTGTCTTCTTCTCAGCGTCTTTAGCTTCCCACTGAATAGCGATATTAACATCATAACTAGATAAATCAGTAGAATCAAAATATCTATCAACAACAAAGTAAATGACTTCTGCCATTTCATCGCCCTGAACACCAACGCCATAGCGAGCAAAGTTTGTTGGAATTGAGATACTACGTTTATCTGCATCAATGGTTAATGTGTCTTCGTCCAAAGGAAGTCTTACGAAAGCTCTTAAAGCATCAAGTTCTTGAGGAGTAGGATTTTCTTTACTTAGTGCTTCTCTAATATCGGGAAGATAAGCATAGTATTCGTTCAAGGAACCAATAGCAAAGTTATCCCAGCTAAGTCCTTGCTCTTCTAAACTATCACTAATGGACTAAGGATGTACTTCGCGTAAAACTTCTGCGGCCTTGCTAAAAAGAAGTTGATAAGCTTCTGCGTTTTTAGCATTAATATATGTAACCATTCAGCTTTCATCCTTTCTTTATTAGTATAAGGAAGAAGAGAGTGATTGACTCTCTTCTTCCTAGTCTATTATTTTTAAAAAATAAAAAGTTTGAATTAATTATTTCTGTCCTTTTAAGGCGACTTCTTTCCATTGAGCAAGTTCATCATCTGAGCAACGAACTTGCTTAACACGTTTAATCCCATTGGTAAGAATTTTACCTTCACTAGCAGTTAATACATTAATTCTTACATAATAAATATCCTCAAGATGAACAGGAGATTCAATAACTCCATTAGTCCCAAGGTATTTATATAAAACCTGTTTTGTCATTATCTCTCTCTCCTTTTAGCTATTAGAATTAGCACTAGCATAACTAACACTGGTTGGACTAGCAGATTCAATTCCAAAATAATCGAGGACATCGAAATTTAATGGATTTTCATTTACAGTATAAATAAGAATCTGCGGACCTGTAGTAGAAGAACCATATAAATTGGCAAATAATTCACTACTTGTTGTAATAATAGGCGGCGTTGCATTAACCATATCTTCCCAAGTACAAGGATCTCCTGGACCACCTATAATTACTTGTGGTGTAAATCTCATACCTGAAAAGGCGCCATTAGCAAGAGTTGTATAGCTATGCCCTGGAATTGTTATTGCGAATGGCGTCTATAGATATCCAACACGCTGGAACAATGACCCACCGCGAATTTGAGTAATTGGTTTGAGAATGTCTGTGATACAAATTCCGTTATCTTCACTACCTAATTTCACGCATCCGCTGAAAGCACCGTCGTTAATAATGCGGCAAGTATTTGGCTATTCATAATATACTAAATCCGTTGAACCTTGGAAGCAAGAGCTACCAATTTCCTACAAAGCTCTGTTCTCTAAAGCCCAGAAGATATGAGTAATTTTATGACTCTGGTTAGCGTTATTTTGGAAATGACCTTGTGAATATCCAATTCTAATAACTGGAATGCCATTGATGGTTGTTGGCAAAGTAATTTTTCCAGTTAATGAATAATTTGGATTTAATCCAATTGAATATCCTTCATCTGTTGGTAAATCCCTTCCATAAACAAGATATTTATCAATTTCTGCTTGAGTCATTACATTATCATAAACACTAACTTTCTAATATCTTGCAACAAAATCGATATCAAAAATAGGAGTAATTGTGCTCAAATCAACGGTTACATCAGGATTACTCATCTAAGCCCAACCTAACCATTTATAAGTTTCTGTAAAATCTAAGTTATTAGTAACCAAAGATGGAATAATACTTGGTTCAGTAATACCAGGAGTTGTACTAAATGTCTATCTAATGGTAACTAATGGTTCATCATCAGCAATAGTATTAAAGAATCTCATTGCATATTTATGCAAACCAAATACGGCATAGAAAGTAATAATACTATTAGCATTAGAGAAAGTACAACGAGAAGCATAATCAGAAACAGGAGTTAAAACATCGTCATCATAATCATAACTAATTACTAGATTCTAAAGAATAGGATTATTATTTGCATCATAGTTTTCTGCACTGAGTGACCATCCAAGAAAATCATAATTTTGCTTAATTGGAATAGTAGTTGGGTATGGCGCAATCAGATTGGCTGAATCTGTAGAAATACGTTTTAGCCAGAACTCAGCTTCTTTTCCAACATCGTCTTCCTAAATGAATTTTGCGATATAAGAAGGAGTGACATATTTAGCATAAATTGTTAAATTTGGAAATCTTGTTGGATATTTTCCTTCTTCTTTATCTAGGTCTGTTTCAAGAATTGGATGTTCTGCATCGTTATCTACGTACATAATACCCTAAATATTTGGTATTTCATATCTTGCACTACCATCTGCACGGTAACGGCACTCACGTCCATTATAAGGAGCACCAGTACTTGGAGAGGTATGATCTGCAATGAATGTATCTAAATGCTCTAAGCTAGTAATGAAATTCTTTTTTGTATCTTTGGCTGCATCTAAAATAAATAGTTTTTCATTACGTCTTAATCTTACAAACTCATTATAATTCTCAGCATGATAATAATACTCTTCAAAAGTACCATGGTCAGTTGCTTTATAATATAATGCATTTTCTTCTGGAACAAATGATTTTTCAATAAGAGTATAAGGACACCAATCAACTCCGGTTAAAGTTAGAATTAATGGTTTATCACCCTTACCTGTTGCAGCGTCTTTATCACGCCATTTAATCATATTATCCATAAGTTTATAAGAATCATAACCTAAGCTATCGCTAACAAGATTTAGAGTAGTAAATTTTAATGCTTCACTATTTCCAGGATTATAATCGGTTAAATCCTGAATATAAAGTCCAAGATATTCATCTCTATCTTTATATCTATATACTGCAGTATGATCTTCTGGCGTACCAGATATTTTTTCCATAACTACAGGAGTTGAAGTAATAATGTTTTTAAGATTCTTTGCTTCGGTTAAACTTAAGCCTTGAGTAGTTGCTGGTAAATGGATAATATCTAAAGGTGCACCAGAAGAAAAGGTTACTCCAGTAATTCCTGTGCCAAGAGCGCGGAATTCTCTTAATTTTTCAGCAGTCACAATATCAATAGAACTAGTTAATCCTGCAATGCCGGTAAGGATAATCTTCTATAACAATCCTTTTTTGTTTGCGCTAGAAGCACCAGCATTAAGATTAAATGTACCTTCACCTTGTCCTAATAATCCATTTCTATAACCTGGAATATCAGAACCAAGAGTTACATCTAATAATCTCTTACCCGTTCCAAGAGTAAAATGTGATGGATACTTCAAACTTAAATCTCCAAGGCTAGAAATAAAATCACCGCCTGGGATATAAGTTAACTGTTCATTATATGGATGAATTGCGCGATAGCCATTTTCAACAGATGGAGTAGTATTGGTTACGACAGGATCAATTCCATTATATTTCTATGAAGGAATAATAGGATCATCATCATAGAAAACTGTTACATACTGTGATAAAAATGGAGTAATCTTAAATTGTGGAGTGGCATCAAAATATTGAAGTGGATAATGCACTTTTTCATAGCTAGCAACATTACCCTGAATTAAATCTTCATCTAAGAAGTTATCAGATGTATTAAGATCGTTTGCATTTGCTCGAATCATAATACCATCTTTTACTGCGGCTGAAATATAATTACCAGCTAACCACCAAGAATCAAGATAATTCAGACGATTTCTAATAAGCAATTCACGAGAAAGTTTTCTATCGCCCTAACAAGTATAAAGATATCCAGTGTTTGTACTCCACTCGCCTGCTGTGGTAATAAAACCACCTTCACGCACAGCCTTCCATGGTTCCGTCGCAGCATACTAACTGCCATCTGTTAAGCCAGGAAGAATATACTTATAATATTCATCTAAACCAAGGGCTACAATAGGTCTTACGCCCTTCATTGCGTAGGAATTGGTAAATACGGCTGGATCACAACGATAAGCACCGTCAATATTTGTTTCAGTTAATTTACCAGATCTTAATATTCTATAAGTTGATTCAATGGTTGTTCTAAATGCAGCCCAAAGATTTACCCAAAGAACACTATTTGCTGTTGAAAAATCGCCATCTAAGGTTGCGTCTGCGTTATAATCCCAAAGAACTGCACCGATATTGTTTAAACCAAGCTATGTATCAATATCATAGAAAATTGGGAACCAAATATAATCTTCTCCGGTTCTTTGAGGTCCCCAAGAGGCAATCATCATATTTTTGCCACGCGAATCATAACAAAGCAGTAACTCTGTTAAGATAAAGTAAATGATACAATAATCAAGATTAAGATGCTTACTAAATTCTGCCTTAAACTTATGTAATCTATATCCAGCGCAATCGGTTTGATAAGAAACCTTAATATTAAAGGAACGAACAGTACCAGTATAATTCTCAGCTGCAATACATTGAGTTAAAGGCTGATTTTCATCATCAAGTAAATATCCTGCAGCATCTTTATTAAATGTGATATTCCCTTGAGCATCTACGGCTGTTGGCATTTTATATACATGCTGACCAGACGCATTTACAAACCAAGTTTCTTTTACACCATTGTTTTCTACGGTTTCGATCATGTATTTGATAGATTCATCAAATTGTCTTGCTTGTTCTGCCGCAGAAAGAGGGGTACCAGTATCTGTATCCGGAACAACAGATGTATCCGTAGAATCAAGCCAATCGAAAAGAATGCGCAAGTTAGCGAATTTTTCATTAAGGTAATCGTTCTTATTAACTTGAGAGGATAAATCTCTTAAAGATCCATCTCCCATAACAACTTTCTACTCAGTATCATTCCATAGTTTCTTTTTCTTTAAATCTTGTTCAGTAACACTATCATCTACACAATATTCAATCTAATCTTCTTCATAATTATAACGAACTTCAAAATGCTTAATTACTTCTAAAGAATCTGCACCCTCTTGAGGAGTATAGAATTTTTGTTCACGAGCACTTGGTCCTGGATATTTAAAGGATGTCCAAGTACCTTGATTATCTCTTAATTCCCAACATTCAGCTACTTCTGCAATAGTTGGATGATGATGAAGAATTTCTGTTTCATTACCTTCTTCATCTTCCACAATTTCTGTCCATTCTTTATTAACAAAGGGATGCTCTTCTTTAACTTCAAATCCATAAAATTCATTGGCGCTTTTATCAAGATTTAAATTATAACGACCAATATAAGTATAAACATCGCCTTCGTTTTTGGTACCATACTTTTCAAGATCAGATTCCTAAGAATGTTTATGGAAAACCATAACTGGGAAGCCATAAACAGAAGTGCGGAAATTATGAGCGTCTATTGCGTCTCCAAAATTATAATATTCTAACGGATGTTGAGAATACATATTATTACCTACAAGATTAGCAAAACCAGTATTGTAAGAGCCAGAAGACTCCATATAATCAATTTTCCAGGTGAATTTAGATGTTGCACAATCTGGATTATCCATATTCCATTTCTTGAATTTCTTATTGGCTTTAGAGCCTTTTAAATATCTCCAGCCCCAAGGATATTCATCTCCGCCAGTGTATCCAGTTGGAGCATTTTGAGTTGCTGGCTTAAATTTTGTTTTATAATTGCGGCGAGGATACATCTAAGAAGAAGTACCCTAAACATTAATATCTACGCCAACGGCTTCATAGGAAGGAGAATGCGTATAATAAAACTCTTCATCAATAATTCCTTTATCAAGAGCTTCATCAAGAGCTGGATTGATAAAAGTGATTTTTGCATATCTATTTCCACCCTTTTTGATATATGGCAATCTATCATCGTCGGGGCTAACAGACCCTAAATCATCAGGGCGAGTTAAATGTAAAGCTGCGATATTATCAATTGTCTAAATTACTGCATATGGCATAGTTAATTTAGAAAGATAATTATTAACGGCAACACGACCAGTAACTGCACTATTTTCCTCAATAATATCTTTATTATACTATATAACTTTAGTATATAGTAAATTAGTTCCTTTACGAGCGTCAGTTAACTGATTTTGATCGTAAAGATCTGTATTGCGAGTATCAGAGATATAATTATGGATAACTTCTGGCATTTTTAAATAAGTGCTATATACTCTTAATTTATATAGGTCAAAGTCACAATAATCAGAATTGATTTCAAACATATCGGCTCCAATTGTTTCAACACCGAAACCATTAACACCTAAAACACCTAAATTAATTGCACCACTTAAGATACCATTTAAATAAATATAGAGGTTGTGCGCATTCTCGCCGCCTGCGATTGCAAATGTAATGTTAATAATTTCATCCTCTTTATAACGAACATTTGCTACACCTGCACGAGATTTGAAAAAGGCTTCTTGAGTTCCTATGCAGAATCCATAACCGGCTTCGTCGAAGTATTTGAAGCAAACACCTTTATCAGAAATAACTTCTTTTGTAGATTTTGCTTCATTCATCTCCGGGTTACCATCGCTATCATACTTCATAGTATATTTATGGTTTTGATAGAGATAAATAGGCTCAGAAGTACCTATTAAAACGAATTTACCTGTTTCATCAGCCACAATAGGATTTCCTGTATTTGGGTCAATGAGATCTGCGCTTGGAACTCTAACATAGCTAGTAATTGATCCAGACTAAACCTGTTTATAATATAATTCTGCGGGATTTAATGTATCGGTATATCTAGTATAATAACCAGCTTCAATTGCTTCAACAGTATATGCATTATTAGGATCTTCTTCAACATTATATCTAGCGATAGTTTTAACTAAAGTAGAATATTCTTGAATATTACGCACTCTAAAGCGAACTTCAATAGTTGTACTACTAGATCCATTTAATTCAATTGGTTTGAATCCAACACTAGCAGATGCGCCATTAGCGATAGACAAATAGGCACCAAAACCATTATTATCATCTTTCCAACCGTTATTAAACCAGTTAAAATTAGTAAATACAGTATTAAAAGTCTCAATTGGATCAATATTAAAATTAGTATAAGACCAAGAGCTTCTAACAGAAATATCTTCGTTATTAGAACGCCCAGCAGAAGAAAGATTCAAGGCAAGCGAATTCTCATTTACTAATCCTAGCTCTCTGGCGCCTTTAGAGGTAACGACAAAACTAAAATCTCTACGAACCGCACCACAAGCGATAGAGAAATTATTAATAGTATCTTCAACGCCATTGATTTTATATAAAGAGGTAAGATCCCATTCAAGCCACTAATTACTATTATAAGCAACAGAGATAGGAGAATTTGGGATTGGCACTCTCTCTTGAAGTAGATTAATTGTTGCAGTAGTATGATTTGCTTCTGTGACTGGATTATATACTTGATATTTGATAACAACATTATCATAATTAATTACTGTAGTTGGTAAAGATTCAAACCAAATCAATGGTACATCGCTAGAGCTTTCTACCCATGCTAATTCATAGTTAATAGAATCTGTCCTTAATTCAGTACCATCTAAAACAGTAGTTAAATAAATTTCTACAGTATGTGTTCCATGTGATTGCCTTGGTAATACCATTGATTTGTTACTAGAAGCTAGAACGAATGGCATAAGTCTATGCTCTGCAACGCCAACCTCTTCTCCATCAATAAACAAATGTGGAGTAACTGTAACATCTGAAGCATCACCAATAACTGAAAATGTCAAAGTTGAAGTACCAGTATAATAAGCAGATGCAACTGAACTAATGTCTTTAGCAACGCCCATTTCAACAACTTTAATTGAAGAATAAGTATAAGTCCTTTTTTGAGAATTATACATGCGGCTAGTTGGGTTTAGTCCCTCTCCTTCTGGAGTTGTACCTAAACTAAGTCTAATAGAAATATTTGTGCTTTCTGGTAAAATACTTGTGTCAAAGATAAAAATTTCATCACTTGGTAAAGTATAAATCTTATTTAATACTACGCTTTCATGCTGATTATCATAAATATACATTGACATTTCAACGTCATTACTTCTATCTGCATGAGGAAGAAGTGTTAAAGGTAAGGATTGGCCATAAATAAAAGTACGACCAGAATTCCAACCGCTACCTGGAGTAAGTTCTAGATCGTCAGCAATTGTACCGCCACCACCAGATCCACCACCGGCTGACGCAATCAGATCTGCGATAACTCTATCTTCAAGCCCCTCTTTTGATTTTACCCTAAAGAATTGCCCATCGGAATTTATAATCAAAGTGTCAACATCTGGTAATGACTGTAAATCTCCTTCAAATGCAACTCTATAAATATAGTATCGAGGATCGTCCAGTGGAGGGATATCCGGTTCAACTTTTACTAAAGTATTAAGATTTATGCTGGCATGAGCGTACAAATATCCTGCACTACCAGCTCCACTGGATACAGAACTCATCTGGAAACGTCTTACTTCAGTCGTGCCATCTTCTAAAGTAATAGCCTTATCTAAATAGATTTTCCCAGTATTATAGGCAAAATATAGTGCGCCGTCTAGCACATCCATATGTTCAATATCAATGTCTGTGCCACGGACAATACGCAATCTTGTTTTATCATCACTATGGTATAATGATTCAATTACAGATTGCCAAATATCTGATAAATTTTCTGTCATTAATAGAACTCCTTTCATCTCTTATTTTTCTAAAAGGGGAGATTGTTACATCTCCCCTTTTTAAAATTAGAATGAACCCCAAACGAGATCTACATTTAATTTGCTATGATCGTTAGCCGCGGTAATTTTTAAAGTATCAGATTCAAATACAATATTTCCTGCTGTCGTATTCAAAGAACCAATAGAGTTTGTACCACCAACGTTAATAGTACCAACGTAAGTACTGGAGCCATTTGTATGAGTATGACTATGAGAAATATCTACTGAATCAAGATAGTTGTGTTTAAGAGTGATAAGACTACCAGTTACACCAGTAACGTGACCCTAGCCACTTGTAGTAATGCCACTGGCTTTGCTATCAGCAACTGCGCCACTCAAAGCAAAAATCTTAATTCCAGCTGAACCAATACTATCTGTATCACTAGATGTGGCAGATACGATAGAATTTAAAGTATCGGAACGAGTTACTGCATTATGGGATAAACGAAGCTAATAATTTGTTGCATCACTGCCAACACCAGTAGCAGTAATTAAAGAACTATTAGCATTATCAAAACCGACTTTAAGAATATAATTATCTGTGGTATCGTCAACAACGGAAAAATATGGAGTACTGCTTCCGGGTGAAACTTCACCAACTGGTACTGGCTCATCTCCAGAAGGAACAACATCCCAATACATAGAATCAGGATTTAATGTGCCTACCAAAGAGGTGTTTGTTGTATATCCAGGAGCTGTGGCATCAGTATTCTAATACTCAACACCATTGGCAATTAATAAATCACCTGGTTTAACTGTTGTTGTAACAGATGTCACAGTTGCAGGATTACTTGGATTTGGAACATTTTGAGTAAGAGAAATTTCGGCTTTTGCTTTATATGTATCACCTATTTGTGCGCCCTATCTAACATTTCCAGTAGCAGTTTTATCTGTTAACTGAGCCTATGTCTCAACCAAACCTTTATATGTCATTGCATTCGCAACTTGAAGTTTGCTTTCAATGGCGCTATCAATAGCAGAATCCGCTTCACTTTTAGTATAAACATCAAGTTGAGCATGTCCGCCATAGAAATAAGCTGAAGAGTTTGTACCATAATCAATCACCGGATCAAATACAGAACCATTGTTTGATAATTCTTTGTCAGAAACTGTATCTGATCCACCTGGTTTTACTTTCGCAATAAGGTCAAAACCATGTGTATTTCCAGTTCCACCGGCAGTGCCACGAACATCGGCTGCAATGCCTTGAACTTCTGGTCCAATAACAGTAATAATATTTTCGCGCTCATAATAACTACTGGTAGATGGATTTCCGGTTGGGTTAGCTACTGCGCTATATGTCGTGCCACTAAGTGTGTAATAAGTCTTGCCGCTAACAACGGAAGTATCTGTACTAGCTTTATAAGCATAAGAAGCAGATGTTGCAGTATCTTGAGCTCCAACAAAATACACAGAAGTATCAAGGTTTGTACCATCTGATAAAATAACAGGTGATTTGTTAGTAGCCTTGGTAGATTCAGTAATACTCAAATTTGACTAACTGTTTTGAGAAGCAATAGTAACACCAGAACCGTTTCCAGATGGAGTCAAGGTGATATTATCTCCAGCTATTAATTGGAAATTTGTATCTTGAGATCCGCCAGTAGTTGCTACTTCAATATTAACATTAACATTGTCAGTGTTCTATACTGCACTAATGGTAGAAGTAACTGCGTTAATACCTGTTGGAGGATTGATTTGCTTCCATTCAAATCTATTATTTGTTGCATCCCAATGCAAAGCCGCTAAAATATTGGCGTTAGTAACATAGAACAATTCGCCTTCTTCAATAGCTTCGCTGGGAACATCATTAGGATTCCATGTAGCAGGGGTGGTTGGAGTTGGTAAATCAGTGGTTGATTCGACAACGGTAACACCACGACTTACTTGCTCTGGAATAATTTTATAATCGTTTGTATGACCAGCATCAGTTCTTTTAACAGTGCTAGATTTTCTACCGATGTATAACTTATGGGTATCAATAGTTAAATAAAAAGTACCTTCTTCGGCATTACCGACAGATATCATTGTATTTAAATCTGCTTGGGTACCCTATTTAAATTGAATTTTCTTATCGTCAAGGGTATCGGTATAACCCGCTAACGCATTTGCCATTTATAAAACCCCTTTCTTGAAAAATTATTCTTCGGTAAGATTATGCCACTTTAATCTTTCATTAATAGTATTTACCTCCTATACAAGAGTTTCATTACCATCAGAAAGTAAAAGCGTATTTAAATCTCCAATTTGAGCTTGTGTAATATAATTTGCTTCAATAGCAGCAACCCTAGAAATTAAGCCCAAATCAATTTCACCAGTTTCTGTGTTTTCATGATCATTTAACACATCTGTAATTGATGAAATTGCAGTATTGAATACTGGTATTGTAACATAATTAGCTAAATTAACTTCGCCAAAAGTACCTAATAATTCTAAAGCATTTCCTATTACCATATATTCATCATATTTATTTGAAGATTCGGAATTATTACCATTTGGGACCATATATATTGTATCATAACTAATAGGGTCTGGGTCTGTTCCATTGAGCTAATTGCGCAGTTTTTCTAAGGTTGTAATCTATCTATTTAAAGTTCCTACAAAGCTAGAAGACCATTCAATACCATTACTTGTTTTTATAGGAATTGATCCAATAGGTGCTAAATCATATCCCTATAAATTAACTTCATTACTATTTAAGCTAAAAACATCTGAGTTAAAACTTGGAATATTTATTGTACTCCAAGCACCGTCGCCCCTTAGAAATTTATTCTAATCACCTGCGCGAGGAACCGGTACTAAACCAGATGCTCCGTCTGCCTATGCGGTTGCGCCTTGCATTATACCAACAGCAGTATTGATAATCGTAGATAAGGAGGTATTTTCCCAGCGCTAAGATGTATCATTATAAACGAGAATCTGTTTATCAGCCAACTCTTCGTCATCAATATAGACATCGCCGATATCATTAATATTGATATCTCCAGAAGAACTTCCGCCATTACCAAGTCCGCTAATCAACTTTTGGCCTAAATATAGTTTACCATCTGTTGAGGTCTAAGCATTTTGATAGATAAAATATAGTGTATCATTACTAATCTTTTCTGGCGTAAGTTTGAGAGTTTCCCATGCTGACACAGAGCCTCGCATAAATTTTACATAATGAACATTGGGATCATTACTCAAATTAGGCATTAATTTCTCTCCTTTCTTACTGTATTTCTCTTTTATATATAAAAAACAAAATAAAAAAATTACCCCCATTTGTCCAATGGGGGTAATTTTAATTTTAAGCATTTTGCCATGTATAAGTTGGTTTTCCGTTCGCTGCAACTGTAGCTTTTAATACATAAGAGCCTTGCGTTGTTGGAGGTAATAATGTAGAATAATCTACATCTCCAGTCGTTAATTGTCCAAAATCATTTATATAAACTATCTTTCCTGGAGTTAATTTAGCTATTGTATACAATAAATCCTATATCTTGTTTAAACTTCCTCTAAAAGTAGTTGTGTCTCTGGTTTTACTTTCTGGACAATATTCTTGTGCCAATTGTAAAATTGCTCCATTAATTGATGACATACCATTATCCATACCAACCATTTCTATTAACTTTAATCGTTGAGTTAATTGTTTTAATACTACCGAGGCTGGGATAAATAAAGAATCGTCATTCCATTCATAACCAACTGGACATCTACCAGAACTATCACTCTCAACATATAATTTTTGCTTTATTGCATAATAACTATGATAAGTATGATTAGCACTATATGCCGCAGTTTGATCTGGCTCTGAGGAATATGCTGCATTTTGAGAATCTTTAAAATAGTACGTGTTGGGCTAATAAAAAGGTTTCTCGATTGTTTCTATATTTCTAATTGTATAATAATTAATATTTGGCCCTTCTACAGAATTCCATTCGTCCCAACTAATAATATAATTACCCGTTTCATCATCAGGAATACGTCTATAATATCGTCCTGGAATATATAGCTGCTGTGGAGATAAACCTAGTATGTAATATGGTCTAGCTATAGCATACTAAGGAGTCCCATCTTGAGCAGGCTCAAGATCGTCCATATTTCTAAAATCAATATAGTTATTGCTTGCATCCTAAAAGTATAAAGTTTGATAAGCAGAAACAAGCTCTGGACGCGTTCTTAAGAAATTAGTATAACTATTCTATATTACCTATTCGGTTGGAATATCTACTAAAGATCCTCTTGGTATCGGATGGGCACCGTTTTCTTTTACTGGATAACTCAAAACAGTTTGTAATTCACCATCAATTTCTGCTAAAGTAATAACAGGCGTATCATCAAATTCTAGCCAATAAATTGTAAAAGAGTTGTCGTTTATAATAGCTTGGTGATTACTTTGAAAATCTGCATATGTATTATCTCTCATTGCAAAATACTGCTTCTAACCTCCGGTGCCAACAGAATAATAAAAAAGATTTTTTCTGTATAAAATTATATTTTGCTATTCAAAATATCTCTATTTAACAGTGGTATAATAACTAATTTCTCCACTTGGATGCTCTTCTACGGCCCATAAATAATTCGTTTTACCCGGCTAAGGATAGTAATAGTCTGAACTTGGAGTATAACCATTGGTAAAATTATGTCTCCGTACGTTAGCATTTGAATTACCAATATTTGTTTCATCAATATAATAATATTGAGCATATGGATTTGTTGGTGCATTTGTAGCTGAATTTGCAGCATTAACACCGTGATCTCTTATATAAGAAGTATCGCTTTTTAAAAAATATCGATTTGGAACATAAAATTCTAATTGTACTGGAGTATAAGCTACCTCAGCAATTGATTTTTTATAATAATAATAATTTGGCCGAGGAGTGTATGTACCATTGGTATCGATCTTTAAGCTAGCAATAGCAGAAGCATGGCTCGACTAACTTTCATACATAATAGCATTAACATTGTTATTAAAAGGAGCATTCTCAAGATAATAAAAAGTATTCTATTGATATGCCGCAGTATTATTTGTGAAATCAATTGGTTCATATTTAAAAGTTCCATTTTCCGGATCTTGATAAGTAAAATCTTCAGATAATCTATAATAAGAAGGTAATTCATCTGGAGATGACTAATAAGAATAAATACATTTTTTCCCATTTAATCCAGCAATCCAAACATCATACTCAGCATCATTAGGATTTAACCATTGGTCTAATGGGACGATAATCTATCCAAGTCTATCATGAACCGTATTCAAAGAACCAGCTACTGTATTTAAATCATGTGTTTTTTTATTAGTTAATCCATTATATTTTTCTTCATCTGTATGTTCCCCGCTTACCCAATCAATATCAGTATATCTTGGCTAAGGTGGTGTGGTAACGGTAGAATCGTATCCATATAAAAGATCATATGTATCAGAAATTGCATTTCCTATTGCAGGTAAATGCACACTTAATTCCATTGTATCTGTATATACTGGATTTCCATTTATGTCAGTATATCTCTTCCCACTCATGCCTTCTGGATTTAAAATAACTTCATTAGCTACAGTTTCATCATGATAACGATTTTCTTTATTCGCTGCTCTCTTATTTAAATAAATATCCGCATTAATAGTGGTTGGAGTGACAACATAATCAACTCCATTACTTTCATATACTCTTTTATCATAAGTAACAGTTTGTTCTGATAATCCTCCTTCTGCAATTGGATCAACCTCTTTAAAAGCGAATCCCCAATGAGAAGGGACATGAAGTCGATATAAAGCATCTGTACTTTTTGTATCCATATAAGGAGCTGTGGGATAAATAGACGGAGCATCTGCAAATAATTCAACTCCTGGCATTCTTCCATTTAAATGAGCGACAAAAGCAAATTTACCTACTCCATCTTCATATACTTTTTCCCATACTGTCGCATCATAACTTAATATTTTATTTCTTAAATCATAAGCAGCCTAATCTATCGCGTAATTTCTAAAATAATCACCATAAGTATCGTCGTTAGCAAAAACGATGGTCCAAGTAGCATTTCCAGAAGAATCAGACCCAGTGCATTTATAATATGTTTCTGATAAAGCTCCAAAATCAGAACGAGCTCTAATCAGCATGTTCTGCCACGCTATATTATCATTCGCGATAGATGCTGTATAATAATTCCTCTAGCTAGCATTATAATAATCTAAGCTAGGAATTTTTAAATATAAATTTTCTGCATATCTTTCCCAATAAGACGCCCAATTTGAGGCAACAGGACTCTATACTAAAGAAAAAGTTGCATACTTTAATGGCTTCGTATGAGTAGAATCTGCATAAAATATACCAGTTTCGCTGTCTCTATAACCAGTATATATATCTCCACTATATATTTGACCCTCACGATCATACTATACTAATACAAAATGCCCAGGAAATACTTGATCTGTGCCTGCGGCCGCAGCTGCATCCATATCTCTCCTATTATCAAAAGTTCTATCAAATTTCAAAATTTCATTTGCTCTATCTATAATATTTCCATAAAACCCCATTGTTTTAACCCCCTTCTCCAGCGTATAAAATATCTACGATGATAAAAGAGTTATTATTTTCTCTTATAAAATTTATACTAGCTGCATCGAATCTAAGCGCAGAAATTGATGCTTTATTTAATAAATTAAGTTCAAAAACTCCAGAAGATCCAACAATAACTTGACTATCAGATCCGTTAATATAAAAGATTGTGCCAGGAGGAGCTTGAATTCCAAGCTAAAAAATAGTATTATAACTACTAAAAGCTCTACCTGAAATCATGTCGGCAGCTACTGTATTGCTCATATCTGAGCCATCCTAATTATATCTAACTTGCGCAAATCGGTATGCCATAATATTCTCCTCCTTTATCAATATAGTCTCTAAGGAGCCTTGACCGCAGTCACGCTCATAGTGCCGTTAAACTTAAAAGAATACGAAATTTTTGTAACAATATACTCTCCTTCAATCCCAGTATCTCTATCACATACGTAAATACGAGTATTTGGTTCTAGCTAATACACAGGGATTGCCGTAAGAGTTATATTTTCAATACAGTACGAATACTAATATAATAATTCATCAATTTTATTCTTCGCACTTAAATTGCGATAGCTAATTGTCAGATACTAACTAAAACCTTTAGGTAAATAAATCCATGTATAACCAGTTTCTTCTTCTAGCATTTCGCGAGTTGGAACCTACGATTCATCTTCATCATTTGGTCTTGTGTCATATAAAATAAAATCAGGAATTTCTTTAAAAATAATAGCACTAACCCTATCTTCGTTGATAACTTTAGATCGATCACCAACCTACGCCACCTAAAACTAACTTAATTCTTCGCCCTCTTCAAGAAAATCAAACCAAAAATTAAGTTGCTCTGGATTTTCAAAAACCATTTTATTCCAGCCTGATCGTGACACAAGTTCCATATCTGATTCACTTGCAGAAATTAAATAAGAAATATATTTTTTCCGTAAATCATTATGTTGCGCTTGATTCAAAAAAGAAGATAAGGCTAAAAAGCCATTCGGATTGAGCTCTGCGCCAACATAATAATCAACTATACAATCTGATTCTGTTTCGTCTTGCCATTCAATATTTTTAACATAATATCCTGTTAAAGAATTTCTTTCAGGAGTTACTGTATATTTTCCTTCATCGTATATAATACTAAACATATAATCTGGATCATATAACTCTCTCCAAAATCCTTGCATATCTGTATAATACTGTTCATAACCAGTATATCCTGTTGGGTAATATTTTTCATTACGCTTTGCAACTTCGGATAAAAAATAATCTGGGCTAGTCATTTCTTCCCACATGTGGTTAATATCCTAAGTTTCATAATTTCTAAGATATAATGGTTTTTCTTCAGAGCATCCCTATCCAGCAAAATAGTCTAATGCCATACGATAAATAATTTCTCTCCAATCAACTACTCGGATACCAGTATTTTTTTGCTCTGTATATTCCTTATTGATTTTATTCTCAATTAATTGATCTAAATTCTGAGTTGGAAAATCAGGGTTATAAAATAAAATTCTTCTTTTTGTAGGAGAATTTTCAATTTCATGAATAAAATATAAATAAGTATGATAATCAGAGCATCCTCTATACGGAGCATTAAAATACTTTGTTTTATTTTCTTCTTCCTCTAAAGTTAATGGAGCATCGATTAATGTATTTCCATTAGATATCTCATGTTTATAATATGTACAACTTAAACGACGTCCTCCTGTTGGAGTTGGTGTACCTCCGCCATGACCAGTAGATACATATGAAAGCTGTCCATTGGCGGTATAAGAAATCTCTAATAACCATACACGTCTTGGGTCATTATCTTGAACATTATAATTATGATTTTTTAAATAATCTATTTTACTATAAGATACACTGCCTGAATTCTCAATGACTACATCTTCTGGCTAAATAATTGGGTCATTAAATTTTCCGTGAGAATACCATTTCATCGTTCCTCTTGGAGACTCACCAGTTAATAATTCATAATATCGTGCCCAGTCTCTAATATCCCACCACCCTGGGCTCCATGCCGGATTACCATTTTCATCTGTAATATGTTGTGGTCGCATTTCCAATAAATTATTATTACCAAAAATTTCGACATCTCTATTAGGATCATTTCCCACCGAACCAAGAGGATATTCTAATTGGAAATTAGCTAACTATGTACGCACTGTCTCAGCTATATTTTCATAGCTAACAATTGTAGTTTCGCTTTCTTCTAATGCATATCTTCTATCTGTTGTATAAATAACTCCATCAAAAGCCCTATAAAAAATAGGCTTTTTATCTATGGCAAACCTAGCATGAATTGGAATTTCTGCGCCAGATAGACTTTTTCGTTTGCCCCAAACAGAGTAATCATTTCTCAAATTATTTAATACGGGAGCATTTTGCACTGCTGTGATTAATCTATTACCTTCAAAATTAAACGAAAATTTCCTTTTATCATTAGAAAAAGTTACATACTTTTCATCATCGGTCTATACAAACTGACTCCAAGCAGTATTCACATAAGAGCGTTTTCTCTAAAATACAAAATGCCCATCTGTATCGTAAAAATATTCAAAATCACCAAGCATATTTTTAATTTTATCTAAAACAGAAGTTAAAGTATCACCGATGGCGGTAATTAAATCTCCTGTATAAACTAAATCTGTGATGCGATATCCAACATCGTCCCCGTAATTAACTAGGGAAATACTATATTTTTGTTTATCGTTTGCATTATTTGGAACCGTATAAGACCAAGTATGAGTACTTGCATCTAAATAAATAGATTTGCCATCTGCGATAGAAGAATTAAAAGTAAAAGCTAAAGCATCATCTGCTGTTCCACCAGCTGTACGAGGAATTAACGCATAAGATCCATCTGACTACTTCTCAAAACGGCAAGTATAATTTTCATAAGACATCTCAAAATTAGTAATCAATGCAATCTAAGTGAAATGTCTAGTACTGCGATTCTTAAATAGAAGCAACGGGGTATCTCCTTTATATGCTATCTATTCTAAACCATATTTATCTAAATCATTAATAATAATATTGTGATATGGCTCTTTTGCATAAGCATGAACAGATTCTCTTATAATTTTCTCAAGCGGAATTTTTTTAATACTATACTCTGGAATTAACTCATATAGATCTATTAACATATAATTTGTAGATGCCCCAGGCTAAAAGCCATCTGTTTTATTTAATATAAAATAGGTATTCCCTTTTTTATAATAAAATTTATTACGTTCATAACTAGTGCCACTTGGTACTGTTGTAAACATTTCGGTGGGATTTAAAATTTTTTTATATCTTGTATAATATGTCCCAATATATTGTGTTTTATCAGCAGTATAACAGTATTTATTGTTAATAAAAAACCAATTTCCAGAAGAAGATTTCTCGAAAGCATATTCATGGCTATCCATCGCCACTTCTTCTCCTGTACTACCATCATTAGCCATTATATAATACTATTTTGACATAAGAGTATCTGAATTTGATGGCTCAATAATAACTTGTTTAAATGTATTAACAATTGTTTCTTCTGTGCCAAAATCTATAGAAGCAAATAATTGACCACCTAAATCTCCATTTAACATACACATTTTATCTTTTCCAGAAAGGCTAATAGAAGTATTATTAACACTTAAAGATGTATTAAATGTAGTTAATATAAAAGTGCCCATTGGAAACCATACTATATCAGGATACTTACCAGTAGCATAAGCATATTCTCCTGGTAAATTATTCTTTAATCCTATTTCTAGTTTAAATTTTGTCTTTAATCCCCAATAATAGTTATTAATGTCAACTTCATTAGTAACCATTGTTAAATTACAAGATCTTTTTACTGAAGATGTTCCATCTATGTTAATAGTGCCTCCAGTAACCTTACCTTGTATTTCATCAATAGAATTTTCATTAATATCTAAAGAGATAATTTTTGCATACATATCTCTTTCTTTTTGTTCTGCTAAAGTAGCTAAAAACTCTTCGTCCAAGAGTGCCAAATGTTGCTACTCTTTTTGACTTAAAAATTTCATAAAGCACTCTCCTTTTAGCTATTTGTTTTATATTTTGTCACTTTTTCCTATGTTGCGCATTCAACATAAATACCATTGCCAATTCTCAATCTATCAAAATCAATTTCACCTAAAGATATAATAGGATTTTCGGCAAAATCAGCTACAACATTATTTGATTTAGTTAGCTATACGGTATAATTAATTGTATCTCCTGCAATAGCTCTGAGCTAATTGTTATAAAAAGCGTATAAGCCAGTCAACTAATTACCAGAATATACTTCATAAATATTTTTTGATGAATAACTCGAAACTTGTACAGTAGGATTATCCCTAAAGTAATAATTCCCATTCTAACTAATGACTTGTACAATGGTTTTTCTGTGGAAATATAATGTCAATATTTTTATCCTATCGTGCTTCTCTAACGCTCCGACTAAATAACTTTTAGGTAATGAAATATTTCTTATATCAGCTTCCGTACCATAATAAGTTCTCATAATATTTTGTAAATAAACTTGATCAACAATCTGAGTATTGTCATATACATTACCTGCTAAAATTTTAGAAACAAGACAATTGTAATCTAAAACTACTCCTGTAACCATATCTACATAAGTTTGATTATTACCTTTTAATTCTGTATTGTCACTAGGATAAAAATATATATCTGGTATAGCAGAATCAGGGTAGTCTAAAGTCAATCCATTGCGAGCATTTACTAAAACTTTATTGTTTGGCGAAGGACCTACTCTTATATATAACCAAGCATTAGAGTTTGAATTATCCGCTAAGTGAATAGAAACATAATTATAAATTGGATTAGCGTTTAATTGTACCGCTTCTTCATTATTTACGACTTCCCATAAACGGACACTCTCAACGCGTTCAATAATTTCTTCTTGTTCATTTATATTTATAAAACCTAAATTTAATAAATTATTATAAGTTAGCTCTTCAACTTCATAAGCTTGACATGAAAAATTATGTATCATACGACTAAGTCTGTCTTCTGGCTACAAAGCAACATTCATAATCCGCACTAAATAATTACCTTCTGCTGGAGAGCGGAATAATTTAATTTTTCCATCGTTTAACCAATTTAATAATTTTAATTTAAACCTGCGCTCAGCTCTCATATTATAACCAACAGAATTTAAAGTCGCTGCTCGTTCATATGTTGTTCTTTCTGTAGGGGTTTTTTCACGACCTCTATCTACAAGAATTGATTCCTTAATATAGTAATCAACATTACCAGTTGCTGATGCTTTTTCTACAGCTACCCATAATCCATCATCCTAATAATATACAATAGTTGCACCGTCCAGATTTTGTAACTGCTGTGTAGATAATCTTGTATAAGAATCCACATATTCATCTGATGATAAATAAGAATGATCTGGTAAAATAATACCAAGATCTTCTTCGTGATGAATAAACATTTCATTATTATCTGCTAAATAAGAAATTAAACCAGCAATAGGAAATTCTTTATAACTAACGATACCATTCCTAAAAATAAAAGGATACTTACTTCCAATCGTATCCATCTTCTATTCCAATAAAGTAGTTTTAAAAGATGAAACTTTTGGGTTAAAACGAATTTTTAGTTGAATATTATTTTCTCCTAATAAAAACATATCTTCAAAATCTGCCATAACTGGTTCTGGTAAAGTAATTTGCTTAGCAACGACATTATTACTATTATATATTTTATATCTATACTAATAATAAATTCCTTGCTCAACAGTAAAATCTCTAAAAGTCCAATTTTTTACATCATTATATGTTTTAAAATAAATTCTTTTTAAAACTTTCCAGCCCTAAAAATCATCGGTAATCTCAGATCTTTCTATTTGCAAAGAGACAGCTGTTTCATTGTGATTATCATTTAATATGCCAGAAAAAGATAATTTTATATAACCTTCATCAAAATTATTTTCTGCATTAATAGATAATGATAGTGTATCGTCTCCTCCATTGATCTCGGCGCATGGATATGCTGTGCTATAAATTTCTAAATTATTAATTGTACGCACTCCGTACTGGATATAATAAACCTTGTTTTCCTCTAACGAAGTCTAATAAATATAAGTATCAGATGCTTCATCGAGAGTTAAAGTTTCATTAACAGTTTCATCTGTTAATGAATTATGAGTTTTCCAAGTGCTTGTTTCTACTAAAGCCATATTTTCATCATATAATAAAAAACAGTACTAATATGGACGTTCGCTTCTATCTTCACCTGGTTGATATACTCCAGTATAAGTCTACAAAAAACCTGGTATTGCTCCAGTAACAGTACTATCTGCATTTTTAATTATAACTGTTGGACGAGATGTAAATTTACCAATTGCAACAGTAGAGAAAAATCCAACTACATTCGCCTAAGATATATAGGCTAACTAAAATTTTAAATATTGTCCTAGTTTTATTTTAGTTAAGCTATTATCATCTTCAGTTACTTCCCATTTAAATGTAATAGTGCGATTCGCAACATACGAAGAAATATCATCATTACTTGTTGAAGATGATAAAGTTGTAAGCCAAACATTGCTTTGCGCTGTTTTTATTTTTAAGGCAAAACCACCCACCGAACCAGCAGAAACAGCTCTATTCATAGAAAATGGGACAGTAATTACTACTGTCCCATTTTCCTCATAAAACGCGGGGATTGAACTGCTTATAGTAGGTGGATATAATTTTTCCACTGTACTAGGCATTGTTCATTACCCCTCCACTGGTTGCACATCAACATCTTGAGATTGATTATTATTACTCTAAATAACCTGAGATACTACCTACTCAAGTGCGCGCAAGCAATCTGCCATAACCAAAGTATCTTCACCTTTTGTACGAATCTCAAGCATCGTATTGTAAATGCGAGTAAGTTGTTCAACTTGTTCTTTTGTAATAGTCATTTTAAAAACTCCTTTTTATCTTAAAAATTTTATATAAAACGCTCATGCAAAACGAGCGTATATACCATATTGTTGTTCTGGTGGAACATCAGTATATAATTGGTATGGTGCGTCAGAATCAGATCTTAAATATAATACATATTTTCCCTGTGCGCCATTCACTGTTAATAGAATCTAATCTGTATTCGTCGTCGGATCATTTCCTTTACCAAGCTCAATTGTTTTTCCGTGAATGTAAATTCCATTGGCTACAGCTCCACTAACAGCAGAAAATCTAATATTTGTATTTGTGGCAGACTCAAAAACTAAACCGGCAGAACTTGTAGTCATTCCAATTAAACTCCCACTAGATCCCTAAACAAATCCAAGTGTACCAGAAGGAGCATTTTCGCCAGTCCCACTTCTTACAGTTATATATTCGGTAGTAATATTAGCTTCATCTTCACCAGGATTAGATTTTAAGGTTGTATTTCCAGAAGCAGATGATAATTTTTCACTATCTACAATCCAACCTCCAATATTAGCACTTTGAGTAGTAAAATTATATCCTCCTGTTCCAGGCTTAGAATTTAATACAGTTGTTCCATTTTGAGAAGATAAAGTATTTTCTCCAATTGTCCATCCACCGATTGAGCCATTATCTGCATAAAGATATTGAGCAGTAATACTACTACCTGTTATTGTACCGCCGGATATAGATGCACCTTCTATATTACCACCGCTTAAAGTACCATAAACATTTAATGTACCATGAATATCACCACTTCGTGCGGTAATATGACCATCAAATACTCCATCGGTAATATATGCTTTTCCATCCCAGGTTACTCTGAATGGACGTTTAGAAACTTCTGTATCAATACCAATAGATAGAGGATAAGTTTTTTGATTAGAACCTATTGTAATATATTTTTTCCCAGACGGACTTGCTTCATAATAAGAAGTTGAACTACTAGAATCATATTCAGCCATATTATCTAATTCAACATACTACTCTGCAGTTTTCACATATAAGGCTTCTTCTGTATTACTTCTATGATATGTTAATTTCTTGAACTAACTACGAGCGTCTGTTTCTCCTAAAGCTTCATATGCGCCAGCGTTTTCCTTATAATATACAGTAGTAGCATCATATATAGCATTTTCTTCAACTATAACATAAGTATTTAATGTTTCTCCTTCAATATATAATTGAAAGCTGTGATTTGTCCCATAGCGTAAAACAGTAAAATACTTTGTTTTTAATGATTGAGATTTATGAGCTGGTTTATAAAACACTTCAGTAGACTACATCTTTAAATAGCCATCGTCAATATCTAACAACATTCCCTATGGTACATTCTAATTTGCCCACAAAGATGAATATATCTAAGATTTATTACCATCTAAATAAATACGTCCTGCGCCATCCTTGCCAATAAATCCAGTACCATCATCCTTAAAAGCATAAGACATTGAGCCATGATAGAATCCATAAATACCAGTATTTTTTGAAATAGCCGCATCAGCAATAGATCTTGACCAATCACCTATTACTACTCCAGTAAAAGAATTATCTCTTTCTTTTTTACCAGCAGAAAAACCAGAAGCAGTGATAGTACCAGCGTCTTGGTCTGTCACTATATCTTTACCATTCCACTTGTTTAAGGTTCTAGACGGATATCTATTCTCATAGACTAAAATCGGCTATGTCCATAAAACTATTTCTTGATTTGGATTACTATTAGAAGTATATACAAACTAAACTCCATAAGGTGTCGCATCAGGAATATATATACTTGGTGGTGATAATATTGGGATATCATATTTACCATCTACTACTTCTTTAACCCTGTGCACGGATGTATCTATTGCAGTTTCTTTTAAAATAGGTCTAAATGGATCTGCCTAATTTGCTATAAGTAATTTCCAATATCCATCTAGCTCCTAAACGCCCTATGGCGTTTGTAAATATCCATGTTTATAAACAATAACATTGTTATTTTGTTGCTATCTCGCTGTAATTTGATAAGGATTTTTATTAAAATCAAGTGTTCCAGAAGAATCATATCGTACTCTGTCTGGACCCTCGATATAATCAACATTAAATAATGCATTATTCTTTAATGGAATTGGATAAAAGGTAACTAAATCAACGTCGCCAAAATTTCCTAGCGTAATTCGAAGAATAAACAAAGAATCCATAATTACATCACCATTCGCGGTAATAGTAATTAATCTTTTATTTCCATTGTCTATTGTTGCTGTTAAAGTGCGCTAGATTGTTTCTCCCCCTATTGAATTTAAATAAACGACCTCTTTGGCTTCAATAGGTTCATAATATGTTTCAACTTCCTAATAATCTTCCCAGGGATCAATAATATATCTATCTTCATATTTAATATAATAGCGCTATTCTTTAGAATAATAATATGTCTTTTTCCCATCCGCAACGGTAATTGCACGATGTATCGTATGATTATTAACTGTTATTGTATCTTGATTATAACTAATTTCGCCAGTCTCATCATTTAAAGGATTTGTATTAAAATTTACTGGTCGAAATTCTAGTTTATTTTTTGCTGTTGCAACGGTGCTTTTTAGATATAACTAACCCAACTTTGTATAATAATCGGCTCCGCTCGAATTAGAAAAGTTTGTTACCTATTTGAATTTTTTGCTACTTAAATCAAAATAATAACAATCTTGATGCCCAGCAGCCCCAATATTATTATCAACAAAATAATAAAACTATCCATCCTAATATCCTTGTTCTGCTTCGGGAAGTAAATTATCTTGATTAGACATAATTGCATAATTTACATTTCCAAACACAGGATAAAAAACTCCATCTTTTTCCTTCGCTTTGTGTTTAGTCTAAGTTTCTCCACTAATTTCTATAACCGACCAATCACAAGTAACTGTCGCCTCTGTTGGCCACTCAAGAGCATTACCAGCCTAATCAAATAGAGTTAATTCGCCTTGCAAAACAGGGTTTGATTCATTAATATCTAAAGCATTTTTTCCATCTAGCCAGGTTAAAACAAGAGTATAATCAGATCCATTTAATCCTGCCGTTCCAAATATCGGCTATATCTAAGCTGTATAATCTATGCCATCCATCGTGATTTCGAGGCGAATAGTATTTTGAGTAGCAGTATTATTTAAATGCTCTTTTATAGTAAAACCAACTTGGCCTTCATTAAGCCCAAGTTCTGTACCAGAATGATTTAACCAAATAGCATGCGTAGCATCCCATGTTGCTGGCACAGCATCTTTAGTAATATCATCCATTGGAACAATCATTGTATTCGCATTTGCGTCTGGAAAAATCCACTTAACTTTACTACACTCATTAACTTGCAATACCGCTTTTTGATATACATTATGCTCAGTTTCAGAAAAAACAGCTGTTAATAAACGAATTTCACTATCTTCATTTTTACCAATATCTCCTGCCTCATTATAAAGAAAATAATGACCTTTTTCATCATCTTCATATCTAATACTTAAGGCATTCATATCTATCAAAGTAATTTGACTTGGAAGTTGCACATCATTATTAAATTCCAAAATATTACTTGTCGCGACTATATGACATATAGGATGTTGCGTATTCTCATCATTATCTACTTTTAATATAATCGCTTTAATTTTTTCCATTTGTCTATTTACATGCGGAGTAAAAGAAATTTGTAATAAATCAGGCGCATTATATGGATTTTCTGGAGGTGGTAATGCCCATTCTTCATCCACTGGCTAATTCCTCATACCATAATAGCGTTCCCAGTGAGCTCCAGCAAACTCATCTGGGCTTGGAGCTCCTAATTTATATCTATACCAAAAAATCTTATATTCAGATATAAAAGTATCATCATACTCTACAGTTTTGATTACGTCGCTAGAATTATCCCTATGTATCCATCTAAGAAAAATATTTTTCTTATTTCCAGCTGCTCTATTGTCGTATCTTTCCGCAATGGTATCATCAGGATTAAAAGCCTTCGTATAAGTTAAGCCTTGCTCACAATAAATTTCAGCAACGTCATCTGCAAAATCATCTCTAGGAATACCAACACATACATACAAATCTTTAATAAAGATATTAACTCCAACAGAAGTATAATTATTTGTTTTAGTTGGTATATAATCTCCATTAACATCTTTAAAATTATTGCGCTAATAGGCAAATAGCTTTAAACCAACAATTGGATAATTTACATAATCCTCTATATCAAATAGCTATTCCTAAGTGTAATAAGTCTCGAAATTATAAACATCTCCGAAAAAATCTTTACTATCAAAAACAACTATTTTAGACCACCTTTTGGTCTAATCTTCCGCTATCGTAAAAAATATTTCTAAAGCTAGTCCATAATTTCCAGATACAGTATTATATTCTGATAGCCATGTAGAAAACTACGCCTTCATACCTATTCTAGTATATCCAGTCAAAGGAGAACTACTATAATCTTTCTACCATATATATTTATTTTCAGTATACACTGCACTATTCTTAAAATCACTAATATCAGCGTCCCATGGGCGTCCCTCAATCAGGTCTGCGCAATTAGCCCAATAAGAAACTGAGTGTGCTGTATCTAATAAATTATTAGAAATATCAACCACACTCTACAGAGGAGATTTATAAACCATTGGCGTATTTAAGTTATCAACCTATTTACCAATAATTATTTTCTAATTATCATAATTTCCTTGTGGAATAGTAACCATTACTATGTCATTTTCACGATAAACAGTTTCAACGCTGTATGCAATAAACTTTGCATTACCAGTAGAAACAGTATAGATACCGATATCTGCTTTACTCGCATCAACAATTGTAGCTACAATTGTTTCATCAAATTTTACAGACTCTATCTTTTTGTCTAATAAAATTCCTACTGCGTTAAACAGTTCTTCTGCATAATCCATAGTTATTATCCCCTCCTTTTTCTCTATATTTCTATAATAACATAATTTTTTTTTTAAGTCAAATTTTCTCTTTGGGCCAAATAAAAAAAAGGGGAGAAAAATTTCTCCCCTTTAATTTATCTATTTGCATACTAAGATGCTCTATTAACCAAATTATTAAAAGCTTCTTCAATTTCGCTGTGGTTTGTAGCGTTTGGAAATTCTGCATGTATCGTAACTTCTTGCTCAATCACTTGTGATCCAGATTCATAATTTGGAATTGTCAACCCAGAAGAAACACTACTTGCAGCTGCGCGCATATTAATCGCAGAATTAAATTCTCTAATTAATCCAACAGCAGAAAGTATATTTTCAGTATCACTTGCATTTAACACCAATTCTTTCTCATGAAGAATTGCAACCTTACCTTCTGGACCCCAGGTACCAGTATATCCGCCAGAAGCAAACGCCATCTGTACATTATTTCCGCCTCCACCACTGGAACCTCCTCCTCCAGAAGAGCTAGAAGAGGATGAGGAATTTTGGGCGGCTTCCACCTCAGCGGCCGCAGCCATTACAGTTCCAGCCGCAGAAGCAATCATACTTGCAGCAGACATCATTGTTCCACTTAACATACTGGAAGAAGATAAAACTTCTCCAGAAGAAGATATCAAAGTTGAAATCAAACTCTCAATTGAAGCTTCTATTTTAGCCAAAATTTCTGCCGCGCTGGATTCAAATTTCTACTCTGTATCGCTAATAGACTATTGAGCAGTTTCTAAATCTGCTTTAATTGCTTGTTCGTTTGCATCTAAATCTGTTCTTGTAGTTCCCTCGTGAGCTTCTAAATTCGTCTTAATACCATCTACTGTATTAGTAGCTGCTTCAGTTATTTTTTCAGCATCAGACTATTGCGCTTCTGTGCCAGTAGCCAAAGCTTTTGTATTTTCCCCTAATTGCGCAATGTATTCTTCATAAGGGATTTTAATTAAATCTGCAGCCGTTGTACCCTAATCTTCTGCAAATTGAGTAAATCCAGGGGTAAAGTACTGACTGTAGCCCTTCTCGCGAAGTTCTTCTCCTAAATAATAATTTAAAAGATTTCTAAAATCATCTCCACGATAACCATATTTGTCAGCAGTAATATTTTCGCCTTCAATTTTCGCTTCTCGCTAACGCTCAAGTTTCTTAAATTCGGCATCTGACATTGAGCCGCCTTCTTTGAGATATTGATACATTAATTCAGAATAATCTGTGTCTTTATCATATAGTTCTGAGTTTATATCATCATTAATATGTTCATTATACTTCTATAATGCCTCAATGTTTCTCATAATTTCTTCATAATGACGAGCCCATGCCTCTGTAGCCAAATTAACTTCTTCAAGTTCGGTGCTTAATTGTTCTGTAAGTGCGTAAGCAGCTTCTGTTAATTTGTCATTTGCTGTAATTAATTCAGAAGTTTTTTCCTCGAGATTATCTAAACCTAAATAGACATGATCAGTAACCGCAGTAGCTTGATCTTTATATTCTTCCATAGCTACTTCAATTTGCGCAAATACATCTTCTGTCCGTTCTTGATAATCTCTACCTTTATCAATTACGGTTTCATATTCAGTAACCCAAGCTTCACGATAATCAGTAGACGCTGTGCGATTCAACCACATAACAGCTTTATCATAACTATCATAAGCTGCATAGAATAATTGATTATAGTGCTCTATAATTTCCTGTTTCTTTTGATTATACTCTATTAATCTATCGCCTTCTGCGCCACGATATTCCTCTGCAAGAGCAGTCAGTGCATCATATTCTTCTTTTTCAAGTTGTACAATTTTTTGACCATAATCATTGGCTTGTTTTAAAACAAGATTATATAAGTCATTCTATTTAGTTGCAAAATTCTATTCAGCTTCAGCGATATCATCAGCGTCTGCAGTATAAACATAACCATAATTGCCTTCGTTATCTCTTTGCAAACGCACAGTAGATTTTGCATTTTTAGCATCTTCAAGAGCTAATTCAGCAACAAGTACTTCATAACGAGCTTTTGCAATAGCTAAGTCTGTCTAACTAAGTTTTTCTTGCTATTGCATTGCAGTAATTTCATCGGAAAAAGATTTTAATTTATTTTTTGAAGCAGTATTATTTGTTTTATCTATATCTTTAGATAATTTAGACAATAAAGTATTTGTTTCATATATCTAATTTGTTTTTGTTAAATATTCGTCTTGAATAGCAGAAGCTCTGCCCATAGCCTCAGATAAATAATCCCATCCAAATCCGCCAGTAAGCATTTTCTCCTATTCAGCTATAATATTAGAAACAGTATTTTCATATAATTCATTAACCGCTTCTAGATAGGCTTCCGCGCTAGCGTACATTTTTTCTTCTGCTTCAATAGTTTGCGCAGTAATTTTATCTAAAACAGCTTCTTTATATTCACGAGCACCCTCTTCAAGGCCATCCGCGAGTAATTGTTCATAACGCTATTGAGAAACTTTAAGCTGTTCATTAAACATTTCATACTCTTTAGTTGCTTCATCTAAAGCATTTCTACGCATATGAACGCTACCACGAATTAAGGTATCCATAGCTTTATAGTCTGTCTATCTGTTCAAGAGAGACATAATATTTTTCAAATGCTCCATCACATTAACTTGATGTTCCATTTGATCGGTAAGTTTCGCCAATTCAGCAACAGCCTAATCAAGAACCTTACCGTAATATTGTCTCATTTGTTCATTCATTTCTAGTAGACTATCAATAACTCCATAAATACCATCTTGAGCCTTTTTAGCAGCATCAATATACTAAGCTTGACTTATCTCACCAGCTTCATATAATTTCTTTGCTTTATCATAGTAGTTTTGATACTACTACCCAATAGCAAGCCATTCTTGATATTGGCTTCCTCCATTTGGATTAAAGAGATTACTCATAACTTCGGAAGTCTTATATATACTGTCACCAAGAATTTTTGAACTATATTGTAATTGCTTTAATTGACGCTCATTAATATCAACACTCATTTCAAGATGCTTATTCAACTAATCAAATTTTAAATCTTGAATTGCGTAAATAGCATCCTAAAGGGCGTCAGAATTTTCTTCAAGCTTTTCGATATCTTCTGCATATAATTCAAATAAAGTGGGGAATGCATTTTTAATAGCTTCAATTTCTTTCCATTTATTGGCATTAGCAACATCTTGCTATTGCTCTGCCGTTAAATCATTCCACCAACCCTCTTGAGCAGAATACCATCGTTCAAAAGCGGCATCAATTTCATCCTAGTTATTAATACGTCCATGAGCATCTAACTCAAGGTCGGTAATACCATATTCGCCAAGTAATGCAACAAGACCTTCCATGGCAAATTTCTTAGTTGTTTCATTACCTTCTGCGTCAATATCAACAACGATTTCTAACTCTTTGCCATTCATAATGGCATTATAATCTTTACCTAAATGACCACCACTATTAGCAATATCAGCTAATGTTAATTTCTCTCCAGCCTGAATCTTCTTGTGTAGGGCTTCCCAGTTTGTACCAGCAACTTCATTTAGATAGTCTTCATAAGCATCGCTTAATTCTTCCATCTTCGAGATTTCAGAATCCATAATACCAAGTTGGTCAATACCCCATGCACGGTCACGGGCTTTAGCCAAACGATCATATTGATTGGAAATAGAACTTAAATTATTTTCTACTCTGGTATAACGATGTTCTTCAGTGTCAGTATGTTTTGCGCTATGTGTTGGTTCTTTGGTAGAACCTCCGCCGCTTTTAGTACCAGATTTATTTCCTGTTCCACCAGTTAACGCAGTTTTAGAAGGGGCTTTTTTACCTGTAAATTGAGGAGGAGATACACTTGGAGCCTCTCCGTCTTTATCCATAGAAATTGAAGCAACTTCTACAAAACCTGTTGTTGTATAGGGCTCTCCTGGAACGGTATATCTCTTAATAACTGGATGCTTTACTGAAATAGGATCGCCATTTAAATCAGTACCTTCAAAAGTATCATAACCAATCCTAACGCTGTGTTCTTCGTAAGTAGGAACGGTTATTTCTTGCTGCTGATAATCTCTCTAAACATTAGCAGTTACTCCAACAGAGGATAACATTTCCTACATTTCCTAAGCTGTCATTCCGGTGGCTGCAGCATAAGCGTTTAATTGATTTACAAACTCTTCGAGGCCACCTTCGCCTCCCAATATATCCTATAGCGTTGCACCATTCTAAAGCTCTGTCATATTCTCTTGAATTGTACTAAACATATCGGTTAAAGAAGTTTGTAAATTTTCAAAATTGGTCTAAGCATCTAAAGCTTTATCAGACCATTCTTGGAAAGCATTTAAAGTTCCTTCGTCTGTTAATCCAACAGCTAGAGTAGTGTTAAGAGATGCAGCTGAAATTTCTAACTGAGCTACTGCTGCACCCAATTCTAGAATAGAAGTAATATCTCCTTCGGCTGCTTGATCAATCAGATCCATATTTTCAGCAACGAACTTAGAATCTAATGATAAATCCTCGTACCAGCCTACTAAATCTTTTACAGCATCAGAAACGTCAACAAGAGTTGCTGCATGATCCTCTGCGGTTGTATCTGTGGATTGAAGTATCTTTTTCCAATCCTTCCAACCGTTCACAAGTTTAGCAACTCCGCGATTCATGCGCTCATTTGCAATAGCAACAGCTAAAGCCTCTTTTTCAGAGAGTTCCTCTGCTTTAGCAATCTCTCTCATTTGAGCAACTAATGTTTTTCCTTCTAATCCATATTTTTTAGTAGCTTCTTCAGCTGCTATCATAACTTCTAAATGCTCTTCTGTCTCTCGAACAGCAGCCTCTAAAGCTGATTTATTTTCAACAGTTGCACTTTTTAATGCATTTAATGCATTCTGATAAGCTTCTGCCGCTTCGCTACAACTATCATACTAAGAAGCAATATTCTGCAATCCCTAAGCGTATTCATCATAAAAACGATTTTCTGCTTCTCCAAAATCTGTTGTTCCACTAAGCGTTTCTAATCCATTTCTTAATTCACTAAGAGAAGTGGCATTATTAGCTACTTCCATAGCCATTTCAGAAACACGTTTAGTATATGCTTCAATGGAAGTCTATCCATTTGTAAGCAATTCATTTAATTCTATTAAATTAGATGCTGTTGACGCAAACATCTCATCTAATTCAGCATCGGCAGCGACTAAGTCTTGACTCATAAAAGTAGCAATACGATTATAAACTTCTTGTATTTTTTCTGAATCCTCTGAAATATCATTCAAATATTCATCAGTATATCCTAATTGCTCTAAAACACTTCGCGAGCCGGCGTTCTTCATTAACTAGCCATATAGAGTATCAGCATTATTGCGTTCACTTTCTGCTTTTGTCCAATCTGTTTGTATAAATTGACCAGATTCATCTGTATAACCCCAATTTTCATCATTAAGAGCTTTCTAAGCAGCGGCTCGTTTTTGCAACTCTTCTCTTTCTACTTGCAAATTATCTTGAAGAACTTTCTTCATCTCATTGGAATTACCAATAAATTTACGAGAGCCATCAGACTATAATAAAAATAAATCTTCCCAAGCTTTCTTATAACCTATTAAAGTCTCATAATCTTCATCTTTAATAGTTGAACCAAAACTTAAACCATTTAAAATTTTAGATATAGAAGTAAGATCATTTTTTAGCTAAGAAAAATCAGGTTGCGCATTGGCTGCAACTCTCATCTCTTTGGCAAAAGATTTCCATTCATCTGAGGCAATATCAATATCTCCGCCCAAATCCTATAAAATAGTATCTGCCTATTCTAATGCATCCCAATTTGACCAATCTATCGTAGCCAATCGAGCTAAAGCAGTACCTTTCTAATCCGCATCAACCGTGGCTAGCATGTTATTGATACCATCAATATATCCTTTGGCAGCTTTTTCACCATATGGACCAAGTTCTATTTTTTCAAAAGTCTTTTGTAAAGCCTGTCCAGTTTGTAACGAAATCTTATCTATCCCGATTATTTCAACATCGGATAAGTCTAAAGCATCCCATGCTTTTTGAGCATCTTCTATTGCCTTATTATAGGCTTCAATCATAATTTGAGCAGATTCATACCCATATTGTTTAGCATCTTCGTCTGATAGAATCCCAAGTCGCTCTTTAAGATACTCTGCATCTTGTTTAGAAATTTCATCAAATTCTCCTTTGGATGCATTTTCTAAATCTCCAGAAGTAAGAAAATCTTTCAGGGCGTGATCCGCTTGAGAAGTTGAATTATCTAATTCAGAAAATTTATTAATCAAATTTTCACAAGATCCTGCTAATTTTTCTACTGCATCTGCGGCAGCCAATGTTTCCGCAATTTCTTGAGCGGTTACAGTATGTTTTTGATTATCGTCGTCTTTATATACAATAGATCCATCAGCCTTGTAATTAGTAACTCTTGAAACTTTTAATCCGGTTTGTTCTACATAAGCATTCCAAGCATCTTCTGCTTCCGAAGTCTTTCGACCTCCAAAACCTCCACGCTTGCTTACCTAATTTTTATAACTTTCATATAAATCATTATATAACTGTCCATAAACTCCACCAGCAGCCTATGTAACATCTTGTGCATATTTAGATTTCTAAAAAGCTTCATTATTAGCTAAAACGCTAGCTGCCATAGCCTAATTTTCAGCTTCTGTTGCAGTTGTATTAGCTTTGATAGCTTCTTGTAAACTAATTACATCATCGCTTAAATCTATAATTTTATCTACCCATCCATCAATTATCTTATCGCCCCACTGAGAAGATGTTGCATTATTCTTGAAAGCATCTGTAACAGTCTAACGCAATTCTCCAGTCAACGATAACTAATTAAAATCTTTATCTCTAATTAATTGATTTAAAATGTCTTGAGCAACATAATTATCTACTGTAATTTTACTTTGAGATAAACCAATTTTTTTATCTCGAATTTCTTGATTACTTGCTAAAACTGCTCCCTAAGCAGAAACAACTCTATTATTAGCAGCTTGCTTCATTATAGACATACCTTCATCAGATATGACTAATACACCATTTGCATTAGTACTAATATATTTTGCTAATTCGGGGTATACACTTAAAAGTTTTAAAACAGTAGTGTTAACATTTTCTAGTGCTTCTTGCCACTCTTTTGTACCGATCGTACAATTATCTAATGTTTCCCGAATAGAAATATAATCATCAAAAGCTGATTTTAAATCATTTGCTGCTGTAGTTGCATCATCCAAAGCCTGTTTTAATGATTTAGCTCGTTCCTCTGCAGCCTTTAATTGCCCTTCTGGGCTAGCAGCCTATATCGCTTTAAAAGCAGCAACAAGAAGCCAAACAACTGCTACTAAAGCAGCAATAGCCAAAGCAACTAAGCCAGTCATTGCTAAAGTCATTAGTAAACTGCTATTTGTAGCATCAATAGCAAGCTTATCAGCAATCCAAGCACCTACGTTTGCAAATAAACTTGTTGATTCTGCCGCCGTAATAGTAGCAGTTAATTTTGCCATAGCATTATAGGCAAACAAAACCGTTGTTACAGCACCAATAACAGCACCAATTTTTTCAACAGCGGTTGAATCCTCATCTGTAAAAACATCTTTAACTCTCTTAAAAGATGAAATAATTGCATTAACCTGCATCATAGCAGATGCAACAGACATCAATTGCTCAGAAGTTTTTGAAGCGTGTGATTGTAAATCTCCAAAAGAAGTTTTTAAACCTTGAACTTGCTTTGGTAAATTCTAAGCACCATTACCGATTTTTATTAAAACATTAGCGAAGGCATTTAATTCGGATTCTGGTATATCATAATTTTGACTTAATGTTTGAATTAAATTTTTAAATCCAACACTAGCTTCGTTAGCTCCTGTTGCTATTCTAGTTCGTAGCTCTTGACCAAAAGCCGCTCCTGATATTCTAAGAGTATCAAATCGCCCTTCAATATTATCTAAATCATTGCCAAAATCTTCCCCTAAATCCTGTCCCGCGGCTCGAGCCTAATCTGCAATATCTCGTAAAGCTGCAGTATATTCCTCACATTCTTTATTATCTGCAAACTTTTTATTTAACTAATCAATTTGATTAACTAAACTTTCCATATTACCAGTAATCTAAGAATATGTTCTTACTTGAGATATCATATTTCTAGCATCGGCGCTTTGTGTCATTTTCATTAAACTTTTTTGAGTTGTATCAGCTTTTTCTCTTAACTAGTCTAATGCCTATGCTTTTTGAATTAAAGCATTCCCTGCAGCTTCTAATCCAGCAATTTCATCCTAAGCTCTAGCCTTCTCTTCTTTACTATACTAAGCTTCATTTGCATTATACTATCTCTTTTTCTCTGCCAGCATTTCAATTAAATTTACTTCCACCATATATGCAGAAGCATTTGGACTAGCTGTATCCAATTCTTGGAATTCTGTATTAGCAGATTTAGCTTCGTCATGAGCCCATTTCTAAGTCGCTGTCTACATCGCTGCACCAGTCTATTGGGCTTTACCAGTAATCTAAGTTAAATATTCATTAATTCTCTATAGGGCAGCAGGAGCTTCTTTCGCCAGAGATTGTCCAATAAAGGCTCCAATAGTAGCTAAAATACCTTTTAATCCGCCCATTCCTTTTATAAAACCATTAATACCATCTAACAAATCAGCTATAATATTATTAACGCCAATAAAAAATTTATCATCTAATAGTTCCTAATAAATTGTTTCTAAAGCTGCTTTTACTCTCTTAGATGCAGCTTCCCAAGACTCAGCATAAATATCAGCTTGTCTTTGAAGCTCGCCTTCTGCATTAGCTGCAGTATTTAAATTCTTTTTCATAAAATCCCAATTGTCCATTAGAGCGACCAATTGAGTATACTAACGAGTACCAGCCACAGTCTATGCTAATGCAATTTGTTCATCTTTAGAGATAGAACTCCATTTTTCACCAAGTTCATCAAGAATAATGTCCATATTCTTGACTTCACCGTTAATATCTTTAATCTATACCCCAACTACTTCCAATGCAGCAGAATATTTACCAAGAGTTGTTCCATCTTCTAAAGTTTTCCCAAGTTCAAGATCTTGAATACGTGCAAATAAAGTTTTTAGAGCAGTACCAACAACATCAGCACTCTAACGTGTTGTAGCAGTAATCGTTGCCAATGCAGAAGTAGCATACTCATAAGATAATCCTACGGTATTTGCAACAGCAGCAAACTTTTCCAAACCAGTAGAAATTTCTTTAGTGCTAGATGCAGTTGTAGCACCAAGTTTTGCCATTACATCAATATAATATTCTAAATTATCAGAGCCTGTTGCAAAATTATTCCATACTGCAGTAAGCTAATCGGATACCTCTTCCGCACTTTGACGAGATACATTGGCTAATTTAATAGTGGCATCAGTACGAGCTTTAACTTCTTTATCATTTAAGCCTTGCTGATAATAGATTAAAGAAGCATTAGTATATTCTGTTGTAGTTGTACTTAATGCCCTTGCCGCCTTATTCGCTTCTGCCGCAAACGCAGCCATTTGATCGACATTATAACCAGTGACAATACGAATATTATTTAATGACTCATTTAAGTCTTGAGCATATCCATAAGCCTATTGCATTGCACCCATAAATCCATGCAAAATACTAGAAGAAATTTGCCATCTTGCAGTATTCATTAAAGTAGTTTTAAATTCCTATAAAAGACCATTTGTTCTGCGTAATGGATTATCAGCCATCGCAATACTTCTGGCAACTTTAGTAAAGGCCTATTCACCGCTAGGCCCTAATGCTTCCAATTGCGTTTTATAAGAACTTAAATCTTTTCCAGAACGCTTTAATGAATTTGAAAAAGATGCTAAGTTTAGCCTACCAGTATTAACATCTGTAGCTGCAGCTAAATGCTGCTATAGTTCACGAGCTGCTTGACTAGCTGCTTCTATTTCTTGTACGTTAAATAAATTTTTAGAAGATGTAATAGCAGTTCCCTAAATTTTAGTTAATGTTTGCTGTAAATCTTCAAAAGCAGCTTTTGCTTGCTTCACATCAGCATTCACGTTTAAGCTTACGTTCAATTGCTTTGCCATACTTTATATATGCTCCTTTCTCTCCAAAAATTAAAAAAATAAAGGGGATAGGAAATAATCTTTCCTATCCCCGATTACTCCTATAAAATCTTACAGAAGCAATATTTTCAATTAATCAAGTTTGGTTAGAACACCTTTTAATACCTTCATAGTTTCTGGATTATTTATAGTATCAACTATTTTCTATGCATCTAAATCAAGATTGCTATAATCATTACTAATTGCATCTAAAATGCCATAGATACTATTACGATAATCATAAATATGCTCAGCAGTTTTACCTAGCCAAGTTGCAATACTTCTATATTCGCTTTGTGGAATTACGGTAAACACGTCATCAAAAAATCCACTTCCAGCTAATAAGTCATAAAGTTTCGCAGGATCTTCTTTTTGTTTTTCCGTAAAATTAATATTTGTATATCTATAAACCATTTCCAAATCCATGAAAAGGGCTATCTTTGCCTCGTTAATAAAATTATTTTCATCCTGACATTGATTCAACACAGATGCGATAAGCTCTAATTTCTCTTGAATTGGAAGATATTGTTTTACTTCAACAGTCTATTCATTCCAATCAAAAGATGCTACATCTATATTTTTTGTTAATGCCAATTTTGTAAATGGAATTTTTGCCATTTTTAAGCACTCCTTTTTCTCTATTATTCTAAATATATTATAACAAAATTTTTGACGTAAGTCAATTAAATGCCTGTTTTAAAATAACGATTCCAGAATGCAGTGGGTCTTTCACCTAACCAACATAATCAATAATCTATGAAATCATTGATTTTGTACTTCTAACCCAAATATTATTTGATGCTGGATCATTATAAATAAAAAAATCTGCAGTATCTAATCTATTTCCTTGCTGATCATATAAGCCATTCCCAGTTAATTCATAAGTAAAACGAATATGTACAATATGCTATGGCATATCTTCAACCAATGGATCTGTATTAATTGTATGATAATAAATATGCACAGCGTCTTGCGGCTTAAAATTTAAAGTATCCGTCAATGTCCCATAAAAAGCCTTATATAAATCACTATTACCAATATGAATTACTTCACTTGGTGCTTTAGTAGAAGAACTATAATTCTTTACAGTAAATTTTGCTCCTGTAAAAGTTTTGATAAAATCTTCCCATTCTGGTTTAATTTCTGCCCCAATAGCCCATTCTGCATTATAACCAGTTACATCAACTTTTGCACTACGAAAAGTTGGTGGAGTAATTAAATCTGAAATATCCTAAGAATTCTTTACTACCTCTTCTCCATGCTCCAATGCATATTTAGCGATTTCATCAGGCAATTTAATTAATTGATTTAATCCTTCCTTACTAACATTACCTGTCTAACCACCTATTAAAGTAACTCCCATATTAATATTGCTAGGCATTTTTTCAATCGCTCTTTCACCAGCAATTTCTAACAATTTTGCCAACTCTGCTTCGAATACATCATCAGCGCCCCATCTCTAACTAGCTTCTTTTTTATACCACAAATGTTGCATTCTAAATAAAGAATAATCACCTATCCCAAGAGCCTATCCAACTTGAGCTGCAATTTCTTGCATAGCATCCTATTCTAACGAAACCTAAAATTTTGGTTTTATTTTATCATCCCACTAATTTCCTACAGCTTTAAACATGCGTAAATATCTTTCCATCTTTTTTGCTCTAACCTCATCAATAGTAGCTCTTTTTTTCATAGCAAATTTCATGTCTAAAACACTATGTACGCGATGTAAATCATCAGCTGCGTTATGAGGATTTCTTAAATACATCCATAAACCTCCTTTTTCACAAAACAAAAAAATGGGAGAAGACTTGCGTCTCCTCCCATTAATTTTTTTATTATTCCTTAGTTCTACGTGGATCCTCAATGTGAGGCTTCTGATCTGTATTGTATTTAGTTGCAACACTAGCATTGTTATGCTCAGTGCCGAGTCTCTCGAAATCATCAAGAGATTCTTCGTCATCAGAGAAGATAATAGCAGCAAAGACCTTCTTTGTTCTATCCCATCTGGTATAATCTGGGAAAGCATCCATGGTAAATGTAAAGGTGCTTGGATCGCCAGTATTTGCCATTGTGAAGGTAAAGTTGGATTGAACTTTGCAGTTAGGAATTACAAATTCAGCAGGAACATCAATGCCCTGAGTTGTACGGAAAAGGGTAGAAGCTTCAAGATAGAAGTTGCCACCAAAGGTCTCGGGGCTAATATTAACCTGCTTTGTCTTGGATTTCTTTTCTACATAATAGTCAACCAATACGGTGCAACCATCTGTAAATGCATCAAGATTGTTCTTTCTATAGTTTTCACTATCGTCAGAAGCATGTGCTGCCTACTCATTTTCATAAATGCGAATTGTCCAAATGCCGCTGCCTTCAGTTGTTTCAGCAATATCACCAGCGACCTCACTTGCAATATAAGGTTCAGAAATAACTTCTCCTCTATCGTCAAGAACCATAACATAAATAAAGTCTTCTTTGCTAGAAGGACCAGTACTACTATAAACAATCTAATTTGTTGTAGCATCAAGAGCCATATTTCCTCTTACATAAGGCTTTTGTGTTAATTGAATCTGGACATAGTTAATAGCATTTGCACCTTCTCCTGAAGATGTAACAACAACCTTATCTGTCTGCTCTGTGGTATGCATATATAAAGGAGTTGATTCAGAAGCATCAATAACGCCTGCACCAGAAAGAATTGAGAAGCTAATAGGAGAAATAAGAGCATCTTCCATTGTGAAGGTTACTGTACGCTCACCTTCCCAAGAGATTAAACGTGCATTTCCACGACCGCCCTGAGCATAAACTGCATTAGACTGTGTTTCTAAAGAAGAAGTTTTTAAACTATCAAAGTAGCAAACAGGCTCGTTCTTATAGAAAACTCTGTTACCAACCTTCATAGCGTTTTTTGCTTTTAAAACAACGTCACATATTTCACGAACGCCGAATTTCATAACAGTTTTACCTCCTAAATTAATGAATTTTTTTCATCCAATTCTCAGGCTGCTTGTCGCCCTTTGCGCCTGCAAGTCGAGAACGGATATCTAAATCCCAATTTACATAAAGCATATATCTTTCAACCAAATCAAAAAGCTAATACATAGTTAATTCTTCACATTCTCGCAATGACATTGAATTTAATCCAATCGTTAAAACCGATATATACTGTGCAAAAATACTACTTTCGCCATCAGCTTTCTAAGCCGCAACGCGCTATCTAGCACGCGTAAGCTTTTCAGCGATTTCTTTAGCTTTTTTACTCTATGGATTGAATGACTATGCTTCCATAGGACCTGTATTAATACAAAAAATTTGGCCGATGACCTACTAAAAAGCTTCAAAATTACTTTCATCAATTACGATAGATTCGCCATCCTTCATTAACAAAATACTTCTTGGAGTTAAAGTAAATTTATAAGAAGGAAAAATCAATGGAAATAATTGCTTGACAGCTTCCTTTTTATCAGCAGCCTCTTTTTCTTGCATTATCGTCATAAATATCTAAAAATTGTTGGTATTCCTTAAAAGAGTTTCGCCCTAAGTAATCATATTTTTATTTACGCACAATGTTTGTATTGCCGTAAAAAAGTCAGCATCACCAATTAGAGCAATTTCGCGCATACGAGGTTGATGAATAGTAATCTAACATTCTGGAATTGGAATATCAGACCCGCACATCAACGCAAGTTTACTATCATAAGACATTAATTATTATACATATTATCCCAGTTAGTATTAATATCTTCTTGCTCCCCTGGCTTAGCTGCAAACTTAGAATCTTCTCCTTCGTATCCGTGAATTGTTTGATACATTAATGTTAAACCAGCAAATTCATCAGATAAAACAATTTGATTAGCACCTAAAAAATTAATTTTACCAATGCCGGTAAGTCTTTTATTATTTAACATGCTATCAATTTCTGCCGCAATTTTATACGGACGCAGTTGCATATCTTTTAAATTCCACTGATCAAAATGACAAACAATATCAAAAGAAATAATATTATCTCTAAATTCTGGATTTGTCATATTTGGTGTAAAATTATCAAAACTAATAACAATATAACAAAACTCTGGTTTATCGACCTTTAATTTTGGAACAATTTTAATCTATTTTCCAAACATTTCAAGAGCTTTTTCCTGTGGTACTTGAGGCTACTCTAAAGCATTAGGCACATCATAGTAAATAAGTTTTTTCAACCTATCATTTTTTAAAAATTTATCTACTAAAAGTCCCATATCTTTTTCCACAGCTAAAAAACTTGATTCAGGAAAAGAATAACTGATAATTTTCATAGCAAAACTCCTTTTTCTCAGAACAAAGACTCAACAACTATAGTCTTTTTTAATCCACCATATTCAATTTCAAACTAGCCACTATAATTAGAATCCCATTGTAACTTAATAGTTCTTTCATCTACTATCTCATATCTAATAGGATACTTCTTATCAATAGACCATGTGGCAATGGTAAGTCCAGTATACTTATATTCATATACGCCTTTTGGCTTAATAAAAGTCTCACCGGTAATTAAATTTTCAATACGATTTGTATTTGGATTTTCTTCTTGCACAATTAATCCTCCAGCCACGCCATTTTCAATATCGTCTTCAAATTCATTTGAATAATATTCAACGGCATTAATCTAAAGAATTCCAGGAGTAGAAATCCAGTCTATTGCTTCAACTCTCCAGCAAATTTTCTTATCATCTTCGCCCAAATAAAACTTAGAATATCTATTAAAATAATCTAAATTATATTGATTTGCAGGCAATAAAATGTTTAAAGAAAAGTTTGGTCTATCAACACTAATGCCGGATTTTTGAATAAAATTTATCTTAGTTTCAACGGGTCCTCTTACAGCAGCATAAGTTAAATGTTCGTTACCATCTTCGTCAATATATTTTATTGTATATCTACATCTTCTTATTTCTCCGCGAAAATAAGCCAATTCTGTTTTATCCTAAAGATAGATTAACCAATGACTATCTGTATTAACCCACTCAAAAACATCGCCAGGCTAATACCCATGTTCAAACCCTATTGAAATAATCTTATCATCATAATCCTGTTTAACCTTATCAGGATTAATTAAAGCACGTACAGGAGGCTGCTCACGAAGCTATTCCGTAACTTCTTCTTCAAGTGGAACAAACTTCTTTACAAACGCTCCTTGATAAGAATAAAGTACGGCTTTATCTAGGCTCCGACGCTTATCTCGGATCATACGTTCTTGCTATGTGCGGCCACCCATCTAATAGAGATGTTTAGCTAAAACAGAAACTCCTTGAATTGAGCTTTCTTGATACTATGGAGATGATAAATGACCCAATCTACCACCAAGATTTCTCAATCCAGTAGTGCGAAAAACATGTTCATCAGGTCTCATTTCACCAACCCCCGTAATAAGCCAATAGCCTCAAACACCGTCTTTCTATATAAGGGAAATTCAGTAATAGCGGCCATAGCTTTTACTCCTTCAAGTTTCGCAAGTAACTACAAAAATTGCGGGTTCTCAACAAAAATTTCATTAAGCCCCGCAATTTCTAAAATTACCGTATCAAGTTGTTTCTACCAATCTTCATCATTCTCACGCATTGGAATTAATTTCCACATTTGATTAGTTAAACGCATAACATTCTTTTCAAACATTTCAGATGGCACTACAAAATCGTATTTAGTAAGAGTATCTATCATAATAGACCCCCTAACCAAAAACATCCCAGTTAGAACGATACATACCATCATAACTTGTACCAGTGCCTTTAATCATTCTTCTGCGTTTATATAATCTTTGCATGTGATGCGACTGAGTTTTACATTCATTTAGCAATCCCATTAATTTCTATAAATGGTTAGCCTATGAAGTCATTTTAAAGTCACTGCCAGAATATTTCATTCGCGTATTTTCAATAGAAGTTACCTGCCTCTATACCCAAGCAATCATCATAAGAATAGCAATAATATTAATCTCTTCTGAGGTTAATTCAAAATTAAATGTTGAATTCTCAACAAGAACCTATTCTTCTTGGGGGCCGGCCGCAACTAAATCATCTAAAGAATCCGAATTACCTTCTAGTTCATGCCAAATAATACCAAGAATAAAATCTCCATCTGTAACTTCGCTTCTGGGCTTTACAACAGTATCAATTGTATAATTAGATAAGTTGCATCTTGGAAATTCAAATCCAGGTAAGGCATCAACTAACAGAGTTTGTAAATCTCTTAAAGTATCTTCTGGAGTTAACTCCACGTACATATCATCTGTAATTTTTCCAAGAAAGCGGTCGTAAATAGTGCTAAAAGAAGTATTCACTACTCACGCCCTCCTTATATTATCCTTCTTGTTTATTAACAACCTTATAATTGGAAGCTGTACGACGGCCAGTGGGCGCAGGCTCAGTCTGTTTTACTCTTCTCTCTTGTGGAGCAGGAGTAATATAACCCTCAGTTTCTTCAGCTCTCTCTTCCTCAATATGAGCAAGAGCTTTATCAACATCAAAACCGGTTTTTTCCTTGAGAGCTCTTCTCTTATTCAAGTCGGTTAAAGGCAATGTAATAGACATTGACTTAATCAAATCAATAACTCCAAGTGGAGCAAAATCAAGAGCATCTAAGAAAGCATCCAGAGAACCGCGCTGTAGCAAATCTTTTACTTGATTTTCAGACATGTCATATTCGACTTCGCGACGAACATTCAAGTTCCTTGTTACAACTTCATCAATAATCTGCAAGTATTGTTCAAGCATTTCGCGTCCACCCTGCTGATAAGTCAGCTTCTCAAGTTCGCCAAAAGAAATTCTTTTTACTTCTCCTGGCGCAAACTCACGACGTAAATTAAGTTCTGGAATTCTATACACAACAGTGCTTGAACTTCTATTTTTTACATTATAAATAGTATCCTGATTAATCATTTTTTTATCTCCTTTTTCTCCTAACGAAAAAAGGGGAGAGGGGAATTTCCCCACTCCCCTTTATCTCTATATTATATTCAATTAGTCACCAGTGTGAGTGTCTGTAAAGGACACGGTGAATGTAGCAGATTCATAGCCTTCCTTAGCAATAGTAACTGTCTTTGGACTGCTCTTTAAATCTTCGGCCTTAACCCAGAAAATAACGTGTCCTGCATTAAGATTTACAGAAATTGCATCAGCAGCATCCTGAGCTGTTAGAGCATAACCATTCCAAGTTGCTCCAACAATAGTATCTAATCCAGTATTCACGTCAATTCCAATCCATTTTCCTTCACCCTGGTTTGGATCAGTGGATTCAAAGCTGTTTAGAGCTTCAAAATCAGCACTTACAACATAATTACTGCCATTCTTTGTTATCGTAACAGCATCCTAGTTAGCCTAAGACTCAGTCTTATTGACATCATTAGGGGCAGTTATTAATTTAGCAACTGTTACGGAGATGGGTTTCCCTCGGTCCCACTTTCTGCACCAGAGCTAGAACTACTGGAAGCGGCAGAACCACTTGGACGGCCATCATAGGTGAGGACATCACTAATACCGCTGAGGTTCCAATTGATCATCTGACCAAGGAGTGATGTATCAACATAGCAGCAAATGTTATTAGCGAGGATAGCGGTTACGCCAACCTTCTTATAGACCTGAACTTCACGAGAGCGATCATAGTTATTGAACTCGTCAACAATTGTGCCACCTTCGAAAGCAATCTTTACAGGCTTGCCATCGGCGCCAGTAGGAATAATCCAGCAATAACCTGGATCAATAACTTTACGAGTATTGGTTTCATCCTCGAAGCCCTGGTCGAGAATAATAACCTTGGTGCCCTTATATGTTGCAAGACGTCCAGTATTCCAAAGCTCAGTCTTCATTGCTTCGGTGTAACGCCATGCTTCATTAGGAATCATCTTTACTGCAAATTCATATGTACAATAAATTGCTGGAGTACCATAAGCAGCGGCAATCTGGATAAGACGATCCATTGCATTCTCATCAAAACCAACGGCAGCAACGCGGTTGGCGGGAGGAAGCTGATTGATGGATGCCTTAAGAGCAGCAGCGACCTCTTTATAAATGAGTTCGTCCATGCCTTCCATGATAATGCGAGTTACCTCAGCAAAATCAACGCGGCCATCAAGGAACTCTTCGAAGCCGATCTGAGCAGCTCCACCGATAGCGCTGGTGCGTACTTCGAAGCTTTCCTTCTCGGCAGGACCGAGCTTGAAGACTTCGTAAATACCAGCAAGCCCAACACGTGTTACGAACTGCTTTGCGCGAGCACGTGTATTAAGAGGACGACGGAAAACAGGCTTGTCGCCCTGTGCGAAAGTCTTAACTTCAGCGAACTGATCGTACTGCTGAGTTACTTTCTTTGGAAGGACTTCATCAAGAGTCTCTTCAATCATAGAGAAAATAAGATTCTTATTTTCACGATACTGTGCATAAGTGCCAGCCAGCTCATTAAGCTCATTACGTAGAGTCTCATTGAGAGCTGCGTAAGAGAGCTGCTTATCACCAAAGGAATAAGCTACAGGAGCAGAAGGGTCAGCCTTAGCAACTTGCTTCATTAAAGCAACTAAATTAGTTCTATCTAACATTACTCTTCTCTCCTTTCATTAAGCGATACGCATAATCTTTACGCCCTTCTGATTATCGGGCATAGTATAAACCTTAACAACCTGCCACTTCATGCCGCAAGCGGTGTCGGCACCAGTGCTGCTATCCTTGACAAGAATACCATCGTCTTCTCTTGGGCAAAGGATATTGCCTACAGCAAGTGTTTCTTCATCAATTGTATTTGTGGTGAAAATATCACCAACATTGGTCTTAAATACACGAGGAACCATTGAGGTGCCAGCTGGCATCTTCTTCTCGCGATAAATACCAAGACGACGCCAAGGATCATTAGTGAAGCCCCACTCATAGTAGTCTTCCTTATCCTTAGTTACATCATCGTAAGGATACTCAACAGGGACCTGCTCTGTAGAAGTACCATTTTCATCAAGGGTATAAGTTGTGCCCTTGTAAGAGAATGTCTTAGTACCGTTGGTATCGGTAACAGCATAACGGTCACCGCCAATAGTAACTGTCTGGCCTTCAATGTCAAGAGTTACATACTGATTAAGAACCATAGAGGTGTTACCCTTCTCGTCAGTACCATTAAGTCTGTGCCAATCCTTATATTCGAGTTCAGCATTCTCATAATCGTAAGGACTGTAAATACGAGCCTGATAATCATCCTTGATCATTGCGAATTCGCAATCCCACTGCTTGCTTCCATCTGGAAGATCACGATAAAGCTTGATTTCATTGTAAACAAGCATCCATTCTCCTGCGCCGGAGAAATCTACTAAGCCAATACCATTATCATTGGCAGCGTAATCATATTTTACGAACTGACCCTGCTCTAAAATCTCAATATCGGGATCAGCAGGAAGCTGTGCGTAAATCTGAGCTGTTCTCTGAGCAGAAAGATGATTTGGTTCAACTTGGCCATAGCCGAATTCAACATACTTTGCCTGAGACTTAATAGGCATACGGCTATTTAAAAAATCTTTAAACATCATCGTTCAGTTTTCCTCCTTTTTAAATTAATGTTTTTGCGGTATCCAAGGCAGCTTTTACCCAAGCTGGAGTGGAGCTGTCATCATTGTCATCCCCGCCGAGACTATAAGTGGTTGGACCATTATTCTTATCGTCCTCTTCGGTCTTAAAGCTGACCTTGTTACGGAAACAAATGACTGAAAGCTTTGCTTCAATATCATCAAGAGAATACTTATCGATGTTGTCAACAACATCTTTCTTATCCTCGTCAGATAACATATAAAACTCAGCGATCTTAGCTTCTTTTTCGGCGCGTTCAGCAGTGAGCTTGAACTCGCGTAAAGAAGTAAGCTCATTATTTAAGGACTCAATAGTTGTATTGAGTTCGGCAACCTGGGTCTCAAGATTGGAATAATTTGTCTGAAGTTCAACGTATTCAGGAATTTCTTCAAGAGTATCATAAGAATACTTCTTACCCTTCTTCTTCTCATCTTTTTCCTCGTCATCATCTTCAGATTTTTCACCATCTTCTGAATCATCTTCAGATTTCTTTCCATCTTCTTCACCAGATTTGCCCTTTTCTTCCTCTTCTTCATCCTTTTTCTTGGCATATTCAGCAATATATGCCTCAACGTCGGCAGCGGCAAACTGGGCCTCAGTGGCAGGAGTATAGGTCTTGGTAACCTCAATCAGATTGTCCTCTGCCTTGAAACCATCTGCTTCAGTAAGGGAGAAGTTTAAACGATAGTATTTCATCTCTGCACGATTGCAAAGAATAGCAAACTTTTGACCATTCTCTTCAAAGACTCCATCAATAGAATACTTAGAGCACCAACGATCTTCGCCATCGGGATAAGTACTCTCAATGTAGCTATAAAGAGCAGACCAAAGAGCGTCGCCAATTTCAACTGCATAAGTAGTAAACACTTTCGCTCCTCCTTCTGTAATTAATTCTTTCAATTCATTCATCATTGCGAACATCTTATTTTGGAAAGATTCATCAATAACAAGTGAAAAAGCTGTAATTTGTGAGCCCTCGAAGCAAGGCTCAAATTTTTCTCCTAAAATGCAAAGTTTTTCAACAAATGCTTCATTAATAATGAAAAATTCAAGGTCGCTATTCTTATCTTTTGTCCAATTCGCATTTAAAGTTTCTTCATCAAGCTCCATAGAATGATTATTTCCATCTGTCTTAATTCTTTTTGCTTCTGGATAAACATGATCCCAAATGTAACCTTCAGTACATAAATATTCATGTTCAGATTGTTCATCATCTATATAAGTAGCAAACCAAATCTTTGCATCTGTAGAAACAAAACCATAAGGTGTTGTTGTATCAGTGATTCTCCACTCCCCGCCAGAAATATCTATCTAACGATTGTGTTCTTCAAAATCATCCTCGGCGTCGTTAAAGAAACCAACAATAGGACATCCTCTTAAAGAAGGAGCCATTTCTCTCGCAACATCTTTCGTAATAACGCTACCATTACGATTTGGTTCATCACCAACATAACAAACCTTAATAAGCACCTTTGAAATAAAAGGGCTGATTTTTGTACTTTCGATAAATTCAATAGGAGAATTTAATTTTAATACACTTGAATGTTTCATTTCAACCCTCCTCAGCTCATAGATTCCTTGTTCTAAATTGTTTTTTCACTTTTCTAGTCATCTGCTTTTTCTGGACGCCCTGCTTTCTTCTCTTCAGCGCCAGCCGCAGATTTCTTATTAGAACCAGAATTATTCTGTTCTCCTGTCTTACTTTGATTATTCGTATTACCATCTTGTCCTGTTTTGCCCATTAAATCAGCCAAATTCATTGTAGAACTTAAAAGATTTGGCAACATCAATTCAGCAAGATGAAGAACTTCGTTCTCAAAGTGAGCAGTATTCAAAATAAAGCTCTGTGAATGTCCAAGAGCAATTTGAGGTAGAATCTTGGAATGACCCATCTGGGACTATTCTTTATAAAGTTTAGATATGTTCTAATAATTATATTGTGTTGTTTCCAACATATAAAATCTAAACGCATATTTCTTTTTATTCGTATTCTTATCCTATACTATTCTATCAAATAAGATTACAAATTGCAACAGTAAATTTCGTACAGTAGATTCATCTTCTAAAATTGATTTCTCCAATGCTAGATTGCCTTCTGTATTGAAAACATTTTTAGAAACACCAGCGGCATTATAAACAGTTCGTTCTACTTTCGCCAAATCATCTCTGGTAGTCGTAGTATTTTTATCAGACATATCAATACTCTCAACCTCCGCAAAAGTAGTCAAAACATCAACGCCAATGGCGCGCTGTAGCATCGCTACAGCGTTGTTATGAATATCTTGAGCTTCGTCTACATCAAAAATTAAATCGCCATTCTTGTCTAATGGCAACTTTTGAATAATGATTTTTAATAACTATTGCATTTGCTTACGTCTGTCTAAATCCTGAGCTTCATCCAAATCTAATAAATAAGGAATTACATTTATAAAAGCAGGAATATCACTGCCATTCATATTGAACTTAAAAGCTAAACCAGGAGTAAGTAGATACCAACCTCCCGGCTGGCCTTTGTAATCTGGCTGTAATTTACCTTGTTTGAATAACATATATCCTTTTTTAAATTCATCAGGGAATAGATTTAAAATTCTCATACGATAATTGACATCACCAAAGGTATCAAAAAAAGCCATATTAAATTCAATAGCAGGCATACCTTTTACAGAATATCGAGTGCGGCAATACTCAATTGGAAGTTCTTGAATAACTATTGACTCATTTGAAGGAACTAAATATCCATAATAACATCCATCAATCAAAACTTTCAAGGCCATTTCTCCGCAGATTTTCTTTATATAACTATTATCTAAGAAATTTAACAGCTTAGAAAAATCTTTTAAAACTTTCTCTTCTTTCACCGTATCATCTAAAATTTCTGGTACAATATACCAGTCATAACGATACATGAAAGCTACATACTGGCATAATTTTTGATAAATACCACTTGTCTTATAAAAGAAGCGAGAAAAGGCACGAAGTGTGTTGTAATCATTTTCCAAGAGGGCTTTATATAAACGACGCTTATCCGCAAACGGAGCTCTTGGCGCAACCTTTTTTAGTGAGCCAAGCTCTAATACCGCATCATCAAGTTGTTTTACTCCAACTTTAATTTTCTTAAATTCATTATCGGCTGTACGATATTCTACGATTCGGCCATTACTAATCATGTCAAAACCCTTGGAATAGATAGTCTCTTTACGACTCGGCGCAACTAAACCATCTTTGGCAAGTTTATCAAAATCCAAATGATTTACCTCCTCTCTAAATTAATAGCCAGCCTTATGCATTATATAATCATAAGAAATTAAATTCTCTTCGGTATAGGGAATTTCAATTAGTTTAAAATCATGTAAAGCACAGAATCTTCGCTTTCGGTTATCATTGTATTGCTACTAATAGAGACCTCTTTTTCCGCCAAATTTGGAACTGGCCTCATAATGCTATTTACCCTAATATTCTATAATAAAGTCAATATTTCCATCATCATCAAATACAACAAAATCAAAACGAAGAGGTCTGCCACTATCTGCTACTAAATCCGGAAAACTATATTCTTCTTTAAACTTAAATCCTGCATCTATTAAAATTTCTTCTATTCTAATTTCTCCTCGTGACGCACGCATAACAACCTCTCCTTTAATTAAGAAACATCCAATCTTTAGCGTTAAATTTCTTTTTCTTCTTCTTATTATCTTCTTCAACTTTAATATAATATAATCCATATGAAAATGCCGAGAATTTATCCTTCTTAATACCTTTATTAGCCTGCTTTAGAATAATATTAGTACCTTCATTTTCTTCGCGGAGATTCATCATCTCTTCTTTTAATATGGAAGTTAGGGTAAATGGTTTTAAATAAATTGACCTTTCTTCTGGTTTCATATTCTAACCAACCTTTGTACCTAATAATTTTATTTTAGCATCACGTTCATCAATTAGCATTTTAACTTTTCCAGAAGATAGGTTAACCTAAGTATTTGCGTATACCTCTGTATTAATAGGCGCATTTGCCTTTAAAATATACATCGCATTTTCTTCACAATCAGCAGTTTTATATTTTTTGTATGACTCAACCGCATCATCTTGAGTTCCACCATATACACCAAAATCTGGTAAAGTATCTCCAGTTTCTGGATCAATTGATGGTTTTACCATATAATCCAAAAGACCAATACCTAAACCATTACCATCAATTACAATGCGGCGAGCTTTATATTTATAAAATAGTTTTTTCAATTCAAGAGCCTAATCGCCAAAGTGTTCATCAGTAAGTGTATAAATATTTACTAATGATTTCAATGAAGGTCCTTGTGGCTATGGTGTAACCTTAAAAATACAAACTACTGTATCACAGCCTTTTCGACCAACGTCAACAGAGAGAATATAATAAGCATTTTTACCAATACGTCCAGATGCTTCATATTCAGGCTATTTCAAAATTCTACCATGATTAAACATCTCAGAATTGAAATAAGCATCTTCAACGTCACCGGTCCAACGAGATTCATATTCTCGTTCAAATGAAGCCTCATTGAAAGTTCCTTCATCTTTCTGGTCTTGAATAAATGTTTTACTTTGTAATCCTACTTCAACAGGAAGTCGCCAAGTTCCTCCAATTACCATACATCGTTCAGGCTACATAACCATACGAACCAAGAAACCAATTAATCTTGTATAAGGTAATGTGCCTTTATAACCGGCAGTAGTAACGAAAACTTGGCTTTTATTCAATGTTTCTTCTGGGTGCTACTGACCATCCATTGCGCGTCTTGAAATAGCCATAATAGGAATAATTACTTCGCGCAAGATTTGATCATCAACACCAACACATTCTTCTATTAGTCCACCATGACGACGTTTACCACGAGAGCTTTCTCTTGCCGCGATATTATCAAGAGTTGAACCATTTTTAAAAATATATTTACAGTAATCTTTTCCTTCAAGTGTTTTACCTCTGCGTCGGTCAATCTCTCTATCAAAAGATGGAATTAATGTGCAAATTTCATTAACCTTATCTTTTAAAATGCTAGCAGCCTATTCTTTACCTCCAGAAGTAACAAACAGATTTGCTCTTGGATAAAGAATACATCTAATCATAAGTGCCATAACTGACAAAAATGATTTAGAATAAGCACGTGGGAATACCGCATAAACATATTGATGGCGCATAACGGCGCGCAAGAAAACTCTTTGATAAAAGAAGAATTTAAATTCTCCTTCTTTTACTTCTGTGCGCGTGCCGCGGATCATAAAATCAACAAATAAATCCGGATATTCTCTCCAAAACGCAATATACTATCTTAGTTCTGGTTTGATAGCTTCAACACGTTCTTCAGAAAGTCCAATTTTTTGTCTTTTAGTATTTAAATTTAATAAATCTTGAAGTGCCATTATGTCTTACCTCCTCTTTCATTCTCTTTTGATAAGAACTCAAGAAGGTCGGCATCACTAGCTTCTTCATTATCTAAAAATTCACTATAATCTTCAAAATCTTCATCGTGAAGCTGTCCTTCTAATTCTTCAATATCATCTTCTAAAAGACCAGTATCAACTTCGCCATCGTCGGCAGCAGCCGCAGCTTCGTCTTCTTTCTGGTTAGCTTTAATTGCTTCTTCGATAAGATTTCCAAGATTTGTTTCTTCTGTAATAAGTGTTTTAGTATAACGTTTCATATCCAAGATAGTCTAATCAACTTTATCATTTGGTTCATCAACATAATATCTTGGAATAAATCCATCTTTTTCACACATCATTACCAATTCACCAACGGAATCAACATATTCACCATTTTCAGCTTTATTCTAAGCCGCAGTAAATTTACCAGACTTCATTAACTAATCATAAACTCTTGACATCTTTTGGAAACCCTCAACATCACCAATATCAATGAGTTGATTTGCCTTTAAAGACGTTTTACATAACAATTTTAAGTTATCTTCATGTCCGGCACCTTGTATATCATATGAATTCATCATATCATTATATAACTATTCAAGACGAACCCATTCTTCTGGCTTATATGTTTTACCCCATTTTAACCGTAGATAAATTCTATCTTCATCGGTTAAATCAATTTCATCATCTTCAGATGCACCAGATTGTTCAGCAAAATAATCTTCATCACCGGATGCCAGAAAAGGATTTTTTGGTTCTGGTTCAGTAAATACCGGTGGTGGTGCATTTTCCGGAACAGTAAAAGCCGCACGCTCATTTGCCAAAGCAATTTGTTGAGCATCATAACCCTGCTGTTTCATAGTTTGTTCTCTTTTTGATTTTTCTAACTCTTGTAAAAATTCACTATCTTTCCAACGATAATCTCTATGTTGCTTTAAACGCATTTTGGAAAGGTATCTACCAACAATAGTTAAACCCGTTACTTTACTTTTATCTTTTGCGTATGACGCCATCAACTTATTCCACTCTTCTGGGATATAAGGCACATCGGCTTCCTGTAAAATCCAGAGATAGGTATCAGGATTCCAGTTATCAACGTGCATTGTCATACACTTTTTACAAATCGGGAATTTGCCGTCATTAGGATATTTTTCTAAATTATTTGAAGAATAAAACTAATCAGCAGCCATTGTTCGATTACATTTTTCACAATAGTATTGTTTACTTCCATCAGGCATAAAAATTCCTCCTTCTACTAAGAATAAATTTTACGCTGACTTAAGTTATAGACTTTTGCCCAGATTTAGCATTTCTACAAGTTTTACATATACTGTAAAAGCCATCTTTGCTGGTTTTATTTTTACTGAAATACTTATTATGGGCTAATTTAATTTGCCCACAACGACTACATCTTTTATATCGACCTTTTTGAATATTTAAATAATACCAAGATAAATATTCATCCTCAGCCGCAGATGCGATTAATTTAGGTATTTTATTTCTCCATAAACTTGAAATATATTCTACACTATGTTTTATACCAAATTCCTACTATAATATTTCTTGTATATCTATATTTTGCAATCCATCTATTTTACATTCTAATAATCGCATATATAAGGGATAAGGTTCTAAGGCTTTGTCGCAAATTGTTTCAAAATCATAAAGCATATACCAAGTATCACCTTCAAACTTATCCCAAGTATCTTGCTTCAATCGTGAGTAATTACAAAGAATTGCTTCACATACCTTCGGATCCATCAAAGAAAAACCTTCAGGAATTGGATAGCCTTCTTCATCAAATTTTTCTGTTTTATCAATTAATTCTATAAAATGTGTTGAACGTGTAATTTTATTAAATATAATAGGACATCTATAACCATTTTTTATAATATACTAATCTTTGCGCATTTCAATTAAGGCTTTTTTGAGAATAAATCTATCTCTTCCTTCGGCAGTTTTTAATTTCTCCTCCCATAGGTTAATGGCCTCGCGCAATTGGCGTAACATAGGAATTTCTTCTAAATCTTGTTTAGTGATTGTCACTTTTGGCTAAAAAATAATCTATTTATTATCAGTAATTAAATTATAAATTCCATCTTCACCATTCTCTAATTGAGCTACGAGACCTTCAAAAGAAGTTTCGCGTTTATTAACTGTAGTCATGCGATTTTCAGTAAGAATTTTTTTCTCCTTTTTCTCCTACTTCTCCATAGCGAAAATGAGATAGTCAGCTAATATTTCTAAATATTTTTCATTAGGTTCAGGATTTTCTTCTAAAATTTTCTAAACTAACTCATTTCTTTCTTCTGGAGAAGTTAAAGTGTAATCAAGTTTAATCATTTTACTTCTTACCTCCAGTCTTCTAATTGCATTATACTAAAAATTTTTTCTTTTGTCAAGGGCAAATCCTATTAAAATTGACTTTCATTAAAAATTTTTTTATAATTATTATAGAAATAATAGAAAGGAGATTTTTTATGGTTATTGCCTTAATAACTCTCAGTATCGTACTACTTTTATCTATTGCATTTAATGTGCGATTAGCGCAAATGTTTTTTAATACTCTTAATGCAATGACAAGCATGCAACGAGAATTTGAAGAAATTCAATTCATGGAAGGATATTTAGAATTTCCCGATGAAGAAATTATGGAAAAATTTGAAGATGTTTCATTAATTTGCCGCACTGTTCCAAGTGAAAATGATGAAATGATGCAAGCTTTTGACACATCTTTATATAAGAAAAATAAGATAATTGGATTAACCTATTTTGTCCCAGAGCAAACTCTCAACGAAGTCAACAGTTCGCTCAAAGACAACGACGCAATGATGAAAAAGATTCGGCGCAAACTTGAAGAGATGGGCGCAGAATTTTCAGATACCGAAGAAGAAAAAGCGTATTTCCAAGAGATAGTAAATCGCGCAATGGAATACGAAAATGTGCAGCAAGTTCCTCGATTAGAACATTGCACTGTATATCATTTGAAAGATGGTCGCTGGATTTGGCGGCAAGAAGAGGTGGATGACGAAGATGCATACGATTAAAATTCAACAACTATGGTTTTTTGAAGCGCCGCAGAGAACTATTTATAAATATGAACTTGAGCAAGGCGGCGAAACAGAAATTTCAGATTTCTTCGATGAAATCTTGGATGTCCAGATTCAGAGAGGGAAAATGATAGTGTGGGCATCCGTCGCGCCCGTGCGCAAGAACGCAAAAGGCGAAATAACTGAGCGCAGAGAGTCGGAAAAGACTACACTAATTTTTACTGCTCTTGGAACAGGATGGATGTATAAGAAATATGTAGGAGAGTATTTCCGCACTGTCCAAGCCCCCGATGGTCTAGTTTGGCATATTTTCGTGAGGGAAAAAGAAAATGGCTGAGGATTATTTTGATTTATACTGCGAACTTTATCATATTACTGACCCATTTGGAGAGGACCAGGAGAGGTTTAATAAAAGGGTAACTACGCATCACACTCCTTCTGGAGGCACTTATTGGGAAGTTGATATGACGAAAACAGAAGAGGATATTGCTTGGGAAGTAGCACAAAAGAAAAAGAAGAATGAGTATTTGCGGCTGGAGCATATCTTCCGCCTTTGGGAGTTCCATGATAGGCTGAATTGGGATGATTTTCAGAGGGAGATTGAAAGCAGTAAGCATTTTACCGATGATTGGAAAAGATATTTGCCGTGTGACTGCGAGGAACGGCAATGCAACATGTGGTGCGCATATTTTGGGACGGAATGCCCAAGAAAAAAGGGCGAACCTTTGTGGGCCCCGGAAGAAGTTATGAAGGTATGGGACGTAGATTTGGAAGATAGGTGGGAGGACCATGATGATTGTTAATAGACCGAGGTTCCAGTGGGTTGGGACGGATAATTAAACCGTTCTCCGAAATCGGGGAGGGGTTTCAGGATTTTATAGGCCAGACAAAAAGTTTTTGTCGAAATAAAAAAATTTTTTTCCCGAAATAGTGCCCCCACCCCCACATCTAAAACGTATTGTCGGCTCAGCGAGAATACTAGGGCCTACTGTCGCCATTCACCCCGGCACAAACAGCCCCACCTAATGACGACACCCCTCATTCGCCCGGCCGAGCACAGTCAGCGCGGTCGGCATTTAGCGCGACACAGAGGCTACGGAAAAACTATCACGCATCATCGCATTAGTGAATTAAAGTATGTGTTCCTGAATCCTCATTCAACGCTTTAAATAATTAAAGTATGCTAAATGCATGATTTAGCCGGAGCACACACTTTAACCATTTAAATCGTTGATGCACGCTCGGCCGCTGGACCGGGCACTTTAATCATTTAAATTATTGGTGTAAAAAAATCTAAAAATTTTTCAAGAAAACTATTGACATTAACCCGGCTTTGTGCTACAATACAATCAGAAAGAGAAAGAAAGAAAAAGAAAAGGAGATACAACAATGAACAACATCAACGAGAGAATCGAACAGCTGAAAAAGAGCATTTTCTATCTGGAGATGAAAGACCACTGGAACTGGCATGACTTCCAGGACATGGACAAGATGAGGGCAGAGCTTCACAAGCTCGAAGCCCAGCAGAAGGCCGAGGCCGCGCAGTAAGCGCGGCCTTAGTGCTATACACAACACGCACACAAAGAGAGAAGGAGAGAGAGAGACGCACACAACACAGTAGGCAGAGCTATCGTCAACGGCGCAGACTTCAGCCATTTAAAGCGTTAGAGAAAAAAAGTGCGGCAAAATGCTCGTGAAAAAAACTTAAAAAAAATCCTAAAAAGGTATTGACAAATAACCGGGTATTTGTTATAATGTAGTCAGAAAGAGAGAGAGAGAAAGAGAGGACAAAATAATGCGTAACGAGTATGATTACAACATTGCGCTTGAGAGAGAAGCCATGCGTTACAAAAAGACTTACAACACGCACAAAGTCCTCTATACAAGTGCCGCTTGGAGAGAAAACGCCAATGGAAGCGCAGAATGCGCAAGTGTGAGAATGTCCAGCATCTATGAAGCCTACGAAGAAAGCAGAAGCTATGAATGGTAAAAAAAGCCCGGCAAACAGTAAAAAAACTCTTGACAACAAGCGTATGGTGTGATACAATACAGGCAAAGAGAGAAAGAGAGGGCACAGCAATGCTGAGACTACGGATAGACAAGGCCAACGGAGAGACCGAGCACAAGTTCTTCACAGACGCACAAAAGGCACATCTGACGGCAATCGTAGAGGTAAGGTCAGGCGATGCTGTGAGAGTAGAGGTCATGAATCTGGCCACAAAAAAAGTAGAAAAAATCTACAAAAAGGGTTGACAACAACCGGGAAACGTGCTATACTACAATCAGAAAGCGAAAGGAGATACGGCGATGAATAACATCAAGAGAGAAATTGAACTGCTTGAAAACGCACTTCTTCTTCTGCAGAGATGCGAGAAGTGGACAGTAGAGGATGAGGATGAAAGCTACTACATGCAGGAACGGCTCAACAGCCTGCGGCTGAGACTGAAAGAGACAGAGGACGTGCGGTAATAACGCACGTCCTTGCCGCAAACGGCCTAAACTTCAGCGATTTAAAGTGCTAGCGAAATAAATTGGCGATTGCCCGGGCGAAAAAAATCTAAAAAACTTTCCCGAAAATGCTTGACAAATCTGGGCGGCTATGCTATACTTTAATCAGAAAGAAAGAAAAGGAGAAACAAAAATGAAAAGAATGGTTATTTATAAATCCGACAATGAAATGGTAACAGACCTCCTGCTGATGTACTGTGAGGGCAAGAGCTTCCTGTGGAACATGTTTTTCGGGTGGCGGGAAACAAGAGTTCTGTTTGACGGTTCTCAAATCTGCGTGTTCAAGGTTCCCCGCAACATCTGGCAAATGGCGGAAAAGGTCGCCAAAAGATACGGCTATGAAGTGGTAGAAGATTGAAAAATCTTCTACCTTTTTTCAAAAAAAACTATTGACAAGCCCGGACATTTGTGCTATACTGTATTCAGAAAGAACGAAAGAGAGGAAATAAAAATGACTGAGACTTGTGTTTGCAAAAACTGCACGGCACGCGAATCCTGCCCGTTCTATGATCCAGAAGAAGAAAGTGAAGAGTGCGTGTATGAAGCACTTGCGGCCGCTGCAAAAAACACTTGACAATTTGCTCGGCCTGTGCTATAATACAATCAGAAAGAAAAAAGGAGATAAAACAATGACAAAGAATAGTAATGTGTTAATCATCATCGTAATCGTGTTGGTGGCGGCTGGTGTGCTTGGGACATTGGTAGTCTACTATAGTAGACTAGAAACAGGCGGCGAATACTACGCCTTAACCACTCGTGTTGAAGATGTCAACGAAGCGACTGACCTTGTGCTTGTAGAAGATAGTAATGGCAGCCTGTGGGCGTTCAAGGGCGTGGAAGATTGGCAAATTGGGGACTGTGCAAGTCTGCTAATGTGGGATAATGGGACAGAAAACATTAAAGATGATGAAATCATCAGTGCAAGATACAATTCTTGGGATTTAGAAAGAAATTAAAAAAGCACTTGACAAATCAAGCCGAATGTGCTATACTACAATCAGAAAGAACGAAAGAGAGGAAAATAAAATGATGATGTTCGTTATCGGTTTTGTCGCCGCGTGGATTCTGCTGGGTATCTTCTTCTATGTGCGAAGCGATGTGGGCAGCTGGAGCATTTTCTCCACGAGCTGGGACACGGTTTTGATGGTACTCCCCGCATTTCCCATCATTCTTCTGATTGAGTTTGTTGAAGCAAAAATTTTGAAAAAGTAAGAAAAGAGGGCTTGACAATCAAGCCCTCTTGTGCTATACTCTAATCAGAAAGAGAGAAAAGGAGATAAAACAATGAACGAACTGAGAGAAAATCTGATTGACCGCATGATTCGAATTTATGGTTTTGAAAACTCCATCGTGATTGACTTCTGCCGCCTGTGCGAACGCGTTCCCAAAAGTGGAGCATGGGATGAAGTCCTGCGGATAGTCTGCGAGAGCCACGAAGAGCATCCCGCCGACACCATCGGCGAGCTGGAAGACTGGCCCAATGGTGATGACTGGGGCCACCTGCCGACCATCGGAGAGGTTGAAGGTTGGAGCGGAGAGGTTTGGTGAGAGCCAAACCTCTAAAATTTTTTTGCCCGGGCCGCAAAAAACGCTTGACAAGTGCCCCATTTTGTGCTATACTCTAATCATCCAAGAGAGAGAGGACAAAAACATGGAAATCAGATTTGCAACTGCGGCAGACACTTTGAGCATCATTCGGGCTATTCAGAATAAACACATGGATTACAATACCACCACACAGGCAAAAGAAGATGTAAAACTTGGGCGGCTGGTAGTAGCGGAAGAAAATGGAAAACTACTCGGCTCTTGTGCGATTGTCAAGGATGAACGCCGCGGCTATACTGCAATCAAGCGCGTTTGCGTCTATTCCTCCAAGTCTCGCGGCAAAGGCGTTGCGCAGTCTCTTGTCGGTTTTGTCTGTTCTCTTGGGCTTGGCACTCTTGGCGCTACCCCTTGGAATGATAATCCCGCCATGTGCCACATCTTCAAGAAATTCGGTTTTGAGTATCAATACACTTTTTTGAAATACTACGATTTTTATAAAAAAAGGGCTTGACAAAATGCCCGGCTTGTGCTATACTACAATCAGAAAACGAAAGGAGATACAACGATGAAGAGAGAACAGTATTACAAGAACAAGAGGACCGGCGAGCGGACCGAAAGCCACGCGGTGGCGATGGGCTGGTATCGGGCCAAGGACGAGGTCGAGGTCTGGTACTACTCGGAAGCGGTTTCCGAATGGCTCTGCGGAGTCGAATGGGTCTGGTGAAAACCAGGCCCTTAAATTTTGGGCCGCCCGCCCACGACCCACAGCTGCCTCGTGCGGGCGGTGTTTCGCGCTAAATCAGTAGTTCGCTAATTCGCTAGCGATTTAGTTCGCTAAAGTGTGAAAGTGGCGGATCCCGAAATGAATAAGGATCCAGGAAGAGTGAATAAAAATTTTTTTGTAAATTGCGAAAACCCCCTTGACATTTCCGGGAAACCTGCTATAATAGGTATCAGAAAGGGCAAGGAAAAGCCCCAAAAACCAGAAAGGGAATACAATGTACGTTCTGAGCATTCGCCGTTCCGGTTCCGAAGTCGCTTTCCCCGTTGCGGGTTGCGACGCCGCTTACGCGGCCTTCCGCATGGCCTGCGAGCTCTGCGAGCTCACCGGCGGCTGTGTCTCCCTGATTGACGCGGAGACCGCGGAAGTCCTCGCTGACAACAGCGAGGACGATTGGGAGGAGGATGATGACCTCGGGATCCCCATGCCGGAACCCGAAGATCTCACCGAGCCTTGGTGGGAGGGGTGAATGAAAATTCACCCTGATTTTTTTATTTTTTTCACAAAAAGGGGTTAACATCCAGGAGGCTATGTGCTATACTGTAGCCAGAAAGAGAGAAAAGGAGATAAAAAAATGAAGACCATCACTTCCGAACTGCCCATCAGCTACATCTATGACCCCGCCCATTCCCGCGCCCGCTACAGCATCAACGGTGGCGAAAGCTGGATGAATCACGGCGAATTCTGCGAACGCATGGCGAAAGCTATCCTCGGCTTCAACCCCGACAAGGATTCCGTGGCATTTGACAAAGGTTATGACATTCCTGAACTCAAGGCGAGCGTCAAGTCTTACAAGTGCGGTTTGAGCAACTGCAAGGACATGCCCCGCAACCCCGCCGAATTCATCGCCGAATTCTGGAAGCGTGACATCGCCGAACTTCACATCTATGTCTGCGACCACGGCGAGACCATGACGCTGTACATGATGAACACCCCCGAATTTCAGCGGTTCATCGGGCACTTCGCCAAGTGGGAAGAAGATACGCACAACTTCCGGATGTACACCTGCGACAGCAAAGTTGAGCGGTGGCTGACCGATAATTATGCGGAGGATGAATAATCCCCCGCATAATTATTCATTTTTTTTTCGGCGGCGCGCCCACGGTCCAGGCGCGCCGAATTTCACGCTAAATCGCTGATTCGCTAAATCACTAGCGATTTAGCGTATTAAAGTGCTAAATCAGTAGTTTCCTAAAACTTCAATTCGCTAAAGTATTCAATCAGTAGTCTAAAATTTTTTTTATTTTTTTTCAAAAAGGGGTTGACAATGCCCGGCCTATGTGCTATACTGATGCCAGAGTTAAGAGAGAGGAGCGAACACCATGACCACCTACACCATCGAACGCCTGAACCACCGCAACGCGGGGATTGCCCGCGAATGGGCCCTCTGCCGGTACTATAATGTCGTGCGCACTGCACACGACGCCCTGCCCTACGATAAGGGCAGCGACCTTGACGCCGCCGGGAAGCACATCTCCATAAAGGCTTCCGCCTTTACCCTGATGAGCGGCAACCTGTGCGAAGGTCGGCAGGACTTCGACGGCATCTGGAACCTTTATGCCGAGCGTGTCCACTCCGACACCTTCGCCTATGTGACCGAGGACTTCCAGGTCTACGAGATGAACCTTGGCGAGTTCAAGCGGTTCGTATATGCCTTCGGGCGGCTGGAAGCTGAAAGCTCCAAGAACGGCGGGGCGCTGAAAATCCGGCTCCGCAAGGAATCCGGCAAGATGCTCAAGTGGCTGGAAGATATGGCCGCTTGAGCATCACCCCGAAAATTCCCTATTGACAAATCTAAAAATATATGCTATAATAAAATCACAAAGACAAAGGAGAGATTTATATGAGAAATCCTGACCGCATCAAGCCCCTGCTCCTGGAACTGAGCGAACTATGGGAAGGCTATTGCCCTGACTGGCGCTTTATGCAGCTGATATGCAATTTCCAGCAGTGGCTCGGCTCTGATGGCTTCTATATCGAGGACGATAAAATCCTTGAAAAATTCTGCGAATTTATCAAACAGGAGGTTCTGTAAAATGGCAATCGTTTTCAAGAGAGAAAAGAATGAGCGCGGCGTGAAGCTGAGCAGTCTCAAGGTGGGGGACACTTTCCTCTATGACAATCGCGTGGGCGTTATGGTCGAGCGCAATGGGCACAGTTTCGCCCTTGACCTGACCACCTGCGGCAATTTCAGATACAACAATGCGCGGCAGTACAGCTCTGAGCTGAGCGTTGATGAAATTGTCGTCCCTGTCACTGTCGAAATGCACTACAAGGTTGTGGGCTAAGCCTACGGCCTCGTGCCCGGGCGGCCCAAAAATTTTCAAAAAACTATTGACAACGCTCCAAGAGTATGCTATAATAAAGGCACAAAAGGAAAGGAGATACCCAAATGAAACATTGGATTTGTGAGGAAGCGGTTACTGGTGAGGAGTTTCTGGTCTGTGCTCGTGACCTGCTGGAAGCCTACAAGGTCGCTGAGGAAGTCGGCGCGGATTTCTCCTGCGGCTGTGAACGTGAACCCGATGTGTATGTTGACCCCAATCCTCTGACTGAGGAGGAAGCCGAAGCCACGGGGCTGGATGAATACTAAGGAGGAAATCAAAATGAAGAATAAAGAACTCAAAGCCTACCGCCAGAAGATGAGCGCAGAAGAGTTGCAGATGTATCTGCACTTCAAGAAGCGCGGCGGCAAAGTCCCTGCGAAAAAGGGCAAAGGCTCTTACAATCGCCAGCAGATGAAAAAGGAGGTGGCGTAGGATGACAATCAGCGAACTGAAGAAATACATTGAGTATGCTATGCCAGGTCTCGATGTTGTAGTTTTAGACCGAAAAACCTACGACAGAATAATGCGAAAGGCTATGGCGCTCGACGCAATTGCGGACAAGCTGCGGATTGCCTCCAAAATCGTTGACAAAGCAGAAAAATGAAATGGAAATGGAGTTGCCCTCTTGGGTAGCCCCATTTTATTTTTTTATTTCATTTTGCGGCAGGTTCCATTTGCGGCCGCGCGCCCACGGCCGTCTGGGCAGCCGTGGCGCGCGGAATTTGCGCCGGGCGCGCAGTTTGCACAATTTTCAACCCATTTTTTTGTGTAATTTTACTACTTGATTTTTCCCATAATGTATGCTATACTCTAATTGTAATTTGAAGAAAGGAACAGCCCAGTTTATGATTGAAACCACAGACCGTTTGATTGTCGTTGATACAGAAACGACAAATTCACTTGATGACCCTATTTGCTATGATGTGGGGTTTGCAGTTGTTGACAAATTCGGCAACATTTTTGATCGACATTCCTACGTTGTTGCTGATGTTTTTCTGAATGAAAAACTGATGGAATCTGCCTACTATTTGGAAAAAGTCCAACAGTATTGGGAAGAAATCAAACAGGGCAAACGCACTCTTGCCAAATTTTCCACGATTCGTTTCAAGTTTGCGGAAGTCTGCAAAAATTATGGGGTGAAAATCGTAGCCGCCCACAATGCCCGCTTTGACTATCGCTCCCTCAATCTGACCCAGCGTTTTCTGACCTGCTCCAAGTATCGCTATTTCTTCCCCTTTGGGGTTGAAATTTGGGATACCCTGAAAATGGCGCGAGAAGTGTTAAAAAACGATGAAACCTATGGTGAATTTTGCTACAACAATGATTTTCTGACTGACAATCTGCGCAAGAAATTTACCGCCGAAGTCATTTTCCGTTTCATTACGGGGTGCGTTGACTTTGAAGAAGCGCACACAGGGCTTGAAGATGTGCTAATTGAAAAAGACATTTTCTCATACTGCGTTGCTCAAAATCCTAACATCAATGGTGCCTTGTGGAACAAATAAGTTCCACAAGGCAACAGCCGCCCGGGGCCCCGAAAAAAATTTTTTATTTTCCTATTGACTTTTGCTTTCGGTTGTGCTATACTATACTCAGAAAGCGAAAGGAGAACGAAAAATGAAAAAGATTTGGTTTGACATGGATGGAACGCTGGCTGACCTCTACGGCGTCAATGGCTGGCTTGAAATGCTCCGCGCCTACGACCCCACCCCCTACGCAAAAGCAAAGCCCCTCGTGAACATGGCGGCACTCGCTCGAATGATTCACAATCGGCAGTTTGTGGGCTACAAGGTCTGCATCGTATCCGCTCTCTCCAAGGATAGCACCCCTGCCTATGATGCGGCGGTGATGAAAGCGAAAATCGGATGGCTGAAAAAGCACCTGCCCAGCGTCCATTTTGACGAAATCCGATTTGTCCCCTACACCTACGCAAAGAACGATGTGAACAGCGGTGATGACATTCTGTTCGATGATGAACAGCGCCACCTTGAAGCGTGGACGGGAACCGCCTACCACGCAAAGGAAATGATGGAAAAGCTCAAGAGGGAGGTAAAGTAATGAAAAAGTTCATTCTTGAAAATATCCTTTACATTTCGATTGCACTTGCGCTCGTGGCGCAAGTGGTAATCGGCGGGGATTATCTGTTAGGGCAGGGGCTATTCCTTGTTGCGAATACTATCAACATTGTTCGCACATTCCTGATGAAGCGCCCCCTCGCCGATAAAGTGAAAGATTCCTGTTTCTTCGGCGTAACCCTCGGCTTAATCATCCTCCGTCTGGTATAATTTACCAGACGGAACGCCCGGGCGCCCGTCATTTTGCACAAACAAAGGGGTGAAAACTCTATGGTTTTTGTGCAATTTGCCATCTTGATTTTTGAGCCGAAATCTGCTATACTGTAATCGTCAAGGGGAGAGAGCGCAGGTTGAATGAGGTAGGCGCCACCAATAATGCGCGAAGCGCAATCGAAAAAAAATTTCAAAAACCCCTTGACAAATCAAAAAGAATGTGCTATAATAAAGGCACAAATCAAGGAGAGCTGAACTCCACAAACAGAGAAAGGGTTGATACCATGACTGAAAAGATGACTTACCGCAAGGCTCTGGACTACGCTATCGCTAACCTGCCTGCCGATGCTCCTGCCGATGTGCTGGACAAGCTGAACGCTCTGACCGCCCAGCTCGACAAGAAGGCCGCTTCCCCCAAGAAGCTGACCGCCGCTCAGGAAGCCAACATCGGCGTCAAGGACGCTATCATGGCGTTCCTGTCTGACAACGTCGACACTGGCTACACCTGCTCCGACCTGCTGAAGCTCGTCCCTGAGCTGGAAGGCAAGAGCAACCAGTACGCCAGCGCTCTGATGCGCCAGCTGGTGGATGCCAAGCTCGCCACCAAGTACACCGACAAGCGCCGCACTTACTTCAAGGCGGCCTAACCCAATCCCAGCGGGGGGCGCAAACAGCGCCCCCCAGCATTTTACCTCCACGCTTTAACGATTTAGTGTAATGGTGCGCCCGGGCGCAATTTCCAGAAATTACCTCTTGACTTTTGCTCTTAGGTGTGCTATACTACCATTAGAAAGGAGGTAGCTCAATGGGACAGCTTGAAGCCTTGATGAAGCTGGGCATGACCGAAGCCGAAGCGAAGGAGGTGCTGGAAGCTGACCGCAAGATTGACAAGGGCGAGAAAATGTCGTTTGACCTGACAAAAGAGCAGGAAAAGGCAACTCGCGCCATGCGGCAGGCTGACCGCAAGCCCTTTGTGCCGAAGCTGGACAAGCGGGAACGCAAGCCCAACGAAGCAAAGAGGGAAATCATTCAGGTACTTGATGAAGCCCTCACCGACCTCGTAGATGATGTCACTGTTACCAATGTTGAAAGACAGATTGACTTCGTTTACAATGATGTAAAGTACCGCATCGTGCTGAGTGCCCCTCGGAAATGAGGGGCACTTCCCCTATTTAGCGTAATGAAGTGCCCGGGCCCCAAAATTTTTTCGATTTTTCAAAAAAAAGTATTGACATTTAGGGCGACCTGTGCTATACTATAATCACAAAGGGCGAGGGAAGGCACGGCAAAGCCTGCGGGCGAGACCCACGAGAGTCGTGTAAGACCTGGTAACAGCTTGGAAAAGCGGCCGACCCGATGACCCCACCGCGCGGAGTCCTGTTGCGCGGGATATAAATGTGAACCAAGCGATTGAGTTCGCAACCCCGACCTAACGAGCCGATGAAACAGGCGGTGCAGGGAGGTCAAGCCGCTGGAAGGGGGACGGCAGGACGCGGCAAATGGAACCCCGTAGTCAAGAGGACTGCGGGGTTCCGCGCGCCCGGGCGATTTCCAGAAATTTCCAGCAGATTTTTTGAAAAAAAGTATTGACATTTAGGGGACTTTGTGCTATACTATAATCGTTCCAAGGGGGAAGGGCCCTGAACCAAGGAACTACAGAGGGGGAAAACGCAGTCAGCCCCATGAGTATCAAACAATGTTCTGCGGTGACGTTTAGGGAGTATGGTGCTACGCTGACCGAGGGACTTTTCAAAGAGCGAAAAGGCATACCAACCACCAGCGGAGGAGCCGAGCGCCACAGGCTACTGTGAAATGTGGGCGAGTGATTTTTGGTAAATGTTTCCTGTCGAAAGTGGAAAATTTCCCCTTTGCGGGGGCGGTGCGTAAGTAAGTTGAGCCCCAGTAGTGAGCGTGCGAGGAATTCCACCTCTCAACACGCAAAAGCGAAGTCTGCAAGACGCTGAAAGCTACAGTCCGCCCCCAAGATAAGGTTCTTAACTTTGATTACTTCTTTCTTCTTTTCTCTCCTTTCTGTTTCTCTTCTTTCTGGACGAGCGGCGGGTGTTGGTTTATCCCCCCGCCGTTTCGTTCTGTTTACAGTTAGTCATTGCTAACCGCCCGGGCGCAAATTTTTTCAAATTGCCTATTGACATTTGGCGGCAAGTATGCTATACTGTAGACAATCCAAGAGGGAGGGAAACACAATGGCAAAGTTCAATTACAATACCAAATGCGCCCAGCCGCACAAATGCTCCAAGCTGATGAAAGATTTTCTCAACGCCGCCTCTGACCTTGTGGAAGAAGTTGAGCTTGATGATGATGTGCTGGAAGTGAAGCGGTTTGTCAGCGTCCGCAAAGGGCATTATGGCTTCCGTGCCTTCTTAGGGGGGCATGAGGTTAAAATCGAATACGATTTTAGCAAAATGTTCGACATTGGCTCAAGAGAATTTCGCCGCAACATTGTGATGCGGGATGAAAGCATGAAAGGCTTTTCTAATGTGACCCTTTCTCTGCTTCACGAACTCGGACATTTTGCGACCGAAGATGATGTGCCTGTTGGTTATGACCGCTTCAAAGCTCAGAGACAATACAAAAAATGGTGTGGCGAAGATTATCGCCTGCTGAACATGATGTATTTCAGTCTGCCCGATGAATGGCTTGCTACCCAGTGGGCTATTGATTGGCTGTCTGACGAGGACAACCGCAAGAGGGCAAAACAGTTTGAGCGTGATTTCTTCGCGGCGTGGCGTGGGGAGTAACCCCTCGCTAACCGCCCGGGCGCCCGTCATTTTGCACAAAAATCCAAGAGTAGATAATGAAATTTTGTGCAAAATGCCATCTTGATTTTTTCTGAAAATGTGCTATACTATAATCACAAAGGGCAAGGAAAGGAGAAAACAAGATGGACCTGTTCCGAATCTCTCTTGACCCCACGGTTCAAGAAATCATGGCACAGATTGAAGATGCTTGCACCGATACCACCCATCACCGCGATTGCTATGACTTCTTGGGCGGCGTCTGCGACATTAACCAGAACGGCGAAACCAAAACCGTCTTTCTGCACAAAGATTGGGATTTTGTCATCAAAGTTCCCAATTATTACCACTACGCAAACCACAACTACTGCCAGCTTGAAGCGGACAACTACAAAAAGGCTTGCGCCTACCGCGTGGAGCGTGTTTTGCTGGAAACCGCTTTGCTCTGCACCCTCAGCAATGGGATTCAGCTCTATGTTCAGCCCCGATACACGATTGATAACAACGATTACCTTGATGATGCTGGCAATCGTCGCCGCTTGCGGAAGAAGTGCAACGCCCACCGCAAGCCCATTGTCAGCAAGGTAGCAAATGGAATGTATGACGGCTTTAGGCTCAATGACCTTTGGCTCGCTCGCACAATTCAGCTTTACGGTAAAAAATTCATGCGTTCCCTTGAAAAGTGGACGATGGAAAACAACATTGGCGACTTGCACGACTGCAATGTTGGCTGGATGAACAACAAACCCATCATCCTTGACTACTCAGGGTATTTCGGACATTAAGGGAGGGTAAAAAATGGCAAGACCGCCGCCTGCAATCCTGTAAGAATTTGTTGCATTTTTAATTTTAGCGCGCGCATTTTTGATGATTTAATTTAGACCCCTTGGCAAACGCAAATTTTTTCGTATCTGATTTTTTGTGAAATGCGTAAAAAACGATACCGCTTTCAACTTTCTTTATAAGTATTCTTTCATCCAAGCGTGTAATGGACGAAAGCAAACATGGAAAAGCTTTTCTTATCGCTTAGAGGACAGGGACGCCTGTCCTCTAAACATTTTTGTTGGGGGCCCGGGCGCCATTTCCAAAAAATTCCATAAAAAAATACTTGACTTTTATAAAAAATTATGCTATAATAAAGACACAAAAAGAAAAGGAGAAATTGAAATGAAAATCTTTCTGCTCGTTCTGTTCTCGTTTTATTTCAGCCTTGAGTTCTTCGGTTCTTTCGCCGCATGGATGAAGTCCAAGAGCAACAAAGAGTATGGTCTGCGGCTTGTCGATACCCTGTTTTCGGCGGCTATGATTTTCGCTTTCATCAAGCTCGTGGAGGTGCTGTAAAATGCTGATTCTGTTCATCGTCTGCACTTTTGCAAATGTGGTGCTTTCCACTATCAAAAGTGTAATGACCATCAAGGGCGGCAAGGTTTACGCCGCCATCTGGAACGCTCTGGCGTTTGGTCTGTACTCTTACATTGTGGTACTGACCGCAACCGCTGACATTTCCACCTTGGGCAAGGTCGCTATTACCATGGGTTGTAATCTTGTCGGCGTGTATGGTGTCAAACTGGTAGAGGAAAAAATGCGGAAAGACCGCTTGTGGAAAGTGGAAATGACTGTCCCTAATGGTGAGTATGGATTTGCGGCTTCCGCTATGCATGGCGCACTCAATGCCGCTAACATTCCTAACAATTATGTAGAGGCTGGCAAGTATGCAATCTTCAATTGCTACTGCGCCACCAAAGCAGACACAGAAACCGCAATCACCATTGGCGCAGACTATGGCGCAAAATTCTTCGCCAGCGAAACCACCCTTACCCCCTGATTACAGGGGGTAATCGCGCCCGGGCGAAATTTTTTTGAGTTTTTGAAAAAAAAGTATTGACATTTCCCTGCGTTTGTGCTATACTAAAGACACTTAAGGGGTGGCGGCCAAACGCTAAAGGAGAAAAAAATGAGTCTCAATGCTAACATGGTCAAGAATGTTATGAAAATCCGCGCCTATGGCAAGCCCTTTTACGCCAGCGACCTCGGCATGAATGGCGGCGAAATCTGTGGGCTGTCTGTCCACAGTTACATCATGCCCACTGGACGCACCAAAACCGTCATGGTGCCCATCGACACTTGGGGCGGCGACCGCATCTTCAAGGAGTGCAAGGTCAAGGAGTGGCGCTATAATCCCAGCCCCAGCGCATACCTGCGTAGCGTCTGGGAGATGGAGTTCGCCAAGGCTGTCGAGGATGCTAAGGAAGTTCTCGCTGCGGCTGCGGCTCTCGGCATGGAGGGGTTCTAATAAACCCCTCCCGCGCCCGGGCGCCCGTTAAAATGCACAAATAATTCTTTGAAATTCGTTTCGATTTGTGCATTTTGACTATTGCAATCTGACCCCTATTGTGCTATACTATAATCGTCAAGGGGAGAGAGAGTCAGGAGACCAAAGCCCGAAGGCGCCATTAGTGGTTAGTAAATCTCACTAAAATCTCGAAAAAAAATTTCAAAAACCCCTTGACAAGCCCCCGCAAATGTGCTATAATAAGACCGTAATCAAGAGGAGCCGAACCTCACAAACGGAGAAAGGGTTGATACCATGGCTAACACTTCCAAGACCACCAACAAGACCGCTCTGCTCTACGCGCTGGAGAACATGCCCGATGCGCCCGCCGATGTGCGCGAGAAGTGGCAGAAGATGATCGACCAGCTCGACAAGAAGAACGCTGCGCCGAAGAAGCTGACCGCTCAGCAGGCGAAGAACGAGGGCGTCAAGGCTGACCTGCTCGACTTCCTGTGCGCCCACGAGGGCGAGGGGTTCACCGTCAGCGACCTGCTCAAGAGCGTGCCTACCTGCGAGGGTGACAGCAACCAGCATGTGTCCGCTCTGATGCGCGCTCTGGTGCTGGATGGCTCCGTGGAGAAGTACACCGAAAAGCGGCGCACCTACTTCCGCGTGGCTGTGATGGATGAGGTGGAGGAGGGCTGATGCCCTCCCCGCACCCCCACCTCCGCTTCACCGCTTTACTGCGGTGAAGCGCCCGGGCGCAAAAAAATTTTCAAAAAGGTATTGACAAATCTCCAAGGTTGTGCTATACTATAATCACAAAGGCCAAGAGAAAAGGAGATACAAAAATGAAAATCAATCACAAGGAAGTTACCATTCTTACCCAGTGCCCTATCTGCGGCGGTCTGAACGAAATCGCTGTCAACGAGGATGACTACTGGGACTGGCAGGACGGCGCGCTGGTGCAGGAAACCTTCACCTACCTCAACGCCGATGAGCGCGAAATGCTTATCAGCGGCATCTGCGGCAAGTGCTGGAATAAGATGTTCGGCGGCGGCGAAGAGGAGGAGGAAGCGGACTGGTGCGATGAAGACCCTGACAATGGGTGGGAGCTGTAAGCCCCCACCCCGCCGCCCGGGCGCCCGCATACTTATTCATTTGAAAAAATAAAAATTCACTATTGACAACGAGGTTTAAATCTGCTATAATGATAGCAGAAAGGAGGGAAAGCGATGACCCAAAAGGAGAAGCTGATGAAAAATCTCGGTTTAACTTCGGCTGAAGCTGATGAAGTTCTTGCCTATGACAAGGCCGTGGAACAGGGCAAGAAGACCGAATACGATTTGTCCAAAGACCAAGAAAAGGAAGTCCGCAAGTATCGGCAGGCCGACCGCGCCAAGCCCTTTGTGCCTGACCTCAAGCCGCGTGAACGCAAGGCGAATGAACCCAAGCGGGAATTGATTGAAACTATCAAATCCGCGCTCGAAAATGCAGGAATTTCTGACATTTCCGTTACGAATGTTGAGCGTCAGCTTGACTTTACGATGGATAATGTTAAGTATCGCATCGTTTTGAGCGCTCCCCGCAAATAAAATGTAAGAAAAAGCAGGATTTTGGTAAAAAATCCTGCTTTTTCGCCCGGATTTTTTTGACTTTTTGCAAAATTTTTGTTATAATAAAAATAAAAAGGAGTAAAAATTATGAATGTAACACGTATTATTGACGACATTGGGCGTGTCGCTATTCCAAAAGACATTAGACGTTCTTTCCGCTGGATGGGCGGAGATGAAATTGAAATCATTCCCGATGAAAAAGAAGGCACAATTTTACTGCGCCAGTACCACAATGATACCGCGCGCAAGTTAGAAAAACTGCGTGATGAGTGGTCCGGGGAACCAGAAATTGCTAAAGAATTTGACAAATTAATTGAAATGGTAAACGAAAAAACCAAGTGATTTTTTTAAAAAAAGGTATTGACAAATCTCCAAGAGTGTGCTATAATAAAGGCACAAAACAAGAGAGGAGAAAAGAAAATGACCCTTTACAGTGTATCTTACTTCTGCGGCGAAGAGGAAACCCCCTGTGCCCTGTTCTCTGACACCACCCCCGAAGAGGTTATCATGACCTTCTGTGATGCTCTCTGTGATGCGGTTGTCGGTTGCACCTGCGTGCGGATGACCAATCTGGACACGATGCTGATGGTCTATGAAGTCACGCCTTGTGACCCCGAACCTTGGGGCATTGATGATGACTGCGGCTTTGACCCCTACATGGGGTGCTATACCGATGACTGCTGAGCCCACGGGCTCAGCGGCCCGGGCCAAAATTTTTTGAAAAAGGTATTGACAAATAGCCGCAAGTGTGCTATACTGTATTCAGAAAGCGAGGGGGAAAGATGAAGAAAAACTATCGTCTTTACAAAGACTACCGCATCGGCAAATACATTTTTACTGTCAAATACACCTACATGCTCAATGGCGGTATCAATGGAAATCCTGCGGTTTATGTTCAGGTTATGGAGTGGCACCAGCCGCCCCGCAACCTCTGGGAAAGAATTTCCGAATTTTGGAAATACAATCTCGACAGCGGGACTTGGGACACCCTGCTCACCGATACCGCTTTGGAAGATTATGCCATTGACAGATGCACTCGTGAAGTGGAACGGCGAATGAATGTTGAAAGGTGTAACAAAGAGTGGGAGGTTATGTAAACCTCCCCGCCGCCCGGGCGCCGAGTTAGCCAAGGCTAACAAAAAATTTTTTTAAAACCCCTTGACAACAGGCCAAAAGTATGCTATACTAAAGACAATCAAGGGGTGGTGGCCGAACACCAAAGGAGACAATCTATGGAAAAGCACGAATTTTTTAGGCATGAAATCCAGCTCATTGAGAGCGAGGACTTGCGGAGCTTCGTCCGCTGGTTCTTCGATGAAAAGGTCGGGGAATGGTTTTGGAAGTCTGGGGCATCGTCCAGCGGCAAGTATCATCCGCAGTTCACCAAGGGCGAGGGTGGCCTTGTGAAGCATACCAGAGCCGTTGTGATGGTGTGTGACGAACTTCTCCGCATGAGTTCCTACGCCTACATGAAAGCCGAATACAAGGACTATGCGATTATCGCCTGCCTGCTTCACGATACCCGCAAGTATGGGAGCGGTGACGCCGAGGACAAAGAGTGCTACGCCCAGCACGGCAAACTTGCCGCTGATGCTGTTTTCAATGCGTGGCTTGAGTTCTTCGACCAAGGGGAAGCCCCCGAACTTCTCTTGATGGCTATTCGTTCTCACATGGGCCAGTGGGTAGAGGACAAAGAGGACAGACCTTTCACCAACATCGACCGCCTTGTGCATCTGTCTGACTACATCGCCAGCCGTCCTTTCTGGGACATTCCCCAACTCAATCAGGAATACACCGCCGACAGAAACACGGAGTATTTCAGCCAGCATCCCGATGAAGCGGCTGCCTTTGGCTTCGCCCTCTAACAAGAGGGCGAGCGCCCGGGCGCCGTTAAAAATTTTAACAAAAGTTGATGTTGACATTTGGGGCAGTTTGTGCTATACTATAATCGTCAAGGGGGCAGTGAGTGAAACCCTCCTCTAAGAGCCGAAAGGCAGGGCGTCTAGAGAATGACTTTTTTAGAAAAAATCTAAAAAACCCCTTGACAAACCCTTGCGAGTGTGCTATAATAAAGGCACAAAGGGTGAGGGAAAACCCCCAAGTCGCAAGCCCAAAAAAATCTGAAAAAAATAAAAAAAGGGCTTGACAAACCGAAGCGAATGTGCTATAATAAGGGTGTCAATGAGAGAGGGAAACCTCCTCTGACAAATAAAAAATTTGGGTGGCGACCTACGCCAGAAAGAGGTAGATACCATGACTAAGACCGAAAAGATGACCAACCGCAAGGCCCTGACCTACGCCATCGAGAACTGCGACCTGCCCGCCGAGGTTAAGGAGAAGTTCGAGGCCATGGTGGCCGCGCTGGACAAGAAGAACGGCACCGAGCGCAAGCCCACCGCCAAGCAGACCGAGAACGAGGGCGTCCGCGCCGCGCTGGTGGAGTTCATCAACGCCAACGCCGAGGGTGACGGCTACACCGTGTCCGACCTGCTCAAGGTCTGCCCCGCCGTTGAGGGCAAGTCCAATCAGTATGTGTCCGCCATCCTGCGGCAGGCTGTGCTGGCTGGCGAGGTGTCCAAGGGCACTGTCAAGCGGCGCACCTACTTCGCCCCTGTCGGCGTCTATGACGCCGCTGAGGGCGAGGGGGAGGGGGAGTAATCCCCCTCTGACCCCCAGCGAAACGCTTCAGCACTTTAGGGTGCTGAAGCGCCCGGGCGAAAAATTTTTTTCATTTGGGTATTGACAAATCCTCTATTGTGTGCTATACTATAATCACAAAGAGCCAAGAGGAGAGAAAAAATGAAAAACGAAAAACTTGTTTGGAAAGTCGTCAAAATGTTCTATCAGCGGGCACAGTATTGGAATAAGCGAAACAGACATGAAATGGCTGAGGCTTATCAAACCGCCCACGACATTCTGCTCTATGCCTTGGATGGGAATGAGGAATGTCTGCGGCAGTTTGACTACTACGGGGAGGAGAAATAAAATGACGGACAAACTGAAATGCCCCAAATGCGGCGGTGAGCACATCGTAAAAGATGATTGCTACGACATCATCAACGGCGAAAACCACACCATCAAGGAACTGTGTTGCGGCCATTGTGAGGACTGCGGCACCGACCTTCAGTGGGACATCGTCTATCAGTTTATCGGCTATGATGAAATTGAGGAGAGTTAAAACTCTCCTCGATGGCCCGGGCGCATTTTTTTCAAAAAGGTATTGACAAGTGGCGCGATCTGTGCTATAATAAAGGCACAAAACAAGAGAGGAGAAAAAAAACATGATTTCCAACATTATCTTTGCAATCTGTGTTTTGGCAGTTATGTATTATCTGCCCATCATCATTACTAAGGGTGCGCGAGGACACGCTATTAAGTGGCCCACCCTGCTTCCCTTTGCTCTCGGCGCAACGGGTATCGTGCTTTTCTTCTGTGGCATTTATTAAAGAAAGGGGATAAAAATGAACCTGAAAGAAGCTCTTAAAAACATGACAGATGAAGAACTGGGCGAACTGCTGAATGAAATCGTTAATCGCCAGCTGGAAAAGGCAAAAGAGGAAGAAGAGGAACCCTTGCACCATTACAGCTTCAGCGGCGAATGGTATTTCGATTGCTGGGCGCGGAGCAAAGATGAAGCAGAGCGGTACCTGAGCGAAGCGACCATTGAAGATTTTGACCTCAATTTTGAGCGTGTGGAAATGGAGGTAGATGACTGCTAATGTTGTATCTCGATGATGTCATTGAAAAGCTGATGAACTTGGATGACCAGACCTGCCCCTGCGAGGTGGGCATCCCTTGCCCCTATCGTGATGAAACGCTGGAAGGTATGTATTGCTATCGGGGTTCCTGTCTGGATGGCATGGTCAAGCAAATCCGCAAAATGGTGAAAGGGGACAGTTAATCTGCCCCTTGCGCCCGGGCAAAATTTTTTCAAAAAAGTCTTGACAAGTTGCGGCATTTGTGCTATACTGTATCCAGAAAGCGAGGTAAGACAAATGACTTTTCAAGAATACAATGACATTCGCAATCACATCATCGGCGAGTATGAGTATGCTATGTATCGCAAATCGCAAGCCGAAGTGCGTGGTCTGGAATGGACTGCGGCAGATGAAGCCGATTATCAGAAGTGGTGTGCCAGCCGCAAACGTATTTCTGATTGGCAGGTCGAAGTGATGGAGCGTGAAGTGCTGAAACACGATTACGCGAATTTCAGACGGTGGGCGATTGAAGGCTAAACAAATGAGGGGGTTACCCCCTCTGCGCCCGGGTGATTTTGGCCGGCTCGCGCGCGGGCGCGCTGAGCCGAACTTCGCACCCAAAACACCATATGCAAATTTTTCGCTCACACGAGCGGCATATGCCGCCATATGCTCACCTCCCGAAAACACCCCCCTCCGCCCCGGCCGGGGGCCCGATCGGGGACTTGACTTTTATTAAAAAATATGTTATAATATAAAAAAAAGACTTTTTTAGGGGCGCATGCCCTAAAAAAGTCCAGCTCTGTCTCAGGTAAAGATATAGGCTCCAGACCATAAAATTGAGGCTTCTCGACCTTCAACATATACCCTCACGGTTTGATACCCGCAGGGTTGATTTTTTAAAAAAATTTTGATATAATATATATAGAAAATAAAAAAGGAGATTTGATACATATGGATTTTACTGCTGAATTCCTCGCCCGCCTTCAGGCCGGCGAGACCGCAGACAGCCTGGCCGCCGAACTCACCAAGGCCATCAACGACGCCAACAAGGAGAACGAACGCCTCAAGGCGGAAGCGGAGGCCAAGAGAAAGGCCGATGAAGCGGCCGAGTTCCGTGCCCGCGAGCTCGCTCGCGACAAAGCCGAGGCTGTGGACTCTCTGCTCATCGCACTGGAAAATATTGTCGCCGTGTGGCATCTGGGCGACGACCTCATCGAGGTCATCGAGCACATCAACCCCGACGAACTGGTCCAGGAGATGGATAAGATTAAGGATTTGATGGATAAGTATGAGGAGTTGTTTGCGGTCGCCGTCCGGGACGGCCGCCCCTAAGCAGCCTAAGAGCGCCTTGGACGAGTTCCTCAACAAGTATGTAAGATAAGTAAATAGCAGAATAAGCCCTCTGAGCTTGCGCTCAGGGGGCTATTTTTTTATAACGAAGACGATGGCGGTGTCGGTGAAATGAATATCACATTTGACACCGATCGGGGGCACGCCAATCTCAGAGTTTCAGATCTCAGGATACAACCATTCGCCATCAATTGCCTTTTGTGCCAGGTCTCCAATACTTCCATCCGACAGCCAACTATTCCTACTGTCAAACTTTGTAATTACTTTACCCTATCCTGCTTTAACCGCAATATAAGTCTGATTATCAGCCTAAAAGAACAAAATACGTTCCTTCTTTAGCCTCCGCTTCATAACCAACTTTTTATAAGTATCAGTATAAATCTTCGAATTACCACCGTGCTGTCGCCAATTTTTCACGCAGCCTTCCATGTCTAAGAAAACATTGCGCTTTCTTAGACTTCTATCTCTTGCCATAGTTTCTCCAATCCTTCAAAAAAGCTATCCACAATTTTAGAGTATTGACCGTATCCTCCAGATACGTCCAATACCAACCTATCAATATTAACCTCTACCGGCTGCTGTTGCTCCTTCGGAGCAGCGACGGTATATTCAACTTTCTTTTTCTTCTTCTCAGGCCATTTATACTGTTTACGCTGATAATTATCGCACATCTGCACATGACCAGCATCGTTCAGATTACCAATATATACTCCTTCCAACACCAGATCAAGTACATCTTTCTCAGGTCTGCGCACAGCAAAGATAGTTTCATTGTCAAATTTCCACTCTTGTTTCAGGTCATCGAAATCAACAACATAAACATCTTTACCTTTCCACTGACCTACTACTCCATGTTTATTCAAGTAACCCATAGAATTCTTCACTTCGCTCGAATTTTCATTTCATTTCTTGAAAATTCTACGAAAGTTCCTCCAATCTTTTCATTTCGTTTTTTGAATACCCCGAACAGAGGGGCTACCCCCCTTTTTTTTTCTTTGAAAAAATCTTCTTTTATTTTCTACTTATATTATACAATATTTTTCAAAATTTTTCAAACTAATTTTCATCTAAAAATATATTTAGATACTACGCATCTAACTCCGTCCGTAGAAAGTAAAACTCTAAATCTCCTTTATCTACTGTATATAACTTCCCATCATCATCTCTAAATATTTCTACTCTTGTAGGATTTTTCTCTTCTAAAAATTTTTCTACCTAAAAATATCCTTCTATATGAGTAAATGCTATCTCATATTCTTCCCCATGTATCACGATTTTATTTATGGTTTTCATTTTAATTTATACTCTTCTTTCTCTTCTTCTGTTAAATTATCTCCACTAGTAATATATATCTTTCCATCTTTCATCATTGATAAAACTTCTTTCATACCTGGATACTCTTTTTCTAATTCACTAAATCCTTTCTTAGAACATTCAAACCATTTTCGTTTCATTTTTCTAACTCCTTCTTATTTATCACTATTTATTTTATTTATTTCTATACTCTACCCCGCCTTTTAATTTCCGAGCAGCCCTAAGTTTTCTATAAAGCCCGAGCGAAGCGAGGGATTTTAGAAAACGCTATAAAGACACTTTTCTTCGCGAAGCGAAGAAATTTGTCGTCAAATTTGTAATTTGTAATAATAATAGAGCAAATTACAAATTACAAATAAAAATTTGTTTTTTACAAATATTCTCTACAAATTTACAAACGATTTTTGTAAAAAATAACCCACTTTTTACAAATTTTCTTTGTAAAAAATTACATCTATTTTTACAAATTTCTATTTTTCCATCCATCACTATGATAAACTGTATCAGCCGAGACGCCCAATTGAGCCCCTATTTCCTTTGCTGTCATACCTGATTGCGCCAACGTCCTAATGGCGTCATCATCGGCTACTTTCTTGCGCCCGAACGCCTTACCAGCATTTACCTTCTCTGCATAATTCCCTTGCGCGATATCAATTTTTGGTTTAATAAGACTTTCAAAAACAGCAGTCATCATTGGATTTTCATTTGAATATTCTCCATGACACCCATAACTTGTAATAATACTAAATAAATCCAATTTATCTTTATCATCATTAATACGTTCAATAAAATCAAGCCAGTCCGGATAAAATATAAAAGTGCGCTCAGTCGTCATTTCGCTCACCCAATATCTTATCTAAATCTTTCTAAAATTTATCATTTACCTCAAAAATCCAACACTAAAACTCTGGCTTGTAAGGATTAGCCATGGACTAAAGAGGTATATTGCCTGCGGCCACAAGTAATTCCATTACTCGTTTTGAATATATAATTTTGTTTATTGGCATTTTGCTTCATTGGCTCCTTTATTCTTTTTGAGACTACTACTCTTTCTCAAAAAATTCTTTTATTGCTTTACGAATAATCTAAGATATGGTTAAATCATTTTCATCAGCAAACTATTCTAATTTTTCTTTTTCTTCTTCGCTGATGCGAACTGATATAGTTTTCAAAATTATCTCACCTCTTTCAATAATACTTGCGCTTCGTTTGTAATAAATTATCTTATTCTGTCCTACGCTGTATTACAAATAAGAGCGTCTAAAAATTTAACACAAATTTTTAACAGTTCATAAGACCGTCTAAAATTTTAACAAAATCTCTTTTATTGATTTTTCAAAAAATTTTTGATATAATATTTATAGAAAAATAAGAAAGGAGTATTTCTATGTATCCATATGTTATAAAAGCCCATTATTGGGATAATTATACAGAGCCACCTGCGCGAGAGCATATCCAGGTTCTGCTCTACGCATCATCTGCGGCTGAGGCGGTGCGGCAGTTCGAAGATTCTAACTACGTTAACGATATTGAAGATATTAAAGTCACCTGCGTCGGCGATAAAGGTCAGTTCTTCGAAGTGCCTGGCCATATTGCCACCATTCTTATTGAAGGTCTTGGCATCTATCGCGATGGTCTCGTAACGCTTGAAACAAATGAAAAGATTGCTAAGAAGCTGCATGATGACGCTAAGCAGCTTGAACCAAAGAAAACCATCATAGAAAATGCATCCTATGTTGCGCCTGGAACCATTGCGCCTTGGGCTGAGCCCAATGAGGAGGAGTAAAAATGAGTTGGAGTTCTGAAATTATTATTGTCGCTGGTTATAAACTTGACAGCGAAATTTTCTCTGCCGGAGCGGAAAAATGGGAAGATATGGCATTCGGGGAAAATGGAGATAAGTCTCTTCAGAAATATGAAGATTACTTTATAGATGCCGACCCTATTTGCGGCGAAGGCCCTTGGTTCTTCGGTAAAATTATTCGCTATTACGATGCTAACTCCAACGGATTTGCAGAAGAGCTCAATAAAATTATCACTAACCCAATGGATATTGTTGAAATCCAGAATGTATTCCACAAAATCTTTGATGATCTGCTCCCGATTGGTTTTGAATTCAAATTTTCAAAATGGATTACGGGTCGGTGGATCTAATGATACCTCCGTTTCAAAAGAACTGCGGCAGTTGCCGTCTTTACCTTCCGGCGCAAAAAACCTGTCAGATAGCTGTGCCGCAACTGGCTGGCAAATATGAACCTGATGATTTCTGCTCCAAACATAAGAACGTACTCTACACCTGCGAAAGATGCGGCGCTGGGTTATTGGAGCCTTTAATCGAGTATATCGACGGAACGGCTCATATTTACTGTCCGCAATGTATTCAACAACCGCATTGACCGTGACGAATCGTAAGCCTTTTCAGTCACGAAAAATACATTTTTCAGCTCAAAAAACCTTTTTTAATAAAATCATCCAAGAGAGAAGGAAATTAAATTAATGACGGAAGCACAAAAAAGAACGGTAGAAAATAAAGCAATCGTCAAAGACGTTGAAGAATTTATCACATATTTTGACGGGACACAGGATAACTTCCTTCACGGAAATTGTTACTGGTTTGCGCAAATCCTCTTCGAGCGTTTCTGGCGATTCTATCCAGAAGTAGAAGTCATGTATAACCAGATAGATAATCATTTTGCTGTCGCTATTTTGGCCAATGATACTACATTCTTGTTCGACGCGTCTGGTTGTATTGGTCCTTTGGATTCTCAGAACTGGGTTCGTTGGAACGATTATATAAGGATAGAGCCCTTAGACGCGGCCAGAGTATATCGAGATTGTATCTGGCACATGCAAGATACAGAATGGAAAGAATTAGGGCCAAAAGCCCGAAAAGAACCGTGGTATTTTGTAAAGAGAATATCATAATCATCATCCTTTCTATTATCATTATACCAAAATAAATTGAATAATTCAATACGATAGGAGAAAATAAATGAGAAAGATTTTCTGCATTTTTATAGTCATTTTTCTTCTGACTGGTCTGGTTGGCTGCGGCACCCTGGATATGGAGACACATTCGTCAGCACGTCAGCATGAGACAAACCAGAACGGTGAACCCTATCAGCTTTCTTTTATCGCAGAGTTTTATGATAATGCTGGTCAAAACTGGCTGACGACGCAGGGTTCCAGATTTAATATCTCTCCCAATAAAGTAAAAGAATATTACTGGGATAGTGATGGTAGTTGGATTTCTGGCTGGACGATGTCGTCAATCGTATCTGTTGATATTGATGGTAATAACATTGAAACTTGCGGCAGCACCGTTTTGATTTACGATAACTATTTGGTGAAACAGGAGTGCGTTCTCCCTGAAGAGTATGTCAATACTGCCTCTGGCGACAATGCAACCGTTGGTGCACCGTATGACCTTCGCACTTTTGACGCCTGGACCGTCAACTGGTGGTGGATGACAAAAGATTTTCGCAATTACAATATTGGTGAAAAAATTGTTGTTATTCAGAGCCAGGAGGGCAATCCTATTTGTCTATTCTCTGGCAATAATGTAACCTGGGAAGTCTCACGCAATTTGCCTAAAACAACGGAACTTACTATTGATGGAGCAAAATTGTATATTCATCGAGCCAATTTTGCCGTTATAGATAAATCATTGTTCAACGGGGGGAGCTAAAAGCTCTCCCTTTGATTTTTATAAAAAAATATATTATAATATTTATAGAAAATAAAGATAAGGAGTGATTTAGTAATGGTGGAATTTGTCAAAGTCACCACTCTTACTCCAAAAGGCGACACTAAGGAATACTCCTGGATGGGAAGCCTTGAGACCAGCGAAGGACAGCAAGAACTCACTCGTTTTATGCTGGAGTGTTGCGACGATACTGCCGATTTCTTCGGCTGTCCCGACGAAGATGGGTGGGACATTACCAAATGGCGAAATATGACCTGCGCCCGATGGGAACCTATGGAAAGCAAGCGTCAGTCGATTGGCCCTAGCGAAAGCCCGTTTATGCGATACTGATAATGGAGGTGTTCGATAATGGTTGCTAAATCTTATCAGAATCTGGAAGTGGTAGGCGATGTTTTTACTACCAAAGGCCGTCAGTATGTCCAGGTCCGCACGAAGACTGGTGCTCTGAAGAACGTGCGCTGGTATAGCGAAAAAGAGTATGCGCGTATGTATCCCGACGAAGTCCAGGAGAAGAGCGTTATTCTCAAGACTCAGAAAGAAGTTCTTGGCTTCGACAATGGCTTCATTACTATCTTCAAGGGTAACACCTATGAAGATAAAGAGTATTTCAAAATGAATTCTGCGCGCTATAACCGCCTTTGGGGTTGGTATTTCATCAGTACCGAACCCATCCCCGATGACATTCCCGACGATGTGGAGGCTGTGCGGCTGGATTGGGAACTCGTTGGCAACGAGAATGGCACCCTGAAGAACGAACGCGAAGTCACCGAGGCGGTTGAGAGTCTCATCTACGAAGAGGATCCCAGCGAGTATCAGGGCGAAGTCGGTGACAAAATCGAAGTCTTCGTGACTATCGAGAAAGCGATTGCGCTCGATGGCTACTACGGACCCAGCACCATGCACATTATGCGCGACGACGATGGCAACTGCTATGTCTGGACCACTTCTGCCAAATCCTGGGAAGCTGGTACCGAACATCTGATTGCTGGCACTATCAAGGAACTGAAGCAGTATAAGGGCACCAAGCAGACCGTGCTTACGCGCTGTCGCGAGAAAGGATGATAAATATGGGCGCGCTAGCCTTTACCGCAAAAGAGTTTTATTTTGAGAAAATCTATCTCGCTGTTATGATGGGTTTTCTTATTTTGTGGGTTATCCTATACAATATCGAAAACAAAATCTGCGATATGGATGGACGCAAACGCACTTGTCCAAGTTTTTTCCATTATATGTTCTTGAAGAAAGATTGGTCGTCGTATTGCAATATTCTTTCTTGGAGCATTTTTGTTGGAGTTTTGTTTAGAGCAATCATCACCGCAATCTATGGCGTTGCCGCATAAGTATTTGCTTCTTTTATAAAAATATGTTATAATAATTATAGAAAATAAAAGGAGAAATGCTTATGATGAGATATTGGTATGCTGATAGAGAAAAAATACTAACTGCATTCTCTGCAGCAATAAATAGTTCTAGTCGTTACAATAAAATAGATTATCCGAAGTGGCGTGAATATGTTCGTGCCGAAAATCCGGTGATGATGATTCTTAAAGATGTGAGCGGTTCTCATATTACTGAATATATCGTCACCATCTATGGTACGAATATTTGGGATACCTATTTACCTGGTGACCACTCCTTCGGAGAATTCCTTGATCGTGTGTTCGAAGATAAAGCACTAACATCTCCTTTTAAAGATATTGACAAAGGAGATAATAAAATGTTTGGTTCTGACAACGAAAACGATTACCTCAAGTACAACGATTATCGCAGCAAATACATCAACAATTATAGTACAGCCGATGATCATACAACCGCCACTCAGTATGGCGCTACTACAACCGCTGGTACGATTATCAACGGTGACAACTATTACAGCAATACGATTACCACTGCAAGCCCCTATAGTCTTGGCGATAGTTGGGTAGCTATTAGTAATGAAACACTAAAAGAAAATGATGTTCGCAAAATTTGCGAAGAAATTATTAACAAAAATAAGGAGAAAGAGAAAATGGATACTTCTAAGATGTTCAACTTTGATTTTGGTCCCGCTTCCGGCAACCAGTTCCGTATGAGCCCTTATGGTCTCGCTGTGCGCACCGCCGCCAATGGCTGGGTTGCATTTAATGCTGTCAGCGGTGAGCTGATGGATGTCGATGTTATCAACTTCGACCTTTCCAAGATGATTTACAAGATGCCTGTAGCACAAAGTGCTATTGCGGCTGGCGATATTCTTATCCACGGCGGCAAGCCTGTGTTCGTCCGCAAGGCTGATACCGACAATGGTATTGTCAATGTAATTGACTACTCCACCGCTTCCGTGATGGATATTCTGCCTGTGAAGAGTCCCTTCGGCTTTAACTTCTTCACCAAGGTCGTATGCCTGGTCGATATGAGCGGTATGTCTGCGGCCAGCCCTGACAATCCCTTCGGCGGCCTGCTTCCCTTCCTGATGATGGGCGACGGCGATATTGACCCCATGATGCTCATGTTCATGGGCGGCAACGCCAACATCATGGGCAACCCCATGATGATGTACTTCCTCATGAAGGACAATGACAACAAGAACCTGCTTCCTATGCTTATGATGATGAATGCCGGCTCTATGCCTTCCGGCAACGCCGGTCCTGCCACTATCTGATCTCAATATATTTCTCGCAAAGGAGAGGGCTTCGGCTCTCTCCTTTATTTTTATAAAAAATTATGATATAATATATATAGAAAGGTGGTAAAAGATATGAGTGACGAATTTGTGAAAATTTTTTTCGTATTTTTGAAAATATATGTGGCTCTTTTGCTTTCCTTGGGCGGTATTGTTACTATCGGTGGCATCTGCCTTGTGATAAGGGAGTTTGGTAAATGGATTTTTAGAGATAGGGGAAATAATCAAAAATGATTGATAAAGTAGATATTGTAGCAAAAAATTATTATAAGGTTGATTGTAAAAATGGAGAAGATCTTCTGGAAAAAATTTATGTCCTCGGTTTTAAGCGTGGCGTCCAGAAGACAAAAGCAGATAAAAAAGAAGGTTTCTGGCAGCAATATACCTACGCCCATCAGAGAGGTTTCTACAGCATCATTCATAGATGTTCTATTTGTGATTTTCATCCTTGCGATCATAATCTCGGTCAATATAAATTCTGTCCGTCCTGCGGCAACCCAATGACCGCAGAGCCAGAAGCACCTATTATGATAGATGTGGATGAACCTGAGAAGAGAGAGAAAAAAGTAGCAAAAGACATTGGTTATAATTCAGCTGTGGAGAGTAAGATATGAATAAATATGTCAATATTGAAGTAGCTAAAGAATATCTTCGTCATGATTCCTTCGATAATCCTTATTTTCGTTCTCAGGCTTGTCAGCAAGCGATGGATGTACTTGACACGGTTCCTGCCGCTGATGTGGCGGAGATAGTTAGATGCCATAAGTGCATTTATCACGAATACGATACAGAAATAAATGCTTATGTATGCACGGGACCAATGGCTTACAGCACAACACCAGATGATTGGTATTGTGCGAGTGGGATTTACAAGGACGGAGGAAAGAACGAATGACAAATCAATTCAAATGTAGAGCAAACAAAAGTGGATATTGTAATATGTGGCTTCGAGAATGTGTCGGAGGTGATAACTGTAAACAAGGATATTGCCCATATTGCATCAATTCTGCTATCTCCCCTAAAGAAAGTTCTATCTGTAATGACTGTGAACATTTTGAATGGAAGAAAGAAAACTATGTAGAATAACAGACAAAAAGTATGTTCCCAAGAAATAAACGGAGGGTAGGACGATGCCTGATGAATACATCCCGCGGAAAGCAGCACTCAAAGCAATTTACACCAGTACGGCACCGGCTCTGGAAGTAAAGGCCATGCCCGCCGCCGATGTTGTGGAAGTGCGACATGGTAGATGGATTGATAAAACATGGACAACTGAAGATGATTGGAGTTGTTATAATCATCATATAGTAATCTGTTCGGTTTGTAATAAACAATTTGATTATGTTATAAATGAAAAATCAAACTTCTGCCCCTCCTGCGGGGCAAAGATGGATGGAGGGAAGAACGAATGAACTTGTTATGGATTATACCTATAGTTCTGATTCTATGGATTGGCGCAATCCCAATTTTTATCTGTAGTGACAGAGCAGCATATAACGATGGAATCTGCAAGCAATGTGGCGGTCAACTAAGACACGCTGACAATGATAGTCAGGGCGGTATGCTATGGGTTTGCGATGATTGCGGAACTCATTTATGGACCAGCTGGATTAAAGGTAATGAAGGAGGAACTGATAATGTCTAAAAAATATATCGAATGTGAAGCAGCGAAGGAACAAATTCGGGCACATATTATAATTGGAGAACCAAAAACAAATGTTGGGTTAAACCTAGCAGTTGAAGCGATCGACGAAGTCCCCGTCGCTGATGTGGTGGAGCGTCCCCGGTGGATTCCCGTGGAGTAGCGGTTGCCAGAAAAGTCTGGGAATTATCTAACCGCGTTTGGGGACGGTACTGCTATGGCTGTCAACGAATTTATGCACCCACGCGGTTGGTTGACGGAAGAAGGGCGCAAAGCAAATCCGAACGGAAAATGGTATTGGGGAGGCGTAACGCATTGGATGCCGCTCCCGGAGCCGCCGAAGGAGGAAAAATGATTGACAAAAAGGATGTTTTCGTCAGAGAAATGGATGTAAGCGAGTTGATCTTGCAAAACCTTTTTTCGGACGAAACGGAGAAGTACTTTAATTGTTGTACGTTTACATCTGACAGAATGGCATTTATGCAAGGGATGAACTATGCGGCATTGCTTTGTACTGCGCGGCTTGAACGTTATATAGCGATAATTCACCCTGAGCCACCGGAGGAGGAAGAATGAACGAATGAATGAAGAACTTGTATGTCAGTTAAGAAAATGGACGGAAAATTATGCCCGAATGTGCGGTGCTGGTGCTACTACCCAGTTGATAACCCAAGCCGCCAATGTCATAGAGAAACAGAATAACCCAAATAATAATGAAGTTTTTGGAACCTGGGAATGGGATCCTGATGGAATGGATTGGGGTATCGGAGCCTGGAAATGCAGTAATTGCGGCAGTAAAGCAGAAACCTGGTGGGCAAAAGATGGTAATAGTAATCCACTTAAATTTGCCGGCAGTCATTACTGCGGCAACTGTGGTGCAACAATGAGGAGATAAAATAATGAACAAGACCGAGTATATAACACGCGAAGAGGCAAAAATGTCTCATTGTAGAGAATGTGGGTGGTATGGCACATGTACTGATAAAACTATGTGCGATGATGTTAAAGCAATTCTTGCCATTCCAGCCTCCGAGGTGCGACCAGTAGTGTATGGAGAATGGCGTAATATTTATATGTCTAGCCCTTCTTCTTTTGTCGGAACTTGTTCAGCATGCGGTCAAAGTAATGACATCCCTCATCCACTATTGGCTAATTTCTGTCCATATTGTGGAGCTAGTATGAAAAAGGAGAAGAAATATGGCGATTGTTATTGACCAGGAAATGCCCGAATGTTGTGATAAATGTTGGGCTCTCGATGATAATGGAGATTATCCTTATTGTTTAATTAGTCATACAAGTAAAGGATATACTTTCAATATTAGAGAAAAACGCATGGATAATTGTCCTATGAATGAGTTTGAGCGTGCTGAGATTGATAAAATTATCAATGCTTATCACGACGCTCTTCAGATAGCTCTTACAGATCTAATGAACGAGCGGAGACCAGAAGCAGAGTGGATTGAAACCGGTATTACCGCATATAGAGAAAAATGTTCACGTTGTGGAAAGGTTATTAGTGGAACATATTCAGATCCATCTTTTGATTGTCCTAAGTATTGTCCTGAGTGCGGCGCGCGTATGAAAAATCCTCATTATCATTTTGTAGGAATTGATTATGGTGATTAATAAAGGAGAATAACTATGAAAATGGAAGTTGTATCTAAAGATATTCGCTGGGCTGGAAAGTTCCTCAATTACTTTTGGTATTATTTAAGCGACGGACGCATCTACGAGGTCTGCTCCAGGAGCAGAAAACCCGATGTCAAAGAAAAGATGTTTGGTGATGCTGTATCAATTATTGCCTTCAATGAAGATAAGAGTGCTGTGTGCTTGGTGCGCGAGTATCGTCCGGCAATCGAAGGATACTGTTGGGCTTTTCCTGCCGGTCTGCGCGAGCCTGGTGAGAGTACTTACGGGACGGCAGAAAGAGAACTGTTTGAAGAAACAGGCTTGAAGACTGTAGAATTTGGTAAAATTTTGGAACAGAGTTTTCAGTCTCCTGGCATTACTGATGAAAGTGTTGAGACCATTGTAGTCATTGCTTCTGGAGAGCCCACCAACAAGAATGAAACCGAGCATGAAGATATCAAGCCTATGTGGGTGACAAAAGACGAGGCTCGGCGCATTCTGCTTGGCAGCCGGATATCTGCAAGATGTCAGATGTTCCTCGCTATGTGGTGCGGTGAACTCTGCTAAGTATTTGGAGAAAAAATCTCTAATTGATTTTTATAAAAAAATATTTTATAATATATATGTAAGATAAAGAAAGAGAGGATTTCCAAATGCTTTTTGAAAAACTGACTGGCGAAGAGAAGGAAATGATTAGTTTTCTGCGTGAAAACTATCAGAACCGCATCGACGATGGATTTCTCAGGGGCACTTTTGTCAGCAATGAGGCTTTTCTTTGGTATTGGGAAAATGCGAAGGCCCCTTTGGCGAAAGCCTTTGGAGATAATCTCATTATCCGCAAGCCCATCCAGTCTATCATTGATGATGAAGAGCTTCATGACAAAATGTCTCGCATTATGTGGACCGACGAGTTCAAGCGTCTGCGTAATTATGTCTGCGACCTCTGGAAGCGGAATAATCACGATCACTGGTTTCAGAATTATCTGAAAGATACCGTTGATGGTGTTATTGAAATTTCTCTTGAAGAGGTCAGTCGTTACTATGTCTTCCAAGTGGATGCCTGGATTACCAATAAGTATGATGGACCTACTTGCGAAATCTCTGTTGGCAACAGCAAAGTTATCAAACTCGTTCACGGATGCAAACTGATGAAGACTCTTGGACGTTTCGCCAGAGAGTGTGGATGCTTCGATGAATTTGAGTATCTGCGTTTGCGGCAGAGCCAGATTTTGAACGAGGCTAATATCCGTGCAAACCTCTGCCTCAGCATCCATCCTCTGGACTTCATGACCGCCAGCTTCAACGAGAATGATTGGCGTTCCTGTATGTGCTGGGAGGACGGCGAGTTCCGTCGTGGCGTCATCGAAATGATGAACTCTCCTATGGTCGTTGTTGCTTATCTTGAGTCTACTTCTAATTCTCTGCACGTGTGCGATGACCTGAAGTGGAACTCCAAGAGATGGAGAGAGTTCTTCATCGTGCGTCCTGATATGCTATCCGGCATTAAGGGTTATCCCTACTGGAACCGCAATCTGGAAGATGAAACTCTGAACTGGCTGCGTCAGCTGTTTACTCCTTTCTTCAATGTCGAATACTGCGACAACATCAAGGTTTGGGAGACCCGCCATACGATTATTGATCTTAGCAACGACGTTAAGGCTGACGTGAAAATGGAGTGCGGCCCCGCTATGTACAACGACTTTTACGAGGGCAATGATTATCATTCCATCTTTGTTAAGGGTTTCAAAACAGATAAGCGTTTGTATATCAATTATTCCGGCGAATCCGAGTGCGTCTGCTGTGGTGAAGTTAATCATTCCTTTAATTCCGAAGGAGACCTCTGCTGCGACGACTGCGTTGAGACTTATTACTGCGATAAGTGCGGCTGTGCTATTGGTAACGAAAATGACATGTATGAACTTAATGGCCGCCGTTACTGCCGCTATTGCTACGAACAGCTGCCAGAGTGTAGTGTTTGTAACGAAGTTGTTGATGATGAAGTTGATACTATCTACAACTTTGTGATTGGCTGGGATGAAAATAGCGATGCCACAGATCTTATGACTTCGGTACCGAATCGCTGGGGCGATAATTATAGTTTGAAATTCAGAGTATGCCCTGAGTGTGCTAAAAAAGTTTTCATTGATGGCGAAGCCGAGTTTGAAAAAGAATTGAAAACTCTTTGCACTTGGAGTTCTGAGTATCCTATTGTTCCTATGAGCCATATTACCCCCAGTGGGCTGGAACTTCTCTGTTCCGAGGAAGAGCTTGAACACTTCAAGTCTCGCCATAAGGACGAAGCATTGAGTGCATAAGAACTTCCCATTGATTTTTCAAAAAAAATATTTTATAATATATATGTAAGGTAAAGAAAGAAAGCCTTACGAAAAAAAATAAAAAAATAAATTTTGGGTGGCTCCCGATAACAGCCAGAAAGGTGACTACTATGACTAACACTGATAAGCTGACCGACCGCAAGATTTACACCGCCATCGTTGAAGGTACCTTTGAGGACCTGGACGTGGATACCATCGTGGCTTGGGCCCAGAAGAAGATTGACCAGCTGGACCACAAGGCCGAGAAGGCGAAGGAGAATGCTGCCAAGAAGAAGGCTGAGGGCGATGCGCTCACCGATGCTGTCCTGGCGGCTGTGACCGATGAGTTCCAGACCATCGCCGACATCGCTGCCTGCGTCGAGGGCGAAGATGTGACCGCGTCCAAGGTGGCCTACCGTCTCAACGCCGCTGCCAAGGCTGGTACCCTGGAGAAGGGTGAGATGACCATCGAGGGCGACGGAGGCAAGAAGCGCAAGGTCGTTGCGTATAAGCTTGCTGAGTGATACAATGTTCCAAAAACCGCGGGGTGAAAAGCCCCGCGGTTATTTCTTTGAGGCTGCTCGCGCCGCGACCGCGCCTCGCATCCGTCTCGCCGAAACAAAAGTTGCTTTTACTAATTTTTTATGGTATTATTATAAATATAAGGAGGGATATTATGAAATTTATGGTATCTTGTAGATAGTCACTTGCATTTTTAAAGAAAGTGAGTGAAATCAGAGTAGATTATAATGATATAGAAAGACTTAGAGACTTTGTAACTGATGATTGGAAATGTGAAGCTGATATCGTTATCTATATTGAAAAAAATCAAATTGTTGATTTTAGTTAGATTGATGTATATAAAAATTTACTAAACATTACAATTGCATTGGAAGATGCGTTTATGATTCCATCCGTTAAAGAAAAAGGATATAAAGTATTTTGGTCTTATCCAGCGTCTTCTTTTTGGGAGTTGTGTGGATTATTGGATCTTGGCGTAAATCAGATACTTGTTGACGCTCCACTTTTCTTTGATTTGCCAACAGCAAAAGCATTATGCGAAGATGTTGAATTGCGCGTGGTGGTAAACCGATGCGCGAATCGCTATATGCCACGCAATGACGGTATTTGTGGTGCTTATATACGTCCAGAAGACATAGAAGTATATGCTGATTATATTGAGCATTTTGAATTTGATGTAGATAAAGATTTGGAAAGAGAAAGAACTTTATATCATATTTATGTTGAAAATAAGTATTGGCCTGGTAATTTAAATCTTCTCTTAACTGCGCTCAATGCCAATGTTGATAATAGAGGTTTTGAAGCAGTTTATAATGATCAAGAAGATAAACATTACTTCGCACATCGAAGAATTAAATGCGGCCATCGCTGTCAAAGTAAGAAAAATTGCGACTTCTGTAGAATTTATTTTAACCTAATCAACAATATAGATAGAAACGCCGATAAAATTAATCAGAAACTAGAGGAATTAGCAAATAAAGAATAAACCCTTTTTCTTGCATTTTTTATAAAAATATTGTATAATAATTATAGAAAAAATAGAAAAGAGGTTAAAAGATATATGACTAAGTGGACAGCTACAGATCAAGCATTGTTTGAAACAATTGCTAAGATGACTCAACCGGCGTTGTTTCGCTCAATGCGCAAATATTTAAAAAAATATTATAAAGCCGAAAACATTGTTGCCACTCAGCAATATATTTTGTGTGAAGGCGAACTTCCTGTGATGCTTGTAGCGCATACCGACACGGTTTTTAAGACCCCGCCACAGCGTATTTATTATGATCCCAAGCAGACTACCATGTGGTCTCCAGAAGGTCTTGGAGCTGATGATAGAGCTGGTGTGTATCTGATTTGGCGTCTGGTGCAAGCGGGATATAAGCCGCATATCTGTCTAACCACCGATGAAGAACTTGGTGGTCTTGGCGCGATGCAGTTGGTTAAGGATATTCCTGATTGTCCATTCGATATCAAGTATATTGTTGAATTGGATCGTCAGGGAACGAATGATTGTGTCTTTTATTCTTGCGCAAATGAGCAATTCCAGATTTTTGTGGAAAGCTATGGTTTTATTACAGATTGGGGAACCTTCTCTGACATCAGCGATATCTGTCCTGCGTGGGGAGTTGCTGGTGTAAATCTCTCGGTAGGTTATAAAGGTGAACATAAAGAAACAGAGATCTTGAACACTCATGCAATGCTTGATACCTTTAGAAAGGTAAAAGAAATGTTGCAGGGATGTACAGACGAAGATGTACCTCACTTCGAGTTTATTATGGATATCTATGAGAAATACTTCTACTCTTTTGGTAGGCATTTGTCATATCTTTATGAAGACGAGGACGATATTATCAGTCTATATCCCAATTATAAACATATGTGCCAATGCTCTCGTTGTGGAAAGGCTGTTAATGAGGCCGATGTATTTCCTGTAAAAGCAAAAAATTATGACGGTATTAAATATTATTGTCTTGATTGTGTTGATACAGGGATTAACTGGTGCAAGAAGTGCGGCGAAGCCTTTGAGGTGGAAAAAGAGACAGATGAATTCTGTCCCGATTGCCTGGGTATCAAAAGACCTCAAACTACGATAAACTGAGGTAAACATGGACTATAATTTTGATAAACAGCAACTGATTGATGATGTAAGTAAAGTTTTAAAATATTCTTAGGGGTTTAACGAAGACTTGACAGGAGTCCCCGATATTATTGAGAAGTGGTTAAGGAATAAAGCCTTTTTTATTGAACATATGAATGGAAACCTTATTTATCAAACAGATGAAATGGTTTCCTTTGAGTTAGATGATAAGGCTAAAAAGGATAAAATGGATAGGTTTGCTGATTTTGTTGAAGAGCATTATGAAAATTGGTCACTATGTAATTTTATTCACACCTTAACCACAGAAGACTTCTATAAAAATCGTACCAGTAGAGAATATGTTGTAAATATGGCAGAAACTACTATTCCAAAAAATTTCAAAGTGGTAAAAGCTTTCAAGTTTTTTGTAGATGATCCAGATTTGCTGAAACAGGTTCAAAGTGAAGCAAGTCGCATTATCCAGGAGAACATAGTATCTGGATATTTATGTTTTTCAGTACATCCATTAGATTATTTGAGCCTAAGTGAAAATGTACACAATTGGCGTTCATGTCATGCGCTAGATGGAGATTATAGAACCGGTAATCTAAATTATCTAGTCGATGATACGACCGTCGTATGTTATCTGCGTGCTGAAAAGCAAGCAGTCTTGCCGCATTTTCCAGAAGATGTATTATGGAACTCTAAGAAATGGAGAACTCTATTCTTCTTTTCTAATGATAAAACTATGTTGTTTGCGGGTAGACAGTATCCATTTACAGCAAATAAGGGCATTGATCTTATAAAAGATAATATTTTACCAGTGTTACGTCTTGGAGAATGGACTTCTTGGAAAGATACATGTATCAATTCTTATAAAGACACTCTGTCAGATCAAAGATTCACATTTAATAAAATGATTCCAGTAGGAAATACATTAAAAGAATTTACAGAAGTCGTAACAGATGGATATGACACATTTCATTTTAACGATTTGTTGCGTTCCTCTTGTTATTTTCCAATTTGGGCATATAGAAAACAAAGTAGATATTTCTGGAACCCAGATAACTCTGGGTGTTCAGATAAACATACTCAGTTTACAATCGGGGCCGCGTGCGCTTGTCCTATTTGTAGTCATGGCACTGTATCATTTCCAAATATTATGTTGTGTCAAGAATGCGCTAATGAATATGACTACGAAAACGAAGATTACTATGAGTGCGAAATTTGTGGCACAATGACATATTATGATGATATGCATGATTTGGAGTTTTCTGGAGCGAGAGTATGTCCGAATTGCTACCGCACGGAAACTGCGCGGTGCCAAGAATGCGGCATCCACGATTTAACTGATGTTGTTAAGTATCATGAAGGCGATAGTAGATGCCTATGCCCAGAATGCTGGGAGCTAGCTAAAGAAGAAGAAAAACCAAAACAAAATTCTAGATTATACTTTTAAGGAGAAATAATATGGCAAAAGGTGCTACTGCGAAAGAGAAAGTAGAGAAAATTATCTCTGAAGCTTTTGGTTCTGATTATGTTGGAGAATTTGATAAGAAACTATATGTATGGGCAGATGATGGTGGCAGCAAAGTGCAGATTGCCATCTCCTTAACTTGCCCAAAGGTATATCGCGGAGTCGAGGAAACAAGTTCACCAGAGATGAACTTTGACGATGATGATTCTGCTGCAAATTCAGCGCAATCCTTTACTCCTGCTGATATTTCTCAGGAAGAGCAAGATACATTAGCTGCGCTAATGGAGAGACTTGGACTATAAAAAATCAGAATTTTTGGGCGAGGTAGATAAATTTTGCCTCGCCCATTTTCTTATTATAACACAAAGAAAACCCTAAAATTGATTTTTTAAAAAAAATATATTATAATATATATAGAAAATAAAGAAAGGGGTATCTGCCATGAATATGAATATCAATTATGGCGCAGACGCAATCCTTGAGGTAGAAACGCTTGGTGGGAAAGAAACCATCAGGGTTATTTGCGAAAACTGCGGCGATGTGTGGGAACTCGAAGATGGTGATGCTGTTCTTGAGCCCTGGCCGCATTTCACCTGCCCTCATTGCAAAAACTGGATTCCTCTTTTCTAAATAAAAAATCTCAACTTGATTTTTCAAAAAAAATATTTTATAATATATATAGAAAATGAAACAAGAGGTCAGTACCCAGTTAAGCATCGCCAGGTCTTGGGTGACCCCCTCAGAAGCGCGCAAGTAGGGGCATGAAACTTCAGCGATGGACCTCTTATATATCCCGCGGTATACCGTATGTGGAAGCGGCGCTGACTGTAAATCAGCTGCCTCAGGCTCACCTGGTTCGACTCCAGGGCGCGGGACCAAACTCGTCGTCAGCGAGAATAAATAACTGTGGAGAAGTCCCCGTGAGTGGTGGGATGCGCCTCTGTAAATGCAAATATAATCATTCATTCTATGCCTCCTTAGCTCAGTTGGTAGAGCAACTGGCTGTTAACCAGTGGGTCGGCGGTTCGAGCCCGTCAGGAGGCGCCATGTGAAGCAAATCAGCAACTAAGCAAATGTGCGGCTGGTCAACCAGAAGACTGTGGATTGGGCGAAATGCCACGACAATTTTGTCAAAATCGCATCCGTGCTGTGGCACCTGTAGATATTGAGCAAAGCAGGGTGTAGTGATTGCCCTATTACACTTGGATTAGGGTCGGAGAGAACAACTTCGTTATAACAAGTAGCGATCGGACTTGTTTGTTCGCCTGCGCTATGATGGTGTGGAGCCCTGCCACATAGCATTACGCCTTGGGGTTCCCGAAGTGCGATGGAAACATAGGCATACATTGGGGTGATGATTCTAGTCCCCAAACACATTAGGCGGCTGGTGTAACGGTAGCATGTCGGTAAAATTTTTTAGTAGTTCGCTGGTCAAAACTTATCAAACTACTAATTCTACTTTTCATATTATAATGAAAGGATGTGGATTTTATGCCAAGAATTAGTAAAGTTTATTAGGTTCCAGAAGAAGAATTTCGTGCAATGGTTGCGGCCGCAGATAGTTATTCAGACATACTGCGTCAGCTAGAGTTAACAACTCGTGGAGGTTCTTCTTTAGATATTTTGAAAAGGCGTATTGCTGAATTAAATTGTTCTACTGAACACTTTGGACAAAAAGCATCAACAACTGCACCGAATATTAAATATGCTTTAGATGAAATTTTAGTAGAAAATTCTTCTTATGCAAATATATCTCGTTTAAAAATGCGTTTAGTCAAAGAAAATCGTTTAGAATATAAGTGTGCTTGTTGTGGAATTTCAGAGTGGATGGGAAAACCGATTAGCCTTCAACTTGATCATATCAATGGTAAAAATAATGACCATCGTATTGAGAATTTGAGGTTTCTTTGCCCAAATTGTCATTCTCAAACAGAAACTTTTGCAGGCAAGAACAAAGGCGAGTCGTTCAGCGGCTAGGACCTTGGTCTCCAAAACCAATGACGGGAGTTCGAGTCTCTCCTCGCCTGCCAAGCCCCGTGAGCTATTATGAGCTACCGGGTAGGACTCACGATATAGGTGGAGTGGTTGCCCATCTTTACATAAATAGCAACCATTTATATGCGCGAGTGCTGGAATGGTAGACAGGCTAGCTTGAGGTGCTAGTGTCCGAAGTGGCGTGCGGGTTCAAGTCCCGCCTTGCGCACCATATGCCTCGGTAGTTCAGTCCGGCAGAACAGCGGACTCATATTCCGTAGGTCGTTGGTTCAAATCCAACCCGAGGTACCAACCTGGCAAGGTGGCGCAGCAATGAGCTGCAAGTGCCAATGGCTGAAGGTACTTAAAACTAGCAACGGCGAAGCTCAGGATGGCTACAAAATCCGATACCGAGAAGCCACTTAATAAGAAGGAGAACAACTATGGCTAGAATGAGAGACGAAGACAACAACTGGACTCATGAAGCAATTAAATATACAGAAGAGATTAGTGAACTCATTCGTAAAATGTTGGACATGGGGGAGAAAAGAGGCTTCAACAACGAAGATATTTTCTATCTTATTGTGACTGATGTGCATGAACAGCAGCTTATGCGTCTGATTTAAATGGGGTTGTAGCTCAGTTTGGGAGAGCGTCTGAATGGCATTCAGAAGGTCGTGGGTTCGAGACCCATCTTCTCCACCAATCTATCCGAATAGCATATTAAGTAAATCGTAGGTTACTAGTCGTGAAACGTTTTAGTGCGAGTACAGATGACACGACCATCCAAGGCGTGAGGATAGATTTTTATGGGCAGGTAGCTCAGCTGGTAGAGCGTTGGCCTGAAGAGCCAAGCGTCGGGGGTTCAATTCCCTCCCTGCCCACCATAAAAAAACATGAAGGAGATTATTATGCATACCTTTCATTCTCAGGATAAATACAATTTCCATCATAATGGAGATTTTTCTGGTGATGTAATAATCACTAAGGACAATGACACTAATTTTGAAGTTGAAATTAGTAGTCAGGCTCTTCTTGAATATGCTCGTTATGCAATTGAATCTATTCTTACAGAAAAAATTGAAGATATTATGTAATGGTGTAGGTAGCGCAATTGGCAGAGCATCGGATTGTGGTTCCGAGTGTTGTGGGTTCGAGTCCCATCCTTCACCCCATATGCTGCGATAGCTCAGTTGGTAGAGTCCGCGACTGATAATCGCGTGGTCACTGGTTCAAGCCCAGTTCGTAGCACCAAAGGATACTGGCGTGGAGAGAATAGGCAGAAATTTATATCACAAACTAGTGGGGAATGTTATACCCAGCCGAGTTAGTATCCTTTTTATACCCCAGTAGGCTCAATAGGTTAGAGCTTCCGACTTGCTGGTATGGTGTAACGGCAGCACGAAGGATGCCCCTCGTAATCTGGGGAGGAGCAAGTTCAACTCTTGCTATCGGCACCAATAATCGGAGGGTTGCTGGTTCGATCCCAGCCTGGGGTACCAGCATAAGAAAGACACATACAGCAATTTACTTTATAAAAGTATATTAGTCCATTGGTAGGACGCAATTCTGCAAAAATTGAACAGTGGGTCCGATTCCCACATACACTTTTTAGGTGTCTTGTGCATGGGAAATTTTCCCGTAAAAAATCTCCTGCGCCATCTTTGGACAAAATAGTTCAAAATTCGCACTTCAAATTTCATATTCTTATGGAAGATAAAAAATAAAAGGAGTATTAAGTCATGCCAAGAGAAACTATTATGTCCAAAATTTCAGATGAAGATTTTATTTAGATAGTAAAATCATCTAAAACCTATAAGGATATTGCCTATAAATGCGGCTATTCAAATATGAGCGGTGCATCTAATCATATTATTAAAGAGCGTATTGAAAAAATGAATTTAGATTTTCAATCCTCTAAACCAGAGTCTATTATTCGTGAAGATAAAGATATTTTTATTGAAGATTCACCGGTAGAGTAGACTACTCTGAGAAGGAGATATTTTCTTGGGAATTACTCAGAGTATAAGTGTGCTATATGTGGACAAGAACCGTTTTGGAATGGAAAAGAACTAACCTTAACCTTAGACCATATAAATGGTCACAACAAAGATGATAGATTAGAAAATTTACGTTGGATCTGTCCTAACTGTGATAGACAACTTGATACATTCGCTGGACGCAATATTCAGCGAGAAGAAAATAAAAACTATTGCATTGATTGTGGAGTAGAAATTTTACAATCTTCAACAAGATGCCCTAAATGTTCTAGTATCGCTAATGGTCTAAAAGCAAGAAAAGTTGAAAGACCATCAAGAGAGCAATTAAAATCTCTAATTAGAATCAAACCATTTTTATAGATTGGTAAAGAATATGGAGTAACTGATAATGCAGTTCGTAAATGGTGTGATGAATATTCTTTACCAAGAAGAAAAAATGATATATCAAAAATCAGTGATGCTGACTGGGAAAATCTTTGATTTTCCCCAATATGCGGGTATGGTGTAACTGGCTAACACGCGTCCCTTACAAGGATGAGACGTCACAGTTCGAGTCTGTGTACCCGCACCAAAAAGCATTGGCGTGGAGAGAATAGGCAGAAATTTATATTCAAAACTAGTGGGGAATGTTATACCCAGCCGAGTCAATGCTTTTTACCAGGCCATGTGTGCTACAGTCCTCGCAAGCAGAGGAATAGAAAGGCTTCAGAGATAGATGGTGGACACACTCATATAATAAATTCCACCCAAGGCGAGTGAGAGGATAACCGGTGCACAACGGAAAAAGCCCCTAACATAAGCTCACTCAGAAGAATTAAACCAAATGAGACGCATACAGCAATCATTATCATTCTTGATAATTGAAAAGGGATTTTAAAATTCCACCGATGTGGCGGGGAAGTCCCTGCTGCCCCACCCGAGAGTCTTGATTGTGGACAGTTTCTCTCTCGGTTAGGATTTATGAAACAAAGTCCTCTGTGTCTCGGAGCATTTAAAGGAGAGATACCATGTAGATTTATACATCTTATTTTTATCAAGTGCGATTTATGAAACCCTATATGGTGCCTCTTTCTACTGCGGTATGGGGACCAAAATGGTTCAAACAAGGTCACCCTTGGAAAGACAAAAACGGGGTATGGAATGGACTTCAAGCTTAGGTGTTTGCGCCAGGTCCGATGTGCGAAAATCTTTGCCGGGGTCCAGAAACCTGCTTGACGCATTCGCCGCAGACTTGCCTATTTCTCAACACTTATCGTTACCAACTCGATCTCTTGGATTATAATGATGTAATTGCGCGTTGTGAAAGAATGGGCAATTATATTCAATCATTGGAGAATTTTTCTGAAGAACCAGTGATAATGTTATTGGTGCACGAAGCACCTCAAAATCCTTGTTCTGAAAGACGAGTTATTCAAGAGTGGTTCGCATCTCATGGAAAGGAAGTAAAGGAATGGTTGAAATAAAACTCAGTTATACTCCAGAAGAGTATTCTATGCTTCTGGATGCGCTTAATCATTCTTTGATTCTTTTGCGCAAGACTTATGCTGGAGCAAGATTTGGATGCGAATTACCACATGAATTTGACCAAAAGTTTGGTAAAATGCCTCTTGACGAAATTGAAGAATACACAATTCCTCGTCTACAACTTATGTACGACTTTTATAAACAAATGCTCTCGTTTGAGCATGATGCGGGTGTCGTATAACGGCTATTATACCTGGCTTCCACCCAGGAGACGTGGGTTCGATTCCCATCACTCGCTCCAAAACCTCTTATTTGATTTTTATAAAAAAATATATTATAATATATTTAGAAAATCAGATAAGAGGTGTTTTCTATGTATTTCTGTCCATTATGTCTCAAGACTTTTGAAACAGAGGCAGAGGCCGGAAAGCATTCATTAAAGTGCTGGAAGGAAAGAAATCCGTATCATAAATCCAAATCTGCACCGCGTAGCGAAAACATTGAAAAAAGAGCTATCAATGAAGATATGCTTGATTTCTTTTCGTCTCTCCAGAAGGGAGATTGAGAATGCAGGAAGTAATGATAAAAACCCACCTGATAGTCACAGATGTTCATGAAGAATATTTTGTAGATTGGTGTGGTAAAATCGCAAATACAAAGCCGCTTTTTAAGAACAATATGCCAATATTCGTTATTATTGGTTCCGAAGGGCGCATCGAAATGAATACTATCAACATAAAAAGTGTTGAAGAATCTGCGAAAAAGCTAACCCATCCTCGCGGTCGGCAAGCGATAACCACTGATGTTGCTCGTATCTATATCAAGGAAGAAAATGGAAATGAGCAGTTGATTGGTAGAGTTATTCACAATCACGTCAAAAAATATCAGCAAATGTATGACCCTTTTAACAAGATTTGAAATTCTCTAATTGATTTTTCAAAAAAAATATATTATAATATATTTAGAAAATCAAAAGAGAGGTATTCAAAATGACCGCAAGAGAATTTATTCAAACTGTGCTGTCTGAAGCGCCGAAGTTTAACGCGAAGATTTACATTCAGCAGTATGATAATCCCGATGAAGACCCTATCGACTTTGACATCGTCAGAATTGATAATGGCGGCACTAACGATGCTATCTTCATTGAGATTACTCCTTGGAAATCTTCCAGATAATTTATAAGAAAGGGGAATAAAAAATGTTCGACGATTTTGAAACTCAGATTCAGATTGATGAAATTATCCCCGAAGAGTATGAGGACTGGCTCGAATCTATCCGTAACGAAGAGCATGAGGAATGGTTTCGGCAGTTCTGTGAATACATCGCCGAAGAGCGTTATGAGGAAGGTACATATGCTGAAGTATGATATGGTTAAGGAATTCAGTGGTAACGAAGTATTCGAAGCCTGCCGCAAGCGTTGCGGTCGTGATATTGAGGGAATCCTCAATGAAACTTACTGCCCGCCTCAGGATGGCGCAATCTGGGTGAGTCTTCCTCCGAAAGATGAGTGTTATGACCCTGAATATTACAGCCCCGAAGAGATGATTTTGTTCGAGACCCTCCATGAAGATGGCGGGCTTGAGTGGGGTGAGGGCTGTTACATCGCAGTAAGCTACTAAGCAAAAAGCTCTCCAGTTGATTTTTTAAAAAAAATATTATATAATATATATGTAAGATAAAGAAAGGGAAAGAAACCAAGATAGAAAGTTGGACTTGGCACTGACCCATCATCCCTTCGGCTTACATTCGGCGGATGAATAACACAAATTGAGAGCCAGTAAACTCCGCTACTCTCATAAGTATCGCTCCCTTATAATAGACGCTTAAAGCGTATCCGCGCGAGGGACTTGGACAGCCGTAAAGGAAATCCACTAAGTAGTTTCATATGATACAACGAAAAACGTGGTTGGTATCGACACAAGACGCGCGATTTATATGGGCCAGTAGCTCAATTGGGAGAGCGCCGCCCTTGCAAGGCGGAGGTAGTGGGTTCGAATCCCATCTGGTCCACCAGTGGTAGCCTATTACCAAGAGAAATCTGAAAGTAGGTAAGTGGGCAACTCTTTAAAAGTGGGCAGGGCGCAAGAGGAGATTGATAGTAACCAACTGGTCTTTACGGCGCGGTATAAATAGGCAAAACCAATTACTATCATCCGTGTTGAAGTTCATACTGGGAACAGTATGACACGCGGCGGCAGTTCGTTTTGAAGTCATTTCTGTCGTTAATACGGGGTTGCAAACCCAAGATATGATGGAGGGTACCGGTCTCGAGAAAAATCCGACCAAAAGGAAGTTGCGGCGTTGCCGGTTGCCGCGCAACCGCCAATGGATAAAGCGGTATATAAAATGGTTCAGCTCGTAGCGACCGTCTGGCGCGAGGATAAACAAAAGTTCTTGGCGGCCTATAGCAAGTTAATATAGTTAGTCAGACGTTTGTTGACTAATCTATCACCCTTGCCGAATAAATCGGTGCAAATCCGTTGCGGACTACGAAATGCTCAGAGGAATGTCGTAGGAGTAAGGTTCCCAAGGCGGGACATGATTAAGGACTGACGTGTGGCCCTACGATAAGGCGGCATGAGTTTAGCCCAAGTTTCGAGTCTTTTATCTTTGAAAAAGACGATGAACATATGGCTCCGAGGGAAAACAGGTTGATCCGCCAGCCTGTCACGCTGGAGATAGCGGGTTCGAGCCCCGCCGGAGTCGCCACGTGATACATAGGGCAAGGTGTTAAGTGCTGGGCACCACTAAAAACTGCCCACATTCTCTATGCCGGTATGGCGGAATGGTAGACGCGTTGGACAATGGTGTTCAATTTGTTATGCAAAAATCTCATATATAATAGAAAATAAAGGAGGTTTTTGTTATGAGTAAGGGAAATTTACGTATTGACATTTTAGAGAGACGTTCTGAAATAGAATAGTGGATAAGCGAAAATTAGTCTAAAGCTTTTATGTGTAGAGAACTTAAATGTAAACCAGAAACATTAAATGCTTATTTGCTTAAAATGGGTATTCAATATTCTGGAAATCAAGGTGGAAAAGGCAGAATAGATCCAAAATATAAAACCGCCGAAGAATATTCTAAAAATTCTTACGTTAGATCTCATAAAATGTTGGAAAAACTTATTCGTGATGGAATAAAAGAAGATAAATGTGAATTATGTGGAATTACTTATTGGCAAGGCGTTCATTTACCTCTGGAATTGCATCATAAAGATTGTGATCATTTCAATAACAATTTAGATAATTTAATGATTTTATGTCCAAATTGTCATTCTATTCAAGAAGGAAATGCGGGTGCTAATATTGGTAAATATGCGGGATTAGCCGAATAAGGTATAGGCGACAGGTTTAGGCCCTGTTGAATGAATAATTCGTGCGGGTTCGATTCCCGTGTCCCGCACCATTATGCGGGTTTCGTATAAGAGGTAAGACAGCCCCAAGGAGAGGGGCAGATGTGGGTTCGATCCCCACAACCGGCAGTTAATAGTATTTGGGTTGTTGCCAACTTCTACCCAACAAAACTACTATGAATGATTGAAAAGATAGTAGTAGATTAACAAACGAGTGAAGTATGGAGTTAGAGTGATGCTGGTTTATGCGTTCTATGCCGAAACGCAATCGGGAATGGCTGTTTGGTTGAAGGTGTAGCCTCGCTCCCGGAAAGGCGAGGGTGAGAAGAACCTCCCGAGGATTTTTGTATCAGTTTTTCCTGCGTTTGGAGGGTGGAAAAACATACGGTTCAGTGATGCCGCTGTTCCAGAAAGATGGGTGCTGCAGACCCCATAAGTGCATATCCTCCTCTACTCCAACTGGTAGAGAGAGACGGCTCAAACCCGTTACAGTCTCGGTTCGAATCCGAGGGGGAGGACCAAAAAATCATTTAGTTGATTTTTCAAAAAAAATTTGATATAATATTTATAGAAAGATAAGGAAAGCACCATAAAAGGGTTGGCGGTTATCCCTAAAAACCGTTGGCAACAATAATCGCACCTCCACGTGGTGTTGCTGGATGCGAGTGATTTCTCTAGCTCGTAACTAAATGCGATAGATAACATAAGCTTGGCTGACGTCCCAGCCCCTGAGCCATTGAGAAGAATGGAACAGGATACAACAGTACCGATGTACGCGCGGAAATTTCGGCCATAGTCAGGGAGCCGTAGAAAAGCTTTATGTTATCAACCTCAGCCCTTGGCGTAGGAGGCGAAACGTTCCAGCAAAGCAGATGAACTGCTGGTGGTTGTAGGTGACTGAATGGAACCTTCATAGAAACTTGGCCCTGTCGACAAGAGGCCTAAGTCACCGGCCTTTCAAGCCGGAGTCGGTGGGTTCGAATCCCCCCAGGGTCACCAAAGGCTTCTTATCAATTCAGCCCAATAATAAAGAAGAATTGATACTCGTAGACATGGATTGCTACTAAACTACCACTGGCGACCTTATAGACAGTCGATATGTGGCTTTGTGGCTAACGAGTATAAATAAAAGGCAAAGTAAGTAGATATATAAGGTGCGTGCAGGGTCACACCCGTGGTAGCAGTCGTCGCTTTGTGCCGAGGTTTCCTAAAAAACCCGTGGCCGCAGTTGTAGAACCACCACCTTATTATATGGCCCCTTCCTCTAATGGCTTAGGAGACTGGCCTCTCACGCCGGCAATGTCGGGTTCGAGTCCCACAGGGGTCACCACTTGATTACTATTTCTGATAGGGAATCGAGAAACTACTTGCCCCAAGTGCATAGTATTAAGGCAATGTTGTTAGTATTTTTCATGTTACTCGGTGCTGGGCATCACATTAAACTGCCCACCTCCTCATATTGCGGAGGTGGAGCAATGGTAGCTCACCTGCCTCATAAGCAGGAGACAAGGTTCGAATCCTTCGTCCGCAACCAAGTGTTCGCGCACTGTTTTTCTCATCGTTTAAGCTCCCTTCGGAGGGATCCTGTTTAAATATTGTCTATCGTAACACCTCCTAATCAAATACCGTTCCGTCCGCGTAGTTAAACAGGCTGGGGAGTAACACCTCTTTATATACCTTCTTTCTATACACAAAAACTCTTTTCTGGCAGGAGTTTTTAATAAAACTTGTGTGTTTGTTTTCAGTCTCCTTTCTTTTGGTTTTTTGTTCTAAGGTCTTCATAATGTTGTTCTGTTTTCCACACAAGAATAAATTTTTACCTGTCAGTTCTTATATAAATCCTCTTTTGTAACCCACCATATGCTGGCCCCAAGTCCAGAGGAAGAAGGCGAGGGAAAAAGAGAATTTTTTTTGAAAGGGAGGAATTTCAAATGAAGTTCTATTCTGAAAAGTTGAACGCAATGTTTGACACGTAGGAAGCCTGTGCTCAAGCAGAGAGCGAGCACGACAAGTAGGTAGCGGAGGCTGAGGCTAAGAAGAAAGCCCTCGCAGATGAAAGAGCAACCCGCGCAAAGGCTGTTGAAGAGCTCTACCGCAAGGCAATATCTGCCAAGCAGGAGTATGACAAAGCCCTTCAAGAGTTCCTCAAGGATTATGGTTCTTTCCACGCTACATTCAAAACCGGCGATCCGTTTTTTGGACTCTTTGACTGGTTTTAATCTCTTCTAAATGCGGCCGGGGCGCAAGTCCCGACCCTTATGTCGGGCTAAGCCTAATTGGTAAGGCAGGTGCCTGCTAAGCACTGAGTAGTCGTCGTAAGGCGGCGTTTCGGTTCAAGTCCGAAGCCCGACGCCAAGATTTAAAGGCTCATACAGCAATTTTTTATATATAATTTAATTAAAATAAATTTACATATAAAAAAGAGCCTTGTTTTTATACAGTGGTAAGCCTAATTGGTAAGGCACCCGCCTGGAAAGTGGGGAGTAACCGTTAATAGCGGCGTGCGAGTTCAAGTCTCGCCCACTGTGCCAGTAAGTTACTTCTCTTTAAAAGAGGCGTAGAGATGGCGGCCTGCGTTAGTTGCCACCCTGGGCGGTCAGAGGTATAAACTAATCGTATGTAGTGAAGAGACCCCGTATGAGTGTAAACTCCAAAGTCTGACATTATATATGCGCGTAATCCGGCTGGATGAGGAAGCGGTCTTGAAAACCGTCGGGGTTCAAAAGCCTTTGGGGGTTCGAGTCCCTCTGCGCGCGCCAAGACCAAACGCGCAAGGTTTAGAGGGGTTGTAGTAGAAGAAATAGTCTGGTCTACGCCGGGTGGCGTCATGAACCACAACATGGAGACGCGGCATTCAGTTCCGTCAACCCCTCGATTTTTAGGAGGATAAAATGGATAAGCATCTTGCAAAAATTTATAAGCACCTACGCAAAATTGAAAAGAAATGTGAGAAAAAGGGTATTTCTTCGACAGGTTTGCGTCAAGCTATTCTCAATCTCCATGTAGAACTTCATAACATTGGTTTTACTTACGATACTAAGAAATAAGCCCCGTTAGTCTAATGGATAAAACAAAGGACTTCTAATCCTTAGTTCCGAGTTCGAGTCTCGGGCGGGGTGCCAATTATATGCCCCGGTAGTCTAACGGATAGAACATTTGGCTACGGACCAAAGGGTGTGGGTTCGATTCCTGCTCGGGGTGCCACCGGTCTACCGTTTGCTAGTTTTATACGACCATTGAACATTGGACAGTTCTGCAAAACTTCTTAGAAACTAGCATTTTATATGGGGAACTAGGCGAATGGTACAGCCGCGTTATAGACGATGTCTAGTCCAAGACAGTGACAGCAATTTTTTCTTTGCATGTAGGAGCACGTGTTTGGTGGTTCGAGTCCACCGTTCCCCACCATGGTACCAACACCTAACTACAATTTTTCTTCTGCTATTGCATATTTAATTTGCATTAGACAGAGACACTTAGGTGCAATTTTTGAGAAAACATAGTTTTGTAGTATAACTCAAAACGTGGTCCCAACACGAAAAGTAGGGATATAGTGGATAGCGTTAATTACTATATTGAACTTCGCGTTCAGGGCGAGAAAATTTAAAATTATTAAAAACAATTTCAAAATCAGACGCACACTCCACTCAATGTGCGGCCTGTTGTGAAAACTTGATTGAGAGATTGGGTTAAGGCGTCTTTGATATAATTTATTCATTTAGCCAGGAGAGGTTAGTAGATTGCGGCGAGGTCCATAGGCAACTTCGGTTAGCGATATGGAGTGTAAACTAGACGAATAGATTTGAAAAGACGCCTTAATTTTTCCACAGGACTGGGTGCGGCGGCCTCGGTCATAAGAACCGTCAGCCCAAACCAAAAATGCTTTTTCAAAATTCGAAGAGAAAAACAGTTGATTTTCATAAAAAAATATTTTATAATATATATAGAAAATAAATCAAGGAGGACCTAAACATGAATTATAAAAGATACTTGAATTATGAAATCGTCCTTCGGCGTTGCGTTCTTTTGGAAGAGGACGATAATAGACCCGTTGATGAAATCATTAATGAGGATCTTGATACCAATTGGTTCGTAGAAAGTGCTACGAGAGATATGTTTGGTCCAGATGAAGTTCAAAATATTACTATGAATTATTATAAAAAGTAACGCTGGCGTGGCTCAATGGCAGAGCAGCTGATTTGTAATCAGCAGGTTGGGGGTTCGACTCCCTCCGCCAGCTCCATATGCGGGTATGGTGTCAGCGGTAGCACATGTGCTTGCCAAGCATAAAGGACGGGTCCGAATCCCGTTACTCGCTCCAAGATAGGAAAGCCGCAAATGTTACCAATACGGGCGGACAGATGCGATGTGATGGTTTGGCGCATCAAAAATAAAGGCACATACAGCAATTTACATATAATATATGTACCGTCGGTTCAAGTCCGATCATTGCAGCTTTTTGCAACGTAGCTTAATTGGTAAAGCAATATAATATTAACTGTGCCTTGTTCATTTCCGGGTGTAGCTCAGTTTGGCAGAGCGCCTGATTTGGGATCAGGAGGCCGTGAGTTCAAGTCTCGCCACTCGGACCATTTTTTTAGACATAAACAGCAAATTTTATTTGTCGGTTCAAATCCGATGGTTCCTATTTGGAATTTGGTGAAATGGTAAACACAAAAAGAGTTGCTTCTTTTATTTTAGTGTCTAGTTTGATGTAGGGGCGTAGCGTAACCGGCAACGCAGCGGGCTTTGACCCCGTATTAGTAGGTTCGACCCCTACCGCCCCTGCCATATGCCGGCTTCGTATAGCGGCAGTACAATGGACTCTGACTCCATTGGTGGTGGTTCAACTCCATCAGCCGGTGCCATCGCGTAGGGTGTTCGGGCTGGAAATCCGGAGTAATTCCCAATCGCAAAGGCAGGATGTAGGATTAGAGGCGTCCATCATTTAAAGAGTGGACGGCGATCGCGAGGTCGTCCTTTGGCCACGAGGCACACTGTCAAGGTTAGGGCTAAACCTTACCAAAAAGCCCATATTATATAAGGAGATAAAGGTGAATAAAATGTTTGAGTACCCGATTGAGAAGTATCGTTTTTACACAGCAACAAAGGTTACTGGAGAGCCCTATAGGGTTGTAGCAGTTTCTACTTACGAAGGTAAAACTGTTCGCGGGGTAGCAAAATGCGATCCAAGAGATGCATTCGATATGGAACTTGGTAAGCAGCTTGCGGCTGCACGTTGTAATCAGAAGATTGCACGCAAACGTGCTCGAAGAGCAGAAAAGCGGTTTGAAGAAGCTGATGAGCGTATGAAAGAGGCTCGCGCACATGCATCAAAAATGAATGATTATATGTTTGATGCTCACAAGGCTTTGCGGGCTGCAGATGAAACAGTAAACAAGCTACTTGAAAAGATTTGATTTTATTCCCCGAAAGTCCTTGACTTTCGGGGAATTTTTTTGTATAATAGGATTAGAATTTAAGAGGAAAAGGAGAAAAAAGTATGCAAGATTTTAAGTACGAAGAAGATTTTTAGAAATTAACAAAAGTATGTTTAAATTTAACAGATGACTGTAACTTAAAATGTAGATATTGTTTTGTTGAATAGCATCCTCATTTTATGACTTATTAGGTTGCTTTAGATGCAGTACATTTTTTATTAAAAAATAGACAAAAATATAATATTAAAAAAAATTGTCAAATTATTTTTTTCGGAGGAGAACCCACATTATGTTGGGATACTATTATTGTCCCATTAACATCTTATATTAGAAGCAATAATTTACCAATTTCTTTATCTATGACTACTAATGGTACATTATTAAATAACGATCGAATTTAGTTCTTAAAAGATAATAAAATTGCAATTTTATTATCTATAGATGGTAATGAAGAAACATAGATATATAATAGACCTTGTCGAAATGAAACATAGAATAGTTTTTAGCTAATAAAAAAAAATATTCCAATATTATTAAAAGCATTACCACATACTACATTTCGAGGTACAATTTTTGCTCCAACGGCAAAAAATACTTTTGATAATTTTTTATTCGCTTGTGAAAATCACTTTCAATCTATCTATTTTGCTGTAGATGAACGCCATGCTTGGAATTCAAAACAGATTTCTGATTTACTTTTAGAGATTGATAAAATTTTTTCGTTATATGATTATTGCTTTTATAATAATATAAAAATTCCAATTGATTTTAGACAGATGACTAAGATGTTTAGAAATATAAAAAACAGCGCATGTTATGATCTTTAGGATAAAAATCATAATTTATTACGATGTGGACTTGGCACAACGTTAGCATCTATTGGCTATGATGGAAAAATTTATGGATGTCAAGAATAGACTTCTAAGGCAGATAAAAATATATTCTTTATAGGAGATATATATAATGGGGTTGATGTCTGTAGACATGAAGCATTATTAAAATATTATAAATTTGGACATAGTCCATATTGTGAAAATAAAGAGTTGTGCAATAATTGTATACGGTTATGTGAAGGAAATTGTTGTCCTTCAACAAATTTAGATATGCATAATGATTTTTTCGTTAGATCTGAAATTGCTTGTACATTTGATAAACATATTTATCAAAATTGTATGATATTATTAAATAAATATCCAATTCATTCTAGCAAAGTTTTTGATCAATATTTAAAACACTATGGTTATTTTCCTATAAAAGGAGATGAATAAAATGTCTGCTTAGTGTGATTATTGTGATTATTGCGATTATTGTGATTATTGTGAACTCTGTGGAGATACAATAAATTATATGTGCGAAGACGGATGTGAAAGTTATTGTCAATTATGTTAGGCTTTTTGTGAAACAAATCAAACTGTTAATGATAATTTTTCTTTTTCTAAATGCGTAACAAGTGGATAGATTATTGGTCCACCAAGATATGAAAATGGTGTAGATACCTCATCCTGGTTTACACGAAATACTTGGAATGACGCAATTGATTTTATTAATAGTATGTATGATAAAGGCGATTATAAAAACGCAGAAGATCATAAAATTTCTAAAAACACTTCCGATGATTTTATGACTTTTGATGAATATAAAAGAGTTGCTGATACTATTAATTTTTAGTACAATAGCAATATTGCTAAAAATGCAGTCATATATGGTCAATACTTTTCTGATTTAGCAAATGCAATTAGTAATATGAATTATATTAGTGATTAGTGTGATACATGTAATGCAACATGTAATGTCTGTGAATCATGTGAATCATGCGATGATGAATGTGAGATAGATTGTGGAGATTCTTACTGTGATTATTGTGATTACTGTGATCGTTGTGATTACTGTGATTCTGGATGTTGTGAAGAAGATGACTAATAATTATTTAAAAAATATATATTATAATATATTAAAAAATAAAAAAGGAGAAAAAATTATGAAAAGATTTTTAAGTCTATTTCTAATTGTAGCAATTCTTTTATCTATGTCAGTTATGGCAATTAATTTCTCTGATGAAGATGAAATTGATTACACAGATGCTGTAACAGTTATGACAGGATTGGGAATTATTTAGGGCGATGATAATAATAACGATGGTATTATGGAATTTCGACCTAAAGACAAAGTAACACGAGCCGAAGCAACAAAGATGATTGCTTATCTATTGTTGGGCGAAGACGCAGAAAAACTTCCAGTTTCAGAAAGCGTTTTTACTGACGTTGATAATAGTAGCTGGTATGCAAAATATATCAATTATTGTGCAGCCAGAAATATTGTCAAAGGTAGAGGCAATGGTATTTTCGATCCAAAAGGCGAAATCACTGGATCTGAACTTGCCGCGATTCTTTTGCGTGCTATTGGATATGGCGTAAGAGGAGAGTATGAAGGTCCTTCTTGGGATTTAAATGCTGTATCCGATGGTATGACTCTTGGGTTGTTTGACGACTCTAAGGCAGTTAGTTACTCTGATGCTGCGACAAGAGAAGAAACTGCTTTGTATATTTATAATACAATGGTAGATATTTATCAGGTTTATGAGGATGTTGATCTCAATAATTATGTCAGTCTTCGCAAAACTCTTGCCGAATCAGTATGGGGTCTAAGATGGGTAGAAACAGAAGTGTATTCTAACCAAACAACAGGCAGCGAATATACTATAACAAGCGATGGAAAATTTGATATTGAAACATCTCTTGAAATAGTAGGTCATCAGGTGAAGATTTGGTATAAGGATAATCCATATAATCGTAATGTTCCAAAGGGTTATATTTGTAAGGATATTTCCTCAGTAAGTGCGCCTGGCGAAACATATGACGACCTTTATAGAGTTTTCGTCGCTAAGAACCGCAAAAATGCCGATTTAAATCTCACTGATATTTCTTGTTTGAATAACTATAACGAAGTAAGAAATAATTTGCCTGATTTAGAGATCATTGAACTCAAGCGGGATGAGCACGAACATAAATTAACAGGTGTATTTGTATTTGATAAGAATGGTATGGTAATGAATTATATGACTACTTCTTATACTGTTGATTTAGTGCGTCGAGTAGATGATGAATTCATTTATCTAAGAAATTACGATGAAGAGATTGAGAATACTTATAAGTTTGAAAAAGGTGATTATGTCACACTCTATACTGTTGGTGATTTGGTTTATTTAGAGCCAACTACAACTAAAGTTGTAAAAATCTCTGAGCGTTCTCTGAAATATCCAGGTTATTTCAACAATATGGCAATTAAACCAGGTATTTATGATGGTACTGTTCCTTTCTATAATGGCATTGATTGGGAAGATATTGAAGTTGGAGATACTATAAGATTTTATCTTGACTGCGAAGGAAAGTATTTCGGAGCAGAATTAGTAGAACCAAATGATCTATCTGGAATTGTTTTTGTCGTAAAGAGTTGGACCCGCGAGGTCGTAGACGATTGGGGCGAGTTGGTTGAAAGATCATATGCTCAATGTGTTGATGAAAACGGAGAAGATACAGTCTATAGACTTTCCGAAGAAGTTGAAGCTCCAGGAGTGTATAAAGTATATTCAAGACATGATAAGATTTATCTTGCCGCCGTAGAGAATTGCACTCTAAATAAGAGAGAGAATAAGACTTCTTATCTTGAAAAAGACGGTGATATTTACTATATTACCGATGATACTTCTATTTACTATATCTCTGGAGAAGGTAGTAATCTAACTGTAACAGAAGTAAATAGACTGCCAAGAGAAGATAGTGGAATTTATTATGTAAATTATCACGGAGATTATGTAAAAACAGTATGGATTATTGGTGATGCCCCTGTAATTTATGAGAATGATTATATCTTCCTCTATAATGCAACACCAGCTGGTTCAATTTTATACAATGGTAATCCATATGACTATTATCATGCATATGTTGATGGTGCTTACAAAGCAAGAGCTATGATTGTTGCTGATGTAGAACTTGAGCCAGGTTTTTACAGATATTCACTAAAGGATGGAGTTTACTACATTGATAAGGGTCCAGTAGACAATGTAATTGAAACTCGTTTTAAACAGGATTATATCTATAAAGATCATCTCTACTATGATGCCGACGGAGTTTCTCTTGAAGATATTCAAATTGTAAATGTAGTTGATAATAAAGTTATCAGCGTAGATGAATTTGAAGATATGTTGAGAGATGAAGATTTGCGCGTTGTAGTAACATACGCTTATAAGATTAGTAATTCTAATAAAGTTCCTGTCGCCGCAATTTACATAATCAAATACTAATAATAAAAAGGCAAGACGTTTTTCGTCTTGCCTTTACTTTTATAAAAAAATATATTATAATATATATAGAAAATAAAAAAAGGAGAAAAATTTATGTTTGATGCTCTTGGCGATCGAATGAAAAATAACTATGAAAATCGTTACCGTTTCTATCTCACTCGCCGCATGCCGGTGATTATCAGGGTAGATGGTAATGCTTTTCATACTTTCACACGCGGACTTGATAGACCGTTTGATGCAGATTTTATGAAAATTATGCAGAAAACCTGTCTATCTCTTTGCCAGAATATCCAGGGCTGCGTTGGTGGTTATGTTCAGAGTGATGAAATTTCTCTCCTTTTGGTTGACTATCAGACTCTTGAATCTGACGCATGGTTTGATTACAACCTCCAAAAGATTACTTCTCTTGCGGCTGCCCGTGCAACAATGACTTTTAACGGGCTCGTAAGTGATCTTGTAACTGAATATGATGTGGAAGGATATGCGTGTTCTCAAATTGAGGGCGAAGAGGATAGAGAAGCTATCTGCTTTGAAAAAGCGAATCTTTGGCAGACCAAAATGAATCGTGCCATGTTTGATGCTCGTGCTTTCAACATTCCCAAAGAAGAGGTATGTAATTACTTCATCTGGCGGCAGAAGGATGCTACTCGTAACAGTATTCAGGCTGCTGGTCAGGCACAGTTTTCTCATAAAGAGCTTGATCGCAAATCCCAGTCTGATATTCAGGAAATGCTATTCCAGAAAGGAATTAATTGGAACAATTATTCTATTCCTGAGAAGCGTGGCTCTTTTGTGCGGCGATATACTGAAACTATTGGGCGTGAAGATGGAGCTGTCATCGTGCGTAATCCTTGGTATATCGACGAAGAGATGCCTATTCTTACCGAAGATAGAAATTATATTGAAGAACTTGTATATATAGGAGATAAATAAAATGAATAAGAATGGAAAATGGTATGATGATGGAGATTGTTTAATCTGTAATCATTGCGGTAAGGCTATTGATTATCATACTCATGAACATGAGATTGATAATGAACTTGTTGAAGTCCCTAGCTACTGTCCTTATTGCTTGGATGAAAAACATCAGTTAGGAAAAGCATAAAAATGAAATTTAAAGACAGGTATCCAAATGCGATAGAAGGGGAACGCTATGGAGAGGAGTTTATCTACTCTCCTGTTGAAAAACCTTGCTTAGAGTGTAGAGAACCCACTCATTTTGTGGAAATATGCTCTGAAGGACATTTTTGTTCTGATGAATGTCTCAATAAATTTTATGATTGGCTGAATGCTCAACAGATGGAGGCAGAAGATGAAATATTCTCAGAAGTACCCTAATGCAGAACCTCTTCAAATGGTAGATGCTACCATTATGTGTGGTCGTAAAGCCGACAACTGCGTTCAGTGCGGTGCGTTGACAAAATTTATTGATATAGATTTTGAAACGCATGTTTGTTCCGAAGAGTGCGAAGATAAACTTATCGACGAATTCTTCCGGCACGCTATGAAGCGGTAAAAAAGCTCGCTTTTTAAAAAAAAATATTGTATAATATATATAGAAAATGAAAAAAGAAATGAATTTTCTATATATGCCGGTGTAGGGTAACGGTAGTTCGCCTGGCTCTAACCCAGGAAGCGTTGGTTCGACTCCAAACCACCGGTGCCAAAAGTAAGACGCACACAGCAAAATATTTACATATATAATCGGAGCTGTTTTGATTTGCCCCTTCAATTGATGTAAAAGCGTCTTGTTTTATATTGGGGTGTAGCGTAGCGGTTAGCGCGGGTGACTCTAAATCATCATGTCTGAGTTCGATTCTCAGCGCCCCTGCCAAGGACCATAGTAGTCCTTTTCTACTTTCTTTCTTTTTGGATATATAAGACAGATACAGCAATCTTAATTGGATAAATAAAAATTTTTGGAATAATTTTTAGAGAAGGTTCAAATCCTTCAGCTTTTACTCTGTCTTGTGCGCCGATGGGGGCGTGGTGGAATGGTAGACACAGCGGACTTAAAATCCGCTGGCCTAACAAGCCGTGCGGGTTCGAGTCCCGCCGCCCCCACCAAATTGTAGGGTAGCTACCTACAGGGCTATAGTTCCTAACCCTGGATTCAGATGCTTGTGGGGCCTGAGTTCGCAAGAACTATATTTCACTTTCTTATGAAAGGACTGATTCCAATGGGCCGTGATGCAGTTTTCTAATTACTTTTTATTAGGAGTGATTAGAATGAGTCGTTCATACAAACATACACCATATGCCGGTTTGAAAAAGGATAAGTTCTATAAGAACTACGCCAATCGCAAACTCCGGAGAAAAAAGCTGGACCACGATTTTCAGCATAAATCTTATCGAAAAGATTTTTGCAGTTGGGAAATTTGTGATTATTGTGAGATACAGACAAAAAACTTTGAAGAATATTATAAATCCTGTGTCCAGCGTTGGTATGATTGGCAATCACTATGGTATATGCAAGATGAACCTTTCCCAACAAGGGAAAAGTGTTGGAAAGAATACCAGAAATGGTATATAAGAAAGTAACGTGTTTAGAGGCGCACAGCAAACATCTATTACTGTTTTCTTAACAGTTTTTTAGAATTGGTGAACGGGACACAGTCTTTTACACCTTTTATGAGTAGCCTGCCTCTAGAATTTAGGCGAAAATAAACAAAGAATTAGATATGCCCCGTCTTTTTATCCCAGCTAAATATAATTTCATTTAGCTGGGATTTTCTATCACTTGATTTTTATAAAAAAATATTATATAATATATATAGAAAATGAAAAATAAATAAAGGCTCATACAGCAAATATTAGCTTGAATAAGCAATCGACTGGTAATCGATCATAAAAAACGAGCCTTGTGAAAATTTCATTTTCACAAATGGGTCTCTCGTATAACGGCATATTATACCAGACTCTTAATCTGTGAGATCAGGGTTCGATTCCCTGGAGACCCACCATGTGCGCCTGTAGCTCAGTTGGTAGAGCACCGCCCTTTTAAGGCGGGTGTCGTGGGATCGAGACCCACCAGGCGCACCAAACAGTCGGTCAGAGGCTGTATAAATAAGCTGACGTTGGCAAGCAGGACGAACTGCTGCAAGAGAGGTAATCAGGCTCTCTATCTTACTAAAGATAAAAGACAAGTCCTTACTACTCTGAGTTGAGTAATTGACCGTCGTCCGGTGATAGGATGCCGGCTCGTGAAAGCAGGACGGGAGATGTAAAAACGTCACTTCATCAATTAAAGGGTTTGCGGGTTAAGCCCCATAAGACTTTGCATGAATACGGAAGGACATTGTAAGAGGCCCCTTTTATCTTTTTTATGGCAAGGTAGCCAAGAGGACTAAGGCCGCGGTCTGCAAAATCGTCGTTCGTGGGTTCGAATCCCACCCTTGCCTCCAAAATAAAATAAAGGGCTGTTAACTATGCCAAACTATATTGATGAAACAGGAAATAAGTATGGAAAATGGACGGTTTTGAAAAAAATCGACAATCCAAAAAAAAATGGCGCATTATATCTGTGTGAGTGCGAGTGCGGAACTCAAAAAGAAATCTTGGGAAAGCGCTTGCGCGCAGGCGAAACGACCCAATGCACCAACTGTCAACACATTGCACGGCGGAAAGATTATACTGGACAGCGTTTTGGTAAACTAACCGTTTTACCAGAGATAGAATCAAGGTTGATGTCTGGTAGAAAAATAGTCTACCACTATTGCCGATGCGATTGCGGCGGTTATACATGGGTAAGAACTAGCAACCTAATCAGCGGAGAAGTTAAATCTTGTGGCTGTTTATCGCATGAATATCATGGGTTAGAGCTTGAAGATTTAACTGGTAAGGTCTTTAATGACTTAACAGTTATCAAACTGGCGAAAACAGAGGACTGTCATCGTATTTGGGAGTGCCAATGTGTTTGCGGAAATATTACATATGTTAAAACAAGCGATCTTACTACAGAAAGAGTAAAAAGTTGCGGTTGTAGAAAAAAGAAAATCATTCAGCCAGGAACTCGTTTCGGTAGATTGGTCGTTTTGGAGGAAACGAATAAAGTTGCTCCTAATGGTTGCAACATTTATCTTTGTCAATGTGATTGTGGCAATAAGCATGAGGTGCTTGGTACAAGATTAAGAGACGGCAGCACTAAAAGCTGTGGCTGCGGTAGAAATATCAGCTACAATGAGGAGTATATTGCTCAAACTCTCACAGATATGGGAATTAGCTTCATACGAGGAAAAACCTATCCAGATTTGGTTAATCCTCTTGCCGCAAAAGGCAGGCCACTCGCTTATGATTTTTTTGTTCAAAACAAGTATATTATTGAATTTGATGGCGCTCAACACTTCCACGCGAGAAATAGTGGCTGGGATACTCAAGAGCATTTGGATAGAACTCATTTTAGGGATATGATTAAAAACAACTACTGTTTTAATCATAGTATTCCAATAATCAGAATTCCATATGATTTTGATTATTGCACAGATGATTTACTTTTGGAAACAACCAGATGCCTGTTAACGCCAGATAACCTAGCTGATTACTACGCGACCGGCGAATACAATGAAATAAAAGTTTCTTGATTTGATTTTTCAAAAAATTTTTGTTATAATATATAAGTAAGATAAAAAAGAATCTTACTAATCCTCTTGTCCAAGAGGAAATCAATGAGAAAAAGGAGAAAACTACTATGGCAAACAAGTTTATGAACGGTCTCAAGAACGAGTCCAACTACACCTACACCGAGAACGGCGCTCTGACCTACAAGTCTACTCTTGATGGTCTGCTCGACCTTTTCGCTCTCGGTGGTGCGTACCGCACTCGTTCCGATGCCGATGTTATCAACCTCTTCATGAAGGCTTTTGCCGAAGATGAGGTTCACGCTTTGAAGTGCCTGTTCTACCTGCGCGACGTGCGCGGTGGTCAGGGCGAGCGTCGTTTCTTCCGCGTGGTTACTAAGTGGCTTGCGCGTGAGCATACCGACGCCATGAAGCGCAATCTGAAGTACGTTCCTGAGTTCGGTCGCTGGGATGACCTCTACGTCTTCCTTGGCACCCCTCTGGAAAAGGATGCTTTCCAGCTCATGCGCGACCAGCTCGAGTTGGACGTCCAGTGCAAGACTCCTTCTCTTCTGGCTAAGTGGCTGAAGTCTGAGAATACCAGCTCTCGCGAGTCCCGCATGCTGGCTGATAAGACTCGTCGCTTCTTCGGTCTGAATCACAAGGAGTATCGTAAGACTCTGTCTATTCTCCGCGAGCGCATTCGCGTTCTGGAGCGCCTGATGTCCGCTGGACGTTGGGACGAGATTGAGTTCGATAAGATTCCTTCTCGCGCTGGCATGATTTATCGTAACGCCTTTGCGCGTCACGATATTGAGCGCATGAAGTCCGAAAAGGCTGTTCAGTCTTATGAGGACTTCGCAAAGGATAAGGATGCCAAGGTTAACGCCAAGGCTCTGTATCCTTACGAGGTCGTTAAGGAGGCTATGCGCTTCGGTCGGTGGGGCGCTTACTTCGGTGGCGGCAAGTCTCAGGACCTCGACAACACCGAGCGTCTGATGGTGAACAAGTACTGGGAGAATCTCGCGGACTACTTCCAGGGCTGCACCTTCAACGGCATCTGCGTCGCCGATACCTCTGGTTCCATGTACGGCGATCCTCTGGCTGTGGCTCTGTCCATCGCCATGTACTGCGCCGAGCGCAACAAGGGCGACTTCGCCAACCACTTTTTCACCTTCAGCAACGATCCTACCTTCGTGGAGATTGAGGGCGTTGACTTCGTCGACAAGATCAATCGCATGGTTCGTTCCGACTGGGGTGGAAGCACCAACGTCGAGGCTGTCTTCGATAAGATGCTCAGCATCGCGAAGCAGAACCACTGCTCTCAGGACGAGATTCCTGCTTCCGTAATCATTATCTCCGACATGGAGTTTAATGGCTGCGTTTGCGGTGGCAGTCGTTCTCGCGACAGCTGGGGCCGTGGTCGTCAGGCCGACGAGACCCTTTTCGAGACTATCGAAAAGCATTGGAACGCCGCTGGCTATAAGATGCCCAACCTCGTATTCTGGAATGTCCAGGCTCGCCAGGACAACATTCCTATGCGAGTATCCGGCCATGTGAGCTACGTCTCCGGCTTCAGTCCTGTCATCTTCGAGCAGGTTCTCAAGGGCGTCACCGCCTACGACCTCATGTTCGATAAGCTGGACTCCGAGCGTTACGCTTGCATCCACTAAAACAAAAAATCGGGGATACCCTAATAAGGTATCCCCGTTATTTCTATTTATAAAGGTGAAAATATGAATACAAACTATATAAATACAAAATCTTATCTTGCTCAATAGGCATTAGATTTAGCAAATACCCTATCTCGCATTGACGAGCAATTAGACGATCTATATAAAATCAATTTATATCTGCTTCGTAGATATAAAGATGACCTAATCAAAGAGTTCCACATTGATATCCCAGAGGGTATGCTAGATAATCCATGGTTTAAATTACTTGAAACTACATTCAATCAAAATGTAAATCTTGAAAGCGAAACATTGCTTCTAACCTTGATTACAAATAAAATTAAAGAAAAAATGAAAGAAGAAATGCCAGACCCCTGGTATTGTTATGGCATTGGAGGAAATACGAATGCGCCTCTGGCATAAAAATTTAATTAAATCTCTTCCAAGAGAACAGTTAGTTGCACAGTGGAGAGAGTGCTCTGCTATTGCAGGGAATATTCTAACAAAAGGAACACCTAATCATGTTTTGGTCAATAGAGTTCTTGATTATGATTTTGACCATTTTATTACTTATTCAAAATTAATTCGTGAAGAAATGACAAGGCGCAAGTATCGCACAATGGATAGCGTCTGGAATAAAATTGTTTCTCTCAAGCCAGACTGGAAAGAAATTCCAAAAGAGGATCTATATAAAGAGTGGATGGATGATATTTATTTAGATATTTGCTATCACAACCTCTTGGAAAAATATATTTGCGGCGGTATCGCAGAGGAAGATTGGCTTCCAATTAATGATTTTTATATCGCAGAAACACAAAAAACGGGGAGACCTTAATTGGTCTCCCCGTTTTTTTATTTAATAATCAAATCTATAAATTCTGATCAGAGAGAATTATCTTCTATCTCTGCTATTTGTCCAATCACTTTTTTATCAATTACGAAACCATCAGCAGTCATTAGCATAACCATTTGTAATTGACGATCTTCACGCAAGCACATAGCGCCCCAAGTAGAAGCAAACTCACCCGTCGCGCGCATTAGGGTTTTATCAATATCATTATTATAACTACGAGAGTCAAACGATTTCGGATAGCCGCTTAGGGTATTATAAGCGCCATCTGATCCAACAACCTTTGCATAGACTTCGTAAATTTGTCTTTTAACTAATTGACTCATTTTTAAAACTCCTTTCAATTTAAGACATTCGTCTTAAATTCTATATATTATTATCGGACAAGTAAGACAATGATTGCTCAACCCATGATCCGTTAATTTTTTTATAAACTTTAGATATTTGAGTCCAAGTTCCATTTAATTTTATATATAAAGCATCTGTCGCAGCAGCCGCGCTTGTGACAACAAGAGTATGCGCGGCATTAACCGCATTTATTTTATATCGGTAACTTACTACTGGATTATTGTATTTATCAACGCCAGTTTCTTCTTCTAATGTTTGTTCTATTCCATTATCTGTTAATACAACTACATCATCTATATCATCTGGTACTATATTGATAATATAATAATCTCCTGCCAATTTGACCTACTGACCATCGGGGAATAGGCGGCAGCCTGTTCCAGAAGAAGTAACAAAATAATAACTTACATTACCAAAAACAAATACCAGGCTATGATTTGCTTGAACATTTGTCAAGGTATATGTATAATCTCCTCCTGCGCCGGTTGCTTCAATGCTTGTAATTTTCCACTGCAATGTATCATTATTACTATCTGTATAACTATCTTTTCTATACTTTATATCAATATAATGTTGCCCAGCAGAAATGGTATAAGTCAACGTCTGCACAGAGGAAGTATTGTCTGAGCTTGCACTACATGCCTTATATACATTTGAATCTGCACTATAAGTTGTTCCAAGAGCGCTATCTACATTACTAAAAATACCATAATCATATGTCGCCTCAGCGTAGTTGATATATGAAATTGTTACTAAACAGGCTGTTTCAAAATTAAAATTAACTCTACATACTGCAGCTGAACTGGATCTGCCAGTATTTGTAGATACATAATAGCCAGTTCCAGAGTTTAGATTGAATCCATAGCTTGCTCCAGATACTTGAGTAGTTACAGTATATGTATTAGTTGGTGTTCCGCCCTGTAACTAATTAGTTATATCAACTCCATTATCAAGAGCTAAAGTGAGTTGTGGGTCGCTTGGAGTTATTGTGATTGTATTGTTCGTACCTGCTACAACTCTCGTTGTACCACTACTCGGATTCGTAGTAGCATTGATACTTGATAGGGTTAGTGAATAATAAGTGTACTATGGATCTTCTTCTGGAGGGATATATGCACCGGCATTTTCTACTAAAACCGCATGGTCTGCGGCTAAATTAGATATGGTATAAGTCCAGTAATATGGATTATCAACCGGCATTGTATACGTTACAGATAAAGTTGCTCCAAAAAATGACCAAGTACAGTCTTCTGTGGTATTACTGGAACCTCTTGTAACCTGGAATAGGATTTTGATATTATTCAAATCGGCTCGTGACCAGGTTCCACCGCTAACTGTAACTGTTGTCGGAGAAGAGTTACTACCAGTAACAGATACTGAACTTGTTTTATTTGTAGTTCCACTACATAAATATACTATGTAAGATGAATAATAAGATGATCCTTGAGAACCTGCTTTAACTTGACAACTTACAGAATTAATTATTGCATTTGCAGGAATTGAAGAACAATCAAAATTGTAATACATTTTTGAAATCGCGCCAGAGCCCTAAACCGCGTACAAGGCGCATCGTGTAGTAGAAGTATGGTTAGTTAGACCGTTGTTGATGTAGTTTGTTGAATAAATACCATTACCGCTATCTCCTGCCGTTGTATTATAAATAGAGTTTGTGCTATCAAAGGATGATGGTATAAATGTTGCTGATCCCGTTTCTGCGGTGTTAGTATGCCGTACTAAAGAGGATGTAATATCTGCGCCATTATCTGTTACAATTATATCATCAATACTAGCTGCATCGATACGAACAGTTGCGCTATTTCCACTTAATAATTCCTAAGAAGCTGGAGAGGCTGTAACACCGCTTACTGATGATGTAGCAGCAACTGTATATGCCGTACCGCTCAAAGTATAATTGATAGTTAGTGTGGCACCATAAAAACGAACATAATAACCTGACGTTGTATTGCTTGTGCCTCTTACTACATACATTCTAATTTTAGCATTTCTTAATTCTGCTAATGTCCAAGAACCTGCGGTTATTGTTATTGCATTGGTAGAGTTTGAAATTGTACCTGCACTACCTTTAGTTGTAGTACCAGTACATAATTGTATTTGACGAGTGGTAATGCGACTACTATTTGTTGTGTTAATATAAGTTTTGACGCTACAGGTTACGGAATTAATTGTAGCGCCATTTGGAATATCACTCGTATCAAAATTATAATAGATATATGTGGTAGCACCACTACCGGTAGTAATATTAAATTGTGAGTAGGTTGTGCTTGAGCTATTTGTATAACCGTTTGCTATTGGATATGAAGTATTAACTCCAGCGTGGACGGAATTGGTATCGTCAAATGAAACGGGGGTAAGGACAACTGAATCTGTTATATTTATAGGTCTTGACATTTATTATTGCCCCCCAGTCGTCTGGAAATATAAATCTCCATTACTACCAGTTCCACTTGAAGGAGCACTTGTTCCAGTATAATAATTCTACACAACTAAACTACCATCTACTTTTAAACCATTAACGTATCCGCTTTTACCAGATACTATATCCGTCGCAGCAGCATTTGCGTCAGAAGTAAAAGTGCCTGTAACCGCAGTAATACGATCATCATCGGCGGAGTCGCCAACTTTGATGGTTACACCAGCTTTGATATTCGCCGCAGAAATACCGCTGGTGGTTACGCCACGAATAGTCTATGCACCAGATAACCATTGTCCAGATGTAATTGTTTGATTTGAGCTTGAAACATTATATGTAGCAGCGGCTTTTGTTGGGGAAATAGCATTAACTGTAACTGTTCCAAGTCCACTATATCCAGAATCTGGAGAAATGACTTGTTGAGAAGTTGTTGGTGTAACAGTTTTATTTTGATTATTTACATCACTTGGTACATCAACAACAGCAGAAGCATAACTTGTCACATTATAAGTTCCTTCTACTGAAATATTTATTGTTCCTGTTGGAACGATATAGCCAGATGGAATAGGATTAACGGTTATATTAACGCTACTTAACGCATCATAATCATTATCTGGTTCTATTGTAGCTGTTTGAGTTGATGTTGTTGGAGTATAAGTTACAGATTTTGCTTGATATGAACCACCACCTCCACCACCATCCGCAATAATATAAGTAAGCTAGTAATAACCAGGCTAATGAAAATATCCTCCATTATTCGTGCTTGCAGATGTGACTGTAAGAGATCCATTGTTATATGATGACGTCCATGAAGTTAATGGGTGAGCAGAAGAATCTAAGGATAATCCTGAAATATCTTGCCCATTATTCACAACAGCAATAACTCGCTGATAACCGTTAGATGTAGAAAAATTTGAACGGAATGTAAGATACCAAGCAATTGGTTCATCTTCAAGTCCAGTAAAAGTAATGCTAGTTGCACCACTACCAACCTAGACTTGCTTAGTATTATAATTTGTTCCACCGTATGAATAGATTAATATATAAGGCGCATTATAAAATGATTCAAGTGAGCTATTGATTTGAAATGTTCCTTGGCTATAAGATGAATAAATTCCACCATCAGTTTCCGCAAATGTTATTCCAGAAGAAGATAATATTTGTCGCATAATAATTGGAAAAGTAGCTCCTTGTCTTCCATCCCAAGTCAAACTTGCAAGACCTTCGGTTCCTGAAGACATTGTATTATCTAATAATATGATAAAAGATGTTGGTTCTCCTAAAAGACCAGTAAATGTTAATATACCGTTGGCTGGAGTGGTTGCAGATATCATACCAATCTACGTACTGCTTGAACCGCCTCCTTGAACATCTACTACTAGACTAGCTAAATTAGTAACATCATATGTACCATTTACAGTTTTAGTTTCACTACCACTAACTAATTCGCTAGCAGATACAGTAACTGGAGTTCCGGTTTTAGTACTTCCTGTTATATATCCAGTAGTATTAGTTACTGACGGTGTTATGGAAATTGAATGATTGCTGACCGTGCCTTTAGTGGCGGTGGGAGTTCCCGCTGTTCCTGTCGGCATGGCGGCTACCGTGACAGGCCCTTCCATCATGTAGTTAGCACCGCCGATGGTTTGGGGGGATGTGGTCGGCGTGACCGTGGTATTTGCGGCTACGGCATTAAAAGTGTCTCGCTCTCCGATTGTCCCGGCTGTAAGCCATCCCGAAGAGAATGCTATGATACCGGAGATCGGTGTCCAGTAACGCTGGCCGTTTACGGTTTCATAGTGGTTTCTTTCGATATATCCCTCATAAGCATTCATTTCAGCCACAGTCGCCGTGGCATAATTAGTTACATTCGTTTGCCCGGCTTGGGTGATGTCGATATTCCCAGTCGGTATGATACCTCCGTCGCCAATCTCTGCGTTTTGCAGAGCCTCCGTCATTTCGTCCAGCGTCAATGGTGGTTCTTCACCAGTCACCCGGTATACGCCCATCGCCAAAGAATCTAGCTTGTTCGAATTGATGATTACGTTCATTTACTTATGTTTCATCTCCTTTTCGAATGATGATAATTTCGTCCAGTGTCAGTGGCGATTCTTCACTGGATGCCAATCGTCAAAAAATCTAGCTTGTTTGAATTGATAATTACGTTCATTTTTTCATCTCTGAAAACCACTCTTCAATGAGGAATCGAAACTCAAACGGGCGATCCTTTGCCCGTTCCATACAGACCTCATAGGGGGTGTCGATATAGATGATCTCGTCTGCCTTTATCCGTTCCGCATCGGCCTTTATCTTTTCCGGGGTGTTTGCGATAGACGGGACATAAGCGTTTTTCCACCCACCCTTTCGGTCACGAATAATATCAAGAAGATGCTAGCGAAGTTCAAGTGCAACTTCGTGAACATACAAATCTGCGTCATGCGGATCGTTTCCACTAATAGCGGCGTATATGTCATCAACTTCGCAAACAATATCTCCGTCCTGCATATGCTCCTTAATATAGTGCGTCTTCCCGCTGCACGGGGGACCGTAAATTAGATAGACTTTCATTGTTAATTAAAATTTGTCGTTACTACGCAACTGGATGGTGAGGCATAAGCAACTCTTAAAAACGTAGGATATGAAGAAGGAGATGCTGCTTCCATCGTGTATATACTTGGAAAACCTATATAATATGTGCCAGCTCCTCCATCATCTATCTTATTATGTAAAGCATACACTCGATATGCGTTGTCATATTTATATGCACGGATAACTGGCATAACGCCGGTGTAATCCACATACGACTACTGCCAGTTACCCCCTGCTGTAGGAGGGTAATGCAAATATACCAGGGTTCCTGCTCGCAATGCTTCAAAAATCTCTGCGAACGTATGATCTGCAGTTCCAGTTGATAGTGTTAGCTCCACTACTAGAATCGAAACGTTTGCAACGCCTTGTTCCAGTTTGTTAAGTTTTTCGGCGGTGATGGTGTCGCCATTCGCCCATGTTGTAGGTGTATAGGCCATGATTTAACCTCCTTAAATTATTGTTGTGCCAACTTCTGCTATCCCCACATAGGGGGCAGAAGGGCTTGTGTAGCCATAAGCCAAATTGTTTCCATCAATACCACTAAGAATATCTACTAAAGTAATATCATCTTCCAGATATTTTCCAGCTGTTTTAAGTATTCTTGTTTGATTATTTACTGTTGTTAAAGTATTATTTTTATAAGATACTGTTGTTGACAACTCAGATCACCGTCCCATCATATATTGGTAAATCATTTATTGTTAAATATCCTGTTGGATTTGTTGTTGCGTTATATGGTTGTGGAATATCTGATGTTAAAGCAACTGTACCAGTTTTATCTGGAAAAGTATAAGTTCTAGTTGCTGTAAGAGCTGATGTTTTTAAAGTTCCAGAATAAGAAGAAGTGCTGTTTGCTAAGAATACTCTGTCATACGTAAGTAAGCTATATTTATTCCCATTTGAATTATAGATATATAGACCTTGGGAATAATCATTCCATACAAGTCTATTAGAAGCATAAGCTGTATTAGTTGACGAGCCTCCTTCTGAGAGCAATCCACTAGCAATCAAAAGAGGTTTTCCACTATTTGCTTTATTTAAATCAGTATATTTTACTTTCTCATCACTATCTGTAATAGTCACAGCTCCAGTCTATCCATTAACACTGGTAACAGGCGCAATATAAGTAATAGCTCCACTTTCACCATTAAATGAACTTACATATGTTGTATTACTCGGCAATGCACTAACATCACTCGCGGTAAGAGAAATATCAGATGAAAGTGCCTTACCATTTATAGTTCTAGTAGTAGGAACATAACCACTTAAATCAGTAGCCGTACCCAACTCCTACCAAGCAGTTCCATCCCAAGCATATTCGCTACCATCGGCAGTAACGTGCCAAACATCGCCAGTAGTATTCCCACTACTTGGTAATGCACTAACAGTTGCTTTTATTCCTTTATAATGTAAAACTCCACTTACCATTCCATCTACTTCTGTCTTAGTATAAGCATCGGTAATACCATATCCTCCAAGAGAAGTAGGAGTTGTAGTAAGTTCAGAGAATGTATAAGATGGTTTGTTTGCGGCGAGAGCCCAAGAAGATACATTTGGGATATCACTCGTTAATGCAACAGTTCCAGTTGCGTCAGGTAGAGTAATTGTTCTAGTATTTGTTGAACTTGAACCAGATTTTAAATCAGTATATCCAGTTGCGCTTGACGCGCTGCTGTATAATCTTAATACGCCAGGTTTGGTTGTGCTGCCAATGGTCAGACGACTAAAGTCGTCGGTTTTTGCAACACTTAAAAATGTTGGTCTATAAACTGCTACTGCCGCAGTATCAGTATTAGATTGGGCAGTACCAATTAAATCATATTCAGTGTTATTATCTGCCGCAGTTGTTTTCAAAGCATCAATTACAACTGCGCCAGTGGCTCCATTGACCGATTGAACGGGAGCTGCAGGTGTATGATATTCAATCGCTGCTTTTAATCTCGCAGGAGTTATTAGTCTATTAGATGTACTTGTCCCTGCCTGATATTCAGTATCAGTCATACCAGAATAAGTTGTATTATTAAAATCTGTTAATTGCCAATAAGTACCATCGTAGGTAAGAATAACCACTGAATTTGCATTCCAGTTTGCAGCAGCAGAAGTGCCTGCTGCAGTAGTACCATATCTTTTAATAGTGATAGCCCCTAAGTTATTCACATCCAAAGTTGGATTTGTACCAGTATTTGCATATTGGAATTTAACCGCAATCATTAATCCAGTTGCTAATTCTTTTGGTTCTGGAGAAACTGTCACTGTTTTAGCTACTGTTGCTGCTGCTGTAGTACAATATCCATATGGAATTAAACGACCTGCGGCATTATTGATAGCACTAAGAACTTCTTCATCGGTTTGAAAATTGTTTTCCGTTAATATGGCACGGGCCTCAGCATCTTTAAAATTATATATTGAACCATTCAATTTGATTTTTGAAAGATCAGCCACATTGTAGACCTCCTTTCATATTGATAATTAAAGTATCATTTTCCACTGAATATTCATTAATATCTAAAAATGGAAGATCTCCCACTTTAGTTTTTCCATCACCAATCTTAGTTCCATTAGGAACTAAATCAGTATATACGATAATTTCTTTATCTTTTGGAATAAAATTTTTAGCTTTATTCCAATTTTCAGAAGTATCTTTTTTAATTAAAGTAGTTTCTTTCTACATAATTTTCTCCTAAAACAAAAAAACGGGCAGAGGATATAATTATCCTCTGCCCGAGAAAAAATTATATCCCCTATCGTTTCAAAGTTCAATAATTTATTTTTTAAATAATTTCTATCATTTCAAGAAATTAATAAGGTTTAAATTAGGTATTTACTCCAAAAGTAACCTAAGCAGTTTTGGAAGAACTGGTAAAGGTTGGAGCAATAGTTTCAGAAGCAACTGTTACAGAACCATCAGTGCCAGCTGCAGATGTTGTTGTAGCAACAGAAGGAGTTACACTCTTACTTGTACCAGTAAATTCAGCTGTAAAGGTTGGTTGTGTAACTGTGGCTGCGGTTGAAGTATAGGCTGGTGTAGCATTAATCATAACACCTGTGCCAGAGAATGAAGCAGTCGCACTTGCAGAAGTAATTCCAGTAACAACAGTTTGAGTTCCAAAAGTTGGAAGAGAGCCTGATAAAGTTGGATCGGTATATGTAATCGCACCAACTGCGGTTACGGCATCGCTTGTGCTTGCCGCAGAGATAATCAATGTCTCAGCGTCATTACCAGTACCAACTTCGGCAACAATACCAGTAGTAGCAAAGGTGCCTGTTGTGTCAGTTGCATGAGAAACGCTACCTGCACTTAATTGATATGCTTGACCTGCATTTGTAACTGTAGCAGCAGAACCCGTTGTGGGAGTTACAGTAACATCAGTGACAGATACTGTGCCAGAAGGAGTATAGGTTGCAGATACTCCTTCTCCTGGAGCGGCAGTTGCAATACTTACACTTGTAGCCTTATCATAGCTTGCGGCAGCCGCAGTTCCAGCAGTAATTTCTACAGAGCCTGCAGGAGTTACATCAAGAGAGCTATATGTTGCAGGAACAGAAACAGGTGTAGAAGAGACATTATAAGAACCTGCTTTACCTGTTGAAAAACTATTAATAGAATCAACAGTAGAAATAGAAACAGAACCATTATCTTTATATGCAAGAGCCTTTAGACCCAATGCTTCTTGTAATTCAGCAGCGGTAATATTATCAACTAAATCAACACCAGCGATAGTTCTGGTCTTTACAACATAAGAAGCTTCATCACCAACTTGACGCCACTCATGTCCATCATATAACCATTCTTTTCCATCTTCTTCAACTACAAAATCACCTATTGAAGGTTCTGTAACAGAACTATGATCAGTAGCTGCAATTAAATTAAGAGCTTTACCAACTGAAGCAACTTGATTAATAACAAAATCATAAACTTGATCAGCATCTGGAATACCAGTACCGCCATCAGCAATATTAGCAGCTTTATTATAAGTTACAATACTTCCGAAAGTATCAAGAATGGCGCGAGCGTCTGCGTCTTTCATGTAATATACAGTATTACCCATCTTTACTTTAGAAAGAACGGGTGTATGAGTATATGTTTGAGCCATATATTATTTCTCCTTTCTTAAAATGTAAAAATCAATAATTCTTTATCTGTATCAACAGATGTTTTAGTTCTTAGATCTAATTCATCTGTAATACTCTTTTGTGTCATTGTTCCATCCACATTCTGTCCAGTAGTAGAATATAGTTTCATAATGCCAGCCTATACACTGGACGCAGATGGAATTGTTGTTGTGTTAGTTATCTAAACATAATGTTCACCATTAAAATGATAAATTTGACTGGTTATTTTATCAATATAAATTTTGTTAATCATTGCTACTGAAATAGTTGATTTCGTCTAATCTTTATAAAATAATCCATCATAATAATAACCAAATTGAACCATATTTCTAATATCTTCATCTACAAATTGTAACTAACCATACGGAGTGAAGCCATCTCCAACTTTTGCGCGTAGACCAACTCCAGCTACATCAACGAGTACAACTTCTCCGCTTGCCGGGATAAAGGTATCCTTGATACGTTCAAAGTTGTAATCATTATCTCTACGCAACTAAATAGTTGCCATAATTCTGCTCACGGCTATTCCTCCTATCCTTCTGGTATTAAATCAGAGGCGGAACCACCATAAACAGCAGTAATATCATTGAAGGCTTCTTCTACTGCTTCGGCTACAGAAATATTAATATTGTCCTTCATTTTGTTTAATGCTAAAGTAGTCACATTATCAATAAATTCAGCTGTCTTATGGTCAACTAAATTTAGAACATAATCTCTAATTTCCTAAACATCATAAGTTTCTACTAGGTTCACGTTATATGTAACGAAAGTAGGAGGAGTAACTCTCCAATTTGTAGTAGGATATCTAGGATTTGAATTATCAGGTTCTGTATTATAATGAGGATAGGTTTCGCTACTTAAGTATCTATCTTTTGATCTTGGAGCTACAAATTCTGATTCTGTGCCAAAATAAGCGCGACCTTCATTCTTTAAATACTTGTAAATCGACATATAAATCCTCCTCCCCTATTTTTCCTATCTAAATAACATAAAGAAGGAAATAAGTGATTTAATCAAAATCGTCCGAGTTGATTTTTATAAAAAAATATTATATAATATTTATAGAAAATAAAGAAAGGAAGTTATTTAGTATGGGCAGCGAAAATGTTCAGAAAGATTTAGTCCTCTCTATTAACGAATACGCATATGTAGAGGACGAAACCAAGGGTCACGTTATTTGTTGGGTTGGTCCCTCCAAGACCTCCCTCTCCCAGTCCGACAAGCTGGTACGTTTTGACCCCGTTATCAAGAGATTCGTACCCTGTTCCTACAACCAGGCAATCAATCTCTTTACGATTGCCCCCGAGAACTGGTATGTAATTCTCAAAAACCCCGTTGAAGATAATAAGCATCCGAAGGCTGGCACTTCCAACAGCCTCCCCGACGTAGTTCATGTTGGTCAGAAAATTAACATTACTGGTCCTGTGAGCTTTGCGCTCTATCCGGGACAGATGGCAAAGGTCGTTCGCGGCCATGCTCTTCGTACCAACCAGTATCTGCTTGCGCGAGTGTATGAAGCGGCAGCCGCAAGCTCTTCTTCCGGTGAAGTTCGTGATGCCGAAGGTAATATCATCGACACCAAGGCAACCTATGTGAATGGTCAGATTCTGGTCATCAAGGGCACCGAGGTTTCTTTCTATATTCCTCCTACTGGCATCGAAGTTATCCCCATTAACAACGACGACTCCAATGGCTATATCCGCGAAGCTGTCACCTTGGAGCGCCTCGAATACTGTATCCTCAAGGATGAAGATGGCAATAAGCGTTATGTCCATGGTCCGCAGGTTGTGTTCCCCGAGCCTACCGAAACTTTTGTGACCAGTCCCAAGGGCGGCTATGTATTCCGTGCTGTCGAGCTTTCCCCCATCAGCGGCATTTATGTCAAGGTTATTGCCGAATATAAGGATGGCGAGGATGGCCCTGTGCATCCTGTTGGCGAAGAGCTTTTTATCACTGGTAACGACCAGATGATTTATTACCCCCGTCCCGAGCATGCTATCATCACCTACGACAATAAGATGATGCATCACGCAATCGCAATTCCCGAAGGCGAAGGCCGCTACATCATGAATCGCCTTACCGGCGAAATCAAGACCGTCAAGGGTCCTCAGATGTATCTGCCCGATCCTCGATATGAAGTAGTTGTCAAGCGTAAGCTGTCTCGTCATCAGTGCGAGCTGATGTATCCTGGCAACGAAGAGGCTCTTGCCTACAACATGAGCCTTACTGAGAAGTCTCTTGAGAAGTCTCTCAAGACTATCTCCATCGACGAATTTACCGCATATAGCACTTCCAATAGTATTGGTGATACTCTCGCCAATCTGGAAGCAAAGGCTAATATTTCTCGCGGCACCTCCTATACCAAGCCTCGTACCATCACTCTTGACACCAAGTATGAGGGTGTTGTTACTACCGATGTTTGGACTGGCTATGCTGTCAATGTCATCAGCAAGAATGGCGATCGTAAGGTTGTTTGCGGCCCGCAGACCGTGATGCTGGATTACGACCAGACCCTGGAAGAGCTCCAGCTCAGCACCGGCAAGCCCAAGACTACCGACAATCTCATTCGCACCTGCTTCCTCCGCCACGAGAATAACAAGGTAAGCGATATGGTCAATGTTGAAACCAAGGACTTCGTGCGTTGCACCGTCAAGGTTTCCTACTGCGTGGACTTCGACAAGGAGTACATGGATAAGTGGTTCAACATTGACAACTATGTGAAGTTCATGACCGACCGCGAGCGTTCTCTCTTGAAGCGTGCGGCTAAGAACTACACCATCGAAGAGTTCTATCAGAACTATATCACTATCGTGCGTGATGTCGCTATCGCACGCGACCGCAGCGAAGTGAAGGATGCCGATAAGGCAGCCCATAAGGGTCGTTTCTTCCCTGAGAACGGTATGTATGTCTCTGACTGCGAAGTTCTCTCCATTGACGTCGAACGTGACGTCTATCAGATGCTGACTGACCATCAGCGTGAAATGGTTGAGCGTTCTCTGGAACTCTCCACCGCCGACAAGCGTGTGCAGGTTGCTGAGCAGCTGGCCATTGCCGAGAAGAAAGAGAACGAAGTTGAGAGCCAGAAGCTCATCAACAAGATGAACCTCCAGCGTGAGGAAGCTGTCCGCAAGCTCGCAATTCAGAGCGAAGTCAATCGTATGAAGGAAGCTGAGGCAGAAGCCTCCAAGAAGGCTGAGCAGGACCTCCAGGTTATCATTGATGCTGTTGCCGATGCCGACCGCGAGCGTAAGAAGAAGGATTTGGATCAGGATCTTGCTTACAAGAATGCTATTGCCGACATTGAAAAGGCAAAGCAGAAGGCTTACGCCGATACGGTCTCCCAGATTATGACCTCCATCGCTCCTGGACTGATTGAGGCTCTGACCTCTAACGCCAATGTTGACCTTCTCAATGGTCTCAATAAGGCAGTCGGTCCTTACGCAATCGCCGGTGGCGAGAGTGTGGCGGATGTGGCTAACAAGCTGCTTCGCGGACTTCCCGTTGAAAGTCTCCTCAAGAACCTCGTCAAGGAAGACGAATAAAATACCTACCCCAGCAGGGAGGATGACCGCAAGGCCATCCTCCCTTTTGATTTTTATAAAAAATTATGATATAATATTTATAGAAAGTAAAAGGAGTGATACAAATGTTTTGGCACGATAGAAAGACAATCCCAGCAAAAGATACTAAAATTGGCGATGTTATTATCGCTACCCATCCAACAGAGACATCTACAGTTATGGGTCCAGAATATACTGTCATCAAAAAGCATTCTGATCGCGTTGAAGTCCTTGATAATTGGCACAACAAGACTGAATTTCTTGACAATGATTTAAGAGTTGATGTGAACCTCACAGAAGACGAATACCAGAATAAATACCTTGAAGATGCCAAAGCAATTGTTTACGCAATGAATCATGAGCTCTATGATATGGGCGATGCCTACCACGAAATGTGGAATGGTTGGATTGAAACTAATCCATATGATTTTGCGGCAAGAGCAAAAGAAGAGAAAATTATGGTCGTTGGATGGTTCAAGTTATCCATCCAGAAGATGGATGGAGATTTGGATATTGGCATTGTCGCTGAATATGAAGATGGAGAACGTTTCTGGTGCCACGCATCCAGTAGATGGTTCAAAAGATGGGAAGAAGATTATCCTGAACTTTATTGAGGAGGAATAAAAAATGACTAACAAGGAAATGATTATCAGCGTGCTCAATGACCACGGATGCCAGACCGGCTTCCAGATTAAGGGTTCGGTTTTCCGCAAGTTTGGCGTAATTATTTCTCCCAGCACGGCAAGTGGCGTTATGCGTCCTTTGGTCGCGGCAGGATATGCTGGCAAATCTCCCAATCCCGCCGATGGTAAAATGGCTTATTGGCTGACTGACCTTGGAAAGGAGAAGCTAATTAAATGAGTTGGAGCTATAGAAAACATCTAAGAGCCAACTTTGGTATCGAAAACGAGCGTCTGTCGAGTTGTCCTACCAGAGTAACTCGACTTACTTTTGACCAATGGTTGGCTTTTTATCACGGCGACCCCGAGAATTGGATTGACTTTGAAAATAGCAATTTTACACATAATAATAAAATGAATACGTATCATATCCCCGTATACAAAAAATTTATTCAAAAGACTTATCCTTCTGGAAAAACGATTAAAGTAGCTGAGTATATCTATATTAAGTTCCTTACTCGCGCAGATTTTAAGAAATACCATGACTATATCGCAACTATTTTGAAAAATGGTGAAGATTTTGAAAATCTGCGCGAAATCGAAGAACTTGCTAAATACATCGGCAAAATAGCCGATAAGCGTCTGCGCGAGACACAGAAAAGAACGCAGAAAGCAATCGACGAAAATCAGAAGCTAATGGAAGAGACCCGTCTAAAAATTAGAGCAGAAATGTCAGGAGGTGAACAGGTTGAACTTTCATTCTGATAAGTGGATTATGGAACGAATGATGGAGCATCTCCAAGAGGCTGAAACTCTGGTTCCTACTAAACATATCGTTGGTATCTTCTATCAAGGCAGTGGTAACTATGGTCTTGACTATGAAGGCTCCGACGTCGATACCAAGTGTATCGTAACTCCTACCTTTAAGCAAATTGCGCTTGCGCGCAAGCCTATGAGCACTACTCATGTGCGTGCTAATGACGAACATATTGACATGAAGGATATCCGTCTATATGTTCAAACTTTCCGGAAGCAAAACCTGAACTTTCTTGAAATTCTCTACACTCCTTACTGTTGGTTCCCCAATTACTCCTTCTTTGAGCAATGGAACCGGCTCATCGAACATAGAGAAGAAATCACTCATTATGACCCTGTGCGCAGCGTGAAGTCTATGATGGGTATCGCTTCCGAGAAGTATTTTGCTATGGAGCATCATTATCCGGCGCGTATGGCGTGGATTGATAAATATGGGTACGACCCCAAACAACTTCATCATCTGCTCAGAGTTTCCGAGTATCTTGACAGGTACCTCGCTGGTGAGCCTTATGGTGACTGTCTACTTACTAAGCAAGCTGACTATCTTAAAGAGGTAAAACAGGGTCTTCATCCTCTTGAGGAAGCAAGAGAAATCGCAAACAGAGTCTATGCTGATATCCATGAGAAGTGCAACCAGTTTATCGAAGCGCATAAAGATGATCCCGTTGACCATAGCGTTGATGAACTCCTGGATGATGTGGCATATCAAATCATGGAATCTTCCGTCCAAAAAGACATTTGGGACGAGAAAGGAGTTATGTACCTTGAATAATTGGTTTTATAAAGACTATATTCTCAATAGTCTATTTGTATATCATTCTTTTCACGATTTTTATTTCAGAAAATGGAGGAAACGGAAATGAGTCCCGATAAATGGACAATAAAACATCTATATCAGCATTATGCATATCGGACAGAGGCCACACGAAAGTACTATGATGATGGACTTACCGATTATGAACAATTTTGCAAAGTACGTGAAACAGTAGATAAAGAATATATACAGGCAATGCGTCTAATATTCTCTAAACAAAATCTATCTTTTGGTATGGTTTTGCCTGTTGCAGAATTTGCTGAAGAGTGGAACGATGGTTCTTTCAACGAATGCGATGGCATAGGATATTTCTTGGATTGGGATGGAAACAAGCTTGGTCCCATAAATAATTTCCGAAACGTTCCAGAAGGAACAAAATTTGTAGCATGGTACAATAAATGAAAAACGAAAAATTTTATTGCCCCAAATGTAATCATCAGATTTATATATCTCATAATATAGATTGGCATAGTCTATATATCTATTATTATCCAGTTTGTCCCAATTGCGGCTGGAGTTCCAGACAAGTGTTTGATTCTCCAGATGAAGTAAAAGAATTTATGAAAGAAGGTTCATAATCAATGATTACTCGCTGGCTTCTTACCGGAGATTGCCACGGTGAATTTACCAGATTTAAAAACTATGATAAAGAAGTCCAGCAAGATGAAAATACGGCAGTAATTATTCTTGGTGATGCTGGACTAAATTGGACATTGGACGAGAATGATAGTCAAATGAAAAACTTTTTATCCAAAAGATATAAGTTTAGAATTTACTGCGTGCGTGGAAACCACGAAGCACGACCTGCCGATGTTCCTGGAATGAAACTCGTTTATGACGAGGATGTTGGCGGCGAGGTATATATGCAAGAAAAATGGCCTAATATTAGATATTTCAAAGATTGGGGTATTTATCTAATTGACGGCTTAGAAATCGCCGTTATTGGTGGAGCATATTCTGTTGATAAATGGTTTCGGCTTGATCGCGGTGCTATCTGGTTTGAAAATGAACAACTTACTGATGAAGAAATGCTTGCGGCAACTATAGAGTTAACCGGAGCAGAAGTTGATATGGTATTTACTCATACCTGTCCCATTTGTTGGGAACCTTGGGATTTATTCCTTCATAGTATTGATCAAAGTCGAGTAGATAAATCCATGGAACTATTTTTAGAAGAAATTGCTAAATGTTTTGGATGGAAAGTTTGGTTATTTGGTCATTATCACGAAGACCGCTTAGAGCGTCCAGGAGTTGAGCAATTTTTTAGAGAAACAGAACCACTAAAGACTGTATGGGAAAGATGGCAAAATTATGAAAAAGATAATGAATCTTTGGATTGGTGGTTGCCAAAAGGCCCGATGTTTTATGATAAAGATTCCGTTTTAGAAAAAAGAGAGGAGTATTGGAAAAATGGAAAAAATTGAAAAATTTGATGGACAATATGCATTCCTTTCTAATTTTTATGATAGTCCTCTCCCTACGGCTGGAGGAACAATAATTTATCCAACGGTAGAGCATTATTTTCAGGCTATGAAAACTGAAAATCCAGAAGAGAGAGAAAAAATTAGGCTAGCGGCAACACCTGGAAAAGCCAAACGATTAGGTAGAAATGTTAATTTGCGGGCTGATTGGGAAGAGATCAAGCAGTCAGTGATGAAATACGCACTGATTAAGAAATTCAATAACAATCCCGAATTGAAAAGCTTATTACTCGAAACTGGCGATGCTGAACTCATTGAAGGAAATGATTGGCATGATAATTACTGGGGGAATTGCTCTTGTCCTAAATGCAAGAATATCCCTGGGAAAAATTCCCTTGGAAAATTATTGATGGAGATTAGAGAGGATTATAAACATGAAAATATTTAAACGCGGAGCTCTTTTTGGAAGATATCCAGCTTGTGATTTTATAAACGAAGCATTAAGACTGCTAATCAAACAAAGGGATATGGATGAAGTTGATGTATCAATGCTTAACATTGCTATTGATGAATTAATTAACGCGATTCTATCTAGTGACGGTTATTTTTATAACGATATTGCCCAATCTCTAAATATTACCCAAATAAAAGGAAATATAAAGCCATGACAATATTATTTGATTTGCCTTAGTGGGCTGTTATTGCTCTTATTGTTTTTTGCGGTCTATCATTTTCTATAGGAATTCCATTAATTCAATGGATTGATTATCGTATGGATGTCAAAAAATACGGGAAAGAAATTGCTGATGCAATAGCGAGAAGATACATATGAATTGGCTAACTAACCTTCTCATGGGAGAACCTATTGATATTATTTTTATCTTAGGTATCCCCGCGCTTATAGTTTTTCTTGTTGTCTGGCTTTATCTCGGCATTCGCTGGATTATAGATATGTACCGCTGGAAAAAGGAACGCCGCAAGAACAAAGGTCTTTCAAAGGAGAGATGAAGGTCTCTCCTTTGATTTTTATAAAAATTTATTATATAATATATATAGAAAATAAAGAAAGGGTTGGTCTTGTAAATGAACATCTATTTTGACTTTGAAGCCACGCAATTCTCAAATCAAGTTATTGCCATTGGAGCAACTTGCGACTATGGCGATTTTTGGTGCCTGGTGTCCAGTTTCCGCAAAAAGATTACGCCGTTTATCACTCAGCTGACCGGCATTACTAAGGAAATGACTGAAGGTGCTCCTACTGCGGAAGAGGCTTTTACCGATTTGCGTGAGTGGATTAGCAAAATGTGGGAATGTGCCGAAGAGCCAGTTTTCTATCACTGCTACGGCGATAGTGATAAGGATTTTCTTCATAATACTGCTTGCCGAATTGAAAATACTGAAATTGCCAGTTTTGCTGACAACCTGGCAGATTCTTTGATTGACGATTCCAAGAAAGTGACACGTTTTTTCCATACCAAGGCTATTGGTGTATATAAGGCTCTGCGTTATTTTGAGCCTGAACTTGGTGAACAGGACCATGACCCGCTGAATGATGCAATCGCATTGTATCGTCTTAATAACCATATTGACAAGGCTGAACCACTGAATGAATATCCTTTTGTTGAGAACGATAAAATTATCAAGGTTGTTGCTCCTCAGCCTTCTAAGAGTGGTTATCTTATTACCGCTGTTTCGTTGACCGATGTGGTTATGAAGCCCCGTTTCTTCAATACTTATGGCGAAGCCTGTGATTGGCTTTATGCCAGGATCAAGAAAAAGAGTCCTGAAGCAGTAAGGGATAATATTTTGAAGCGTATGAAAAAGGCCATTGATGAAACCTCTGATTACGGTGGTTTCCATTGGACTAAAGAAATTTGCTAAAGAAAGGAATTGATATAAAATGTCTGAGCATGTTGGATATGTTGTAAAAATTACCGAGCTGAAGCCCCATTCTAATGCGGATCGACTCCAGATCGCAGTAATTTTCGGTGCTTCCGTTATCGTCGGCCTTGACGTCAAGGTTGGCGACCTGGGGATTTATTTTCCGATCGATCTCCAGCTGAGCGAGGAGTACTGCGCCCAGAATAACCTGGTGCGCAAGAAGGACGAGAATGGTAACAACATCGGTGGTTACCTCGATCCTGATAAGCGCAATATCCGCGCTATGAAGCTCCGTGGCGAGCAGTCCGAGGGTCTCTTTATGCCTCTGGAGTCTCTCAAGTACACTGGTGAGACCAAGTTCGAGGTAGGAAATAAGATCGACGTGGTAAACGGTCACGAGATCTGCAAGAAGTATATTCCGAAGGGTAACCACCATCAGGCTGGTCCTCGTGATGGTAATCGTACCCGCAAGCGCTCCGTTCCTATCGCGCCTCTGTTCGCAGAGCACGCTGATACCGAGCAGCTTGTATATCATATGGACGACATTCGTGTTGGCGACCAGATCGAGATTACTCTGAAGATGCACGGCACTTCTGGTCGTACCGGTTATCTGCCGAAGTTCCAAGGCTATAAGCGCACTTTCTGGGACAAGCTCTTCCGTCGTGAGGGTACCCCCATCTACGACTGGGGCTACGTTACCGGCACTCGCCGCGTGGTTCTGAACGACTTCGAGGATGGCGGCTACTATGGCTCCAACGCTTTCCGTGCGCCGCATGCGAAGTTCTTTGAGGGCAAGCTCAATAAAGGTGAGACCGTGTACTACGAGATCGTTGGCTTCACCACTGACGGTGCTCCTATCATGGCTTCCGTGGCCAATAGCAAGATCTCTGATAAGGAGTTTACCAAGCAGTACGGCAAGGAGACTGTGTTCTCTTATGGATGCGATCCAGAGCCTGGTCTTTTGACTAAGCCTCAGTCTGCCTGCTACGTCTACCGTATGACCATGACCAACGAGGATGGCGATGTGGTGGAGTACACTCCCGACTTCATGCGCTATCGCTGCGAGCAGATGGGTGCTAAGTGCGTTCCTGTAATGTGGAAGGGCTACATTCCCGCGAGCAACCATGAGGGTATTCCATATTGCCCAACTAGTGATGAGCTTCCTTTCAACGGCGGAGAGTGGATTAAGAATGTTGCAGAGCGCTATTATGACGGTCCTGACCCTATCGGCAAAACTCATGTGCGCGAGGGTGTGGTTATCCGTATCGTAAATCGTCCGAAGTTCTGCGCCTACAAGCATAAGAACTTCTCCTTCAAGGTTCTTGAGGGTATCGCCAAGGATCTTGCGGCCGAGCCCGATATGGAGGAGGCGCAGGATCTTCCTGAGGAGGAGAACGACGCATGACGAATCAAGAGCAGATCAATGAAATTATAGGAAAGCTCCTTGACCTCCCCCAGCATCCCGTCTTTTACGAAGATGATTACCCTTACCCGTGGAAACCGTTTAAGAGCAATGGAGGAACTGGAGACACACCCGCGGATTGGCCCCAGCCCTCCACAACCGTAGAGCCGACGCCGCAGCCGGTTACATCGAAGCTTTGTCCATTTCGTAAGCTAACATTCTTTAAATCTGGCAACGATGTCACCGTTCCACAATACGCGCAATATATGGATGAAGAGTTTCAACCTTGTCTGCGCGAGCAATGCGCAGTATGGAATCCTAAAGGACAGATTTGTTGTTACTGAATAAAAGAATAAGCCTCTTAGCAATAAGAGGCTTATTTGATTTTTTATAAAAAATATTGTATAATAATTATAGAAAAAATAAAGGAGTGGTAAGTTATGGGAAGGGTATTTGCCCTAAGTGATTTGCATGGACAGCGTGCGCTATGGGAACAAATTAAAGACTATCTCAATCCAGATGACACCCTGTTTTTCCTGGGAGATGCTATTGACCGTGGGCCTGACGGATTTGCAATTATGAAAGAGCTTCTTACCGATAAGAGAGTGATTTATCTTAAGGGTAATCATGAACTCTTAATGGAGGACGCTCTGCACGAAATTCGTAAGTATGAAGATCTAGGAGAAGCATTTACTCTGTGGCTGCAAAACGGTTGTTATCCAACTTATAAGGCGTGGTTGGATAGCGGAATGAATTTTAGTTGGATTCATATTCTTCACAACCTTCCTGCTGAATATACTTATGTAAACGCGAAAGCAGAAGAAGTGCGCATGAGTCATGCTGGATTTACTCCTGGCAGCCCAAAAGCTGATGAATGGGATTTGATCTGGAATAGGAAACATTTCTTCGATGAAATTCCAGCAGAGTATAAAGACTGTCACGAAATTGTTGTCCATGGTCATACTCCTACAGTTTATCTTCTCGAAGATTTTGACGAGGTGAATAGGCTCGCAGCATGGAATGAACAAAACGGTAAACACGCAAACTACTATCATTTCCAAGAGAGAGATGGGATTGTAGTCTATGGCGGTGGATGCAAAGTTAATATCGACTGTGGTTGCTTTGCTACTGGACATACAGTTTTGCTAAACTTGGACACATGGGAAACCGTTCCTTTTGATGCAGACATTGAAGATGGGGAGGAGGATATCAACGAATGAGTTCTTATGATTGGGAAGATCTTGGTATAGCAATTGTCGTTGCAATTTTTGCTCTTGTTTTAGCTTTTTTTGAAGCAATCCTTGGAGTTTGGCTGTGGAGAAAAATTATGGTAGAAATTTTCAATCTTCCATATTTGACCTTCTGGCAGTTTTATGGTCTGACCGTTCTAATTCACATTATTTTCCCCGGCAGAACAGTAAAAGTTAAGGAGAAAAACTAATGGCTAAATATGAAGAGCATCAGTTTTATTGTCTTCTTTGCGGTAGACCTGGTATTCCGCTTCGAAGAAAAGCAGGTTTTCAACATAGTGCAATGCATCGTAAGAAATTGTATTGCCCCTACTGCAAAACCGAAGTAAATCATGTTGAAATAAGAAACATTCTTGAAAAAGAAAAGTTTCTTGAAGATTTTAAGAATGGGGTGTATAAAGATGAAGCGGAAGAATCTCGTGATACTTGCCGGAGTTCCCGGTGCGGGTAAGTCAACCTGGATTAAGCAGCACCTGGGAGAGAATGATGCCTATGTCTCTCGTGACGAAGTGCGTTTCTCTATCATCCGCGATGATGAAGATTATTTTTCCCATGAGACTGAAACTTTCGACAAGTTTGTGCGAGAAATTGAAAAGAATTTGGAAAAAGGTAAGCGTGTGTTCGCTGATGCAACACACATCAACTGGGCAAGTCGCCGCAAGCTGATTGAGCGTCTGCACAATCGTGAGGACATTGATATTGATGTATATTACTTCACTATCACTCTTCCTCTTGCGATTGCTCGAAACAACCAGCGACAGGGACGAGCTCGCGTACCGGAGGATGTTATCCGCCGTATGTATAAGCAATCAACACATCCGTCTACCGATCCCTTTACCTATCATATGATAAAGCTAATTTTTTCTGATGGACAAGAATCTATTGTAAAGGAGGGAGATTAATGAGCAATATCTTTGTAACGAGCGACTGGCATTTTTGCCATGATAGAGAGTTTATTTGGAAAGCTCGCGGTTTTGCCAGTGTTGAAGATATGAATGAACATATCATCAACGCACATAATGCTATTGTAAAGCCAGAAGATGATGTCTATGTCCTTGGCGATTTAATGCTTGGCGATAGCGATAAGGGTATTGAATGCATCAAGCGCATGAACGGAAAACTTCATATCGTATGGGGAAACCATGATACAGATTCTCGTAAAGCAAAGTATGACGCTTTACCAAACGTGGTTGAAAGCGGTCATGTAATTGTGCTGAAATACAAAAAGCATCACTTCTATATGAGCCACTATCCTACGCTCACGGGCAATCTTGAAAAAGAAAGTCTTACTCAAATGACGTTAAACCTTTTTGGGCATACGCATCAAAAAACGAATTTTCATATGGATATGCCCTTTATGTACCACGTCGGTGTAGACTCCCATAAGTGTTTTCCAGTAAACCTGGACAACATTATTGAAGAGATGCACGCAAAAGTAAAAGAATGTAAGGAGTTTCTCGATGAACAGGACAGTGAGAAAGTGTCCGAAGTGGAGTTGGCTTAGACAGAAGGAATTGAACAAGTTCCTGAGCCCTATAGAGCAGCCGCAATTAACTGGGATTACGAGACACAGCGCTGCGATAGATGCGTTCATTACAGAAGTCAATGCGGTGGCCCATCTCGGTATCGACCAGGGAAATGCCCCCCTGGACAATCTTATAAAAGGGATCCTCCTGACGGTGGATTCTATGGATGACTATTTTGTTGATTTATTCAAACAAGGGTACATTTAAAATTAAATAATAAAAGGAGAAAAGAAAATGCTGAGTACAATTTTGCCGTTCATTCCTTTCGCTGTGATTGCGATTGTTGTTATCGCAATTCTTTGCAGCGGTTATATCAAAGCGCCGCCGGATATGGCTTACATCATCTCTGGTCTCCACAAGAAGCCTCGCATCCTCATTGGTAAGGCTGGCATCAAGATTCCTTTCTTTGAGCGAGTTGATAAACTCTCACTTGGTGCAATCCAGATTGATGTAAAGACTGGCTCCGCAGTTCCTACTGCCGAATACATCAACGTCAGAGTGGACTCTACGGTTTCTGTGCGCGTTGGCAGAACTGATGAAATGATTGCGCTCGCGGCTCAGAACTTTCTGAACGTTGGGCGCGAAGAGATTGCGCGCAAGATTAACGACCTCCTGGAAGGCAACATTCGTGAAATCGTTGGTCAGATGAAACTGACTGAAATGATTGGCGACCGCAAGAGTTTCTCTGAAAAAGTGCAGGAGAACGCTGTTCCCGACCTCGCCAGATATGGTCTTGAACTGATTACCTTTAACGTCCAGAACTTCGTTGATGACAACGACGTTATTCAGAACCTTGGTATTGATAACGTCGCACAGATTTCTAAGAACGCAGCTATCGCTCGTTCCAATGCTGAGCGTGAAGTTGAAGTTGCAAAAGCTGCAAACGCAAAGCAGGCGAATGATGCCAAGGTTCAGGCGGCAGAAGAGATTGCCAAGAGAAACAATGACCTGGCAATCAAGCAGGCAAATCTTCAGCGTGAAGCTGATACTGAGAAGGCTCGTGCCGAGGCTGCCAAGAGCATCGAGGCAGAAAATCAGCGTAAATTGAAGGATGTTGCTGAAACTGAGGCGAATATCGCCAAGGCGCAGAAGCAGGCTGAACTGAAGCAGAAGGAAATTGAACTAAAAGAGTACGAACTGACTGCACTCGTGCGCAAGCAGGCCGATGCTGATAAATACGCTCAGGAGAAGGCGGCTGAGGCTGCTCTCGCCAAGGCACAACGTCAGATTGATGCTGAGCGCTATGAACAGGAGCAGAAGGCTGAGGCCAAGAAGGTCGCTGCGCAGCATGAAGCTGAAGCTAAGAAGGCTGCGGCTGATGCTATGAAGTATGCCGCTCTCGCTGAAGCAGAGGCAATCAAGGCGAAAGGTGAAGCTGAGGCTGAAGCAATTCGCCTAAAGGGTGAAGCTGAAGCTATCGGTATCGAGAAGAAGGCCGAAGCACAGAAGAAGATGGGTGAAGCTTCCGTGGTTGAAATGATTATGAAGGCTCTGCCCGAGATGACTGCAGCTGCCGCTGCTCCTCTCGCCAACGTGGATAACATTACCATGTATGGTAGTGACAATTCCACCAAACTAGTACGTGAGGTTACCGGTATCACCAATCAGGTGATGGCTGGACTGAAGGAAAACGGAATTGATATCTACGATATCATCTCCAAGGCACTTGGTAACAAGTCATAAATATACAGGGGTGTGGTTGCGGCCACACCCCTTTTGTTTCCGAGAACGGCCGAGGTTCGGTTCGCCGCGCCCCCACCAAATTTTTTTAGCAAAAAGGAGAAAAAGTTGCTTTTCATAATTTTTTTTGCTATAATTTATATAGAAAATAAATAGAAAGGATGTTTTAATCTACCAATGAAACATGAACCCAAGTTTTATTTCAATCCAGACGAAGGCTCCTCTCTATGCGTCCTACAAACAAAAACAAAAACTTATATTGGGACTGCATAGTGTCATCAAAATGATAGAGATATGTTGAGCGAAAAAACGGGATGTGAAATAGCTTACCACAGGGCAATTATTAATTCCCTCAAAGATCGTCGAAATGAATTAACTTTAAAGCGTTCCGGCTTAAAAGAATATTATCATACAATAAATTGTAGCAAATATTTTAATGAAAACGACTATGCAATTCGTAGATTAATGTCTCATATCTCTATGCTTGATGAAGATATCGCGATGACAAAAGATTTAATTAGAGAAGAGCAAAACTACTTAAAAAAATATATGACAGATAAGGCCGAATTCTATGAAAAAATTAGACGTAATAGAAAGGCCGATTTAAATCAATAAACCTATCCATTTCTTCATAATATATGAACTAAAGAATGGAAAGGGTGATACTTATTACTATTCTATTAGTATTTTGTATTGGCTATGCTTTATGTGCCTGGGGAGTCCCATTCCTTGATAATGTATTTAATACTATTGCTGTATTTTTTCAATTACTTCAAGGAAAAATGGCAGTAAAAATAACTGCGGACTCTGTAAAAGCAGCCAAATTAAAAGAGGCACTAAATAAAGACGGGGAAAATACCAGGGTAATAGGTTTTGCCCTCCCCAATCCAATAGAAGAAGAGGAAGACGAAGAATATGAAGATGACGAATAAATATTTCGATACGAGTAGTTTGTTGCTATTGGCAGATTCCCTTTTTGAAGAAAATCATAGTTTTAATATTTATATTACATCAATAACGCTAAGCGAATTAGAATATATCAAAACATCTGCTAACAAAGACCAAAGTGTTAAATATGCAGCTCGTCAATTACTTCATAAACTTGACGAAAATTTAGACAAGTGGAATTGTCTAACATACAACACAGATTGCCAACAAATATTAGAGAGATTTAGATATGAAACAACTAATGATACAAAAATTTTAGCTGTATCATATCAACATATGAATCAGCATCAAGCTCAAATACCTGTCTTTGTTACAAATGACATTGCGCTCAAAATGTTGGCAAAACCATTATTTGGTAATATTGAAAGTATTCCAATAGAAGTAGAAGATTATACGGGATATGAGGAATTGTATCTTACAGAAGAAGAAATGGCTAATTTCTATTCTTATCCTAATATCTATGGCCAATGTCTGAAAATCAATCAGTATATAAATTTGTATAATAAAGATACAAAAGAAAGAGTAGATACATTACTCTGGACAGGAGATAATTTTAGACAACTCAAATATAAAGGTTTTTATTCTAAACAATTTGGAGAAATTAAACCTTATAAAGGTGATATATATCAGGCTATGGCCGCAGATAGTCTTATGAATAATAAGATTACAATGATTAAAGGACCTGCAGGTGCCGGTAAATCACTTCTCTCTGTTGGATACTTATTCTACTTATTAGAAAAGGGAAAAATAGACAAAATAATTATATTTTGTAATACAATAGCAACAAAAAATTCAGCACGTTTAGGATTTTATCCTGGAACACGCGATGAAAAACTTTTAGATTCACAAATTGGTAACTTTTTATCCAGTAAATTAGGTAGTCAATTGGCAGTAGAACAATTGATTCAAAGCGAAAAACTATTATTGCTACCAATGAGCGATATTAGAGGTTATGATACTTCTGGAATGAATGCTGGTATTTATATTACAGAAGCGCAAAACCTTGATATTCAACTGCTCAAATTAGCTCTCCAAAGAGCCGGTGAAGATTCAATCTTTATCCTTGATGGAGATATAGATAGTCAAGTTGATTTAATTGACTATGAAGGAGTAAATAATGGTATGCGTCGAGCTTCTAAGGTATTTAGAGGCAGCGATATATATGGGGAAGTTACATTAAAAACAATTCATAGAAGTAAAATTGCAGAATTAGCACAGATGCTATGAGAAATCATAGCATCTGCTTTTTTTTATAAGGAGGAATTGGAATGAATAGTAAATTAGTAGACTACACAGAATTATCTCCAAATAACTCCGGACTTAGACTTCAACCCATTGATAGAATTTCTCCTCATTGTGTTGTAGGGCAATGCACAGCAGAGGCTTTAGGTGCTTGGTTTGCAAAAACATCTACTAAAGCATCTTCTAATTATGGTATTGACAAAGACGGACGAATTGGATTATATGTAGAAGAGAAAAATAGAAGTTGGTGTACTTCAAGCGCAGCTAATGACAATAGAGCAATTACTATCGAATGCGCCAGCGATTCATATCATCCGTATAGAATGAATGACGCTGTATTAAATTCTTTAATAAAATTGTGTATTGATATCTGTGAAAGATATGATAAAGATACTTTGTTATGGTTTGATGATAAAAATAAATCTTTAAACTATATACCAAAGAAAAATGAAATGGTTATTACCGTTCATAGATGGTTTGCCAATAAATCTTGCCCCGGCGACTGGCTCTATGAACGCCTAGGCTATGTTGCTGAATCAGTAACTAAAGCCTTACAAAAAACACCACAAACAGAGTAGAAGGAGGAAGAAACCGTGACACAAGAGCAATTTAATGAAATGATGAATGTCTGGCTTGAACAGCAAGCAACAAGAGCACCTTCTAATTGGTCTTAGGAAGCTCGTCGATGGGCTGAAACAAACGGCTATATTTAGGGTGACGATAAAGGACAGAAAATGTATAAAAAACCTCTTACCAGGGAAGAGTTTGTTTAGGTCTTGTATAGAATTGAAAACAAGTAAGAAGAAAAAAGAATTTAGCAAAGTGCTGCTAATACAGGAGTCCGCCCTCATATGGATTATGACGATTAGCTTTATTGGATTAGCAGCACTTTGTGTAATAAACAATTTCACTGGTCAATTGCCGTGGTTAACTGCAATGGTTAGCCTTCCTTGGACGGCATATGGTGTTAGCCAGTGCTTTTATTATAATAAATCTAAAGCAGAAAATACTAAAGATGGTATAAAATATGAAACAGTAATGACAGATTTAATGGAATCTTATAAGCATAATATAGAGGGAATTAGCGAAGAACTTACTAACAATCAAGATGAAAATGAAGTAAATTCTGTTGATTTAGATTATGGTATCTAATTCTTATGGCTTGTAGATGAATAATCTGCAAGCCATTTTTTTGTTTTTCATAGAAAAATATGTTATAATAAAAATAAAAAGGAATAAAAATTATGAAGTGGGTAGATACTATTTCACCAGATGCGGTTTTCGTCGCACAGTGTCTTGCTGGTGCGGCTAAAGTAGAACGCGAAGAAAAGGGCAAAATCATTTGTCCTCCGCAAGATTAGATTTTTAGAGCGTTAGAACTAACTCCGCCCGATAAAGTCAAGGTAGTTATTATCGGACAAGATCCATATCATACTCCAGGACAGGCTAACGGATTGGCATTCTCTATTGCAAACGGGAATCCTATCCAGCCAAGTTTGCGTAATATTTTCAAAGAATTAGTTAGTGATATTGGCTGCGCGATGCCAACAACCACTGATTTGACACCGTGGGCTGAGCAAGGTGTTCTTCTGTTAAATGCCTCACTTACTGTTGAGGCGCACAAAGCCAACAGCCACGCGGGATGGGGCTGGAACAAATTTACATCAGAGATATTCGCTGCCTGCGCCCAGATGGAGCAGCCAGTAGTATTCCTTGCTTGGGGTAATTTTGCGCACGAGATCGTTTATAAATCATTTCCAAAAGCAACAACAAATTGGAAAGATATGATCACTCAACGCCACAAAGCTTGCTTGTTTTCAAGCCATCCCAGTCCTTTGAGTGCCACAAGAGGAAATAGTCCTTTTATTGGTAGCCATTGTTTTTCAATGACTAATAAATGGCTAAAACAAATGGGCGCAGATGAAATTAATTGGGAGTTGCCCTGATTGACTTTTTTAAATTTCTATGTTATAATATAATTATAAATAAGATTTTCTAGTTTCAATTATATTATAACAAAACTTTTATAGAATGTCAATCCAGATGGAGGTATTATGAAGATAGAGAGCGCTTATTATACAAAACGTAAAGATATTATTATTATATAGTTTCCACTTGATAGATATGCAGTAGATGATATGAGTGATATGATAAAAGAAATTAAAAAAGTTTTTCCAAATAATGATATTGTGTGTATTCCAGAAGATATCACCATATCTTTGATAAGAGAGGAAAATCCATTCTTATGATTATATATACTGATGGTGCTTGTTCTAAAAATCCAGGTCCAGGAGGATTTGGAGTGGTAGTATTAGATGATGATGAAAATCTAATATTGACTTATAGCGAAAAAAGTAATAATACTACAAATAATAGAGAAGAATTAAAAGCAATTTTATGGGCTTTTTTAAAGTATGGGGAACCTGCGGCCGCAGGTAATCCACCCGTTGTTTGTAGTGATAGCGCTTATTGCGTGAATACCTTTACCTCCTGGATGTTCTCTTGGGAGCAAAAAGGCTGGAAAAAATCAGATAATACCAAGCCAGAAAATTTAGATTTAATCATACCGTTCTTTAATTATTGGCAACAAGGTTATAGAATTGATTTACAGAAGGTGAGAGGGCATGCAAACAACAAATGGAATAATTTAGCTGATAAATTAGCAACCGGAACATATTCCAAATGACGGATATTTCCGTGGTGAAAATAATTTTAAAGCTTTAGAAAAATATAGAAACGACCCTAATTATTGGATTGTTGGTATTGAAGATGGTTGGATTGAGCCAACTAAAGAATTACTTGAATGGTATTATACACAAAAAGCGAAATATGCTTGAAATGTCTAAAAAAATATGGTATAATATAAATAGAAAATAATAAGGAAAGGATAAATTGTATGGCTGTTGATAAAACACTATATAATGAAGAGAGTATTGAGAGTTTAAGTCCTCTTGAATT
>JAEEGH010000400.1_pt1 | contig 197878 bp, 165 predicted proteins | sample 9134181 | NCBI WGS metagenome assembly JAEEGH01 (sample SAMN16246544, study PRJNA631951) | gut metagenome | biome: gut microbiome; feature: rumen; material: DP-attached | host: Bos | place: Iran: Karaj | collected 2018-10 | reverse complement strand
GTTCCTTATAATACTTTCGCGCATTCTTGCCTAAACAAAATGGCACAATAACATTCTTATCTGAAAGGAAATCATGCGCCTGGCAGCCTATATCCTCTGCAGACTGCTTCAACGCGATCTCCTTTATCTCGCTATTATTCATTACTTAAAAACCTCATTGTTCATGGATCGTTTTAATGAAAGTAAAAAGTGTATTTTTTTTACTCTGAAATGAACAGAACACCCAGGGTACCCGGTCCACAGTGTGAGGATACAACGCTACCCGCTCGGGTTTCAAGAATTTCATCAAACAGATTTAGACTTTTTAAATACTCTCTTACGCTGTCTACAATTTCCTCATCACATCCGGAGTGAGTGATAAATACCCTGTCTTTTACAGCTTTTTTTAAGTCAGGTTCCATGTCCCTGACATAATCCATTACATATTTGTGGCTATTACCGCGATATTTCTTTCCGGGATGCATGGCACCTTCAGAAACAGAAATTCTTGGATGTAGTTTAAGAGCTGTTCCAAACATGGCTGCAAGCCCTGAACATCGCCCGCCTCTATGAAGATATATGAGTGTATCTATAACAAAACTGGCTCGTACTTTATCCTTAATTCTTTCTATCTCTGATACTATTTCAAATGCCTCTTTTCCTGCTTTGACCATTTCTGCGGCTCTTATCACCAATAAACCAATTCCGGTAGAAAGATTTGCCGAATCAATTATATGTACCCTATCACTGATTTCTGCAGTTTCAGCAGCAAGTCTTGCGTTATTAAAGCATGCGGACATTGACGACGAAATTGTAAAGATGATATATTCATCAGAACTTTCTTTTTCAAAAAACTTTGTTATATCATCTATACTTGGTGCAGCTGTCTTTGGTGTCTCTCCATGTTCATCAGACCATCTATACAGTTCTTCCGGCGTAATATTTACTCCATCCAGGTATTCTTCATTTCCTAGTCTTACATACAAAGGAATTACTGTAATATCGTACCGCTGAATCAACTCTTTCGACAGATCGCAAGTACTGTCAGAAAATATCTTAACCATCTTTTTCTCTCCCCCCACTTCGTCAAGTTCTTAATCTAAATTATAAGCTACAATTTCCGATAAAGAACATGCCTTTTTACATTTCATTATCCCAATTGTGCTCTTACTAATCCATTGCAGATAGAGATAAATTCCTGAAGATCCTTATACATCTTATCTATTCTTGCCGGATCACCATTTCCCAAATCTTCATTTTGTTCTACAAGAGCATCATACATATCTTTGTTATTTGTTCCATTTGAATTGTAATAATCTTTGAGAGTGTAATAAACTTTATACATGTAAGGTAAGTTGTTTTCTATATTATTGCTTATATCTGTTCCAAAACAGAATTCATAAGAATATCCAATATCAGTTCCTTTTTCTTTGTTTTCTTCAGTAAAGCCATCCTTACTTATTGTTTTTTGAACCCAATGACCAAGTCTTACAGCTTCTTCTTTTACAGATGTAGGGTCTTTTACAGTATGCTCTGATCTGAAAGCTACAAGAATATCATCTGCGACAAGGCCTTTCAACGGATCTATAGATTCATCATAATTGGCTATATCTGCTGGGTCGTCTGTTACGACTTTAATATCAACTGGTGTTGCAGAATAAATATCATAACCATATTCATTTTTTTCATAAATAAATGTAATTTCTAATTCATCATATTTATTGGCTTCGATAAATGCTTTCTGTTCGTTTGTGACATAAACATGAATAAAATAATCAAAATCAACATCATAATCAGAACTGTTAAAAGAAATATAATAACCGTCATCAGAACTATCGCCTACATTACTTACCCATCCTCGGAAAGAAATCTCATCTCCTTCTTCAGGTACCATAGATTGGCTATCAGCTTCATCTTTGGCAAAATCCATAGTAATGGAATCTATAGAATCATTTTCATCAATAACAAAATCTATGCTTCCTAAATCTCCTTTATAAGTCAATGTAATATAATCATCGCTATCTTCATAAGTCTGTGCTATATCAGTAGGAACTCCATATGATTCTAATAAATCCGTCAAAGTATTTCCAACCTGTATTCCCCTTGCGGTTGCAGTTTGATCAAGTACAATGAAATCAGGATATGTATCTGCGCCTTCTCTTTCCATTGACGGAGAAACAAATACTACTCTAAAGTCAAAAGGATCCTGTCCTGCAGCCGGATATCTCATTTCCCATCTATAACCGTTTTCACTTGAAATATATCCATAGTTATTATCCTCGTAGTTCGATGGATATCCAAGCGCTTCGACATAATCATCCCAATTAGATGTTGAATCAAAGGTAATGTTATTGTAAGTTACATTATAATCCTCATCATTGAGACTGAGTTGTTCTGTATCATTTTCTTCAATGGTTTGTTTTACCGCTGAGAGATGATCTACAGTATTTTCTTCAATTTCGCCTGTAGATGTTGTTTCTGCTGTTGTGGAATTTGTAATAGATTCTGTAGTTTCAATCGTTATTCCCTGATTATCTGATTCTTTTATTCCTGTTGTTGTACATCCGGATAAAGAAAGAGTTGTTACTGTTGAAGCTGCAATAATTTTTATTAACCCTTTTTTCATACTCGTTTTCCCCTTTTCACTTTTAACGATTCACCTATTACAGATTATTACTGTTAAAGACTATTTACAACGTTATTATTGCGGATTTACTTTGACTTATTTTGTTAATTGTGTAAATATTTAGAATTTAATGTTTATTTAAAACAATAGTATTATTTGAAAAATGCAATTGAAAATGGAAGTAAATTGCCTTTTGCAGCTGATGCTAAAGAAATGCTGGAATCAATAACAAAAAAATTTTTTTAATAAAGATACAACAAATAAAGTGGTTGCTTCATTATTCTTTAATGAGGCAACCACATTTTTTGTATCATAGGAAATATGCATTAGATTATATAGTGACCAGATTCAAGCTGTAAAAAAGCGCGATTATCTTCTGTTACATCATACTTGTAGCAGATTTTATTTAAGGTCTCCGGATTAGAAAATGGCAGATATATATATGCTAAGCTTCCCTCAGGGATAGTCAATTCCATATGATATCTATCTTCATCTCTTTTGATAGCTACATTTATAGGACCTTTTGCTGAAGGAACAGTGCATTCTACATGAGACAAATCAGCAAGATATGGTCTGACTTCAAACTTTTCATACCCGGTTTCGATTGGTCTGATTCCTGCTATGTATTTAGACATAGTAATAAGAGGACCACCAGACCAGGCATGATTTAGAGTGCCATCCTGATTCCAATATTCCCATAGAGTAGAATAATTAAAGTTCACCATCTCTTTATAACGATCTTTTATTCTGACAATAGCCTTGTCTATCTGCCCCATTTCACAAAGAGCATCAAGTACATATTTTTCCATATATGGGCTTGAATTCATTGTATGTTCCAGTATTTTTGTTATATCTTTGTATTTATCAGAACTGGCAAGTCCAGATATTACGGCAAGTGCGTTAGCCCTGTCATCAGGACAAATGTTATCTGTTTTTTCATAATAGTAGGAACCTTTCCAGAAAGCTTTATCAAAGCTGTTTTTGATCATTTCTTTTCGCTGTAAAAAGAAATCAATCTCATCTTTCTTGTCTAGATATGAAGCCATATTTATGCAGGACTCAAGAGCCATGTAATACCAGGCATTTTCCATTGGAGCAATATCAGCATTATCACCCCAGTCAGGCCAATCCCAGCTGCCTTTCCTATGGGCTACAAGTCCATCATCCATATCGAATAGCTTTAAATAGTGGGACGAAGCCTCGTAAGCCTGTGGTAATAGCGAAGCGTCACCAGTATAGGTGTAATAATACCAGAAGCCCCATATACCAGCTAGATTTTGCATTGGAAGCTCAAACTGATCCTTTCCTGATGGAACTACAGTAAGCATATAGCCGCTTTCCTTAGTCCATCTTGCCATCATGTCTACCCCTTTTTTATACAGAAGAAGTGCTTTTTCATCAAGTGCATATAACATTTCCTGCATTTCAATATTTACATCACCCCACCACTGAGCTCTTTCACGGTCAGGGCAATCCATGAAGTTGTCACGCATAGTAATATAAAGCGTTCTCAATGATTTATCCCATAATTTATCAAGGAATGGATCATCAGAAGTAAAGGAACCTGCAAACTCAGTATCATAACCTGTTTCGTGATATCCGAGTTCATTGATAGTTATTCCTTCATCAAATTCATAATAAATATATTCACCATTCATCCAACCAAGAGATTCATATTCCTGATAACCATCTTTGGTATAATAGACAGACATAACACTTTTGGTATCATACAGCGAATCAACGTAATTATCAGCTTTTATTGTTATTCGTTTCCCCTTTGGAGCAGTAGCCTTAAGGATAGGCGTAATTTGCGCATTGTAAGGAAGTTGAACTTTAATAGTTTCTTTTCTGGATGTTACATATCCCTTGTAAATATCACTATTTAAATATTTTTTATAGCCAAGATCCTTTATTTGAGGAGTGATCCTTTTATGCAGAGATCCCCAATATTCAAGAACATCTTCAATAACATCAGCATTATCCCATTTTGAAACATCATAATCTTCTTTATACCAATCGGTAATATCTTTACTTGCATCAAAATATAGATTTGATTCTGAAAGTCTGAAATTGCTTTTTTCATCTTTTTCGTCTGCTTCTACGTAGGCCGGATGTTTTTTGACTTTCCAGGATTCATCTGAACTGATGACATTGCCGCCAATATGAGATTCAAATAATAGGCCTCCTCTTCCACTATCTAAATGTGAAAAACCATGCTTGCCATAATAGCATACAAGAATTGCTATAGTATTTTCACCTGTTTTTAAGAATCTTGCGATGTCAATTTCATCATAATAAGTAGAATGTTTGTCAGGACCTCTTTTTATTCCGCCTTCAAATATTGCGAGCTTTCCGTTTATGTATAACCAGTACTTAGAATCAACTGCAATATGTGTTATAGCTTTTGCAAAAGAATCTGTGACAGTAAATTTCTTTACAAAACACATCCAAGTGTTTTCATTGTTTTCCCCATTTTTCCAAATACATTTAGTTTTCTGATCCATATGACCTCCAGCAATAATAAAGATTAAAAATTGTTTTTAATAAACTCGCTAAGCTCGAATGCTGCTAATTCGTGAGATGTAGCGGATGGATGATAATCGGCTCCATAGCCATTTTTTTCGAAGTCCTGAGGGGTAATATGTACGGTATATATATCATCAAAACCACTTTTTACCTTAAATATATCAGCAGCTTCAACTTCTGTTTCATAGAGTCTATCGCCCATTAGTCCAAATGCAATGATGATCTTGGATTCAGAATTTAGATTGTGGACTTTTTCAAGAAATGATACATATGCAGCTTTAAAAGCATTTCTCTTGGGCTCATCATCCTGAACGTAACTGTCATCATTAGTTCCGATATTGATAACGATCATGTCCGGTTTTCTCTCAGCCTTAAAATCCCATTTTCTATCTTGCATAGTCAAACCTCTGAAAGTGTTATAAGAATATGCAAAAATATCATAATAAGGCTGTATCAGCTCTTCCAGCTTGGGCACATTAGGATCAGGTGTATATCCGGAGATAAGACCGTGTCCACTATAAGAAACAATGCTTGCGTCAGCATCAAGCTTTTGGGCAGTTTTATATGAAAAAGCCTTTGCGACATTTTCAGTTCCAGTAGAAAAAGGATGGAGTTCGTTAGGAACATCAATGCCATAGCCACAAGTAATTGAATCTCCAATAAATTCAATATATTTTTTCTTGTATTCAGTAGGGTGAGCTGGGCCATCAGCAATAATAGTTATTTCTCCAAGACCAGTAGTTGACATTCTTGGCTCAGATAACTTGATTATCCTTACAATATGTTCTGCAGCTGCGGCACCTTCTTCAAATCCGCATACTTCAAATATTTCTTTAGGCTTTTTTATTACAGTATCCAACTGAAGGATACCATCAACATATACAGCCACTCTTGCCTGATCTCGCCAAGGTTCAGGATCATTATCCTTAGTCTCCGTTGTGGAATCGCCATAGAATGTCACAGATAGCCCTGTTCCAGTATATTTAAATTCAACTCCTGAGCCGGAAAGACTTAATACTCTGCAATCTTCCAGCATAAATGTCCTTCCAAGAGTTTTCACATAATTGTCTGTTGGTAAAAAACTGATTTTCTCTAAATTCATAATTATCCTCGCATAAGAAGTCGCAAAAAAGCCTTTTAAAGAATAAAACTTTAAAAGGCATTCCTGTTATCAACATATTACTTTTTTGAATACATCAAAATTCTCAGTATTGGATTCCGGAGTATATACTGCAAATACAACCTGATCAAATGCCTTAGGAAATACACTTAAGGCTGTTTTATAAGCATTGGCAACTACAGAAGGATCGTTGGCAAAAGCGCCACATCCAAATGCTCCAAGTATCAGGATATCAACATCTTTCGCTGCTGCAACAGTTAAAACATGGATTGCTCTTTTTACATGGTAACCAAATAGTTCTGCATCAGTCATGCTGTCATTTTCATATCTGTCTGATTCATCTCTCAGATCCGGAGCTGCTACTGTGATGACATCAACTGGAACAAAATCAGCTTCATTAAACCTCTGAGGAATATCTTCATCTGTCTTACAGATAAGGATCTTCTCAGTATAGATCAATGAATCAGTTGCTTTGCTGCTATCATAGTCTCTGTGATAGTCATAAAAATCTTCTTTTAATGACTTCTGTGTAAGAACTGGATACAGAGTTGAGCATCTGCATAGGCTTTCTTCCTGAGCGCCACTTCCCTTTGCAACGCCTCCACCTGGATGAAATGCGTTAGCAAAATTCATGACTGCAATTTTGCTCTCAGAGTTTTCTTTATGCAATCTTATAGCAGATTCAAAAGTACGCTCATGTGTTACGCTAATCTTCATTGGTCTATTCTGCTTGGTGTCAAAAACAGGATAATCATCTTCATAAAATACATTTGTGTGATTTATTGAATATTCAACGGATTCTGATAACTTTTTATTGTAATCAATAAAAGTTAAAGTGTCTTCAAATACTTGGATTCTTTGATCTCTCAATGACATATTAGATTTCTCCCCTCAAATCTTTATGAAATGTAAAAGCCACTTTTAATGCGGCTTACATGTATTTTATTCTATCACAGTTTGAGATCGCATTGCCACATCAGATTCAATATATTCAATAAAATCCGCCAGAGGCAGCGGCTTAGAAAAATAGAATCCCTGCTCGAATTGAACATTCATTTTACTGAGTGTTTTAGCCATTTCTTCATCTTCTACGCCTTCTACCACAACTTCTTTATTTCTATTTTTAAACTGTAATATTACTTCCTCTAATAATGTATTTCCTCCTTTGAAATAATCCCAACATATGGATTTATCAATTTTGATAATATTGAATGGTATCTTCAAAATATTGACCAGATTGGAATATCCTGTACCATAGTCATCTAAGGAGAACTCAACACCATATTTTAACAGCATATCTATATTGTTATGAATCACAGTTTTATCCGAGGTTTCAGTTTCAGTGATTTCTAATCCAATCCAGGAAGGATCAACATTATATTTTTTCATGATAGAAATATAATCATTAGCCAGGTTTCTATACATACACTGATAAGGAGAAACATTTATTTTTATATTCTTTATTCCAAATTTTGAAATGTCATATTCATTGAGCATCTGGCAGACTTTAGCAAATACTATGTAACCGAGTCTTACTATACTGCCATTCATCTCAGCCAAATAGATAAATTCATCAGGATAAATAAGCCCCAACTCCGGATCATCTATTCTGACAAGGGCCTCAGCACTACAAATCTTGTTTTCGAACACAGAATATATAGGCTGATAATACACTTTCAAATAATCAGTGTTATCAAGAGCTCTTTTTAATGCCCCTTCAATATTTCTGCGTTTATTTGCCATTGCTCTTATTTCATCTGTGATCTTAATACATTTGCCATTGGAACCTTTTTCTGCCATATCAAGAGCAATATAAATAGAATCCTGTAAATCCTTAAAATCAGAATAAACTAAAGATCCATCGTCATAGAAAAAGCATAGATCAAAGGTTATAGAGCCCTTGTCATGATAAAACGGTTTAGAAAATCGCTCCAACAGTATATCTCTGTAAACCATAGGACTTATAGGTCTTTTAAGGGCGATTATAAATATTCCATTTTGATAATAAAAAATAGTATCTTTTTTGAAACGTAGCCTTAAATAAGCAGATATACGTCTCAAAATCTCAGTGATCAGAGCATCACTATCTGAGAATTTGAAATAAGCATAATTAGTAATTTCGAATCCAATAAAGGCAGTTTGCTTATTCTTGTAAAACTCTTCTTCTTTAAGCAGTTGGAATCCTCTGGTATTGTATAGACCGGTTTTTCTGTCCCTATAATAATCCGGATGCTGAAAAGCCAGGAAAATTGCAGTTACTCCGGCAACAGCACCTAATGAAATAACCTGTTTATAAGACATGTAAAAGACTTGGAGTGTATGAGCGATACAAGTAACTACAATGTAAAAAATAAGTACTGAGCTATGTTTTCTTCTAAGAAGGTGTAATGGATTGTATAAAATCATAATCATAGACAGTAACATGTAAAATAAAGTCTCAAAATAAAAAACAGGTCTACCTATGCCATAATTAAATGTGCCATTGCGGTCTAAATAAAAAATAAAACCGGTTAACGGATTGAACGCAAGAATTATCCAGTTAATAAAAAATGGGATATGAATAAGCGTTATAATTACTTTGTTTGCTTTTTTATTAACTACTAAGTAATAAGAAAAAAGAGTAAAAGAAAATGGACACAAACCCAATAAGAGATAATAAATCATATTGGATATTATGATAATGTAATGATTAAAAACCTGTGGAAAACTGGATAAAATTGAAGCAATGATATCTGAAACAGTTAATAAGAACTGAATTGTAAGCACGAATAAAAAAAGGTAATTTCTGCGTATAGGCAGATTCTTACCTAGGCAATAATATAATAAAAATATGATGCATACAGTTAATGCACTTAAGTTAAAATCTAAAGACCAAACCATACAACACCTTATTTATCAGAAGATAAAAGCATTTTACTACAAATTTTATTATATACTTCATTACGAAGATATAACATTAAAAAGATATTAAATTACTATTATATCGGTAACAAGATGAATCGGTATGCAAGCTCCTATCCGCTTGCATTTAAAGGTCTGTTGCAACAAAAAAGCTGATGCAGGAGCATCAGCTTTTTGCGCGCGCAAATATTTAAAAATTTTAGCCTGCAATTTTGGCAATTGACTGTAATACCTTGTCAGCATCAAAAGGCTTTACGATAAAGTCTTTAGCACCATTCTTGATAGCTTCAACTACCATGGCCTGCTGACCCATAGCACTACACATAATAACGTTGGCATTTGGATAAGTCTCTTTGATCTTCTTAAGAGCTTCCAAGCCATCCATTTCAGGCATTGTGATATCCATAGTCACAACGTCTGGAGATAAAGCTGCATACTGCTGAACTGCTTCAAGTCCATTACCAGCTTCACCTACTACTTCATGTCCGCCCTGTGTCAAAATTCCTTTCAACATAGTTCTCATAAATACTGCATCATCAACTATTAGTACTTTACTCATAAGAAATTTCCTTTCTTAAAATCAAGTAGAACTGTAATTCTGATTATAGTTTGTGAACATTATATCGTCAACACATTTAACAGAAAATTCAAAATAGTTTATGAAGTTTTAATCTTCTTCATCTTCATCATATTCCTCGTCAAGCAAGGAATAAAAGCAATCTCCCAAGATCATCATCACGAAATGCATGTCTTCAAAGGTGCAGCGCTCACTGGATGTCCTCGAATCCCTTATATGTTCTTCACATTGGTCTAATAGTAAATCAATTGCTTCAAAAATTTTATCAAGCTCGACTTCTTCTTTATCGATATATAGTTCAGAAATCTTTTTTAAAAACAATTTTTTTACACCGGCAACAACTTGAGATTCTTTTTCAACATGACATGCATAATATCCAAAAGCATTACAGATATCAATATATGCGTCAACCACACTGCCTGAGAAATTCCAAAAAGTCTTAAAATCTTCTTTTGGAAGTAATAGATCTGCGTTGTCTTCTTTATCTATTACATAGGCCTCTGAAGTGGCGACAGTCATGGCATCCGGGATTCTGCTCATGAGATCTACAACCTCTTCCTGATCAGGTCTGTGATCTAAAATGCAGTCTGCTATAATTGTGCCTCTTTCTGTAAAGAAAGTTGCTTTATAGCATTTCTTTAAAACAGAATCATTATACATCATGCCCATCACCTCCTCGTCTCTATTCTTTATTATATTATCTCACAATTAACGAAAAAAGTAATGAACTTTCAGACTTTTTTATATTATTTATTTATAAAATTATTCAAAAGCAAATATATAAAGATACAGAATCCTATGTATTCTTGGGACTTCAAACAGAAAACCGCACTGGCTGCGGGTTTCGTAAGAAAATGATACAAGAGGAAAACAAGCCCTGCAGCGAAGCTGCCTTTAGATGGCTTGTTTTCAGGATTTTTGACATAAAATGGTAAAAATCTATAAAATCCCTTAGGATCATTTGAACTCCTCAGAATAGTAAGGAACTGTTATTATAGTACCTCCTGTTACATCATTTCTATTAGCAATATGATTGATGTTCATTACTTCTGTAATGTAATCATCTATTTCCTCATAGTGTTCATAGGATATATTGTCCTGTGCAATTGTCCAAAGAGAATCACCATATCCTACTACAACGTTTTTATAATATTTATATTCGACTTTGTATTCTTCAGATTCAGCGTTGGACCTGATCGTTGTAACACCAAAAACTAAAGTAGACAATAAAATAATGGCAATAAAAGAAAGGATTGTTATCTGCTTTCTGTATTCTTTTTCTCTTCTGACCTTATTCTGACGTATTCTGATTTCACTTTTGCTAAAATACATAGGATCATGATATAGATTAACAGCTGCTCTCATTGCATTACTCATATTTACCACCTCATACTATGCGAATACATGTTCTAAACATTTGTTTGGTTTTATTATACGAACACGTATTCTGTATGTCAAGATTTTTTCGAACAAATATTTGTGAACAGTTGTTTGCTTTTCGCAAAATACTATGCTACAATAGTTTCAGAGAATAATGTTGTTAAGACATTTTCAGTATTTTGGAGGAAAAAAGATGGCAATAAATAAACCAATATCACCTAAACAGACTGAGATTTTAGACTTTATTAAAGAAATGACTATTCAGCGTGGTTATCCGCCTACAGTCAGAGAAATCTGCGATAAGGTACATTTAAAATCCACTTCTTCTGTTCATGCTCATCTGGAAACACTTGAGAAGGCTGGTTATATCAGAAAAGATCCAACTAAGCCACGTGCAATAGAAATCTGTGATGAAAGCTTTAATATGATACGTAAGGAAATGGTTTCATTGCCAGTTATCGGACAGGTTGCAGCAGGTCTTCCTATTCTTGCTGAACAGAATATAGACAGCTATATCCCAATTCCTGCTGATATGTGTCCAAAGGGAGAATCTTTTATACTGAATGTAAAGGGTAATTCCATGATCAATGCAGGTATTTTAAATGGAGACAAGATATTTGTACATTCTTGTAAGACAGCTAAAAATGGCGATAAGGTTGTAGCTCTTATTGATGATTCTGCTACAGTTAAGACATATTACAAAGAAAATGGTCATATCAGATTACAGCCTGAGAATGATGAAATGGAACCAATTATAGTTGATAACTGCACTATCCTTGGTACAGTTTTCGGTGTACTTAGAATGTATAACTAATTTTGTGACTGTACTTTACGATTATCTCTATTTAGTTTTTATTATTGTTTTTTAGACAATAATTATACAAAATAACCTCTTATTCTTTGATAAGGCTATTTCATGATCCTTTCAAATGAATAAGAGGTATTTTATTCTTAAGATCCTTGATTTACCAAAAGCATTTGCTTAAAATACATCTCCAAATCGAACTTTAATATATGCTTTGATTTCTTCAACGCATTTTTCAAATCCCAACTTACTGCTATCAAGACATAAGTCATAGTTATTAGCATCTGACCAGTTATTTCCGGTAAAATGCTCGTAATATGCAGCTCTGAACTTATCTTCTTTGGCAATGAACTTTTCTAATTCCTTGCCACTAAGAGGCTGGACTTTAGCAGCTTCCTGCATCAAAAACCAATGAGGCGCATGTACGAATACACTTACTACATTGTCATAATCCTTTAAAACAAAGTCTGCTGCTCTTCCTACAATTACGCAGCTCTGAGTTTCAGCTAGTTTTTTAATAGCATGAGCCTGATAATTGAAAAGATTTTTAGGAGAAGTAAATTCACTGCTTTCAGGACCGATAAGTTCACCCTTATAAACAGAGTTACGCACCTTTTTGATAGCAGACATATTTCTGAGGTTTTCATCTGCCTCTACAAATAAACTTTCATTTATACCACTTTCTTCAGATGCAAGCTTTACAAGCTCTTTATCATAATAGTGGATTCCAAGGTCATTGGCCAGCATTTCACCAACTGTACGTCCTCCACTACCATATTGTCTTGCTATAGTAATAACTATATTCTTTTTCATTTTGTAGCCTTCCCTCACAAATATTATTCACCAAGATATGCTTTTTGGATTGAAGGATTGTTCAACAGATCATTGGCATTTCCTTCAAGAACAATGCTTCCTGTTTCAAGAACGTAGGCTCTGTTAGCGATTGCCAGAGCTTTTTTTGCATTCTGCTCAACAAGAAGTACTGTAACACCTTCCTGGTTAACTGACTTTATTATATCAAATATTTCGTTTACAAATATTGGAGAAAGACCCATGGAAGGTTCATCCATCAGGATAATATCAGGATGTGACATAAGAGCTCTGCCCATAGCAAGCATCTGCTGTTCACCACCTGATAACGTTCCAGCCAGCTGATATTGTCTTTCTTTTAATCTTGGAAATCTTGAATAGACCATATTTAAAGTATCTGCAAATTCTATAGCATTATGTCTTGTATAAGCTCCCAGCTTCAGATTCTGATATACAGTCATTTCAGCAAAAACTCTTCTTCCCTCAGGGACCTGAGCCATTCCCAGTTTTACTATTTTGTGAGGAGCTATTTTGGTTAGTTCCTGTCCATTGTATTTTACAGATCCTTCTTTTGGTTCAAGAAGTCCTGATAATGTATGAAGTGTTGTGGTTTTACCGGCTCCATTAGCACCAATGAGTGCTACAATCTCTCCCTTATCTACATGGAAAGATATCCCTTTTAGAGCTTGTATTACTCCATAATATACGCTTAAATCATTAACCTCTAATAAAGTTGACATAACAATACCTTTCCAATTTTACTCATCACCAAGATATGCTTTGATTACTTCAGGATTACTTAGTACATCCTTAGTTTTACCCTGGGTAAGTACTCTACCAAAATTAAGAACAGTAAGTTCTTCACATATACCAGATACAAGCTTCATATCGTGCTCGATCAGCAGGATTGTCATATTGAAATTGTCTCTGACAAATCTGATGGTATCCATAAGCTCACCTGTTTCATTAGGGTTCATTCCTGCAGCAGGTTCATCAAGAAGAAGTAACTTAGGATTTGTGGCAAGTGCGCGGACAATCTCAAGCTTACGTTGCTGTCCATATGGCAGATTTGAAGCCAAAAAGTCTTTTTGACCATCAAGATCAAATACTTTTAATAACTCAATAGCTTTAGCATCCATTTCTTTTTCTACCTTGTAGTATGAAGGCAGATGAAGGACAGATGAAATAGTGCTGTATGAATATTGATTATGCAGTGCCACTTTTACATTATCCAGAACAGATAGGTCCTTAAATAGTCTGATATTCTGAAAAGTTCGTGCAATCCCTGCTTTATTGATTTCAACAGTATTTAGGCCTGTAATATCCTTATCACCAAGTTTGATGAGACCTTCGTTTGGTTTATAGACACCTGTTAAAAGGTTAAAAACAGTTGTTTTGCCGGCTCCATTAGGACCAATAAGTCCATAGAGTTCTCCCTCTTCTATTTTGAGACTAAAATCATCTACAGCCCTAAGACCACCAAAAGAAATACTTAAATTATTAACATTAAGGAGTGTCATCTTTTAGCAAACCTCCTTTTAATTTTTGAAAAACATTTATCCCTAAGTTCTAAAGCTTTTGTTTTCAAAATAGTGAAATATTTGTTTCGAAGCTCAATAGCTTTAGGTGCCCAGTTAACAAGCATTATTATTATGAGTAAGATTGAATAGATCAGCATTCTGTATGAGTTAAGGCCTCTGAGCATCTCTGGCAGGATGTAGAGTATTGATGCTGCTATTACAGATCCTCTGATATTTCCAATACCACCAAGTACAACATAAACCAGGATCATGATTGACACATTATAACCAAAATAGGTTGATGAGGCTGTCAATGTTGATGTGTTATGAGCAAATAATACACCGCTTGTTCCTGCAATTGCAGCAGAAATAGTAAAAGCAAGCATCTTATATTTTGTGATATTGATACCGATTGATTCTGCAGCAATCCTGTTGTCTCTTATAGACATTATTGCTCTTCCATCTCTTGAATTAACCAGATTCTGGATTATAAACAGTGCAAGTAATAATATAACAATCGCAATAGTAAAATTAGAATTGTTTGGAGTTCCTTGTATACCCATAGCTCCATTTATGAGCATTTTGCCTTCACCTTGAATCTGAAAGCTCTTAAATGATAAATGTATACCTGTTTCGTCATATCCAAAGTAAACAGCAGCAAGTATATTTTTTATGATCTCACCAAATGCAAGAGTTACGATAGCAAGGTAATCTCCTTTTAATCTAAGAACAGGAATACCAATAAGAAAGCCTAATAAGGCTGCCATTGCTGTACCTATAAGCAAAGCAATGAAGAATCGGATCCCTGCAGGCATTGATTCTTTAAAATATAATGAAAACAATGATGATGAAAATGCACCAATGCACATAAAACCTGCATGTCCAAGGCTAAGCTCTCCAAGTATGCCAACACATAGATTTAAAGCTACTGCAACTATTGAATAATAAGTCATAGGAACAAGAAGACCTTTCATATGACTTGAAAGATGCCCTGTTTTATCCATTATCTGTATTATCAGATAGAAAGCAATAACAATGGCATAAGTGATCAAATTTCTTTTTTGCGTTTTTGATATTTTTAAGAGTTTTGAAAAATTTGAAACTTTCATAAGCATCCTCCCTTATACCTTTTCCTGAATGTTTTTGCCCAGTAATCCTGTCGGCTTAACAAGGAGAATGATGATAAGAATACCAAAAACAATTGCGTCTGCCAGCTGAGTAGAAATATATCTCTTACTTAAGATTTCTACTACTCCCAGTAAAAGGCCACCTATCATAGCTCCAGGTATAGAACCAATACCGCCAAGAACTGCTGCTACAAAGGCTTTGATACCAGGCATGGCACCTGTATATGGAGTAAGGGTTGGATAAGCAGAGCATAAAAGAGCTCCAGCTATTGCTGCCAGACCGGAACCAATTGCAAAAGTCAGAGAAATTGTTCTGTTTACATTGATACCCATAAGTGTTGCAGCACCCTTATCTTCTGAAACGGCCAGCATTGCCTGACCGGATTTTGTGAATTTGATAAATAACTCAAGCAAAAGAAGAATAACAAGACTGGTCAAAATAGTAACGATAGTAATACCTTGTATTATTACCTCTCCACCCAGTAATTGGATTTTCCAGCTAACTACTGAAGAAAAAGATTTAGTATTTGCACCAAATATCAAAAGTGCGATATTTTGAAGGAAATAGCTAACTCCAATTGCTGTGATAAGAACAGCAAGATTAGATGATGCGTTGCGCAGAGGTTTATATGCAATTTTTTCTGTTGTAATTCCAAGAATCGTACAACCAACAATAGCTATGAGAATGGATAATAATGGATGCATTCCATAGGTTGTAGCAAATGTATAAATCAGGTATCCACCAATCATGATTACATCACCATGAGCAAAATTAAGCATTTTGGCAATACCATAAACCATTGTGTATCCTAATGCTATGATAGCGTAGATACTTCCTAGGCTTATTCCGTTAATTAAATAGGTCAAAAAATTAATCATATAGACCACCGCCCGATAAATAATTAAAGAAAGCGGGGATGCTTGGAGTTCAAACATCCCCTGCAAAAATACTAGATTAAAATCAGATGGATATTATTCACAAAGTTCATAAACACCATTTGTAATAACTACAGCTCTTGGATCCTTGTTTGGTTCACCAGAAGCATCCCATGAAAGTGTTGTTGGGCTTGTAAGTACATTATCAAGCTCTACTTCAACCATACCTGTTTTCATAGCTTCACAGATATCTGAAACGCTCATATCAGGAGTAATATTCTGAGCTTCACAAACTGCCTTGATCGCATATACTGCATCATAAGCATCTGCACCAAACTGGTTAGGAACATGACCTGTCATCTCCTCAAACTTGCTTACAAAGCTTACTGTAAGATCATCTGTAGCTGTAGCTGAGAAAGGTGTAAGGAGCATAAGTCCTTCAGCAAGACTTGTATCAAAGTTCTCAACTTCAAGGATACCATCCATACCGTCGCAACCAAAGAATGTAGGAGCATATCCCATTGTGTTGGCCTGTGTAAGGATAAGTGAAGCCTCATTATAATATATTGGAAGGAAAATAAGATCAGCGCCAGCATCCTTAGCAGTCTGAAGCTGTACAGTAAAGTCTGTAGCAGAATCTGTTGTAAATGCTGTATCAGCAACTACATTAAGACCAAGCTCTGAAGCCTTTGATACAAAGCTATCATGTATACCTGCTGAATACTCAGTAGAACTATCATAAATAATAGCAATATTAGAATCTTTTAATGATGAATTACCAGCAATGTATTCTGCTGAAGCAGAACCCTGGTTAGGATCTGAAAAACATACGCGGAAAGCGTTGTCATACTGAACACAGTTTACTGCTGTTCCTGAAGGAGTCAGCATAAACATGTTATCTTCGTAAGTTTTCTCACTTACTGCAATTGTTGGAGCACTTGTAACACAACCTACAAGCATCTGCATGCCCCAGTCTTTAAGAGTATTATAAGCATTAACAGATTTTTCTGCGTTATGCTCATCATCCTCAAACTTGTATTCAATCTGATATCCATTAATACCGCCAGCTTCGTTGATCTCATCAACAGCGATCTGGATAGCATCACGAACATCACTTCCGTAGATAGCAGCAGCACCTGTTGTAGGTCCAATACCACCAATCTTAAATGTGCTTGCACCACTCTCTGTTACTGTAGCATCACCGGATTCTGTAGATGTTACATCACCTGATGCGTCTGAACATCCTGCAAGCATGCTCATAACCATAGCAGATGCAGAAAGTACACTGATTACTTTGCTTAATTTCTTCATAAAATTTGACCTCCCTAAGATTATAACGACCTAAATGTATAAAAAGTATTACACTTTGCTATTATTTATTCATCATTGAATAAGTAATAATAAAGCATAATACTTGTATACAATTCTATCGTTATATTAAATTTTACAAGAATTTAAGCATAAGTCAACAATAAATTTTATCAATTTAAAGTGTTACGTTATATCAGTTTAAAGCGTCGGATTCAATCTCTTTTCCATCTTTCCAAATACGCTCTAAATCATAGAACAGACGATTTTCACTATCAAAAATATGAATGATTATATCGCCGAAATCCATGAGGATCCATTTAGCACTCTCATATCCTTCAATGTTTTTCTGAGGGAAACCTGCTCTTCCGAGTGTCTCATCAACATTATCAGCCATAGCCTGGATCTGAGTTCTGTTAGTTCCGCTTGCTATAATGAAATAATCACCAAGAGTTGATACTTCGCTAATATCGATCACTCTGATATCAACACCTTTTCTATCTTCTAATGCCTTAATAGCAAGCTTTGCCATTTCTTTTGACTTTTCAATTCCATTATTTGATGCCATAGTTTGCTCCATTCTTTATGTATTAGTTTATTGTTCCATATAGTAATCGTATGTCTCTTGAGTCATCTGATCACATTCCTTATCAGACTGTTCCAGATAACTTAAGGTATTTCTCAGAATATGCTTAAGACATACATCAATATCTTCAAAAGCTTCTCTTCTTATAATATCCATTTCAGGCAATTCTTTTCTATTAGGCTCAATAAAATCTGCAATGAATATTATTTTGTCCAAAAGAGTCATCTCAGGTCTGCCAGTAGTATGATATCTTATAGCATCCAGTATTTCTTCATCAGAAATATCGTATTTCTCTTTAGCTAAAAAACTACCTACCTTGGCATGAAGAAGTCCTTTATTTCTTTTCTCAACATCACTTACCTTAATGCCGTTTTCAACGCAGATCTCATATTGCTTGTCATGATCGATACACTTGGCACAATCATGAAGCATTCCAGCAATAAGCGCTTTCTGTACATCTGAGCCATGTACCATTGCCATAGAAGCAGCTGTATAAGCAACTCCAAGTGTGTGATCAAAACGGTCAGGCTTTAACTCTTTTTCCAGAGATTTTCTAAGCTTTTGAGTAATATCTAATGTTTTCATGTGCTATACGTCCTTATTATTTTCCGTAATATGCTGATCATTCAACATCTTTCTTTTTGGAAGCCTTTGGAAGTATAATTTCAGGATTCTCTTTAAATGGTTTGTATAATACCGCTTTTCTACCAATTACCTGAACAAGATTAGAACGTGTACGATCAGCAAGTGTTCTTGCCACTTCATTTACGTCATCTGTGCAGTTCTTTAAAATGTTAACTTTAATAAGCTCGTGTGTATTGTAAACTTCTGAAACTGCTTCAACAACCTCAGGAGTAACGCTTCCTTTACCAATCTGAAAGATTGGATCAAGGTCTGAAGCAAGGCTCTTTAAATATGCTCTCTGTTTACTAGTAAATTCCATAATTTCTCTTTCCGGCAATAATGCCTATATTATTCTTCATCCTGAGGATCTTCATAATCATCCATATCTTCATCAAAATCCTCATCATCTTCTTCATCAGAACCAGGTACAGTATCAGCATTTCTATAGTATTCAAAGCTATGTCCATACAGTCTTACTGTATCGCCTTCATTGATATGGAGCTTTTCGAGTTCATCAAGAATTCCATTATCAACAAGGAACTGCTGGAAGAATGCGAAACCTCTTTCGGAATCGAGGTTGGTATAACCAAGCATCTTTTCAATCTTAGGTCCTTCTACAACGTATTCCTTAGCTTTGCTGTCATAAGAAACAGTAATAGCCTCATCAACTGTTACAAGCTCTACTTCAGGATCATATTCCTGTTCAAATACGATCGGATCCTCTCCAAGTTCGTCAAGAGTTCTGCTCACATAGTAAAGAAGTTCTTTAAGTCCCTTACCTGCAAGTGTTGAAACAGCAAATACTTTGTATCCCTGAGGCTCAAATTCATCTCTGATCTTCTGTATTGCTTCATCATTTTCGCCTTCAGGAAGCATATCAATCTTATTTGCACATATAACCTGAGGTTTCTTAGTGATATCTGCATTATATTTTTCAAGCTCTGTATTGATGGCTCTTATGTCTTCTATAGGGTCTCTTCCTTCAGTTGAAGCTGCGTCAACTACATGGATCAGGACTCTTGTTCTCTCAATGTGTCTGAGGAACTCATGTCCAAGTCCTGCACCATCAGCAGCACCTTCAATAAGACCAGGAATATCAGCCACAACGAATCCTCTTGCATCATTAAGATCAACAACACCAAGACTAGGAGTAAGAGTTGTAAAGTGATAGTTTGCAACCTTAGGCTTAGCATTGGATACTTTTGTCAAAAATGTTGATTTACCAACGTTTGGGAAACCAACAAGGCCTACGTCAGCAATAACCTTAAGCTCAAGAAACAGCTCAAGTTCTTTTGCCGGCTGGCCTGGCTGGGCATACTTTGGAGCCTGCATTGTTGAAGTTGCATAATGCATGTTTCCATTTCCACCTCTGCCACCCTTTAACAGAACAATTTCATCATTGCCTTTAGACATATCAGCAATGACCTTTCCGCTTTTAGCTTCTTTGATAACTGTTCCTTCAGGTACTTTTATAATTATATCAGAGCCCTTTTTACCAGAGCAGCGTTTCTTACCGCCTTCTTCTCCGTTTTGGGCTTTGTATTTTCCACCATAATGAAAATCGGCAAGGGTATTTAAACCTTTATCTACCTTAAAGATAACATCGCCGCCTTTGCCTCCATCACCACCGTCTGGACCGCCATTGGCAACAAATTTCTCTCTATGGAATGATATATGGCCATCGCCACCTTTACCGCTACTAACAAATATTCTAGCTCTATCTACAAATTCAGGCATTTTGATTCCTCTTAAAATTCATTTTAAAACTAACAATCAAATCACTATATTAAAGGATTTACTTAAAGTGCGATCAATAAGTAAAATAACACGAATATATTCATACAACATTTTTGAATCTTTCATATTAAAATGTTGAAATTTTGAAAAAGGCTCCAAACCTAATAGTTTGGAGCCCCAAAAATAATTCGTATTACTTGTTCTCAACTGGGTGAACACTAGCCTGTGTCTTAGATCTACCCTTACGCTCGAATCTAAGGATTCCATCTGTAAGAGCGAATAAAGTATCATCAGAACCGATACCTACGTTAACACCAGGATGAATATGTGTTCCACGCTGTCTGTATAAGATATTTCCAGCCTTTACGAACTGTCCGTCAGCTCTTTTTGCTCCTAATCTCTTGGACTCTGAATCTCTACCGTTCTTAGTTGATCCAACACCCTTTTTATGAGCAAAAAATTGAAGGTTCATTACTAACATGACTTACACCTCCTTAATTGTTGTTTTCAAATACTTTTTTCCGTACTGTCTGTATATAGCGTCAATTCCCAGCTTATAAGACTTAAGAAGAAGTTCTGCATCATCTTGTACAGGTCCTTCGATCATAAGGCTCATATAACCTTTGTTTTCATCGCTACTAACAGAAAGCGCTGAATCTGTAAGCTCTGCAATTGAATTGATAGTATTGATCGATAACATCGACAATGCTGCACATACAATGTCCTGACCATATTCGGCAAAACCTGCATGACCATCCATTTCAAAGCCACATATATCGCCGTCTGAATTTTTACGAATAATAATATCTGTCATATATACAAACTTTTCTGTAAAAACTTCTAAAAAATTACAGTGAGATCTTTTCGATCTTTACGCGAGTGAATGGCTGTCTGTGACCATTTTTCTTGTGGTAGCCAGTCTTTCTCTTGTACTTATAAACGATAACCTTCTTGTCACGTCCCTGTTCCATAACTGTAGCGTCAACCTTTGCTCCAGATACTTCATCAGCAACCTTTAAAGTTGTGTCATCATTTACTGCGATAACATCAAATGTTACCTTTTTTCCAGCTTCTACATCAAGCTTTTCAACCTTGATTACGTCGCCCTCGGAAACCTTATACTGCTTACCGCCTGTTACTATAATAGCGTACATAAGGCACCTCCTTTTCTCAAAAAACTCGCTAACTTCGGTGGCGTCCTGTGGGCGCACTTTTACCTCGTTAAGCGGCATACTCATAAAATATAACAACTTATCATTATTTTGTCAACACTTCTATTAAAGATTTTCCAGTTTTCTTTCTTGTAAGCTCTATTATACCTAGCCCCGTAATATCTATAAAATTAATATTAATTGGATCAAGCTTGGTCATGGCTTTAATATTATCGATTAAGTGATTATTTTCATCTTTATCTTTCATATTGATAAAATCAATAAGTATCATGCCTGACAGGTTTCTAAGCCTTATCTGTCGCATGGATTCTTCCATTGCCTCTATATTGAGCTTTTCTATGATATTCTTTTTGCCGTTTATGCTCTTACCTGTATTAACATCAATGACATTCAGTGCTTCTGTCTGTTCGATCACAAGATAACCGCCGGATTTTAACCAAACCTTCTTTTTTTGGCATTCATCCAGCTTGGAATTAAGGCCATAGATAACAGATAGTTGTCTTGCATTTTCAAGATCAGGATCAAAAAATTTTATACTTACATGATCTTCAAAGTCTGCAGATAATTCATTTTTATATGATGATACTTCATTGAATATAGGCTCAATATCAGTATTTATCTGTATATTGTCATGGTTAAAGCATCTGATAACATGGATAAAGCGCTTTGTGATCTCAAGGATCCTGTTTTTATTAGTTGCAGATTGGATTTCCTGATATGGAGACATATAGGCAGCTTTATCGATCATCTGCTTTATCTCATCTTCTAATAAAGATATCTCTGCAATTATATCTTCAGCAGTAACTCCATTTTCACCGGCATCAGTTCGTATTATCGTGCCATATTTAAATGTGGCAATGTTTCCTCTTATCTTTTGTTCTTCTCGAATTTTATTTATCAGCTGATTTCTTTTATCTTCAGGAAGCTTTCTGGAGCATCCGACGCCTTTTTCACCCATTGTCAATGCGGAGAACTTACCGCTGATTGAGAGTTTACACGTTAACTTTGGAAGCTTGGTCTTAAGGGCGTCTGATGATACCTGCACTAATACAAGATCACCAATTCTGAGTTTTAGATTTTCATTAAAATCTCTTGATAAGACGCATTCCGGAACAACGTCCTTTAGAGACAAATAGCCATTCTGATCATCAAGAAATTTGACAAAAGCGCTGTTTATATTACTTACAATGTTTTCAACTCTTCCAACAAATATCCTGCCTACATAGCTTTCAGCGTCTAATACTTCAAGATATTCAAGTCTGTTGTCTACTAAAGCAAGTAACATGGTGTGTTCCAGGTATTTAGTTATAAGGATCTCGTTTGTGATCATGTTAAATTCCTTTGTCTTGAATTTAGAAAACAAGCCTTATATTGAAATACTTTCAAATGGCTTGTTCTCTAAAATTTTATGCTATATATACTCTCTTTTCAGGATCTCTGCATATGAAAGGCTCTATATAATGACCCTTTTCATCATCACCTTCTGTGTATGTATCAATTCTATGTATTATGATGCCGAATTCCTGAAGCTCTTCATCAAAATGTTTCAGGAAGTTCTCAATTACCATGGCTACTTTAATATTATTGACACTACCTGCTCCTAAAAGCATGTGGATATTATTATCTTCATCTACTTCAAGCTTATAGATAAAAGGCTTCATATCTATTTCTTTTTCGCCGCTCTTTGTCTTTTTGATGGCAGGAAGTGTTTCCTGAGCATAATATTCCTCAAGTTTTTCTTTGATGTTAAAAGAAGGCTCTTTCCCTTCTCGGAATCTGACTACATACTCAGCAGCTGCTACAGCAGTCATTGCTTTTGGTGCGCCTTCAGGAAGCTCAGTGATATCAAGTATCTCAACACCTTCATTCATAACTTCATTAAGCCTGTTCATGACATCCTCAGGACTTACCATAGAATTGAGCTGCATATCCATGTATTCACCGTCACTGGTTGCACCAACTGACAGAGGCTGCGCAAAAGAAATAACCTGGTGAGGGCTGTATCCTTCTGAATATTTAATATCTATATCTGCACGCCTGATAGCTTTTTGAAAATATCTCTGCAGATCAAGGTGACCTATAAATCTTATAGGACCGTTTTTTGTAAATTTAAGTCTAAGTTTAATCATGTACTGCTTCTCCTGTCTTAGGTTCCTTACAAACACCTACGCCGTAACTAAGTGCTCCGCAGCCGCTGCAATTCATTCTGCAGTTAGGAGTAACCTTTCCTGCCTGGGCATTCTGCCATTCTCTATATAAGAACTTCTTGGAAACGCCGCAGCCAAGGAAATCCCAAGGGAATATCTCGTCTTCTTTTCTGACTCTGCTTGTGTAGAAATACATATCTATTCCAAGTTCATCAAAAGTATCAAGCCATTTATCATAATGGAAGTAGTCACCCCATGCGTCATATATGCAGCCTTTTTTATAAGCAGCTTCAATGGCGTCGGCAAGTTTTCTGTCGCCACGTGCAAGAACACCTTCCATCATGCTGGCATCAGCTTCATGCCAGTTATACTTGATATGTCGCTGATTGAGCTGTTCCATGATTCCTTTTCGTGTTTTATTGGCTTTATCCAAAAACTCTTCCTTGGTATTCATTGGAGCCCACTGGAAAGGAGTAAATGGCTTAGGAATAAAGAAAGATGTGCTGGCTACGATCTCAATAGATCTGCCGTTTCTTTTTTCCTTAGGAACTGTATCAAAATACTCTTTTGCAATTTTATTGGCAATATCGCCAATTCCCAGGATGTCTTCATCGGTTTCAGTTGGAATACCCAGCATAAAGTACAGTTTTACACGGTTCCAGCCGCCCAGGAACGCTTCATGAGAGCCGCCCAGGATATCTTCCTCTGTAAGGCCTTTGTTAATAACATTACGAAGTCTCTGAGAACCTGCTTCAGGAGCAAAAGTAAGACTGCTCTTTTTAACGTCCTGCACCTTATTCATAACATCAAGTGAAAAAGCATCTATTCTAAGAGATGGCAATGAAATATTTATTTTTTTGTCACCACATTCTTTTATCAAAAAGTCAATAAGCTCTGGTAGCTCAGTATAATCACTGGTTGAAAGAGAACTTAAGGATATCTCTTCATGTCCTGTGTTTTTAAGCATTTCCATAGCATATTTCTTCAGTACTTCAACATTTCTCTGACGAAGTGGTCTGTAAAGCATACCTGCCTGACAGAATCTGCAGCCTCTGATACAGCCACGCATAACTTCAAGAACGACTCTGTCCTGAGTAACCTTGATATATGGAACAACAGGTTTCATTGGATAATATGCGTTGGACATATCTGAAACCATGACTTTATCAACTGTTGCAGGTACATCACTATAAACAGGCTCCATTGAAGCAATGGTACCGTCCTCCTTATATGAAACGTTGTATAAGGATGGAACATACATGCCTTTTATATGTGATACCTGTCTTAAAAAGTCTGCACGGCTTGTACCATTTTTTTTGGCTTCTTTATACAGATCGAACAGTTTTCTATACTCTGTCTCGCCTTCACCAATATAGAAAATATCAAAAAATGGCGCTATAGGCTCAGGGTTATAAGTACAAGGGCCTCCACCGATCACGATAGGATCATCCCATGTTCTGTCTTCGCTTCTGAGAGGGATATGTGAAAGGTCCAGGATCTGTAATATATTCGTATAGCACATTTCATACTGGATAGTTACACCAAGGAAATCAAAATCCTTTATTGGCTCCTGAGATTCCAAAGCAAATAGCGGAATATTCTTTTCCCTAAGAACCTTATCCAGATCCATCCAAGGTGAATAGACTCTTTCACACCATACGTCCTTGTATTCATTAAACATTCCATATAGGATCTGAATGCCCAGATGTGACATGCCTATTTCATATACATCAGGGAAACACATGGCAAATCTGATATCTATATCATTTTTGTCTTTATAAACTGCGTTAACCTCATTGCCAATGTATCTTTCAGGCTTTTCAATACTAAGCAGTATCTCATCTGAAAGTGCCAAATTATTGTTCATAAAAATCTCCATTCTTTATAGAAACATAAAAAGAGCAACTAAAGGAACACTCCCCTAAGTTGCTCTTTAAATTTATCATACTACAAAAGCAAACGCAAACGGCATTAGATCATCTTCTGGAAAGTTCATCTGTAATATCTTCCCATGAAACACCTTTTTCAACCATAAGAACCATGACATGATACAGGAAATCAGAGATTTCATATACAATTTCATTATCATTAGGATTTTTAGCGGCTATAACTATTTCTGTAGCTTCTTCACCGCATTTTTTCAGAATCTTGTCTATTCCTTTGTCAAAAAGGTAGTTGGTATAAGAACCCTCTCTTGGATTGACCTTGCGGTCTGCAATAACAGAATATACGCTATCGAGAACCTTCTGCGGATTCTTTTCTGTATATTCCTTTTTGGCAATTTCATTGAAAAAGCAGGATCTTGAACCGGTATGGCATGCAGCTCCAATCTGTTTTACCTTTGCAAGGATAGTATCCAGATCGCAGTCTGCAGTAAGGGATTTAACAAACTGGAAGTGTCCGCTTGTTTCGCCCTTGAGCCACTGCTCATCTCTTGATCTGCTGTAATAATGCATCTTTCCGGTAGAAAGTGTATCATAATATGCCTGTTCATTCATGTAAGCCATCATAAGCACTTCATCAGTGCGATAATCCTGTATTATGACAGGAACTAGGCCATCATTGTTCTTTTTTAACTCATTCCAGGAAAAAGCAGGTGTAAGAACGCTTACTTCAATGGCATTCTCTGCACAGAGCTTTTTGATATTATTGATCTCAGCAGTGTTTTTATTTATAGCTTCCCCTGTGAGACCACTGACTGAAGGAATCCTGAACAGATCCAGAATCTTATCAAGTGATACATCAGGAAGTGCATAAATGGTAGGCATATCCATTTTTAAAGATTCTTTAATCTCCTGTCTGTCAAGGAGCACCAGCTCCTGTGCATACTTCTTGATAGGTTCCTCGTGAAGTGCTATATCATCAGTATCTTTATAGCAGATAACGATCTTTTCTTTTCCAAATTTAAGTGATACTTCTTCCAGGATATCGATATTTCCCTGTTTGGAAAAATTAAGGGCGGCTTTCTTACATCCGGCATACAAAAGCTTTTTGATATCTTCCATACGCTTAACGTTTCCAGCTCCAATCACAGGCACATCTACTTTGTTACAGATATCCTTTATAACATCCAGCGCCTTCTCGTGTTCATTATCACCTTCTGACAGGTCAAAAACGATGATCTCATCGCAGTTATCATCATTATATTTTTCAGCAAGTAAAACCGGATCATCATTTATAACTTCCAGACAGTCAAAGGATTTTACTGCCTTTTCATCTTTTAAGTATATGCATGGAACAAATTTTTTGATCATTGTAAAATCCTTTCAAATCATTATTTCTTAAATATTTTCTTTGGGATCAGTTTAAAAAGCATAGGATAAATGCCAAGTAAAACTATGATTATTATGCAATATCTTATGCTTCGCAAAATCAAAGCCACTATTTCTATGTTGCTGATAAGGACCAGCTTAAGAAGTGGATTAAGCAGCAAATAACATACAATGCCCACTATTATTCTCAGGACACTTTCAAAAATGTTATTGGTATTTTCAAATTTAACGAACTTTTCTTCAAATGGCATAGCAAGAAATAGTCCTGCCATAAAACCAAGGCCGGTGAAATAGTCTTCTGTCCTGCAATAGAAGCATCCAAGCGCTGCTATGATAAATATTATCAGATGCAGGATCCATCTTTTTTGAAGCTTACTCTGTAAAAAAGGAATACCAAAGACTATGACTACGCCGCAGGCCCAACCAAGTGCAACATCTGTAGGATAATGTACGCCAAGAGTAACACGTGACAATCCGACTAAAAGCGGTATCACAAAAGCAAGTACTGTCAGGATCCTGTTTTTATTTTTGTAATATGCAAGGCTTCCAAAAACAGTAACAGAATTCATTGAATGACCACTTGGGCAGGAAAAGCCCTGAGCAGCTATATCATAAATATCTCTGTCAGCTTTTGGTGCTTTAACACATTTTAGAGTCTCTATATCCATGTAGGGGCGTCTTCTGCACAATACGTTCTTGTTCATAGGTCCAAGGACAAGGCCCAAAGCTATATTTGTAGCAATTTTTTTGCCCAGCTCCTTGTCATAACACCAATAGAGATAGCCCATAACAATGATCAGAATAGTTTCTTCACCAAAAAAGGTAAAAAACACAGCCAAAGCTTCTGTAAATGGATTTAAGAAGCTCTGTAAAAACTCCATGAATATTCTTTCAAATTCAAAATAAAAACTATTCCCCATTATAGCCCCTCCGAATAGATTAGCCTAAAGATCCTTTTGTACTCAGTACATCAGTTATACGCTCATCATAGCTTGTGGCACTATCAAGTGCCTTGGCAAAAGCTTTAAACATGGCTTCGATCTTGTGGTGTTCATTCATACCTGTAATGATACGCAGATGCAGATTCATTGCAGCAGAATAAGAAAGCGCATAAAAGAATTCATTTACAAGCTGAGTATCAAAATCGCCTACCATAGGCGCATTGAAGGTTGCATCCATAACAAAATATGGTCTGCCGCAGAGATCAACTGCTGAAAGAGCCAGTGTTTCATCCATTGGAAGGATCATATAGCCATAGCGCTTGATGCCTTTTTTATCTCCAATAGCCTGAGCAATGGCCTGCCCAAGTACAATGCCTGTATCTTCAACAGTGTGGTGGCCATCTACATTCAAATCGCCCTTTACCTTTACAGTCAGATCAAAAAGTCCATGTCTGGCAAAAGCGTCCAGCATATGATCAAAAAATCCTATGCCTGTATCAATATTACTTTTTCCAGTGCCGTCAATATTAATTGCTACAGTAATATCTGTTTCTCCAGTCTTTCGACCTACTTCTGCATATCTTTCCATATGATCTCCTTTATCAGTCTCTTCCATCAAATCTTACTGCGATAGAATTGGCATGAGCTGTAAGCCCTTCTTTTTTGGCAAAAAGCTCAATATCATTATGTACTTTAAATAAAGCATCCTTTGAATAAGAGATGATGCTTGTCTTTTTAACAAAATCATCAACTGACAATGGTGAGAAGAATCTGGCAGTGCCATTGGTTGGCAGGATGTGATTAGGTCCTGCAAAATAGTCTCCCAAAGGCTCTGAAGAATACTGTCCAAGGAAAATAGCACCGGCATTCTTGATCTTGGTCATTGTCTCAAAAGGATTGGCTGTAATGATTTCCAAATGCTCTGAAGCTACTGCATTGGCAGCTTCAATTGCATCATCCATATTCTCTGCAACAAATGCATATCCATAATTATCAAGAGATTTTTTAATGATCTCAGCTCTTGATAATGTCTTTAAAAATTCATCAATTTCATCAGATACTTTTTTTGCAACCTCTTCGCTAGTGGTGATGAGGATTGCAGATGCCAGCTCATCATGCTCAGCCTGTGACAGAAGGTCTGCCGCAACATATCTTGGATTGCAGGTCTCATCAGCAAGAACCAGTATCTCACTAGGTCCTGCAATAGAATCAATAGATACATAACCAAAGCATGCTTTCTTGGCAAGTGCTACGAAGATGTTTCCAGGGCCTGTAATCTTATCTACCTTAGGTATAGACTCAGTTCCAAAAGCCATAGCTGCGATAGCTTGCGCACCGCCGACCTTGTAAACTTCTGTAACTCCTGCAATATCGGCAGCAGCCAGTGTTCCAGGATTGACCTTACCGTCAGCTCCAGGTGGTGTGCACATGATAATGCGCTTAACGCCTGCAACCTTGGCAGGAACTACGTTCATGAGAACGCTACTAGGATAAGCAGCCTTTCCGCCAGGTACATAGACACCTGAAATCTCGATAGGAAGGATTCTCTGGCCAAGAATGCTTCCATCTTCTTTAGTATCGATCCAGGTATTTCTTTTCTGTTTCTCATGAAATACTCTGATATTTTCAGCACTCTTTTTCATTACTTCAATAAACTCAGGCTCAAGGCTGTTGTAGGCTTCTTCAATCTCCGCTCTCGTAACCTTGATAGTATCAGCATTTATACTGCATTTATCAAATTTCTGAGTATATTCAAAAAGAGCTTTATCTTTATTTTCACGAACATTACTGATTATTTCGTTAACTGTATTCTCATATTCATTATAGCTGGATGGACTTCTTTTTAACAGATTGTTCAGCAGCTCGTTTTTAGTTTCATTAGTAAGTTTAACAATTCTCATAGGTCTGACTTCCTTATCCAAGATTTTCCTTCATTTTATTGACAAGAGCTTTGATCCTGTCTGTTTCCATCTGCATGCTGACCTGATTAACAATGACTCTGGCAGATAACGGGCAGATTTCTTCTAATACTTCAAGTCCGTTTTCTCTAAGAGTAGAGCCTGTTTCAACAATATCAACGATCACATCTGACAGATTTACAATAGGTCCCAGCTCTACAGATCCGTTTAGCTTGATAATATCTACAGTCTGATGCTTTTGATTGTAAAAATAATCCTTGGCAATATTAGGATATTTGCTGGCTACGCGGATGCGTTCATGATGATCTAAAAGATCTTTGGCTTCTTTTGGTCCGCATACGCACATACGACATTTACCAAAACCAAGATCCAGAACCTCGTACACTCGTCTGTTTTCCTCTAAAATGGTATCTTCTCCAACAATACCAATATCAGCAGCTCCATATTCTACATAGGTTGGAACATCCGGTCCCTTAGCCAGGAAAAATCTAAGTCCCAGTTCCTCGTTGGTAAAAAGAAGCTTTCTGGTATTTTTATCAGTAACTTCCTTACATTCTATTCCGCATTTTGCAAGCAGCTCCATAGTCTGCCCTGCAAGACGCCCTTTTCCAAGAGCAAATGTTAGATATCTCATATGTTCACTCCAATATTTCAAAATAAATTTGGCTTATGACAAAGTTTAAAGTTTCATGATGTCAAAACAACGTTGAAGCCTTCTTTTCTAAGCTTTTGGGCTTCAGATAGCTTTTGCGCATAATCATCTGCTGTATAGTGGATCGTTTTCAGCTCTTTAGCCTTTTCTATAGCCACATTCTGCCTTCTAAGAGCTGATAAAAGGTCGTCTATGACGATCATAAATCCGATTGCAGGAGCATCCTTACCAAACTTGCCAAGAAGATTGTCATATCTTCCGCCTCTTGCAATGGCATCGCCTACACCATAGGTATAAGCATTGAAGATAACGCCTGTATAGTAATTGTTAGTACTTATCATTCCAAGGTCAAAAGATACATACTTTTCGACGCCATATACCTTAAGAACCTCATAAAGTCTGCCAAGTCTTTCGATTACTTTTTGTGATCTCTCGTTGTTGACGATATCGGCTGCATTTTTCAGTGCCTCCGCTTCACCTCTGAAATCACTTACCTTTATGAGCATATCCCTGTATTTTTCAGGAACATTTTTCTCGATCATAAGGCTTTCAGCTGCAAATATGTTCTTTCCTGCGATAAGCTCTCTGATCTGCTTTTCGGTTTCAGAATCGATACCTGCCTCATCACAGATTCCTTTGTAATAATCTGCATTGCCTACACTGATCTGGAACTCAGACAGGCCACTGCTCTGAAGAGATTCCACCATAAGTGCTATCATCTCAGCGTCAGCATAGACTGAATCATCCTTCATGAGTTCTACGCCCATTTCAGTTGATTCTTTTAATTTGCCCTGCAGTGACGAAGTGTTAAGGAATGTATTACCTCTATAGCAGATACGAACAGGTTCGTCACTTTCAAGGAAATATTTGGAAACACATCTGGCCATTGAAGGTGTAAAATCTGGGCGAAGTGCTAGTGTATTGCCTTCTTTATCAAAGAATTTATATAGTTCTTTTGCGCTGGTGTCACTGATATCATCAGCAAGTACGTCAAAAAATTCAAAGGTTGGCGTTATGATATCGTTAAATCCAAAAGACCTGAATTTGGCATGGATCTTGTCCTGGATCATCAGCATATCGCTGCATTCTCCATCATATATGTCTCTTACGCCTTCCGGTGTATGTAATAGTTTTCTATCCATTTTCAATACCTCATAATAGATCAGTTAATAACTTTAGTGTGGTAACGTGCTACTATGCTACTAGATTAAAATGAGTATATCTAAATTTAACTTAATTGTCAAACTATTTCGAAAACTTATGATTCCTTACTTCTATCTTCAAGGTCCAGTTTTAAGAGTTCCAGATATGGAACCATTACAGCGGCCTCACGGGCTGGGATTATGAATCTTTCATCCAGCTCATCCCGCCTAAAACTCTTTCTGCCACCTGAGTTTGCTCTATCCCAGAATTTTTTTAAATGCCTGAAAGGCAAATAACAGTATTCATTTAATTTAGTGAAATATATAAGAAAAAAAGCGATTCCATCCTGCTCTTCAAAGTTCTCCATAAATGTAACCTGATGAGGATGGATATTTTCCAATGAAAAGGTACTGAAGGCACATTCTTTAGCATCAAAGCATACGGGAATGCCCTGTACAGCACCAATGTAATCCACGGTACTTTTCTGATCAAAGTACGCCAGTGTAATATGTCTTGTCTGTTTATCAATGTTGATAGGAGTTATTGGCGTTGGTATCTTCTGAATAAGGGCAAGCTTATCCTCTAAATATCTTTCATTAGTCCTATTGATAAGCTCTTCAAGTGTTGATCCCCTTAGTCCTCTTGACTTCCAAGTAGCCATAAATCCCCCGTTTATAACAAATCATTATCTAATAATATTTTATCAAAAATCTCTGGTAATTTTGCAGTAAAAATCTGACCAGCCAGATTATCAAGATTTTCAAGCTGCTTTGGCATTTCCAGCCTGTAACTATGGAGTAGCTGGTATTTTAAGCCATATTCCTTTTTAAATCTTGAATTAAATTTTACAGAGCCGTATTTACTATCTCCGATAAGAGGATGCCCAATGCTGGAAAGATGAGCTCTTATCTGATGAGATTTACCTGTTATGAGCTCAACTTCAATGTAGGTCAGGTTCATTACAGGATTCTTTTTTATTGGTATATATCTGGTAACAATATGGCTTGAGTCTTCTGTTTCGGCAGAGGTTATCTCAACTTTGTTATTTTTCTCATCTTTGGACAAATAGCCATCTATAGTCATTTCACTATCTATGATACCTTTTACGATAGTTCTGTAATACTTATGAACTCCTCGCTCTTTTAACAGCTCATTCATCTTTTGAGCTCCTGCAAGGGATTTGGAGCATATAACAATGCCACTTGTATTCCTGTCCAGTCTGTTGCAGATAGATGGCTTAAAAGTTAGAAGCTGTGAAGCACTTATCTCCTTTTTATCCAGAAGATATCCTATAAGCCATTCATTTATACTGATATCTTTATTTTCTGCCTTCTGAGACAATAATCCGGCTGGCTTATTAACCAACAGCACATTGTCATCTTCATAAATAATCTCTGGATGAAACTCATCCTGAATAGCTTTAAAGGCATTCTGATAGATCAAAACATCATCAGCCCCTGCCTTTTCCAGAGATCTGCCCTCATCTTTTTGAAAAAGTGCTGCTATTTTAGGATCTGCAAATTTATCAAAAGTTTCATCTGAAAGATAAAATTTAACAACATCTCCCACGTTTAGCTTTTCTTTTCCATCAGCCTTTTTATCATTGAGGGTTATATTCTTTTTTCTTAGCATTTTATAAATAAAGCCAGATGATGAATTTGATAAAATAATAAAAATATATTTATCAAATCTTTTGCCGGCTTCATTATTTCCAATAACAAATTCTCTCATTTATAAATCCTAAACTGTTATCACAAAGATATTGAGCGAAGAACGGATGCACAGGTCTGTACAGTACCAGGCTGCCATGCATCCTCAATAGCCTGAGGATCTATCTTCTTTTCTCTTCTAAGCTCTTCCAACTGATCAAGTCTGTTTACAAATTTATCCAGATCAGTAAATACCTTGATGGTATATGAAGAATAGCCACTCTGCATGATCTGAGTATGGATATGCTTTTCGCAATCATTTATATCCATATCCTTTTGCTCAGTATAGCAACATACATTTTTATCCAGTACTGTAGCTGCTGCAATTGGATAATTGGTATCATATGCAGTCATTTCAAGCTCGTACTGAATAAGCAGATTACCCTTGTGTTCTTCAACCTTTTTGTAGGTTTCTTCGCTACAGGTCTTAGCTCTTAAAAACATGACCATATTAACAGCACTCCAGCCTGTAGGAAGGCATCCTAGTGCTGCAATGATACTGAATACGTTTTTGTTGGTGTGGTTAAGAACAAGACCAAGAACAAAAATGCCGATGCAGATAGCAAAAATGATTATGGTCCTTAAGATTGTAAATTGTCTGGATGCTTTGATATAACCAAAACTTCCCTTAGAAACTCTTTTCATTGATTTATTCCCCTGTTCAAGATATTAATTCGCCGTAGTCATAAATGTAATGGTCTGCCAGTTCTCTTTTTTCATCTTCCTGAAAAGCAGAATACTGGTCATCTACGGCTATAACTGTCATTCCGGCATTCTTGCCTGCCATGATACCCTGTGTTATATCCTCAAATACAAGACATCTCTTTGGGTCAACCCCAAGATCCTGGGCAGCAGCCAGATATAGCTCCGGTGAAGGCTTACTTGCATATCCCTCTGAGCCGGATTTTATGGTATCAAAAAAGTCCAAAAGACCTCTGCATTTTAATACCTGCTGGATCAATTCCTTGGAATTGCTGCTGGCAATACCAAATTTCATTCCTTTATTATAGCAAGCCTGGATAAACTCCTTAACTCCTTTTTTCAAGGTAACTTCATTTGTATATTTATCCCAGGCCATTTCATTCCATCTGTTGCCAATTTCTTCCAAAGTATCCTCAATATGGAATCTGTTTTTGAAATACTCAGCAGTATCATAAAAACTAAGTCCTGCAATGGCTCCAGATAGATCTGAAGGTACTTCATATCCCAACTCTCCAAGGTATTCTCTGTCTATGGCGCCCCACATCCACATGGAATCAACAAGTGATCCATCCAGATCAAAGATCACAGCATCATAGTCATTAAAATCAAAATTAAAAATCATTAACTTGCCTTACCTTTATTTATTGTTTCTAAAACGCTCTCACCAATTTATTTTATCAAAATGCTTTTGTTTGTAAAATAGAAAAAGGTGGCAAAATGATCTGATCACTTTGCCACCGCAATGTTTATCATCATTAACCGGCGTATTTTCTGAGTTCATACCAATTAGACTTATCAAGCTGACCTTTTACGATAATGTTATCTCTGGATTTGATAATATTGCTCCAAATGTTAGTAACCATGTTGTTCTGAGCCAAAAATCCAATAGCATCGTTTACATTATCAAAAGTAAACTCGTTAGATTCTAAATTAAATTCCGGTATATTATCTTTATTGACAATCACCTTATATCCAGTATTTTTTCTCATATCCATGACCTCCATATCAGCAATAATCCGAAAAAATATTATGAATAAAAGTTTTTTTATTTTCAATAAATATATCGGCTAATAGACCGCTTACATATACCTTTTAATTCGAATTTAATAATATTTTGAGGAGTTATTGCTTAATTCTTGTTGCTATTTATCAAACAATCGATTTCATCCTCAGTAAGAACTCTATACTCGCCTTCTGCAAGATCCACGTCCAGTTTAAGGCTTCCCATAGATAATCTGCGTAAAAATACTACCTCATTACCCACAGCATTAAGCATTCGCTTTACCTGATGAAATCTCCCCTCATGAATTATCAGATGTATAACCTGATGTCCTTCCTTAGCCTCAGCTCTAAAAGCTCTTGCAGGAAGTGTTTTTTCATCATCACCAATATCAACACCCTCTTCAAGCCTGTTCATATCTTCATCAGTAATATCATGCTCAAGATATACTTCGTACTCTTTTTCGACATGCTTTTTTGGTGATAATAAATTATGTGCTAAAACGCCATCGTTAGTCAAGAGCAACAGACCAACCGTATCTTTATCAAGTCTTCCCACGGGAAAAAGGTCTTTTACACCTTCATCCTTTAAAAGATCTACAACAGTCTGAGACCTGCCTTCTCTTGTAGATGAGACAACGCCCTGAGGTTTGTTTAGCATAAAATAATAAAATTCCTTATAGGTCAGGATATTTCCATCAAAAGCAATTTCATCATTATTTTCATCTATATGCTGGTCGCTGTTTTTAGCAACGATGCCATTTATAGTTGCTCGTCCGTTTTTTACATATTCTTTTATCTGTTTGCGGGTTCCAATACCCTTTTCACTTAAAAATTTATCTAATCTCAAAAATATCTCCTGATAATACGGCCCTTTGGCCATAAGAACTTCAATTTCCGTTATTTAATAATTTATGTTGACCACATTACTTGTAGTAAACAGTTCATACTGATTGTATGCCTGAACAACAAGGTTACTGCTTTTGCCTGATGGAACCTTTACAGTAAAGTTAATGGTCTGCTGATTGGCATCAAATGGCTGCAGATATGAGTATGTTGCTCCGCCATCGAGGCTATAAGCATAATAGATTACAAGGCTCTGATCATCTTTAGCAGTGAGAGTTACTGTAACATTTCCAGCAGCATCAGGTGCCGAAGCACTGATCTGACATACATTTGGTGCAGTAGTATCATCTGCAACCCTGCTTTTACTTGTAGATACAGTATTGTATTTATAATCAGTGTAATCTACTCCCAGTGTGCTGGATTTTAAATGAAAATACTTTGCTACAGCTGTGGCATCTGCAACGCCGAATTTACTAAATGAATCAGTCTGGCTGAAAAATGGCTTATCACTACCGTGATCAATATAACAGTGCTCGATGATGACACAAGGAATAGCATTTTCTACACTGCATCTTATAACGCCATAGTAATCAGTTCCTTTGCTATTGAGCTTGGTCTTTACACCCTTTTGATAAACACCGAGACCAGCAAGCTCCTGTGATTCAATATTTCCAAAGGTAGCACATTTATTATAATAATTCTTGGCTGATGGAACCCATATCTCAGAGCCATAGAATTTATGCTCTGAAGATGCATTATAGTGAATACTGAACATAAAATCAGCATTTACAGACTTGGCAAAATCAGCTCTTGCCTGAAGGCTCATTTCAACATCTGTAGTTCTTGTAAGATAAACTACAACATTTTCATATTTTTCCAGCTCTGCTTTCATAGCAAGGGCGGTTTCCATTGTGATCACTTTTTCTGACAGGTTATTGTACTGACAGCCAAGATTCCTGCCACCAACGCCGCCATGTCCCGGATCGATGACTATTACAACAGGATCAGCTGCTAATGCTGTTTCTGTATTAAAAACAGAAAAATTAAAATATGCGCACAAGGAAATCACAAATAGTAAAATTATAGCTGTGAGTTTTTTCATGGTCTTATAACAAAACATTTTTATCCCCCTAAAAAAGAAAATGCGACTGAAATAATATCAGTCGCAGTATTCGACTAAGAAATAAGTACTTAGTTAAGCATATCAAGATTTAATGAATCATCTGACTTTTCATTGGATCTAACATCATCAAGCTTAACAGATTCAATCTTCACTTCAGATTTTGAATCATCTGATTTAGTAACCTTTTCAGGTTCATTAGAAGGTGTAAGATCTGCTCTGTTTGATCGTATAGTCTCATTATAACTTGTAAGTGCATTTAAAATGCTCTCGTTATGAGAATTAGTAGTATCAATTGCCTTAGTAAGAACATCTTCAACACTTGCCAAAAGCTGGTCTGTATAAGCTATAGCTGCTGAACGCATCTCGTTAGCTTCTTCTGTAGCCTTGTCAAGAATGCCCTGAGCCTGCTTGGCTGCCTGAGAAACGACCTCATTGGCCTGAGCATAAGCCTGCTGCATGATCTCATGTTCATTGATAAGTTCGTTAGTATGAATAGTAGCTTCATCAATAAGAGCCTGAGCTTTTGACCTGGCATCATTCAAGATAGCCTCTTTGTTACTGATGATCTTCTGGTATCTTTTGATCTCATCCGGAGTCTTTGAACGAAGTTCTCTTAAAAGCTCATCAATTTCCTCTTTATTTACAATAATATTAGTTTTAGATAATGGTGAAGACTTGCAGTTATCGATATAAGTTTCGATTTCGTCAATTAATTGTTCTATTCTACTGCTCATCACATATCCCCCTGTTCAATATGATCAAAACCAAATTTTTCATACACAGCTTTTGCAACAAAGCCCGGTACGCATGGATAAATATCTCCATTGTAGCTGGCAATTTCTCTTACTGTTGAACTACTAAGATATGAATACCTGATACTGGTTGTTAAAAATACAGTATCAACTAATCCATGAGATAATTCTTTATTGGTCTGGGCTATCTGAAGCTCATACTCAAAATCTGTGATAGCTCTAAGACCTCTAACGATAATGTGAATATCTTTTGCCTTACAATAATCAATTGTCAGACCATCATAACTTTCGACAATCACGTTATCTAAGTCTTTTGTAGCCTCTCTAATCATATTAACACGTTCATCTTTTGAAAACAATGGACTTGCTTTGGCAGAGTTGTACATAACAAGTACAATGATCTCGTCAAACATCTTAGATGCTCTTTTTATGACATCAATATGTCCAAATGTTACAGGATCAAATGAACCTGGGTAAACACCAATTTTCATAATATTAAATCAAACCTCTCTGCTAATAAACACGTGTTTATTAGTCTTATATAGCTTCTCACGGTCAATCTTAAAACCGTAGCTCTCTACAAAGGAAAAATCCTCATCCAGCTGAGCTTCAAGTATGATCTGAGTATCTGGTGTCACATACTGAAGCTGAGACAAAAGCGCTATTGTCTTTTCATAAAAGCCGCCCTGATAAGGAGGATCTATAAAAATAACATCAACCTCTTTTTCGTTGATATTTCTAAGACCAACCAAAGCGTCCTGTTTCAATATCACACCTTTTTCATCATAATGTGTTTTATGAAGATTGGCTGTGATACATTTAACAGCTTCTGCTGCATTTTCTACAAAATAAGCTCTTTTAGCTCCTCTTGAAAGGGCTTCTATACCTATACCGCCGCTTCCTGCAAAAACATCAATAAAGATGCTTCCAGGTACAGACATTTGGATAATGTTAAATAATGTCTCTTTTATCCTGTCCTGTGTAGGTCTTGTATCTTTGCCTTCAGGAGTCATAAGCGGTATACTTCTTGCTTCACCTGCAATTACTCTCATAATCTTACCTTTGTTCCCTTCGTATCTCTACTGGTTATCTTTAAGTGACTAAGTTCAAGCTTTTTACTATTGTGTTCTATAGTTTTTTCTTCAAACTCGCCAAGATAATAAACATCTCTTATAGAATCTTTACTATCCAGACGCATGCCTCTTACACCGACAGCAGCTTTCTTTTTCTCCGGTATATCAGAAACATTGAACCTGAGGAAATATCCATTTTCTGAAACAAGCACGACAGTTTTCTGTTCTTTCAAAACTGTTACATTTACAACTTCGTCATCATCATTTAACTTGGTTGCTGCAACTGTTCTCTTGGCAACATCAAACTCTCCGCCATCTACAACCTTCATACTTGCATATTTTGTTACAAACATAAGTCTGTAAAGATTGAGCTCTGACTGGCTTGTAACAAGTATGATCTGCTCGTTTGAAGTATCAAAATTACTGATATTATCGATCGGAACGCCTTTATCTCTCATTTTACCCTGAGGCAGATCCATGGCTTTGATAGTATGGAGTTGTCCGTTATTGGTAAAAATGCATACCTTACCGGTATTTTTCATAATAAATGAGTACTTGAACTCATTCTGGATCGTCTCGATATTTCTTTCATAAGTTGAAGCATCAATAGTCTTGGCATAACCAAATCTATCCATGATAAATGCCACATCCATCTCTTCGATTGGCTTTTCTTCATATACTGCTTCTTCTTTATTGTCTATTTCAGTTCTTCTCTTGGCTCCAAACTGCTTTTTAATCTGTATAAGCTCATCCTGAAGTACCATAGACATTGATTCACGGTCTTCAAGAATATCTTCGTAACGATAGATATTAGCAACTGTCTGCTCATGTTCTTTTACAAGAGCATCAAGTTCAAGACCACTTAATCTATAAAGTCTCATATCAAGTATAGCATCTGCCTGTCTTTCAGTAAAAAGAAGGTTGGCAGCCATTACAGCTGATTCTCTTGATTTAAACTTGATGCCTTCTGTATTACCATTTACAAGACAGTCTTTTGCCATTGCTCTGTCTTTAGAGCCTCGGATTATCTCAATAACAAGGTCTATAACGTTGCAAGCCTTGATAAGGCCTTCCTGAACCTCACGTTTATCCTGCTCTTTCTTTAAAAGAGTGTTATATTTTCTAGTTGTTATCTCATACAAGAAGTCCACATTGGCTTTAAGGATCTGACGAAGTCCCATGGTCTCTGGTCTGCCATGATCGATTGCCAGCATATTTACACCAAATGTATCCTCCAGCTTGGTCTTCTTGTAAAGAAGGTTGGTAAAGTTCTCTACATTAGTATCCTTCTTTAATTCGATAACAATTCGGATACCTTCTTTTGAAGACTGGTTAGAGATATCGATTATGTCATTAGTTACTTTATTTTCAGCTAAAGCAGCAACATCAGACATGAACTTACCGATACCTGCACCGATCATTGTATAAGGGATCTCAGTGATCACAAGGTTTATGTGACCGCTCTTACCCTTCTCTGTTGTTACTTTACCTCTTAATCTTATCTTACCGGTACCTGTCTCATAAATTTCCTTCAGGTCATCCTTGTTTATAACGATTCCACCTGTTGGAAAATCAGGACCTTTGATATATTTCATCAGCTGAGCACTTGTAAGCTGATCATTTTTCATAAATGCTATCTCAGCATCAATGACTTCAGATGCATTGTGAGGCGGAGTGCTGGTAGCCATACCTACTGCAATACCTTCTGATCCGTTTATCAGGAAATTAGGTATTTTAACAGGAAGTACTGATGGTTCCTTTTCTGTCTCATCAAAGTTTGGCTGAAAATCAACTACATCCTTATCAAGATCCTCAAGGAAGGTTTCCTGTGTGACTCTTGCAAGTCTTGCCTCTGTATAACGCATGGCAGCGGCGCCATCGCCTTCGATAGTACCAAAGTTACCATGACCGTCTACTAAAGGAATGCTCTTCTTGAAGTCCTGAGCCATTACTACAAGACATTCATAGATAGAACTGTCACCATGAGGATGATATTTACCCATGGTATCACCGACGATACGGGCACTTTTCCTGTAAGGTCTGTCATATCTGATACCAAGTTCATACATATCATACAAAGTTCTTCTCTGAACAGGTTTAAGTCCATCTCTTATATCAGGAAGAGCTCTGGCAACGATGACACTCATTGCGTAGTCTATAAATGATTTTTGCATTATCTCAGAATATTCTGAGCGTACTATATTATCTTCCACTAATAGTTTCCCCTATCTTCATAATAAAAATCAAATATCAAGCTCTGCGTCTGTTGCATGCTGATGTATGAAGTCTCTTCTAGGTGGTACGTCTGTACCCATAAGAAGTTCAGTCATCTGAGATGCCATTTTAGCATCATCTATTTCAACTACTCTCATCATACGACGAGCAGGATCAAGTGTTGTCTCCCATAACTGAGTAGGATCCATCTCACCAAGACCCTTATATCTCTGAAGAGTAAAATTGCCTTTGTGTGTCTTGCGATATTTATCAAGAGCCGCATCATCATAGAGATACTCTTCTTTGCCTTTAGAAGGCATAACCTTATAAAGAGGTGGCATTGCAATATATACGTGACCCTGGAAAATGAGCTCCGGCATAAATCTGTAGAACAATGTCAAAAGCAGTGTGGCAATATGTTCACCATCTACGTCGGCATCGGCCATGATAACAATCTTGTCATAGCGAAGCTTGGAAATATCAAAGTCATTGCCGTAGCCCTCTGAAAATCCGCATCCAAAGGCATTGATCATAGCCTTGATCTCAGCATTGGCAAGTACCTTATCAATGCTGGCTTTTTCTACGTTAAGAATCTTACCTCTGATAGGCAGGATAGCCTGATACATTCTATCTCTGGCCATCTTGGCACTACCACCGGCAGAATCACCCTCTACTATGAAGATTTCACACTTATCAGCCTCTTTACTGATACAGTTAGCAAGCTTTCCGTTAGAATCAAAAGAGTATTTCTGCTTTGTCAGCATATTTGTCTTGGCTTTTTCTTCTGTCTTACGGATCTTGGCAGCTTTTTCAGCACAGCCGATAATAGATTTTAATGTCTCGAGGTTTCTGTCAAAATATCTTGTAAGCTCATCGCCGGTTATCTTGGAAACGATCTTTGTAGCATCCTGATTATCGAGCTTAGTCTTGGTCTGACCCTCAAATCTAGGATCAGGATGTTTGATAGATATAACAGCTGTCATACCATTTCGAACATCAGCACCTGTAAAGTTAACATCCTTTTCCTTAAGGATGTTCAATTCTCTTGCATAGTTGTTGATGATATTCGTAAACATGGTTTTAAAGCCGGTAATATGTGTACCGCCTTCAGCATTGTAAATATTATTACAAAAACCAAGAACATCTTCATGGAACTCATTAACATACTGGAATGCGATCTCAACAGATATGCCTTCGCTCTCACCTGAAAATGCAATTACATCATGAACAACTTCTTTTGACTTATTCATATCCTGAATAAAGCCTGTGATGCCGTCCGGCTCATGGAACTCAACATGTTCCATAGTATCAGGCCTCTTATCATCAAAAATAATAGTAAGTTCAGGATTTAAATAAGCTGTCTCATGTAATCTGTTCTTTATTTCATCTTCTTTAAATCTTGTTTTTTCAAAAATAGTATCATCCGGAAGGAAATTTATTGTTGTTCCGGTTTTCTTGGTGTCGCCAACTACTGGAAGAAGTCCATTAATAAGCTCTGTTGTTGGAATACCTCTTTCGTAGCTGTCTTTATAGATATGACCATCTCTTTTGATACTGATATCTAATCTTGTAGAAAGTGCGTTAACAACTGATGAACCAACGCCGTGTAAACCACCGCTGGTCTTATAAGCATTATTATCAAATTTACCACCGGCATGCAGCATAGTAAGAACTACTCGTTCAGCAGTAATTCCCTTGGCATGCATACCAACTGGGATACCACGACCGTTATCTTCTACAGTCGCAGATCCATCTTCTTCAAGAGTCACATGAATATGGCTGCAGTAACCTGCAAGGTGCTCGTCGACTGCATTATCTACTATCTCGTATACAAGATGGTTAAGTCCACGAGTAGAAACGCTTCCAATATACATTCCCGGTCTTTTTCTAACAGCCTCGAGACCTTCTAGTACAGTAATACTGGACGCGCCATACTGATTATTTTCAGACATATATAGATATAACCCCCTAAAAACTTAATTGGTATTATTTTGAGTTAATTGCAGAAATCCGCACATGTTGCGGATTTCATAAAAATTTTGATATAGAAAACAAGCTGATAGCTAATTCGCCTTTAAAAGCCTGTTTTCAAATTTTATAAATCATCGAATTAAACATGTATCTTTCTGGAAGCTGCAATAGCAAGTGCGCCAGGTCCAATATGGCAGGCAACACTAAGTGAAAGAGGATCAAGATGCATCTCATAACCTGGGAATGCCTCTTCTACTTCTTTCTTCCAATTCATAGCTCCATCTTTATCAAATGTATATGCTCCTGAAAGCCATACATCTTTTGCATCAAATCCGCCAAAACGCTCTTCAAAATCTTTTTTCATAGCATTGATCATAATGCTCTTTCCCTGATTTGAAGTTCTTGCCTTAGCGAAAGCATCAAGTTTTTCGCCCTGGATCTGAAGTACTGGCTTTAAACGGAGAAGTGTTCCAAGTGCAGCAGCTGCAGGAGTGATTCTTCCACCCTTTTTAAGATAGTACAGAGTATCCAGCATAATATATATACTTGACTCAAACTTGACCTCGATGAGCTTATCTCTGATTTCTTCTCCATTCATGCCTTTTTCAGCCATTTCAAGAGCATCCAAAACAGATTGTCTCTGTGTTACAGATATTCTCTGATTATCTACAACAAATACTTTGCCATCATAAAACTGCATAGCAATCATATATGCGCTCTGGCAAGAGCCTGAAAGGCCACTGCTCATTGGTATATAAACAATCTGCTCATAATCCTTGAGAATATTGTCCCATGTCTTCATAAGAGAATCAGGAGTAGGCTGACTTGTTGAAACATTAGCATCTTCAGCAAGTAATTTATAGAACTCTTCCTGAGTCAAATTGATGTCTTCAAAATATTCTTTATCATTGATCATAAAAGGCATTGGAACAACATAGATACCAAGTTCCTTAGCCTGCGCCTGCGTAATACCACTATTACTATCTGTTACAATCGCTACTTTAGACATTTCTCCTCCACTGACTTTCATCAAATAAATCAAGTCTAAATATATAGTTAAAAAAATTTTATACGATAATAATGATACTTTTATAATGTGCTAAAGTCAAATGAAATCAAACCATTCGGATAAAGAATGCGTCTAAGCTTCTCATATTTAGCCATTTTCAGATCAGGATCCTCGTCTAATATCTTATCTGCATATAAAGCAGCTTTTTGAAGCAGATCACTGTCATTATAAATATCACCAACGGCAAAATTTATGTCACCACTTTGTCTTACGCCAAAAAAGTCACCAGGTCCACGTTGCTTTAGATCTTCCTCTGCTATCTTAAAGCCGTCATTACTATGATTCATGATATCTAATCTTTTCTGAGCCTCTTCTTTACCGGTACTATTTATAAAAATGCAATAAGACTGAGCATTTCCTCTACCAACACGGCCTCTTAGCTGATGAAGCTGGGCAAGCCCAAAGCGTTCAGCATTCTCGATCATCATGACCGTAGCGTTAGGTACATTGATTCCTACTTCTATTACAGTCGTAGAAACAAGAACATCAATGTTTCCTTTGGAAAATTCTTCCATAAGCTCATCTTTTAGAGCGGGTTTCATTTTACCATGAAGCATATCTATACGTACGCTAGGAGGGAGCATTGCTTTTAATGTCTGAGTATAATCAGTAACATTTTCTACCCCATCCATCTCACCCTGCTCGATCATAGGACATATGACATAAGCCTGATGTCCCTGGGCAACCTGATCAGCGATAAATTTATAAGCAGTTGGCCTGTAATTTGGTCCTACTACGCAGTTCTTGATTGGAAGTCTTCCTCCAGGCATTTCATTTAATATTGAGATATGAAGATCGCCATACAAAATAATTGCCAGTGTTCTAGGTATAGGTGTTGCACTCATGGCAAGTACATGACATTCTTCGCCTTTACCGGCTAGTATAGATCTCTGTCTTACTCCAAATCTATGTTGTTCATCTGTTATAACCAGTGCCAGATTTTTGTAGGAGACCTTTTCCTGCATAAGTGCATTGGTTCCAACTATAAGATTGGCATCTCCTTCGGCAATAAGCTTCTGGGCTGCTTTCTTCTGAGCTGCTGTTAGAGATCCCACAAGAAGGACCGGTTTAAGATTCAAACCATATTTTTCTGTCATATCAACAAAAGATTCATAATGCTGTCTGGCGAGAACTTCTGTTGGAGCCATTATAGCTCCCTGATATCCGTTGGAAGCAGTCATTAAAAGTGCCAAAAAAGCAAGAATTGTCTTTCCAGATCCAACATCTCCCTGGATGAGTCTGTTCATTACATGCTTACCGCCAAGATCCTTTTGAATCTCTTCCCAGATATGGCCCTGTGTAGCAGTCAGATTAAAAGGCAGGCATTCAAGAAGTCTTTCGGTATCTGATACAGGTATCATTTTATGAATATTAATCGATTCATCAGATTGTTGTTTTAATAATCTGACCTTGATTATAAAAGTTAAAAACTCATCAAACGCAAGCCGTCTGTGGGCCGCTAATAATTTATCCTTAGAAGATGGGAAATGTATATTTCTTATAGCATCATTAATTGATATAAGCCCCATCTCAGATATAATATCTTCCGGAATAGGGTCATCCATGCCAGCAGTAAGCATCAGTCCATGTTTTACAGTCTTTATGACAGTATTATTGGTCAAACCTTTGACCAATGGGTACCTTGGCTGCATGCTGCCACTTAATGGGATATATTCTTCATCAGTAAATATCTGAGCCTGCTCCATAACAAGGCTTGTGCCTTTTTGCTGGAGCATACCTCTGAAAATATAATATTTACCCGATCTTAGAGAGCTTCGTAAATAAGGCATGTTAAAATAAGTGAATTTGATCTGCCCTGTTATATCACTTGCAGCAAAATTCAGAATTGAAAGATTTCTGACCTTGCGATTCGTAATACTTCCTGTTATCACGCATCTGACTGTACAGATCTCTCCAACTCTGGAATCACTTACTCTTTTGATTTCTCCATATTCGTCATAGGCTCTAGGGTAATAGTGGATCAGATCCCCAACATTATGAACATTACATTTGCCAAAAAGAGCTGCAGTTTTATCTCCAACTCCTTTTAAAGATATGACAGACTCCTGGATTGCCTGTTCATTCATATAAGTTTCCCCACTAAATAATCTAAAAAGTGGCCGGTAAATACCGACCACCATGTATTTAAGCTTTAGGATCAAAGATCCAATACTTCAAAAATATCACTCTGTAGATACAATATAGTAATAGATTGGCTGTCCGCCATACTGAAGTTCTATATCGCAGTTAGAAAACTCTTCTGCAACCTTATCACGAAGCTTAGTTGCTTCATCTTCAGTAATGTCACTACCATAGTAGATACTGATAAGTTCCAGATCATCAGACATCAGCTTTTTGATCATATCAAAAGTAACTTCATTTTTGTCCTGACCAACACCGAGAATACCGCTATCGCCGATTCCCATGTAATCACCCTGCTTGATCTCAACGTCATCAATGACTGTATCTCTTACAGCATATGTAACTTCACCACTATGAACAGATGTAATAGCATCCTTCATAGCTTCTTCGTTATCAGAAGCTGCAATATCAGGAATGAAATTGATTATAGCTGTAACACCCTGAGGAACTGTCTTTGTAGGAATAACAACGACATTTTTATCTTCTACAAGGTCTTTAGCCTGATTAGCTGCAAGTATGATGTTCTTGTTATTTGGAAGAACAAATACTGTATCAGCATTTACTTTATCAATAGCATCTAAGATATCTGCAGTACTTGGGTTCATGGTCTGACCACCTTCGATAACGTAGTCTACACCAAGTCCTCTAAAGATATCTGCAAGTCCATCACCAGCACATACTGTAACAAATCCCATGTCTTTCTTAGGCATCTCTGGAGCTGGCTTAGCCTCTTCCATAAGAGGAATATCATCACCCTTCTTGTAAGTAGGTGTCTGCTCTGCAGCGCCATTAATCTCAACCTTGATCTCAGCATATGTGCCATCCTGAGTTTCATGGAAGAGCTTTTCTCTATGTTCCATTCTCATGTTGTCGATCTTCATGTTTGAAAGCTGACCATACATAAGAGCCCTTTGGATAGCAAGTCCCGGATCATTAGAATGTACATGTACTTTGCAGATCTCATCATCAGCAACTAATACGATACTGTCACCGATTGATTCAAGAAATGCCTTAAAATCTATTTCCTGCTTAACATTAAGAGGTTTATTTAAAAGAACAATAAACTCAGTACAATAGCCAAATTTAATATCTGCTTCTTCCTGAGGAGCTGTAGTGCTCTTCTTTGATACAGGAGTTGCTGAATCCTCTGTTATTGTAAGGTCGATCTCTTTTCCAAGGAAACCATCATATGCTCCCTTAAGTACCTGTACAAGACCCTGTCCGCCTGAATCAACAACGCCAGCCTGTTTTAAAACAGGAAGCATATCAGGAGTCTTAGCCAATACTTCATCAGCATATTTAATGATCTCATCAAAGAACTTATCAAGATCTGTCTCACCAGCATCTGCAAGTTCTCTAGCCTTAGTACTTGCGCCCTTGGCAACTGTAAGGATTGTACCTTCCTTTGGCTTCATAACAGCCTTATATGCTGTCTCAACAGCCTTTTCAAAGCCATCTGCAATTAAAAGTGTATCAAGTTCTTCATTATCTCTAACAGATTTAGTAAATCCTCTAAGAAGCTGTGAAAGAATAACACCTGAGTTACCTCTCGCACCGCGAAGAGAGCCAGAAGAAATGCTCTTACAGATTGTAACCATATCTGCGTCTGCAGGAAGGTTATTAACCTCATTAGCAGCAGACATGATCGTCATTGTCATATTTGTACCTGTATCGCCGTCAGGAACAGGAAAAACATTTAATTCATTTATCCATTCCTTTTTTGCTTCAAGATTTTTAGCACCGGCTAAAAACATCTTTTTTAGCATATCGGCTCTAACAACGTTATTGCTCAAAACATAATCCTCCTCAGATTACAATTAATTAGTAATTTAGTCGATAACACGAACGCCCTCAACATAAATATTGATCTTGCTAATCTCGAGTCCTGTAAAATCCTCGACTTTATATTTTACACTATCGATCAGATTGTCTGCAACAGCAGAAATGCTAACACCATAAGAAACAATAACATGGAAGTCAAGAGTCAGCTTCTGTGACTGGTCGAGAGAGACATTGATTCCTCTTGTCATGCTGTCAAGCTTAAGTAAGCTTACAAGTCCATCCTTAACATTAACATTTGCCATACCGACAATACCAAAGCATTCCATTGCAACTGCACCTGCATACTGTGCAATAACTTCCTTATCAATGGAGATGTTGCCCATATGTGTGTTCATTGAAGAAGCTTTCATATTGTATCCTCCTTATTGTGCTTATTACTTATATAAGCCTTATTTAATAATTATACAACAGTAAAGACGTAATAGCACATTTATTTATTATAGATGAACACTAAGAAAAAATAAACCTTTTCTTTATTTTCATCAATGATAAAAATTTTTCTTGCAATTGTTATTTCTTTCTGCTACAATACAAAATGTTGCGGACGATAAGTTGCAATAGTTTTATTGTTTTTGTAAAAAATGGCTTATAAGGAGGTGTCAAAATGGCTAAATGTGAAATTTGTGGCAAAGGCGTTCATTTCGGTAACAACGTAAGCCATTCTCATAGAAGATCTAACAGAGTCTGGAATGCAAATATTCAGCATGTTACAGTAAAAGTGAATGGTTCAAACAAGAAGATGAATGTTTGCTCAAGCTGCCTGAGATCAGGTAAGGTTGAAAGAGCTTAATCTTATTTATGAATTTTAGCCTCGGTTTTTACCGAGGCTTTTTTCATATCATAAAAACTTATCTTCTATTCTCTATCCCTTTTTAGAATTAGTTATTTAAAGAATTTTATGCATACAAAAAGCCAGGCATAAAATGCCTGACTTTTATATATAATATAATACCCTCCCTATCCTTATGCCTTAAGCTGAACATCAAACCTCGAGCAAAGGACAGAATAACCTTCGTTGATCATCTGTATCATCCTAGTGTCCCCACACATATTATCCGGATGATAGATCTTCAGAAGGTCTTTATATCGCTTTTTTAGTGCAAGAGATGAATTTATACCAGTAAAAAACAACTCTGCACCAGAATAGCCATAAGAATCAAAACTGTTACCCTTCTTTTTTTCAAAGGCTTTCTTATCAGCCTCAAGCTGATCGAATCCGCCCTTTAAAATATCCATTTTCTTTTCGAAGAAAGCATTATTAGCCTTAATACGCTCAAGATCTCGCTGAATCTGATTTTTCTCCTCAGCAATACGCTTTTCTTCTTCTGCTACCTTTTTTTCCCGCTCAACTAACGAGCATGATGCATTCTCAATCCTGCAGCTTTCTTTAAAGAGCCATCTCCTAAGTTCAAATAGCTCTTCCTTTGTTCCATTCTTGATAATTACATCCACTTTTCCTTTTTCCATAAAAACCCACCATAACAATTAAATCTCTAGTCACGTTAAATAAAGACCAGTACTTAAATGTAAGTTATTGATCATTTTCAGGAAATGCTATATCAATGGCTTCGTCATCTTTTACCATTTTTTCATTCTTGGACATGACTTTATCCATTACATCCGGAACCATGTCCAAAATCTTGGTTATAGCATCCTGATTCTTAACATTGACTAATTTTGTAGTACCATTTTTGATAATAAGAACTGCGCTTGGAGACATTTTTGCCCCGAATCCTCCAGCACTTCCATTCTTTTTATCAGCGTCATTGCCGCCAGCGGCAACTCCAAGAGACACGTCGACTAACGGAACTATAATAGTATCACCTATAGTAACAGGCTCTCCCACAACAGTTTTGGTAGACAGGATTGAATTCATGCCTCCCATTAGTGTATCGACAATATTGGAAATTCCTTTATCAGCCATAACAGCTCCCCCGTTTCGAGTAATATTCTAATTCAAGTAAAACAATCAACTATTAAGTATTTTATTAAATCTTTTAACAGTCTTTCTGATATCCTTGTTAAAGTAACATATAGCCAAGGATAGGACTATCCTAAATAATGTTATCCTGCCCTTTATATGTAGATTGCCCTGAATAACAGTTCTATCAAAATCAGGTCGTAATGTGATCTTATTAAATCCAAATGCTCTGGCAATTCCAAGGCCACCCATTATTTGAGCTGTCATAGCCGGATCCCCGGTTCCGTACATAATATCAGCAACTACTTTTCTGGGTAGGATACTTTTAAGGATAATTCCAAGGTGCTTTTTTGACTTTTCAAAAGCCCTTTGAAAAATATCATTTTCAAGTGTACTTTTAATCATATTTATCTTACCATAAACCCTAGATATTGTACACTTGATTTTGTTAAACACATTCTGTTGTGTTGTAATAAAAATCTTTGCTTTTTCGATAATTCTCTGAATGAATCCTATAAAACCAGGAATATTTCCTGACTCTTCGTCATTATTTTCTTCAAATGACTGACAATTATCAGAAGAACCCAAAGCTTGCTCTACTTCTATTTCTGCCTCTGTTCCAACATCTTTGCTTTCACAGCTGATATCCTGTTCTTTTGCTGCACTTTCAGTATTTTCAGAGCTGATGTCTTCTTCCTTTGCCTCAAGGTCAGGATCTTCTAAATTACTGTTCGCTTCCACCTCTTCAATGTTTGTTTCTTCTGAGCCACCTTTTTCTTCAGAATCAGCTTGTGTAGAAAATAATTCAAAAAACAATATCCTGATCCTGAAATATGGCCTGTCAGGATATGAAAAGCCTCCATTAAGCAAGGATAGCAAATAACTAAATGAAAAAGAGGCTGTAACCCCCTTTGTGAAGTCGACATTTTCAGCATCAAGAAGCTTTTCTTCACAGGAGGCATCTAATCTGTATCTGATAGGAACAAAGAGTATCAGAAGTAATAATAAAATTATAATGCCCAGTATGATAAGCAATACGATGCCTATCACCTTAAGCACAGTAAGCACAATTGATAACATAATATCCCCATATCATATGTATTTTGTGTTATAAACATTAGTCAGAAGGCTCTAGCAAGTATGTCAAAAGTTTCCCTGCCATGCCTGCCTCAGATGCTTCATCAGATATCTTGATTATGATATCCATAGCCTCACCATAGCTACCTGCAATAGCATAAACTAAAGCCGGATTTTTTTTATAATAAGGCTGTTTTAAATTGGCGCAATGCATTATTTCCAACTGATCATCGCCAATAGAAGTATTTGTAATAACGTATATTGATAATTGACCTGCGCCATGCTTCAGTTTCCATTTTACTTTTTCAGCATGTCTTATAGATTCGCCAATATAAAGTTTTTTATAAAAAGAACAATATCCTTTAAGAGTCATATCAAGCTCACTTTTAATAAACGTTTAATCGTTTATTACGTTGATATCAATTTTTTATTACTATATAATAGTGACAAGGGGATAATTGAGTCCCCTATTGTTTTTTATAAACTTTTTATATAGTACTGACATATATTTTAGCATATTAACTCTATTTTGTATTTATATAATTATTTGGAGGCTCCATGAAGAATCTCACTAGATTACAACTTGAAGAAGGCATGGTACTTGCAGCTGATGTACTAAATTATAAAAATGAGCTGATCTGTCCAGCGAACACTGTAATAAATAAGGCTGTCATTTCAAAGCTGGCAATGAATTCAATAATGGTGGTCAAGGTAAAAGATGAAATTGACATGGCCAGAACTCATAATGAAAAAGTGAATCTCATGGATTCTTTTAAGGTTTTTGAGGCCAACTACAATAAATATTTTCCAGCATATAAATCAATCATGCTGAAATGCGTGGATGAAGGCGAGCCTATCAACATGGCTCTTTTAATGTCGATCTATAATAATATCATGTCAGTGGTTAATACCGGTGAGGAGCTTTTGGATTATCTTAAAGTTATGTCTCATCCTGAAGATGAGCTCACACACTCCCACTGTTTGAATTCAGCACTTATTGCCAGTGTATTTGGCTCCTGGCTTAAATTGTCAGAACCTAATATCAATATTCTTGTTCAGGCTGGCTTTGTCTATGATATAGGAAAACTGCGCCTTCCATACAGAATCTTATGGAAACCGGATAAACTGACCAAAGAAGAATATGATCTTGTAAAGCATCACACTTATCTTGGTCAGGATATGTTAAAAAGAACTATCGTTGACGAAAATGTTATAATTGCCACTGCTCAGCATCACGAGCGTATAGACGGCTCAGGCTACCCTGACGGTCTTGTGGGAGATCAGATCAATCCTTTTGCTAAATGTATAGCTATAATTGATGCTTACGAAGCCATGACATCTCCAAGAGCCTACAGAGAGCCACTAAATGCATTCCAGATCATTACTTATTTTGAAGAGACCATTAATACTAAATTTGACGGTGCAATATTAAAGCCTATCCTGGCTAAAATAGCTTCATCACAGCTTGGTCTTGCAGTGAAGCTAAAAGATGACAGAATAGGCATTATATCAGGTATCAATGAAGATGATCCGGCTCATCCGATCATCACACTTGAAGACAGGACAACTATTGACCTGAGTCAGTTCAGATGGTTGTCCATTGAACAGGTTTATTAAACGCCAAAATAAGCATCAAATATCCTTTTGGCAACAGGTACTGCATATTCACCACCGCTGCCGGCATTTTCAATGATGATAGTGACACATATCTCAGGGTCATCTGCAGGAGCAAATCCTGTAAACCAGGCATGAGAATCACTATCTGAATTAAATTCGGCCGATCCGGTCTTGCCGGCGGCAGTATAGCTCAGACCCTTAAGTTTTGTAGCAGTACCGCTCTCAACTACGCCTTCCATCAGCTCAGTCAGAATATCTGCCTCTTCTTCACTCATAAGTCTCTTATACTCTGAGCTGCCAAAACTCTCTACAGTTTTTCCATCAGCAGATTTAACCTCAGAAATAACATAAGGTTTCATCAAAACACCATCATTAGCTATAGCGCAGGTGATCATATTCAGATGCATAGGTGTTATAGAAGTTGTTCCCTGTCCAATTGATAACTGCATCATATCTGCATTGGATATATCTTCTGTGCAGGAAGCATAGCTCTTACTATAGTTGAGTTTCAGTGGTAGCTCACTGTTAAACATCAGTGTATCTAATAATTTGGCAAAAGATGTTTTATCAAGCCCCATACCTATATTGGCAAAGGATGAATTACATGATTTTGCAAACGACGAATAAAGATCAACCGTACCATGATTAGTGCCATGATAACAGGAAATACTATCCTCAAGTACTGTAAATTTACCAGTACAGGTAAAGGAATAGTTTTTATAAGTGTCCGGGTTTTCTTTGATATATTCCAGGGCAGTTACAATCTTAAATGTAGATCCTGGCGGATAAAGACCCTGAGTAGCTCGATTCAAAAGCTGTGTATTTGAGGAGGATGATACAAGCGATGACCATTCACTCTCAATATTATTAGGGTCAAAATCAGGCTTGGAGACCATTGCCAGTATCTCGCCGGTTTTAGGATCAGATACAACTATGGCACCCTGATATGCAGCAAGAGCCTTATAAGCCGTCTCCTGAAGATTTACATCAAGGGTTGTATAAACGTTATCAGCAGGATATTTCTGTCCTGCAGCATCAAGTTTTACTTTTTCTGCAAGGTCGATACTGGTATTTATGAGGTAATAATTGGCAAGCGCCTCTATACCTGCTCTTCCATTGGTTGAATAACCTACAATATGTGCAAATTCTTTTTCATAAGGATAATTTCTTACTTCATTTCCTTCAGAATCAGTGATTGTTGTAGCCAGCAGATCCCCATCAGCTGAATATATATTTCCTCTTGTATTCTGAGCAAGAAGTATCTGCTGTCTGCCATTATAGCTGTTATTAATAAGCTCCATACGGTTAGAATATGCATAATAACAGGTGTAACTCAGCATTCCAACAAATAATAAAGCAAAAAATACGCAGGTAAAAATGATCGGATATAATCTCTTTTTTCTGGAAAGTGGTTTGGCATTATTTTTTCTATCTGTATCTGACATTTTCTAACTCCTCTTGTCTTGATTCTCTTCTCTTTCTACGCTCAATAGCCTCGTAATGCTCATCCTGTCTGATCATACATAGACCTTCAAATATAGAAAACATCATGATCGTTGTAAGTACTGAAGTTCCACCATAGCTTACAAGAGGAAGTGTCACACCGGTAAGCGGGATAAATTTTGTACCTCCGCCAATAGTCAGAAATACCTGAAAAATATAGGTTACGCCGATTCCAACTGCAATAAGACGATAGAAATTATCCCTTAGATGAAAAGCTTCTGACATGATCATAAAAAATGTACTTACGCAAACAAAAGTCATAAGGCAGGCAAAAATAATACCCAGCTCCTCAGCTATAGCTGAAAAAATAAAATCAGCCTCTACAAATGGAATTGTAGTTGGTGTTCCGCCAAAAAGTCCAAGACCAAACCAGCCTCCACTACTAATGCCAAAAAGAGACTGTGTGATCTGATAGCCAGAGGAATCAATCTGACTCCATGGATCAAGCCAAGCAGAAACTCTCGCCTGAACATGAGAAAACATCTTATATGCAGATAGGGATGATACTCCACCTATAGCAAAACATATAAGAAAATACATTATATTTCTGGTGGCTATAAAGATCATAAAAGTAAATACTACAAAGAAAATAAGCGCAGAGCCAAGATCCTTTGACAAAACAAGTACTATAACATGTGCTGCTGATATTACAGACACAAGAAACAGATTTTTTATAGACTGGTCCTGATAAAGGGCTGCCGCCAGGAAAAAGATAAATAGTATTTTGACAAATTCAGATGGCTGAAAAGTTATACCGACCAAGGTATATGTGATCTTGGAGCCATTAGTCACAGATCCGAGTATAAGTACAATGCCCAAAGCAAAGATACCGCCCAAGGCATAGATCCATTTAAAATTACGCAGTACGTCGAATCTGAATATCAGCTCCGGAATAAAAAGACCGATGACAATAGAAGCAAGAGCAATGATAAACTGCTTTACTGCCTTGTCATAATTAAGTCTGGTGAGCATGACCATACCAACCATCAGTAACAGGCACATATTGTTGATTATGAGCCTGTTTCCTTCAGGATAGATAATGTTATACATTATGAGAATTGCAAATATGATTATTATCTGGAATGCACCAAACAATAAATATTTAATATTACCGGTTGCGGCAACAATCTGCACCAGACAGGCAATTTGAAGTAAAAACATAAATACAGACTGCCTAAGATATATTCCGCTTCGCTTTTTTTCACTCCTATATCTAAATACAAGAAAACTTTGAACAGTATAAATAAGCATAATGCAGGCAATAATGTATTTAGATAATTCAGTTACATATAATTCCATTATATTCCCCAGTTATTCAGTAACTCTTTTATAATGACCTGTAGTATATTCGTGAACAGGCTCACCATCAAAGACTCCCCTTAATAATGCTTCATCATAGAAACTTAAAACTTTAATACAATCCTCTGCATCTTCAACAGTAAGATCAACTCTAAGATGCTTGCAGGATCCATCTTTTACAATTTCCTTTAATTGTTTATGAAGTGATATTGGCAATGCATTCCAAATAATATTCATGCAATATCTACAGTTAAAACTATATGGAAGCACATGATTTTGCCTGTCAACGATACTGCTTTCTCCCAGACAAAAATCCCCTTTTCTGTCTGTACAGCTCTTCAATGTCTTGTTAAGACAGTTAGCAGTGATCATCATTGGAATATATCCATAAACAATTGTTGACATAACAGTGTCATCAAGATTGCTTACAAGATCTTTTATCTCATGCCTTGTAAGTTCAAGCGGTACTGACATTTCACTTATCTGCAGATTATTATTGGCAGCAGCATCCTTGAATTCTCTCACTGCAAGATCATTCCAGGCATACAATCCATAATCACATACAACATCAAAATCTGCATGGATAGATGCAAGAAAAGCCAGTTCTTCAATATTTCTTACAAGCAGTCCATCAAGTCCATTATCTTTTATGAAATTGCAGACAGATCTGATATCATCAAGATCCGGTGTACCAGGCTCTTGCCTTGTTATATAAGGCAGAGCAACATATATCTGCGAACGTTCTTTTAAGGCTGACAGTTCAAGACTTATGTCCTCGGATAAAACTATATTACTATCAATGTATATTCTGCTAACTTTAGTCTTTGCAGCTTTCTCAATATACTCTGCTATGGCTTTTATCTGACTTTTCTTAGTCACAAGAACATTTATATCCTGATCAGAAACTGGTTTATAACTCGTTTTTTCTAAAGTGTTCTCTGACTGATCTTTTTCAATATTAAAGCTATAACCTTCTGCACTTATTGATTCTTCCGTCCACAGGCAAGGTCTTAAATGATTATTTGAAATGATCTCATTTTCAAGACCGCTTACAGCTTCTCTCCTAAGTTCATTAAGAGCTTTTACAGGAATAAACACATCTCCTGCAGCTTCATCCATATCAATTGTCAGTTCGTCCAGATCAAAAAAGGTATTTCCAAATTTTGAAACCTGTTTGTTTACATCTTCATATAGAGTAGGCCTTTTAAGTGCTGCCTCAGCACTGTGTCCAACAGCTGTAAAAGAAGCTTCGGCTGTACTTAAAGTCAAGATTATAGGTTCACCCTTTTTAATATAACAATAAGCGCTGATACCCAGCTTTTTCTCACCATTAAGATAAGTGTTTTTGATTCTATCAAGAACAGCCTCATCTGTGCCATTATAGCCCGGCTTATCAAGGGTGATCATATCCTTGCCATTGTGTTTATAGTAATATCCATTACCAATCTCTGATCTGAGATAAAGAGTCTTAAGCGTCTTAAGATCCTTATCATCAATAGCAAAGCCATTTCTTCCATTTTGGTAATATTTATCGATATATTTTCTGTATATTGCTGTAACGCCTGCAGCGTATTCAGGGCTCTTCATTCGACCTTCGATCTTAAAAGAATCAATTCCAGCTTCAATAAGATCTGGAATATCATATACAGTACACATATCCTTAAGACTCAATGGATAATGTTCCTTAGAGCCTTTGTTATCAGTATATGGAAGTCTGCAAGGCTGAGCACATCTGCCTCTATTTCCACTTCTTGAGCCAACCATGCTACTGAACAGACAGGCACCTGAATAGCAATAGCACATAGCGCCATGGATAAAAGACTCAATCTCAATATCTTCAGTAGCTTTGATGTTTTTGATCTCGTCTAAAGTCAGTTCTCTGGCAGGAACTATTCTTGTAGCACCCATAGATTTCAAAAATCCTGCTCCATACGCACCAGTCAGAGTCATCTGTGTACTTGCATGTAATTCGATATCAGGAAAGTTCTTTCTGATAAATCTAAATACACCAAAGTCCTGAACAATAACACCATCAAGACCTGCTTTATCATAAGGATACAAATAATCATACAGATAAGGCAGTTCATTTTCTTTTACAAGAGTATTAATGGTCATGTAGATCTTTTTGCCATGTAAATGAGCATACTTAATAGCCCTGATAACTTCCTCTTCAGAAAAATTATTGGCATATGCTCTGGCTCCGAATCTGTTGCCACCCAGATAAACAGCATCTGCACCTGCGTTAAAGGCTGCAACCATAGTATCATATTCGCCTGCAGGTGATAATAATTCAACTTTGCCCATTAAATCTCCTAATTCCTATGAAATAGGGCCGTCAATAAAGACAGCCCTAAAAATCACTTTTTTAAGCTTTTTAATTCAGTCTCCATCTGAATGATCTTTTTAGAATCATCATTTAAGTTAGACTGAAGAGTTTTAACATTTTTTTCTGTATTTTCAAGCTTTATCTGACAAGCGATCAGCTCATGCTTGATATCATAGAGTTCTTTTTCTTTTTCATTTACCTGTTCTTCAAGAAGCTCTATCTGCTTTTTTGCCTTAAAGTAATCATCAGCTATATTGAGCTGTAACAGAACGTTTTGTGTATCGATCGGTTGTCTCTTAAAGCCTTCAAGCTTGTTATATTCTGCAATCTTATTATTTATGTAAGATGCAACCTTTTGTAAATATTCTTCGCTTTCATAGCCGCTAAGTGTAAAAACCTTACCGCCGATGATAACTTCTGTATCATTTTTAGATGCCATAACAATACTCCCCAATGAATTTATTCTTCCCTCACAACATATAGTAATTATATATCGGCGCCCTTAGGGTTTTCAAGACCAAAATGATGATATGCTTCATCAGTAATGACGCGTCCTCGGGGTGTTCTGTTGATCAATCCGTTCTTGATCAGATAAGGTTCATATACATCCTCAATAGTACCTGCATCCTCGCCAATGGCAGCTGCAAGAGTATCAAGACCGGTCGGTCCTCCATCGAATTTCTCTATCAGAGTTAAGAGAAGGTTGCGGTCAGTTCTATCAAGGCCAAGTTTATCAACATCCATCAGGTCAAGGGCTGTCATAGCAACTTCTTCCGTGATCTTACCGTCATATCTTACCTGAGCATAATCTCTGACTCTCTTAAGGATCCTATTGGCAAGTCTTGGGGTTCCACGGCTTCTTCTTGCCATTTCAATAGCACCGGCCTTATCAACTTCAACGCCCAATACACGGGCTGACTGGATGATAATATTACAGAGTTCATTAACCTCATAGAATTCAAGGTGATGTATCATTCCAAAACGGTCACGGAGTGGTGCTGAAAGCATTCCGGCTCTTGTAGTGGCTCCAACCAGAGTAAAATGTGGAAGATCCAATCTTATAGATCTGGCTGTCGGCCCTTTACCTATCATGATATCAATGGCAAAATCTTCCATGGCAGGATACAGCACTTCTTCTACCTGTCTGTTAAGTCTATGTATTTCATCAATGAACAACACGTCGCCTTCCTGAAGATTATTCAGTATGGCAGCCATTTCTCCAGGCTTTTCAATAGCAGGACCACTTGTGATCTTGATATTTACTCCCATTTCGTTGGCGATGATACCTGCAAGAGTTGTTTTACCAAGTCCCGGAGGTCCATAGAAAAGCAAATGATCGAGACTTTCATTTCTTTGCTTTGCTGCCTGAATATATATCTTAAGGCTATCCTTGATTTTTTCCTGTCCAATGTATTCTGAAAGATGTTTTGGTCTAAGAGATCCTTCAATCTTTATGTCTTCCGGGCTAAAATTGGCATCAAGACTTCTGGAAGTCTTAATTGTACGATTTTCCATATTAGAAAAGCTCCTTTAAAGCAAGTTTCAAAATAGTTTCAGTATCATCTGAGGCCTTAGGATCAGATGATATGACTTTTCTTACTGCCTTGAGTGCATCGCCTGATGAATAACCAAGAGCTGCAAGAGCTGCAACAGCTTCATCTCTGGCACTTGACGAAGTATCGGAAAGATTATCAGAAGTAGTTACCTCTCCTCCTCCAAGACTTATGAGGTCATCACTTGAGATCTTGTCATGAAGCTCAAGAACAAGTCTCTCAGCTGTTTTTTTACCAACTCCTGGAGCTTTAGCCAAAGCTTTGGAATCACCGGCAAGGATTGCAAAACGCAGATCATCCGGAGACATAACAGATAATATGGACAAGCCACCCTTAGGACCTATTCCACTTACAGAAATAAGAAGCTTAAAAAAGCTCAGTTCATCTCTTGTTAAAAATCCAAATAAATTGAAAGCGTCTTCTCTAACGCAGGTATATGTATAAATCTTGACATTTGAGCCTATTCCAGGCATCTTATCTGCAGTGGAGCCGGAAATCATTACATTATATCCAACTCCATTTACATCTATCACAACATTATCAGCTTCAATAAGCTCAACTGTTCCATTTAAATATGCAATCATAGTTCCCCTTTTTACTTTTATCAAAACTTTTTCCAAAAAGTATTATACCATAGATCATTGTCCTATATGTTTTTTAACTTCCTGAGCTATAATTCCATTTAGTAATCCTGTAAATACACCTGCCAAAATTAAAAATGGCATGTAATAAACAATTCCGGAAGTCTTTACAACAAATGCAGCAATGATTATCTGCGCCACGTTATGCATAACGCCGCCGGTTATGCTGACACCTTTTATAGAGAACTTATCAGTTTTCTTAAGGATATACATAAATATAAAACTAATGGCAGCTCCTGATATACTAAACATTATCCCCGCAAGGTTTCCAAACATAAATCCTGATAAAATGATCCTTAAACAATTGATGATCAGTGCATCTCTACTGCTCAGTATATACATAGCAAGAACTATAGCCATATTAGGCAGTCCCAGCTTGATCCCTGGAATTCCATAGAAAAAAGGAAATAAAGATTCAATATAAGATAATATAAGAGCAACTCCTATCAGAAGTCCCATTTTAGAAATATAATTATTCTTCAAAGATTTTTTCTCATTTCTGATTTATTGAGCAATACTATCGTATTCGCTCTTTTCATCGCTATAAATTGTGATAACAACAAGATGAGGAAGGCAAATAATGCTTTGACCGTCCTTATCAATTGCACCCTGTAATACACAGAGTTTATCGGGACAATCAGCATCTTCAAGATAGCATTTGCCGTCCTTGATGATCATATAATTTTTTCCAAGATCCGATTCGATCAGAACCTCAGTATCCTTATCAAGACTATAGGTACCATACTCCTGACCATTAACAAGAACTTTGGCATAACTTCCAGATGTCTGGGTGACCTTGACAACAATAAATAATGCAACTGCCACCAACACAAATCCCATTAATAATTTAAAATCATTTTTGTTAAACATAGTCCCCTTTTTCTCCAGTAAACTAAAGAAAATTATAACATTAATAGGAGCGAATGTCCCTTGTGACATTCGCTCGCAGGTATTTTGCAACAAAAAAACTGCCCGCAAAAAAACTTAGAATTGCGGGCAGATAAACATTTATTATTATTTTATTTCATGGATCCAACCCTGAGGAGCTTCGATCTTACCCATCTGGATACCAGTAAGAGTATCATAAAGCTTCTTGATTGTAGGTCCCATTTCATCCATTCCAGACTTAAAGCAGATTTCCTTGCCATGGTCATTGATCTTTCCAACAGGACTGATAACAGCAGCTGTTCCGCAAAGACCCATCTCAGTAAATGAAGGAACTTCTTCAAGCTTAACATATCTCTCTTCAACCTTCATTCCAAGAATATTCTCAGCCACATAAACGATTGAGCGGCGTGTGATAGATGGAAGGATTGAATCTGAATGTGACTTAGGAACAACTAATGTACCATTTTCATCAACAAATATGATGTTTGCTCCACCTGTCTCTTCGATATATGTTCTTGTAGCTGCATCAAGATATACATTTTCTGCAAATCCTTCTTCATGAGCAGTAACGATAGCATGAAGACTCATGGCATAGTTAAGACCAGCTTTGATATTACCTGTTCCATGAGGTGCTGCTCTATCAAAATCAGAAATCTTAACAACGATAGGCTTTGCACCACCCTTGAAGTATGGTCCAACAGGTGTTACAAAGATTCTGAACTGATATTCATCAGCAGGCTTAACACCGATAACATTACCAGTTGCAAACATAACTGGCCTGATGTAAAGTGTAGCACCACTTCCAAAAGGAGGAACCCAGTCTTTATTAGCCTTTACAACCTGTTCAACAGCATCAATGAATCTGTCTTCAGGGAACTGTGGCATTTCAAGTCTTGCAGCACTATCAAGCATACGCTTAGCGTTTAAATCAGGTCTGAATGTAACGATCTTGCCATCCTCTGTTGTATATGCTTTTAAACCTTCAAAACATTCCTGGGCGTAATGAAGAACTCCTGCATCCTCGCTCATAACAATGGTGGAATCCTCAACGATAGCACCATCATCCCATTTGCCATCCTTATAATTAGAAACATATCTGTAGTCTGTCTTAATGTAACTAAATCCAATATTGGACCAGTCAAGTTCTTTCTTACCCATACAAGTTACTCCCTTTCAAATTATATAAATATTATGACGCTTTAAAAGTTTAATGCTATAAAGCGTTAATTAAAATATATTATAAAACTAAAAATATTGGTGTCAAGAATAATATTCTCCAATACCTATTAAGTTTTTAAGCTAAAATCAGTGAAAATAATAGATTAGGTCTTATTTTTTAGCCTCTTCATCCTCATTCTGGACTTTTTTCTGCTTTACATTCAGTGCCTTTTTGATGGATGATCCCATTTCACCGGCATTGAATTTCTTATTTTCAGGATCTGAAACAAGCTTCTTTTCACCATTTTCAATATATGCGATATTGATATATTCCTCAGTGGAACCATTAATATGCTTTACATTCAGGAAATGATCCGTTGTTCTGGCAACAAGGGCATAAATGCAGGCAAAAATAGGAACTCCAATAAGCCAGCCTATTGGCCCGAAAACACTTCCAAAAAACATAATAGAAAAAATTACCCAGAAGCTGGACAAGCCAGTTGAGCTTCCAAGGATCTTTGGTCCAAGAATATTTCCATCAAACTGCTGAAGCAGGATGACAAAAATAAGGAAAACCAATGCCTTTACAGGATTGATAAATATTAAAAGCACTGCGCCAAAGATAGCACCTATATAAGGTCCAAAGAATGGAATAACATTAGTAATACCAACAATAACTGATACCAGCACAGGGAAAGGTATCTCAAGTATCAGGCATCCAAAATAACAGATAAATCCGATGATCACAGAATCAATGATCTTGCCAACAAAGAAATTGGTAAAGGTTCTGTGAATAAATCTAAAGCCACCCACTATCTCATTGGCAAAACGCTCTTCCATAAATGCATAAACGATTTTTTTGCCCTGACCTGCAAAGACCTCTTTTGATCCCATAATATAAATAGCCACAATAATACCTACAATGATATTAAAGAAAGCTTGAACGATCATCATAGCGCTTTTAGAAACATATCTCATGATAACTGAAATATTAGGGATAAGTGAATTGTTTACAAATCCGTTCACATAAGTCTGCACAGTATCTAAAACACTGATGATTGTTGATGACATTTGAGGATTGTTTGCAAGGTACTCATTTACAAGATTATTGATATTTTGCATATATCCAGGAAAATTACTGATGATCTCAGATATACTCTTGATCAATTGAGGTACAATGATACGGATAAGACCATATATGATCAGTAACAGAACTATCATTGTTAAAAGAATTGAGAAATTACGTATCTTCTTTTTGCGTTTAATGCCCTCTTCTCCATCTAAAGTCTTACCAGCTTTTAAGGTTAATGGGATCAGGATCTTTTTCTCGATTCCATTAAGAACAGGAAGCATGATATACGCGATCAATATTCCCCACAAAATACTCTTAAGACTGCCAAGCAGACTTTTAAGGGCGGCAACAATGTTGCCACCTTTAAAAATCACATAGTATGCCAGCATAGATGCTATAACAAGAACAAAAATACCAAGAATCCCACTGATTTCTTTTTTCCCCAGCTTATATTTCATAAGAGCCTCCAAGCATCAAAATTGATTTTAATGATCAATCCATCAAGCCTTCCAATTTGTAAATAAGACTATCCAGATAATCATTATCAAATTCCTCTATCTTACCTGCATCACACTTAGCTGCCAGATCAGGATTGAGAGGAATACGGCCAAGAAGGTCAATTCCTTTTGAGGCTGCATAACTTTCAATATGGCTATTGCCAAACATATAAATAGGCTCACCACAATGTGGGCATTCCATATAGCTCATATTTTCAACGATACCAATAATAGGCACATTCATTCTCTGAGCCATATTTATAGCCTTTTCAACGATCATAGAAACAAGCTCCTGCGGAGTTGCAACAATTATGATCCCATCAAGAGGCAGAGACTGGAAAACAGTAAGAGGTACATCACCTGTTCCTGGTGGCATATCTACAAACATATAGTCCACATCGCCCCATTTAACTTCACTCCAGAACTGCTTTACAGTACCAGCGATAACTGGTCCTCTCCATATAACTGGATCTGTTTCATTGTCAATAAGCATGTTCAGGGACATGATCTTGGTTCCCTTAGATGTAACTGCCGGTAATATACCGTCCTGATCAGCTTCCTTATGTTTACCGATTCCGAACATCTTTGGTATAGATGGTCCTGTGATATCAGCATCAAGAATTGCTGTATTAAATCCTTTTTTCTGAATTCCGCATGCAGAAAGTCCTGTTACAAGGCTCTTTCCAACACCACCTTTACCACTGACTACTCCAATAACTTTTTTTACCTTTGAAAATTCAGGAAGTTCAACTTCAAAACCTTCCAATGCCATGATTATTAAAATCTCCTTGCTGTTTATTTAGTTAATGTGATCTACAAGATCAACATTATCTTTATCATCCTTAAGATATGACTCTATGATATATCTAGGTCTTGATTTAGTCTCCAGATAGATCTTACCAATATATTCACCTATGATTCCTAATGAAATCATGATAAGACCACCAATTGCCCATACAGAAAGGACTGTAGTTGTCCATCCAGGAATGGTCTGATCATTAAAATATCTGACAAGACAATAGATCAGAACAACTATGCTGACAAAGAATATAAAAAATCCAAGCCCTGTTATCATCTTGATCGGCTGAGTACTAAGTGATGTGATACCTTCTGTAGCAAAAGCAAGCATCTTCTTAAGAGGATATTTACTTTCACCGGCAAAACGCTCAGCCCTTTCGTAATAAACTACATCAGTAGGATATCCGATCATAGGAACGATTCCTCTAAGAAACAGATTGACTTCCCCAAACTGTGCAAGACCTTCAAGTGCTCTCTTGCTCATAAGTCTGTAATCCGCATGATTATAGACTGTATTGGCACCCATGGTATTCATCAGTTTATAAAAGCCTTCAGCTGTAGCTTTTTTAAAGAATGTATCAGTCTGTCTGCTGGATCTGACACCATAAACAACATCGATACCTTCATGATATTTTTTTACCATCTCATCTATGGCATCAATATCATCCTGAAGGTCTGCATCAAGTGAAATTGCCATATCACAGATGCTTTTAACAGTCATAAGGCCTGCCAAAAGAGCATTCTGATGACCTCTGTTACGGCTTAAGTTTATTCCCTGAAAAATCTCATCTTCTTCATGAAGTCTGGATATTATGGACCAGGTAGCATCCTTTGATCCATCATTAACAAAGACTATTCTGCTGTCTTGTGAAACCAATCCTTGCTGGATCAGTTCATTTACCTTTCTCTTCAACCTTGAAGAAGTTTCTGGTAAAACTTCCTCCTCGTTGTAGCATGGTACGACGCAAAATAGTCTTTTTTCTCTCATTGTAATTATTTCCTTATCAATATTATATTTGGCAATTAGCCTGCAGAATTAATATAATTGATAAGTCCTTCAGAATCAATTATCTTCTGCATGAATGGCGGGAATGCCTGCCCCTGGAACTTCTCTCCTGTTGTCTCATCTGTAATAACGCCAGTATCAAAATTAATGCTGACAGTATCTCCTGCATTGATCGCAGCAGCTGCTTCAGGACATTCAACGATCGGAAGTCCGATATTGATACTATTTCTGTAAAAGATACGAGCAAAGGTTTCAGCTATAACACAGCTAACACCGGCAGCCTTAATAGCTATAGGCGCATGCTCTCTGGAAGATCCACAGCCAAAATTCTTATTGGCTACAATAATATCTCCCTTTTTTACATTTTTAACAAATTCTTTATCTATATCCTCCATACAATGTGCAGCAAGTTCTGCATGGTCTGTAGTATTGAGGTATCTTGCAGGGATGATAACATCTGTATCAACGTTATCTCCATATTTAAAAACAGTGCCTTTTGCTTCTTTCATTGTTCAAGTATCCTCCTTATTATAACCCAAGTTCAGATGGTTGTGAAATCTTACCTGTAACAGCACTTGCAGCTGCAACTGCCGGTGAAGCAAGATATATTTCAGAATCGATTGCTCCCATACGTCCTACAAAGTTTCTATTTGTAGTAGATACGCACTTTTCACCGGAAGCAAGTATTCCCATATAGCCACCAAGACAAGGTCCGCATGTAGGAGTTGATACAACAGCACCTGCTTCAATAAATTCTTTAATAAGGCCTTCTTCCATAGCCTGAAGATATATCTTCTGAGTAGCAGGAATTACAATACATCTCATTCCTTCAGCTACATGTCTTCCGCAGATAACTTCTGCAGCAATCCTAAGATCATCAATTCGGCCATTAGTACATGAACCAATTACTACCTGATCGATCTTGATATCATCTATCTCATCAAATGTATGAGTGTTTTCCGGTAAGTGAGGATATGAAACAGTTGGCTTAAGCTCTCCAAGGTCTATTGTATATTCTTCATCATATACAGCGTCCTCATCAGCTTCATAAACAGTGATCTCCTTACCAGGAGCGTGTTCCTTAAGATAGGCAAGTGTAATATCATCAACAGGGAAAATACCATTTTTGCCGCCTGCCTCGATAGCCATGTTGGCAACTGTAAATCTGTCATCCATAGATAAATTGTGAACGCCTTCACCTACAAACTCCATTGATTTATACAGAGCACCATCTACACCTATCATACCGATAATATGTAAAATAAGATCCTTACCACTAACCCATTTAGAAGGCTTGCCGATAAGATTAAATTTAATGGCAGAAGGAACTTTAAACCACGCCTTACCTGTAGCCATGCCTGCAGCCATATCTGTAGAGCCTACACCTGTAGAAAAAGCACCTACAGCACCATAAGTACATGTATGTGAATCTGCTCCGATGATCAGATCTCCAGCCACAGTTAAGCCTTTTTCAGGTAAAAGAGCATGCTCAATACCCATCTGTCCTACTTCAAAATAGTTAGTGATCTTGTTTCTGATTGCAAATTCTCTAACACATTTACAATTTTCTGCTGACTTGATGTCTTTGTTAGGTACAAAGTGGTCAGGAACAAGAGCAATTTTGTCTTTGTTAAATACACCGTCCTTGTTAAATTTACCCATTTCTTTTATGGCTACAGGACTGGTTATATCATTCCCCAAAACCAGATCCAGATCAGCCTCAATTAATTGTCCGGCCTCAACATGATCAAGGCCTGCATGGGCAGCCAGAATCTTCTGACTCATAGTCATTCCGCTCATATTCACATCTCCATCCTTATTTTTAATCAATTAAACATAAGTAAATATAACATAACGAACAGAACAAAAACACATAACAATTATAACTATTTTCTTGATTTATTTTAACATGTGAAACTTATTTCAAATCTCATATTCCTTATTTCTTTTGCGCCATACCAAAAAATATACAACAAGACACAATAAACCGATAACAGATAATACCATGCCAAGACCTGCACCAGCTGGAGAATATGTAACAACTATCTCATGCACGCCGCTTGGTACATCAATAGCCATAAGGCCATAGTCAGCTGTAATGATCTCAGTCTCTACTCCATCTACTGTAGCTGTGAAGCCATCAGAATTTGGAACAGAGAAAAATACAAGGCTTTCTTTTTCAAGATCACTTGTTGTAGCAGTAAATCCATTAGTAGAAGTAACAAAAGAAGTACAAGCAGTCTGCTTTCTCTTAAAGCATTCAGTTGCAAAATCCAGCTCTGTTACTTCACAAGTCATATCAGCTGCAGAAATTTCAGTCATAAGATGACCATATTTCTCAGCATCTTCATCGCTTAAAATGATAGCTTTAACAATATTTAAATCTGCACTCTTTTTATCAACAGTATCAAACTCAGATTCTGTAATGTAATAATCAAAAGTAAATCCCATAGGAATAAAGTTGGAATTTTCGTAGATATCGAATCCGTTCTGGCTATCAATCAGATAATATCCCGAAAGTCCGTCTCCCTCGGCAAAAATGCCTTCCTTATTGATTATTGCATTTTCATAATAATATTTTGTAGAAATCAGGGCACGAAGTCCTATCCTGCTTGTAGGCAGAGTTGTCTCAACAGTTCTTGTAAGACCTGAAGTACCTTCAAGGAAATTAAATATCTCTGCAGGTACTGTACTTAAGAAACAGTGTACAGAAGGAATTCCCCATACCATATCGTAGTTGGTAGAAGTAGAATCTGTTTCTCCTCTGCAGAAATCACTAAGGTCAATATCCGGAGAAGTATTGAGCATCTGCTCTTCCCACTTTTCTTTACCATAATCACTTACAAGGCGGCTTCCATTATAAAGAACCGTGGTTGTAGTGATCATTGCTGCGACCATAGTAAAGCCAAACACTACATAATCTCTGTGTATTCTATATTTTAAGCTCTTGCCTGTTTTGCTAAACGGAAGCTTTACAATATGCTGACCATTCTTGAACAAAAATGTCACCACGATGAGCATGATGCACATGACTGCTGTAGAAATGATCGCAGGCCACAAATACTTTGGATTAGCTGATTTATATATGGCTGCAAAAGTGCCATCCTCCTGCTTTGCAGGAATAAATGCTACTGCAAGTACAGCAAGGAAGCTAAGGGTTGTAACAAGGGCTCCAAGCTTTAACTGCTCACTCCTGCCTCTCTCAACTACCTGCATGGTCATCATAGCCATAAATAACAGAGGCATATAGAACCATCTAGCATAATAGTTAGTATTAAACATAGAGAACATTGCATTTAAAAATGGTATAAATGCAAAGATCATGCACAGCTTGATAAGTGTCTTTTCCCAATCAGCTTTTTTCTTATTAAGAAGGAAGTATGCAACCACACCGGAAATACCAAACATAGGCATATAAATTCCAAGTGAAGCATTTTTTACATCAGAAACGTAGAAAATAGTACCCTTTCCGATGATATCAGGAATCATGATAGCGTTTTTTACAATATCCCAAACAAGCTTTTCGCTGGAATATATCAAAGTGTCATAACCATTAAGGAAATTATCAAGTCTTGTATTACCTGAAAGAGCCAGCACAGCCTGAACAATGAAAAATCCGGCAATAAGAACGCCATTTATTCCACCGATCAAAGCTCTGGCAAACATTCTGAAAACAACCTGTGGACGATTGCCTTTAACATATCTCACAAGGAAATAGATGATCAGAAATACAACCTGTCCAAAGAAGAAATAATAGTTGATCACACAACAGATAGCCACCATAAGTACATATGATATATATCTTTTACCAGATAAAACCATGCGGTAATGATCCTTGTAATGATCAACGTCCATAAGGTTTTCAAAGCAATGCAGTAACAATGGGAAGAATGCGACTGCATCAGTAAAATGATTGAAAACGATATTTATGGCATTAAAACCAGAGAAAGCATATAAAAAAGCTCCAGTAAGAGCACTTATATCTCTCTGAACATGTTTTCTAAGAAATATATATGCAGTTGTTGTTGCTGTTGCATATTTAAGGGCCATGATAAATGGCATCATATAAGGGATATATTCTTCAGGAAATGGAATTGTGATCCAGAAGAACGGACTTCCCATCAGATAAAAAGCAAAAGAACCAAGAAGAGATCCACCAAGATCTACATTCCAGTTCCAAAGTAATTCACCATTCCTTATGGCTCTATGAGCAAGCATATAAAACGGGATCTGCTGAACGTTATAATCTCCGTAAAGAAAGAACGGAAGTCCTCTTGTGATCAGATAAGGAAGAACAGATAAGACATACATAAGAAATCCAAGAACAAATGCACGCCCATATTTTCCAAACTTTTTCATAATAAAAAAACACTCCATAAATTAGTTGATACATAAAATAAGAAGGGTGCTTCAAAAACACCCTTCTACAATAATATAACATTATGATAATAAAATTCAAGAAACTTAAGGATTCTTAAAAACTTCTTAATTAGTTGTTGATGAGCTTATCATTCTCATTGTTCCAGCTGTAAAGCTTTCTGATCTCAGCACCAACCTTCTCTGATGGATGCTCAGCTGCAAGCTTTCTCATAGCCTGGAAGTGTACCTGTCCACCTGCTTCAGACATATCAAGAAGGAATTCCTTAGCAAATGTTCCATCCTGGATATCAGAAAGGATCTTCTTCATTGTCTTCTTTGTCTCAGCTGTAACAAGCTTAGGACCTGTGATGTAATCACCATACTCAGCTGTATTAGAGATAGAATATCTCATTCCTGCGAAACCTGACTGGTAAATAAGATCAACAATGAGCTTCATCTCATGTACGCATTCAAAGTATGCATTTCTTGGATCATAACCAGCTTCAACAAGTGTTTCAAAGCCAGCCTGCATAAGAGCACATACACCACCGCAAAGAACAGCCTGCTCACCAAAGAGGTCTGTTTCTGTCTCTGTTCTGAATGTTGTCTCAAGGATACCAGCACGTGAACCACCGATACCAGCGCCATAAGCAAGTGCAAGGTCAAGAGCCTTACCTGTAGCATCCTGATATACAGCTACAAGACAAGGTGTTCCCTTTCCTGCCTGGTACTCAGAACGAACTGTATGTCCAGGAGCCTTAGGTGCGATCATTGTTACATCTACATCCTTTGGTGGCTGGATAAGACCAAAATGAATGTTAAAGCCATGTGCAAACATAAGCATGTTACCTGGCTGAAGGTTTGGCTCGATGTCTTCTTTGTACATCTTTGCCTGCTTCTCATCGTTGATAAGGATCATGATGATATCAGCCTTCTTTGCTGCTTCTGCAGTATTATAAACTGTAAGGCCCTGAGCTTCAGCCTTAGCCTTAGATTTTGAACCTTCATACAAACCAATAATTACATTTGCGCCTGATTCCTTAAGGTTAAGAGCATGTGCGTGTCCCTGGCTACCATAACCAATAATAGCAATTGTCTTTCCCTCTAATAATGAAAGATTACAATCTTCCTGATAGAAAATTCTAGCTTCCTGTGACATTGATTTTTCCTCCGTATAAATTAATTGAATTTTTTATAGAAAACGAAATAACTTGTTACCAAGACCTGCATGTAAATGACATGCTGTAACAATAAATTCGTTTAGTATCTCACTCATCAAGATAAAGAACCTTGTCTATGCCTCGGCCAAGACCTGCAATACCTGTTCTTGCAAGTTCAAGGATCTCATAGCCTTCAAGGAGCTTCAAAAATGCATCGATCTTGGACTGATTACCGGTGATCTCAATGATAAGACTTTCAGGAGACACATCTATGATGCTGCCTCTAAAGATATCTGCAACTGAAATGATGCTCTGACGCTGTTCAGCTGAAGCCCTGACCTTAACAAGTGCAAGCTCTCTATATACACTTTCTTCAGGTTCAAGCTCATGTATATCTCTGATATCAACCAGCTTAGAAACTTGTTTCTCAATCTGATCAAGGATCTCGTCATCACCACTTGTAACAATAGTGATCCTTGTAAATCTTGGATCAGCAGTGACACCTGCTGTTATGGATTCGATATTGTAACCACGTCTGGAGAACAGACCTGAAATCCTACTCAATACTCCCGCAGTATTATCAACTAATAACTGAAAAACTTTTTTCTGCATTCTTTAAACCCTCTGTAATTCGATATTCTTTAGTTGTTTAAAGTGTGAAATCATAATGACTGTCATTAAATGTTTAAACGACGTTTTCTAATGATTTAAAACACATTATAAACACTGATTTTTGATAAGTCAATAAAAAATTCTTTTTCACTTTAACTTTTTATACTGCTAAAGTGAAAATTTATACCATTATCCTCTGGAAGTCACGTTTTCATTACATTTTGTAAGAGCCACCGTACCGGTACGGGCAATCTCTACAATACTGACACTCTTAAGCATACTAATGAACAGTTCAATTCTCTCAGTAGTATCACAGATCTGTATCATCATGAGATTTTTGGACATATCAACAATCTGAGCGTGCATGATCTCGCAATTTTCCATGATATCTCTTCTGTTCTCTCTGTTATATTTTACCTTGATAAGCATCAGCTCTCTATTTATAGAGGTACTTTCTTTAAAGGTCTTAACCTTTATAACATCCAGCTTTTTGTTAAGCTGTTTTTCAATCTGTTCAATCGTTCGCTCGTCACCGCTGCTGACAATAGTCATACAGGATACTGCTTTATCTGCAGTCTCGCCAACAACAAGTGAATCAATATTAAAATTTCTTCTTGAAAAAAGGCCAGCCACTTTAGAAAGAACACCGGCTCTGTTTTCTACTAAAACTGAATATATTCTTTTCATAGGATTACCTGCCCTTTAATATTTTGCTAAATACATTGGATCAACGTCTACTTCAAGGATAGATGACTTTTTATCAGTCAAAAACTGAATGATAGTCTTGCCCATTTCAACGTTATCAGCAATCTGATAATAACTCATATCATAAGCCTGAGCTAAAAGACACAGATCAGGATCTCCTTTAAGCTCAACCATAGTGTAATTATCCTTGTAGGAAAAATGCTGATACTCTCTTACCATACCCAGGTATCCATTTTTCAAGATTATGATCTTAAGAGGCACTCCATGCTGTCTTGCTGTGGCAAGCTCCATAGAAGACATCTGGAAAGAGCCGTCACCACATACAGCTATAACCTGTCTGTCTGGGGCAGCCATCTTGGCACCCATAGCTGCAGGAATAGAATAACCCATAGTACCCATTCCACCTGAAGTCAAAAATCTGCCATCTCTTACTTTGAAATACTCGCAACTCCAGATCTGGTTCTGTCCTACATCAGCAACGTAAATAGCGTCATCATCAAGAATCCTTGAAAGACTTTCAATAAACTCCTTAGGGCTTACCTTGCCTTCAGCAGCAAGCTGAGAATTTCTTCCCATCTCAGAACGATACTTGCTAAGAAGAGAAAGCCAATCCTGATGCTCACATTCAATAGATTCTTTTAAAATATCATCAAAAATATGCTTGATATCGCCAACAAGTGGAATTGTAGGTCCGACATTTTTACCTATTTCAGCAGGATCTACGTCGATATGTACAAGGACCTTGTTCTCAGTAATAAGATCAGGTCTGTTCACAGCTCTGTCAGCAACTCGAGCTCCCACCATCAAAAGAAGGTCTGATTCATTCAACGCCCTGTTTGCAAATGGTCTTCCGTTATTACCAACCATTCCAAAATAAAGCGGATCTTCAGAAGGCATAACACCAATACCCATCATTGTTGAAACTACAGGGATCTGATATTTCTTAACAAAGCTTCTGATCTCATTGACAGCATTACTTAAATGAACACCGCCGCCCACACAGATGATAGGTTTCTTACTCTTCTCGATTTCTTTGATTACTTTTCTGATCTGAACTGTATTACCATTAACTGTCGGCTTATAGGTCCTCATTTTGATATTCTCAGGATAACTAAATTTACTAACCTCCTGAAGCTGTATATCAATTGGAATATCAATAAGAACAGGACCTTTACGTCCTGTTGAGGCAATATAAAAAGCTTCTTTGAATACTCTTGGAATATCTTCTACATCTCTTATGAGATAACTATATTTTACAAATGACTCAACCGCACCTGTAATATCAGCTTCCTGAAAAACATCACTTCCGATCATATCGCTGTTGACCTGACCTGTGATGCATACAAGTGGAATAGAATCTGCATATGCAGTAGCAATACCTGTTATAAGATTAGTGGCACCAGGACCGGATGTAACAGCACATACACCCACCTTGCCACTGATCCTTGCATAACCGCTTGCAGCATGGGCTGCATTTTGTTCAGTTCTTATCAGGATGCTACTTATATCAGATTTATTAAGACTATTATAGAAAGGGCAAATTGCCACCCCCGGATAACCATATACATATTCTGTCTTTTCTTCCAAAAGACATTTTACAATCGCATCTGCTCCGTTCATACCATATCCTCCTACCAGTTATTCTATATCAAGTATTTTTTTGACAACCCTCACGGCATCAGCTGCATCAGATGAATAACCATCTGCCCCTATTTCATCAGCATAATCCTGTGTAACAACAGCGCCTCCAATGATTATCTTGGCGGCAACATTTTCTTCATGTGCAAGATCAACTACATTTTTCATCTCTTTCATGGTTGTAGTCATAAGAGCTGACAAAGCAATGATGCTTGCATTATTTTCTTTCGCTGCTTTTATTATATCCTCTTTTGGTACATCTTTGCCAAGATCTATTACATTAAATCCATAATTTTTTAACATTAAAGCGACAAGGTTTTTACCAATGTCATGAATATCTCCATGAACTGTAGCAATTACAATTGATGGCATATCCTTACCAATGCCGTCACCTGATTCCATCAATGGCTCGAGATACGCAATAGACAGCTTCATTGCTTCTGCTCCGGAGATCAGCTGAGGCAGGAAAAAAGTACCCTTATCATACTTATCACCAACATCATTAATGGCAGGCATAAGCACATTTCCAAGAATATAAGAAGGATCAAATCCCTTCTCAACAGCTTCTTTTGTATCTTTAACGATATTTCTCTTATTACCTGAAAGTACATCAGCATAAATAACATCTAAAATATCATTTTTTGCATCTTTTTCCTTATCCTTAGGAGCTTCAGCTGTAGCCCCACCCTTATCAGTAACTGTATATCTCTGCATCCTCTCAATATATCTGACATCTGCAGATTCCTTATTTCTCAAAAGATCAGATGCAAAAGCACTATTTACAAGCAGTTCCTGAGAAGGATTGGCAATAGCCATTGTAAGGCCGTTAGAAATAGCCATTGTCAAAAATGCTGTATTTATATATTTTCTTTCAGGAAGACCAAAAGAAATATTGGAAAGGCCACAAATTGTAGCAAAACCATTTTCATAACAGTACTTTATAGTATCAAGAGTACTAAGAGCAGCGTCCTTCTGAGCACCAACCGTTGCCACAAGACCGTCTACTATTATGTCAGTCTTGCTAAGGCCATAACTCTTAGCAAGCTCATATAGCTGTTCTATATTGCGGATCTTCTCTTCATTAGTTTTTGGAAGGCCTTCCGGATTAAGAGGCAGCAAAATAAACATTGCGCCATACTTTTTTGCCAAAGGTAAAAATCTCTCAGCCTTACCTTTTTCCAAAGAAATAGAATTGATAAGAGCTCGTCCCGGATATATCCTAAGAGCTGCTTCCATTACATCTGCATTACTAGAATCAATGCACAAAGGCAATGAAGTAAGAGCTGTAACTTCATCAAGAACCTTGAGCATCATGTCCTGTTCATCAATGCCGCTCATGCCAACGTTGATATCAAGGATCGAAGCTCCATCCTGTTCCTGAGAAGTGGCAAAATCGCAGACCATATCGAGGTTGCCTTCACGCAGCTGTGCCTGAAGAGCTTTTTTACCTGTTGGATTGATACGCTCTCCAACGATCATAAAAGGATCATCCATGCCAAATACAAGATGGCTTCTCTCAGATGAAAGATACCTTGCATTTACATTTTTTCTCTTACCATCGTTATAAACATTATAAGAAACATCTTTTAAACACTTATTCCCATAAGCTTCATGTATCATCCTGATATAATCTGGTGTTGAACCGCAACATCCACCAACAATGCTTGCTCCTGATCTTATGAGCTCACCGATTCCGGTAGTAAATTCTTCAGGTCCCATATCATATTCAGTACTACCATCAGCACCTACAGAAGGCAGTCCTGCATTTGGCTTGGCTATAATCGGAATGTTGGTCACAGTTGCCATAGCCTTGATAATTTCAGTCATCTTATCAGGCCCTGTAGAACAATTGGCGCCAATTGCGTCTACACCTAGTGCCTCAAGGCAGATAGCTGCAGATGCAGCATCAGTACCATATAGAGTTCTTCCGTCAGATTCAAAAGTAAGTGTGACCATGACAGGAAGTGATGTCACCTCATTAGCTGCCAGAACAGCTGCACGGCATTCCTGAAGGCTCATCATTGTCTCAATAACAATAAGATCAGCTCCTGCCCTGTCCAATACTTCTATCTGCTGCTTATATACATTGATCAGGTCTTCAAAGTCCAGATCACCTACAGGCTTGAGCTGTTTACCTGTCATAGTTACATCTCCAGCCACAAGTACGCTACTTCCAACTGCACTCTTAGACAACTTTACAAGCTCTGTATTGATTTCTTCTAATCTGTCTTCCAGACCGTAATCAGCTAGTTTAATGCTATTTCCTGTAAAAGTAGGTGCATAAACTATGTTACTTCCAGCCTCTGCATATCTCTTTTGCAGATCAAATAACACCTCTTTATGCTCCAATATCCATTTTTCAGGACATACCCCCGCTGGCATACCTGCCTTAAAAAGGTTAGAACCGGTAGCCCCATCAAGAAATACTATTCGATCCTTCAAAAAATCCCTAAACTCTTGTTTTGTCATATTATAATCTTGACTTCCTCACTTTAAATTAGTAAATCATCTTGTACCATGCTAACACAATTACCTCCAAACTACAATTGAATAAAACAATGGTATATGTTAAATTTATAAGAGTAGCGTGATTTATAAAACATATTAGGGGATGTAAAAGCAGCTACTTTGGGAGGAATAAAATTGAATATGAAAAAAATGTCAATCGCTAAAGTGATTGCCATATCTATTATTTTATCATTGCTTTTAGCAGGTTGTGGGAAATCTACGGATGAGCTCGATGCCTATAAAAGTAATATGGAATCTTTTTTTAATACAATTTCCGAGCTAAATACCAAAATGAATACAATTGATGCCACATCAGAGAACGCCAATGCAACTCTCCTCCAGTATCTGGATGAAATGAATGCAGCATTCCAGACAATGGCATCTTATGAGATACCGGAAGAATTCAGTTCGATAGAAAGTCTTGCCAGCGAATCTGCTGAATACATGGACAAGGCAGTAAGCACTTACCATCTTGCTTATGATGGTGTTTATGATGAATCAAGCGAAGATCTGGCAATACAATATTACCAGAGAGCTAACAGCAGGATACAGTATATGATCCAGATTTTCCATGGAGAAGTTCCATCAGGCGAAGGTGTTTCAGTAATAACCGAAGATACATATCATCTTGAATCTATTGATCCATCAGGATCTTCATCTAACTAATAAACGCCCCAGAGAATTAAAAATCTCTGGGGCGTTTTTATGATCATTCTGTTATAAAGTAAATATCACTGATAATTACTGAAATATTAGTTGTACTTGTATCTACATCAGGAATAGCAAGGAACATCAACTCATCAATACCAGAAACATCAACAACACGAGTCTGAGATTTTGATGTTTTCTTAATTCCTGTAACAGAATCAAGTCCGTTATATTCTGAATCAACTACACCAAAAGATACAGCTCCATCATAACCATCTTCTTCGTCATCATAAACTGAAATAGTATATGACATCTTAGAATACTTGCCATCAAGTTCAACAACAAACAGTGCATCAGAATTCTCGTAATCTGATGGAGAAAGGATTATTGTGTTTCCACCAACATACTGGTTACCGTAAACATCAACACAATAATGATCTTCAGGAACAAAGTATGTCTCATCTCCCCAATATGTAGCTGAAAGTTCTGAAACACCAGTAATCCAGTCTTCACCGTGAGAAGCAAGATACTCAGAAAGCTTTGTACTCTCAGGAGCTATAGCTGCAGCTGTTTCAAGAAGATCCTTAGCTTCAGCATAATAACCATTAGCTACAAAACCATCCATAGTTGTAAGTACAAGATCCTCAAACTCTGTAATCTTTTCATCTCTCAGATCCTTAAGGCCCTGTACATCATCATGTTTTTCAATTGCTGCATCAATAATATCAAATGCTGCCTGATACCCTTCATAATTAGCAACTGCTGTATCAAACTGATCACCAATACCAGATACGTAGGAGTCTGTTGCTGATGCAAGAACTGTCTCAGCATCATCCTTCATACCATCAGGAAGGTAACCAAGAGCTGTTGTTACTTCAGCCATAAGTTTTTCATAATCATCAACTGAATCAGCATCATCGAGCTCACTATTAAAATTACTTGCAAGCTTGGAAGCAGCTTCAGTAATCTTAGTCTGGGCATCAGTATAATTTACAAAATTAGGATCAACTAAAACATACTGGCTGATAGCTTCAGCATAGTTACCACCGGCATAAGCAATACCGCCTGCCTGATATGCTGCCTTAGACTGTTCATTAGTATCAATGGCTGTATATGTATCAGATGCCAGAGTACTTAAAGTTGAATCATCCATTGATTTAATGGCTTTAAGATTTTCAAGTGCTGTAAATCCTGAAATAGACTCTGAATCATAAGCATCTTTTACTTCAGATACATAGTCTGTGATCATAGGGTCTGCAATCTTCTTCTGAAGAGCATTATTTGCAGCTCTTGTATTATATTCAGAAGTAGCTGAAGCATACTGAGCATTTCTTAAATAATTAACAGATTTAACTCCTGCAGAAGTATAATATACTCCTCCACATACGCCAGTACCTGCTACTACAACAGCAAGAACAGAAGCCAGAACTATTACACCTGTATGTTTTTTCTTCTTTGGCTTATTCATAGGCTGCTGGAACTGGTTCATATTATTATTTGGCTGATACTGCATTGATGGAGCACCATTCTGGTATCCCATGTTCTGCTGACCAAATCCTTGAGATGGACCATTGTTCTGCATCTGCTGACCGTTGTTATTCTGATTATAGCCAGTGTACTGCATCTGCACTCCTGATGGTTGTGCATTTACTGAGTTCTCAGGCGCTGCGGTAATTTTTATCTCACTTCCGCAATTAGTGCAAAACTTGCAACCATCTGCAATATTTTCCCCACAATTTGGACACTTCATACTTTTTCTTTTCCTCCAAAAAACATTTAAATATGTTCTATAACGAAAATGATTATAACATAAAAAAATAACTCTCTGAACATAAAATTCAGAGAGTTATGATGATTTATTTCGCTATAATTAGAACTTACCAGCCTTTGCAGCTTCTTCGATAGATACTGCAAGAGATACTGTAGCACCAACCATTGGGTTGTTACCCATACCGATAAGACCCATCATTTCAACGTGAGCAGGTACTGATGAAGAACCAGCAAACTGAGCATCAGAGTGCATACGTCCAAGAGTATCTGTCATACCGTATGAAGCAGGACCTGCAGCCATGTTATCTGGGTGAAGTGTACGTCCTGTACCACCACCTGAAGCTACTGAGAAGTACTTCTTGCCTTCTTCAAGTCTCTCCTTCTTATATGTTCCTGCTACTGGGTGCTGGAATCTTGTTGGGTTTGTTGAGTTACCTGTGATAGATACATCAACATTTTCATGCCACATGATCTTAACGCCTTCACGAACATCGTTAGCGCCATAGCACTTAACCTTTGCACGATCACCATTAGAATATGGAGTCTCAGATACGATCTTAAGTGTATCTGTGTGATAATCCATCTCTGTCTCTACGAATGTGAATCCGTTGATACGAGAAATGATCTTAGCAGCGTCTTTTCCAAGACCGTTAAGGATAACTCTAAGAGGTTTCTGACGAACACGGTTAGCCTTTGTAGCAATACCGATAGCACCCTCAGCTGCTGCGAATGACTCGTGACCAGCAAGGAATGCGAAACACTCTGTATCTTCTTCAAGAAGCATCTTACCAAGGTTACCATGTCCAAGACCAACCTTACGCTGATCAGCAACAGAACCTGGGATACAGAAAGCCTGAAGGCCTTCACCGATTGCTGCAGCAGCTTCAGAAGCCTTGCGGCAATCCTTCTTGATAGCGATAGCTGCACCTACTGTGTAAGCCCAGCATGCATTTTCAAAACAGATAGGCTGAACGCCCTTAACAAGATCATATACATTTAAGCCAGCATCTTCTGTGATCTTTTTAGCTTCTTCAATAGAAGCGATGCCATAGCTCTTTAATACTTCGTTAATTTTATCAATACGTCTTTCGTATGATTCAAATAAAGCCATATTATGCCTCCTAATTATTTATAAAAATAAGATTGTAATTATTCTTTACGAGGATCAATGAATTTAACAGCGTCATCAATACGACCATACTGACCCTTAGCCTTTTCATAAGCTGTGTTAGCATCATCGCCAGCCTTGATGAAGTCTTCCATCTTACCAAAGTTTACAAACTTGTAACCAATGATATTGTCATCCTTATCAAGACCAAGTTCTGTTATATAACCATCTGTCATCTCAAGGTATCTAGGTCCCTTTTCAAGAGTTGAGTAGATTGTACCAACCTGCGAACGGAATCCCTTACCAAGATCTTCAAGTCCTGCACCAACTGCAAGACCATCCTCTGAAAATGCAGACTGTGAACGTCCGTATACAATCTGGAGGAATAATTCTCTCATAGCTGTATTGATCGCATCACATACAAGGTCTGTGTTTAAAGCTTCAAGAACTGTAAGTCCTGGAAGGATCTCACCAGCCATAGCAGCTGACTGAGTCATACCTGAACATCCGATAGTCTCAACAAGAGCCTCCTGGATGATACCGTCCTTTACGTTAAGAGACAGCTTACAGCAGCCCTGCTGAGGTGCACACCAACCAATACCGTGTGTGAAACCTGAAATGTCCTTAACTTCTTTAGCCTGTACCCACTTTGCTTCTTCAGGGATTGGTGCAGCGCCATGATGCACATCCTGATGAACCTTGCACATATCTTCGACTTTTTTTGTGTAAATCATGTGAAATCTCCTTTCGTGTATATGAAGTAATATACATTACTACCTGAATAATAGATGCAGAAATTCAAACAGATAAATCTGATACAAAATGTATCTGCAATTTATCATTTGTCTATTGCCTTGCCACAATAAACAATTTTCTGCCGGAACATTTTCTGACAAAAACATGCCTTTATTATTTTTGCACAATAACTATAAAAAATCTAGTGCTTACGTTAAAAAAATATCAATATTTATAAATATTTTAGTCTTCTGTCTTTCTGACTATATTGTCTTTGTCCTTATATATATGACGGCCAGGAATACATCCTCTTACGCTGGAAAGTGGATAAATATTGCTTTCCGGGCCGATCACAGTACCAGGATTGAGTACGCTTCCGCATCCAACTTCAACATTATCTCCAAGAAGTGCTCCAATCTTCTTTAATCCTGTTTCTACCTGATCATCTTTGCCATTTTTGATAACAACAAGCTTTTTATCTGATTTTACATTGGATGTGATTGAACCTGCACCCATATGTGATCTGTAACCAAGTATTGAATCTCCAACATAGTTGTAGTGAGGAACCTGAACCTTGTTAAAAAGGATAACATTTTTAAGCTCAGTAGAATTGCCTACAACAGCGCCTTTACCAACAATTGCATTGCCTCTTATAAAAGCGCACTGTCTTACTTCCGCGTCCTCATCGATAATACAAGGACCTGCAATATAGGCTGAATCAAAAACCTTTGCAGACTTAGCAATCCAGACATCTTCTCCTCTTTTTTCAAATTTATCAGCAGGAAGGCTCTTTCCAAGCTCCAGAATATAATCATGGATCTTCGGAAGCACTTCCCAGGCATATTTAGCTGTCTCCATAAGAGGTGCAGCTATAGTTTCATCAAGATTATACATTTTTTCAATTGAATATTCTTCCATGTTGACTTCTCCTTTAAATTTTGACAACCTATAAATCATAATACATCTGAGGAACAAAATCCAATATTATTAGCAATTCTACTTAATCAAAATTGAAAACTATCCTGTTTTCTTCATTAAGAACAAGCTTTGCACTAAACTCAGCGCCTTTTTTGCTTATAAAGCCATCGATCTTATCTGTAGCCTTTTCTGTAAGGAGCTTTTTGACCATTTCTTCATCAAGCTCTTTTCCAGCAATCTTCCCAATAAAGAATTTGCATACAGTCTCGTTTTCATTTTCTTCTTTTGAATAATTTGAGCATCTGTATCCCATATGACCTTTTATAATGTCTCCTCCGCAAACAGGACATTTTACATCAGGGATCAGCTTATCAGGTTCATCCTCAAAAACAAATTTAAGTCCGGTTATCTTACCTTCTTCATCCTTATTAAGACCAACCTTAGCTTCAAATTTCTTGCCGCTCTTAGATTTAAAGCCAGCTATTTTAGGAGTAACACCAGTAAGTACCAGTTCTCTTACCTGTGACTCAGTCAGATTGACACCAGCCATCTTACCAATTGAGAATCTGCAGCTCTCCGGGTTGTCCTTGTCATAGTTCCTACAGCCATAGCCAAAACTGGTCTTTATGATCTCGCCGCCGCATATTGGACAAGGAGCATTTTTTACAACCTTTGCTTCAACCTTGTCAAAATCAAAAGTTATCTCTGATTTGCCCTGCTCATTTTTCTTAAGCACCAGGCAGGCATCAAATTTCTTACCGCTTTTTCCTTTAAAGCCTCTGATAGTCTTGGTCTCGCCATTAGTAAGCAGTTCTCTTACGTTACTTTCAGTAAGTTCCTTACCGGCAATCTTACCAATTGCAAACTTACAGCTGTTTGGATCGTCAGCCTTGAAATTGGCGCATCCAAAGCCAAAAGACTTTCTCATGATACCGCCGCCGCAATCAGGACATTTCATACCTTCAAGAGGATCCTGAGTTACTCCGTTAAAATCAAATCCAATCTGCACTTTTCCTTCTTCATCTTTGGAAAGGACAAGTGCTGCCTTAAATTTATTTTTGTTCTTTGATACAAATCCGTCCAGAACTTTAGTCCTGCCATTTGTTATGAGTTCTCTAAAGTCTTCCTCTTCCAGCGTCTTACCTGCTATGGCGCCCACGTTGAATTTGCACTGATTTTCTTCATTCCAGTAGTTACTACAGCCATAACCAAAGGAAGTCGTTGTTAGCTCTCCGCCGCATACAGGGCACTTAAGTCCCAGCTTTTTACGTGTGGCAAGTCCTTTAGAATCCTTACCTGTAAAACGGTTGATCCTATCTGCAATCTGATAGGTCATATCAGAACCGATCATAAAAACAGTTTCTTTATTGATATACTGTTCCAGCTTGGACCTGTAATCATCAAATTCCACACTACCATTTACAATACCCTCAAGACCTTTTTCCCAGGAAGCAGTCATCTGAGGATTTAAAAGATTAGGAACATTAAGACTTACCACTTCATAGATCATCTCACCAAGGTTCTGAGGAGTAATGATCTGACTCTTATTATTCTGATTAAGATATCCGATCCTGACAAGCTTATCAAGGATCTCTCCTCTGGTTGCAGAGGTTCCGATGCCGGAATTCTTGATCTGAGCTCTCAGTTCCTCGTCTTCAATGAGGTTTCCCGCGTTTTCCATAGCAAGAATAAGGCTTCCAGAAGTATATCTCTTTGGCGGAGATGTTTTACTTTCTTTGATCTCAAAGCCTAAAGTATTTACCACATCACCATTTTTAAGCCTTGCTATTGCATCTATGATGTCCTGTTTTGAATTACTTTCTTCATTGTCATCGCCATTATCCTGACCGGATGACTTAGGTATTCCTGATACCTCCATAAATCCGGGCTTTTTTAACAGTTTGGCCGACATATTAAAGGTTTCATTATCAATTTCAAATACTGCTTTTGCAGTCTCATACTCGGCAGCAGGATAAAAAATTGCAAGGAATCTTTTTACTATAAGCTCATATACACTTCTCTGCAGATCAGTCAGCTTTTCTATTCCTGAGAACTGACCTGTAGGTAAGATGGCATAGTGATCAGTAACCTTGGAATCATCTGTATACTGTGTCTTTTCAATACCCTTATGTAGATTATTATCCAAAATATGATTTACATATTTTGAAGTTTTGTCATAACCTTTTAGTTTATACAGATTCTTACCAATTTCCTTGGCAACAGCTGTGGTAAGAACTCTGGCGTCAGTTCTTGGATATGTTGTAAATTTCTTTTCATACAACTCCTGAGCCACCTGAAGAGTCTCTGCCGGGCTTATTTTAAAAATCTTTGAGCACTCCGACTGAAGCTCAGCAAGGTTAAACAGAAATGGAGCCTTTTTTCTTGAGGTTCCCCTCTCGACATTTAATACAGTTGCCTGTTTTCCCTGCAAAAGACCGATAAGTTCATTAGCAGTCTTTTCCTCTTTAAATCCGTTTTCCTTATAAAGTGCCGGTGTCTGGAAATATCTGGACTTTTCATTTACCTTCCACTCGGCATTTATTCCTGATTCTGTAAAAGATCCTGATACCCTGTAAAAAGGAGTTTCGATAAAATCTCTTATTTCTCGCTCCCTATTAACAACCATGCCCAAAACGCAGGTCATTACACGACCGATTGCAATAGCTGTATACGACTTGGTGGCAGCAGCATCATTTATGAGCTTTCCATATTTTACAGACAAAACTCTGGAAAAATTGATACCAAGAGCATAATCTTCTATAGTACGCATGATTCCTGACTTACCAAGCTTATCATACTCTGACATAGCCTTGGCTTCAGCAATACCTCTTTTTATCTCATCATCAGTCTGAGAATCGATCCATACTCTCAGCTCCTGCATTCCCTCTCTGACGCCACCATAATTCCTGATATTTTCCTCAATGGTCTGTCCTTCTTTTCCTGAGTCTCCTGCCCAATAAACAGTATCAATATCTTCTCTGTGAAGCAGCTTGTTTATGAGATCATACTGATCTTTAGACTTATCAATAACGCCATATTTATAATCCTTTGGTAAAAAAGGCAGATCCTCCAGATTCCATTTTTTGTACTTAATATCATATTCTTCCGGATAAACCATCTCTACAAGATGACCAAAGCACCAGGAAATGACATATTCATTATTTTCAATGTACCCGTTCCCATTGCCAGAAACATTTAGCACCCTTGCAAAATCTCTGGCAACAGAAGGTTTCTCAGTTATAATTAATTTCTTACCCATGTATCAACGCATTTAATTCTATCAGCCTTATACTTCTGTCACTGGCAGCCTTATTTTGCAGCTTAAGGTCAAAGCCCAGTGAAGAGAACAGATAGAAGTAATCCCCCTTTAATTTAGCTTTATCCGACATGGCCAAAAGCCATTCATAATCCTCATAAGTGACTATATGCTGCCAATAGCAGTTACCAAGGAGCTTATAGCCAAATTCATTTTCAGCAATAATATCAATATTGCCCAGTTTACCTATCCATTCTCCCTGATCCTCTATCTCAAAAGGAAGATTTCCCTTTTCATTTTGATCATCAATATATTCCATGCATATCTTCTTGAAATACTTTGAAACATATACAGGCAATGAAGCAGAAATGAACATATCATAGAATTTATCAGGTTCAAGCTGCTCCAGCGCACTTATATTGGGATAAATGAAGGTAAAATAAAAATCAACCATAGGGTCACAAATACGATAAACACCCTTCATCATATTTTCATGACCTGCATGATCATAAGAAAATACCTTTTCAACAATCTCCAGCTGTATAAGATTTTTGATATATACAGCTATTTTTGACCTTGGAAAAGACGTCGCTTTATAAAGGTCATTCAATTTTATCTTTCCTGCAGCGAGTTGACTTAAAATAGAATAATAAACTGAAGTCTCCCTCAGATTGTCCTCTATAAGTCTCGTTGCCTCATTATGAAGGCAACCATATCTATCAAGAAAGTTTTTACATATATTTCCTTTAAAGGAAAGTTCTTTATCAAAATAGTTCCATAGCTTACTCTTGCCGCCAACCACAGAGAAAGTCATCAGGGCATCCTCGTAGGACATGTAAGGAAAAGACCTTCTTAGTTCTTTAAATGGCAGATCTCTGATCTTTACAAAAGTATCAATAAGGTCAGAATCAGACCCAAGAGTACTTACAAGACTGTTCTCGATCCACGCAACATTAGAGCTGGAAAGGACAACAAGAACCTTGCCATTTTCAGAAACAAGATCAATATACTCTTTTAATATTCCAATGAAATTTTTTGAAACCCTTAGAATATACTCAGCATTATCAATCCATAGAATAGAGGCTCTCTTTTTAGTACTTTTAGCAATATATCTTAAAATATCACCATAGGTTGGATATTCTCTTATACTGCTACCCTTTGATCTAAGCTCTCTAGCCCATTGATACTGCTGGCCTCTCTCAGAAGAAGATCTTGCGCAATAATAATTGCAAGACCTGTCATTAGTAAATTCAGAAAAAAGTTCTCTTTTATCGACATTTACATTGCTGTAAACAACAATAATGTTGCTACTGCCAGTTCTATACCAGCGATTTAGTATATACAGATCTGCCTTCCTAGTCTCGTCCATTCCCCACCCCAATAAACATGTTACGATATTTTTGGCCGAAAAAAATATCGTACCTTATGATTATAATACGGAAAAAGAAAAAGTACCATACTTTGAACGCATTCAAAATACAGTACTTTTATATAATATTAATTCGTAATTAAATTATTTCTTTTTGATATAACCAAGAGCTTTAAGGAGTTCTGCACACTCAACAGCACCACCTGCAGCACCTCTCAGTGTGTTATGTGAAAGTCCAACAAACTTCCAATCATAAACTGTATCTTCACGAAGTCTGCCGATGCTTACACCCATACCGCCTTCGTAATTAACATCCATAGTGATCTGTGGTCTGTTATCTTCTTCGCAATACTGGATGAACTGCTTTGGAGCACTTGGAAGTCCAAGTTCCTGAGGCTTGCCACTGAAATTAACAAGCTTGTTTATAAGATCTTCTTTATTTGCTTTCTTTCTGAACTTAACAAAAGCAGCTGCTGTATGTCCATAAAGAACCGGGATTCTTATGCACTGGCAAGTGATAACAGGGCTCTGAGCTGGAACGATAACACCATTTTCAATGTGACCCCAGATTCTAAGAGGCTCTTTCTCACTCTTTTCTTCTTCACCTGATATAAATGGAATAACATTACCAACCATCTCTGGCCATTCATTAAAGTTTTTACCTGCACCTGAAATAGCCTGATATGTAGTAGCAACTACTTCATATGGCTCATATTCCTTCCAGGCTGTAAGAGCTGGAGTATAGCTCTGGATTGAGCAGTTAGGCTTAACAGCTATAAAGCCTCTTGTTGTTCCAAGTCTCTTCTTCTGGAATTCAATAACATCAGTATGCTCCGGATTGATCTCAGGAATGATCATAGGAACATCAGGTGTCCATCTGTGGGCACTGTTATTTGAAACTACAGGAGTCTCAGTCTTAGCATATTCTTCTTCGATTCTCTTGATCTCGTCTTTAGACATATCAACTGCTGAAAGAACAAAATCAACATCAGCTACAACTTCGTTTACATTAGAAACGTCTTTAACAACAAGGTTCTTTACAGTTTCAGGAATAGGCTCATCCATCTTCCACTTGCTGCCTACAGCTTCTTCATATGTCTTTCCTGCTGAACGTGGACTAGCTGCAACAACTGCCACCTCAAACCAAGGATGGTTGTTCAGGATAGAAATAAATCTCTGTCCTACCATTCCTGTTGCTCCAAGAACTGCTACCCTTAACTTTTCACTCATTTTTTCTACTCCTCTTCTTACTGGTTTTATATAATATATTGATTCTTCTCTTAATTATGAAACATTATAAGTCCTTAGCCCAAAAATCATCAAGGAATTTGTGATTTTCATCAAGTACTTTTTTCATGACCTCTGGTCCCGGTGCACCTAAAGTAAGTCTTTTCTCAACGCAGGTCTTAAGACTTATAGCATCATAAACATCTGCGTCAAATTTATCGCAAAAGCTCTTTAATTCATCGATAGTCATGTCATCAATTGCCTGATCCTTGTCAATGCAATAAAGGACGATCCTGCCGATAATGCTGTGGGCATCTCTAAATGGAACACCCTTTACAACAAGATAATCTGCTGCATCTGTTGCGTTGGTAAAGCCCTTTGTTGCACTCTTTTCCATGTTATCATTATTGAATTTCATGGTAGAGAGCATATCTGTAAACAGGATAAGACAATTTCTTGCATTATCGATTGCATCAAAACTGACTTCCTTATCCTCCTGCATATCCTTGTCATAAGCAAGTGGAATACCCTTCATAGTAGTAAGAAGTGACATCAGCGCACCATATACTCTACCGGTCTTACCTCTTACAAGTTCTGCAATATCAGGATTTTTCTTCTGTGGCATAATGCTGCTACCTGTTGAATAGGCATCATCAATCTCCACAAATCTGTATTCATTACTATTCCATATGATCACTTCTTCACTAAATCTTGAAAGATGCATCATCATAGTAGCAAGAGCTGATAAAAATTCTATAAGATAATCTCTGTCTGAAACAGAATCCATACTGTTAAAAGTAGGACCATAGAAGCCTAAAAGCTTTGCAGTAAATTCTCTATCCAACGGATATGTTGTACCTGCAAGAGCTCCTGATCCAAGTGGACAATAGTTCATGCGTTCATAAATATCTTGAAGCCTTAGAGAATCTCTCTTAAACATTTCAAAATAAGCTCCAAGGTGATGAGCCAATGTAACAGGCTGAGCCTTTTGAAGATGTGTAAAACCAGGCATGTAGGTTTCTACATTTTCGCCCATGATCTTATCAAGAGTCATAAGCATATTCTTCAATAGCTTGGCAACATTTATGACTTCATCTCTTGTATAAAGTCTCATATCAAGAGCTACCTGATCATTTCTGCTTCGTCCGGTATGTAACTTTTTACCGGCATCACCTATTCTGTCAATAAGATTAGCCTCTACGAAACTGTGAACATCTTCATATTTATCCGTAATTTCAAGCTTGCCTTCCTCGACGTCAGACAAAATGCTCTTTAATCCCTTATGAATTGCGTCTTTTTCTTCTTGTGTTATTACCCCAACCTTGGCAAGCATCTCAGAATGAGCAAGACTGCCCTTTATATCCTGAGGTAATAATCTCTTATCAAAATTTATGGAAGCGTTGAATTTCCATGCAAGTTCGCTGATACTTCCTTCGAACCTGCCACCCCATAGTTGAGCCATGTATTATCTCCTTTATGTACAGTTTCGTTAGCGCTTTAAATCGCTAAAATCTACAATACATTATTCTTTACTTTTTTTCAATACCAATATTACTCTAATATCTTGTCAAAAGACATTTTTGCATTTATAATTGTCTTTGTGCCACAAACACAGGCCCATGCTGGAATGGCGCAGTTGGTAGCGCAACTGATTCGTAATCAGTAGGTCGTCGGTTCAAGTCCGATTTCCAGCTTTTATTTTACCCCTATAGGAATTACATCCTATAGGGGTATTTTTTATTTCTTCTTTGTAGTTGTCTTTTTCACAGTTTTCTTGCCTGCCTTGGAAGAAGCAACCTTCTTGGCTTTTTCAATTCCACTGGATGCTACAACAGCATTGATCTTTTCTTCCTGGATCTTTTCATATTTTTCTTCAATAGCTTTGCGCTGCTGAGCAAGTTCTTTTTCGTATCTCTTTCGCAGTTCATTAAGAAGCTTTTCTTCTTCCTTATCCTGCTTTGCTTTAAGCTCTGCAAGGCTCTTCTCAATTTCTTTTTCCTTGCGGATCTCCTCGTCCTCTTTGATCTTCCTGATCTTATTTTCCTCATCTGTATAAGGAGTAAATGACAGGATAACTACAGAGCATGGAGCAAGCTTAACACCTATACTATACTGTCTGCCATCGCATGCAGCTCTATTGGCAAGCTGAAGCTGAGGATTGGTAATGCCGCTTCCGCCATATTCAAGCTTATCAGAAGTAAAAATCTCAGAATACTTACCATCCTGAGGTACGCCCACCTCTAATTCCTGCATGACACCGGACATATTGCAAACTACAAGTAAGAACTCATCCTTTTTCTTGCCGTGACGAACAAAACTCATACGGCAATTCTGGGCATCCATATTATTGATCCACTCAAAACCGGTATCTACAGTATCATTTACTGATAAAGCAGGATACTCATAGTAAATAGTATTAAGATCACTGATCATATTCTGGAGAGCGATTGACTGATCCATAGTAAGCGCATCCGGATCCATTGCCAGCATTTTTTTGCCAGGATATGTATACATATAACTAAGTACAAATCTAGTATTGCCAAGCTTCTGAGTAGAATCTCCAGGCATCATGTCATATAAGGATTCAAGGCCCTTATAGAGATCTTCATGATTGATAGACAGTACAAATCTCTCAGAATAGCAATAAAGAACGCTATTTGTAAGATCATTGTGATGGCCGCCCCTAAAGATCGGGTCATTCTGTACATATGTCAGGATATCCTTAGTCCAGCCGTTATTCCATTTATAATCAAAACCAAGTCCATTACTATCAACAGAAGATGTAACGCCAGGATAACAAGCCGTCTCCTTAGTCATGATGATGGCAGACTTATCATACTTGTGAACAGCCTCTGTAAAGTTGCGCAGAAAAGCTGCTGCTTCAAGGTTTTCGTTGCCTCCGTAGATATTAGGGCTCCATTCACCTGGATTTCTATCATAATCAAGGTACAATATCTTGGAAATATCAGAAAGTCTGAAGCCATCTGCATGATATTCCTTTATCCAGTACATAGCATTGGAAATAAGGAAATTGCATACTTCTTTTCTTCCATAATCAAATACTCTGTCAGGAGTATTTTTTCTATAACCCTTTCGAGGATCCTGATACTCATAAAGTCCCTTGCCATTGAAATCAGCAAGGCCGCCTTCATCGCCATCAAAATAAGTAGGAACCCATTCAAAGATCACAGCAATGTCTTTTTTATGTGCTTCATTGACAAAATATTTAAGTTCAGCGCAGTCACCATATTTTTCATGAACAGCAAAGTAATTAAGAATATGGTAATTATGGTCTGATGCATGCTCCATTACAGGAGATAAAGAAATTGCGTCAAAGCCATATCTATCAACATATTCAAGGATCTCTTCTGTCAGCTCTTTAAGAGTCTTATCGCTTCTATGTCTGTTTACAAACTTATCAATAGAGATCTCGCAGATTGAAAATGGATCCTGATCCTTATTAAAGTTCTTCTTTGATCTGATAAAATCAGCATCCTCCCAGTCATATTTACTAAGAGCCTTTACAACTGAAAAACAGCCTTCCTCAGTATGTACAACAGATAATGCATATGGATCATTGCGTCTGAATGTTATGCCAGACTTGTTTTTGATCTCAAACTGATATCTGTCTCCCTCAGCCACATCAGGTATAAATATCTCAAATATGCCGTTAGGATCAAGCTTTCTCATCTGATGGATCCTGCCTTCAAATCCATTGAAGTCTCCTACAACAGATACTCTGGCAGCTTCAGGAGCCCACACAGCAAAATTGACACCTACATAGCCATTTCGCTCCATAGGTCTTGAACCAAGCTTTTCATATATATCCATATGAATGCCGCTGTTAAATTTGATAAAATCTTCTCTGTCAAGAAACGGCTCAAAATTATAAGCATCATGAAGATTGATCTTCTTATCGTCCTTGGTTACAACTTCATAATGATAATCGATGCCCTCCAGATAAGGGATAAGCACAGCAAAAAAGCCAGCTTCATCTGCCATTTCCATCTTAAATGTGTCTTCATCATCTTTATCTACACACAGAGTTACTTCTTTTGCATCCGGATAAAACATCTGCACAAGAAGATTATTTCCAACCTTATGAGCCCCAAGTATCCTGTGAGGATCAGATCCGTCAGAATAAATAATTTCTTCGATTTCCGGCCAATTCATCAACTTATATAATTTTGTATTCACACCGTTTCCCCTTCAATAAAAAAATTTCAGAACTTTATCAAATGTCATGAAAGAGCATGTATGAACATACCGCTCAAAAGTTTTGGTTCAAACCAGGTAGATTTAGGTGGCATGAGCCTTCCCTGATCTGCAACAGCAAAAAGCTCATCAATAGAAGTTGGATGCATGGAAAACGCTACGCGCATATCCTCATGACATCTCTTCTCAAGCTCATCCAGTCCCCTTATGCCGCCAATAAAATCAATACGTTTATCAGTTCTTGGATCCTTAATACCAAGTATTGGATACAAAACTTCATTCTGCAGTATTGAAACATCAAGTCCCTCAACAACATCTATATCTATAATATCACTTGTAGCTTCAAGAATGTACCATTTTTCATCAAGATACATGCCAAAATTACCTTTTTTATCAGGTCTTACAGGTACATCTGACTCAGTAACCACAAACTTTTCCTTAAGTCTGGCCAAAAAAAGATCAGGTCTAAGACCGTTAAGGTCTTTTACTACTCTGTTGTAATCCATGATCTGCAGCTCCTTATCAGGAAAAAGTACTGATAAAAAGAAATCATATTCCTGATCATGATCCTGTGATGCACTGCTCTCACGTCTCTTAAGTCCTACCTTAACAGCAGAAGCACATCTGTGATGACCATCAGCTATGTAAGTATGCTCCATTTCAGAAAAAGCCTTAGATACAGCATCTATATCATCTTTTTGATTAATGATCCATACTCTGCTTAGTACATTACCTTCTGATACAAAATCATAAACAGGGACGCTTTCTTTAGTTTTATTGAGGATCTGAGTAATCCTATCATCATTTCTATAGCACAGGAAAATAGGTCCTGTCTGTGCATTACAGGTATCAACATGATTGATCCTGTCAATTTCCTTATCTTCCCTGGTATTTTCGTGTTTTTTGATCACCCCTGACAGATAATCATCAATGGAGCTAAGGCCTACTATTCCAGTCTGAGTCCTGCCATTCATGGTCTGCTCATAAATATAGTAATATTCATCAGTATCCTGAACAAAAACACCATCCTCAATTTCATTCCATAGGAGGTCTCTTGCTTTTTCATAGACCTCTTTTGAATACATATCATATCCTTCCGGGAACTGTGTTTCAGCCCTATCGATATTCAAAAAAGACAACGGATTATCTTTTACAATTTCTCTTGCTTCTGCACTGCTATATACATCATATGGAAGAGCTGCCACTTTAGAGATAAGCTCTTTCGTTGGTCTATATGCTTTGAACGGTTTTACTTTCGCCATTTTTTATTTCCCTATCCTTATAAAAAAATGTTGTTGCGTTTAAGATAATGAGTCACTAGGGACGTATCAGATTGACTCAGTTTTTTCAAAATGAGTCAATCTGATACGTCCCCAGTGACTCACTTTCTCAAATGCAACAACAAAGATTAAATAAATTACATTTCTTTTCTTACAACTCTTACTCGAACAACACCTTCAACTTCAGAGATCTTTCCAACTAACTCATCAGTAACATCATCTTCAAGATCAATAAGTGTGTAAGCATAATCGCCTTTAGACTTATTAGTCATATCAGAAATATTATATCCGGCGCCACCGATAAGCTGTGTAAACTGGCTGATCATATTTGCCACATTTTTGTGGAAAATACCGATACGAGGCTTAGTGCAGATACCCATATCGCACTTAGGGAAGTTAACAGAATTATTGATATTACCATTTTCAAGGTAATCCTGTAATTCTACAACTGCCTTGACTGCACAGTTATCTTCTGACTCTTCTGTAGAAGCTCCAAGGTGAGGGATAACGATACATCCATCATGACCTGCAATAACAGAATTTGGGAAATCAGTTACATATTTTCTGATCTTGCCTGAATTGATACCAGCAAGAATATCAGCTTCGTTGCAAAGAATATCTCTTGCAAGGTTTAAGATGATGACACCCTTCTTCATCTTGGCAATAGCTTCTGCGTTGATCATACCCTTTGTAGAATCAAGAGCAGGAACATGGATTGTAATAATATCGCATTTTGAGAAAATATCATCTACGTTAGTAACGTGCTTTACGTCACTTGAAAGGCTCCAAGCTGCATCTACTGAAAGATAAGGATCATATCCTAATACTTCCATACCAAGCATACGAGCTGCATTGGCAACTCTTACACCAATAGCACCAAGACCAATGATACCAAGCTTTTTACCAGCAATTTCAGAACCTGCAAATTTCTTTTTGCTCTTCTCTGTAAGAGCTGCGATTTCAGGATCTCCAGCATTAGCCTTTACCCATTCAACACCGCCGATGATATCACGACTGGCAAGGAGCATAGCTGCAAGCACCATCTCTTTAACGCCGTTAGCGTTAGCTCCAGGAGTATTGAATACTACAATTCCCTTATCAGCGCATTTCTGAAGAGGAATATTATTAACACCAGCACCAGCTCTTGCAATAGCAAGAAGGTTTTCTGAAAAATCCATTTCAAGCATGTTGGCACTTCTTACAAGAATGCCATCTGCATCATCAACATTATCAGTTACTTCAAAATTCTCATTGAAATTATTAAGACCAATTTTAGCAATTGGATTTAAACACTTATACTTAAACATAGAACCCTCCTGATTACTTAAGATTAGCCTTTTCAAAAGTATCCATGAAGTCAACAAGCTTCTGAACACCTTCAATAGGCATAGCATTGTAGATACTTGCACGCATACCACCAACTGTTCTGTGTCCCTTAAGACTTACGAGACCAGCAGCTGTAGCTTCTGCAATGAACTTAGCATTGAGTTCATCATCACCTGTAACAAAAGGAACATTCATAAGTGATCTGTCTTCTTTTCTTACAGTACCCTTGAACATCTTGCTGCTATCAAGGTAATCATATAAAATCTTAGCCTTAGCTTCGTTTCTCTTCTTCATCTCTTCGAGACCGCCCTGAGCTTTGAGCCATTTAAATACAAGTCCGCACATGTAAATAGCCCAGCAGTTTGGAGTATTATAAAGAGATCCGTTATCTGCCTGAGTCTTCCACTTGAGCATTGTTGGTGTGAAATCAGGAACATCATCTCTGATAAGGTCTTCTCTGATGATAGAAATTACAAGTCCTGCAGGACCTACATTCTTCTGAACACCACCATAGATAACACCGTATTTAGATACATCAACAGGCTCTGATAAAAAGCATGATGAAACATCAGATACAAGAATGTGACCCTTAGTATTTGGAAGAGTCTTATATTTTGTTCCATAAATTGTGTTGTTTTCACAGATATATACATAATCTGCATCTTCTGGAATATCCAGATCAGAACAATCCGGAATATAACTGAAAGTCTGGTCTGCAGATGAAGCAACGATCTGAGCATCAAGATACTTAGATGCTTCCTGCTGAGCCTTCTTAGCCCACTGACCTGTAACTATATAAGCAGCCTTCTTATTCTGCATAAGATTAAGAGGTACTGCAGAAAACTGCATAGAAGCACCGCCCTGAAGGAATAACACTTTGTAATTGTCCGGAATTCCCATCAGATCCCTAATGTCTTTCTCTGCTGTTTCAATAACATTATCAAAAGCTTTGGAACGGTGAGACATCTCATTGATTGACATACCTGTACCGTTAAAATCGAGCATTTCTGCTGCAGCCTGTTTTAGAACTTCTTCAGGAAGGACTGCTGGACCTGCTGAAAAATTGTAAACTCTAGACACTACCTTTTTCCTCCGAATAACATTAATTTTTAATTCAACGCTTTATCTCTGTGAACTTTAGCATTTTAAAACGTTGAAGTTTTATATTAATATCATTCTAATCTGATTTCGATTTTTGTCAATAATGTTATTCCATAATGTTTGTTATTTAATTTTTTATTTTTATATTTTCATTTCTTTTTTTAATAAAACAAAATTGTTGGAGTTCCCACTTCTGCTATATTCCAAAGGTTTTCAGCCTCATCAGAAGGACAATTTATACACCCATGAGAACCGTCATTTTTATATATTTCTCCTCCAAATTCATCTCTCCAATTGGCATCATGTATACCAACTCCTTTATGAACACCAAGCCAAAAATGAACAAAGGAAGCATAATTTTCTCCTCTAAGGATAGTGTCATGTCTTTTATTGTAGATATTATATACACCGGATGGTGTTCCTCTGCCTCTATTGGTATTTCCCGTAACAACGGGGAACTGCATATTTATCTGTCCGTCGACATAATAAGTAAGCTGCTGGGCTCCCATATCCACAACAATAAATGTGTCACCGATTTCGCTTCCTTCATGGACTGTAATATCACTTCTAAGAGGGACATTCAGAACATTGGAATCATAAGCTCCTGTTCCAAGATAATGGTCAATAATAAATCCATATATCTCTGTTCCATCAATAATGCCTTTATTTCCCTTGCTTTCACTTGTTACCATGATCTGAGAAGATGGATCTTCAAGGTATTTAGAAATCGTATAACCGGTATCATACTTGTCAAGCAAGCTTTCTGCATAGTCATGGATCTTTTCCTCGCTGATATATACGTAACCTTCTGCATCAGTGACAAAACCTTCATAGATCACATAGTCCTCAGGAAGAGTAACTTCAACCCCATTGCAGATAAACATGCCAAGCCACGGTTTGGCTTTAGTGCTCTTTGCTGCTGATAATTCCTCTATATTGTTCTCAGTGCACAGAAATTTCCATGCAATGCTACTGTCTATTGTTTCAACATCATCAAGGACCTGAAGCGAAAGATCTGGATTCTGTATCAGATCAATAGCTTCGTAAAAAGAAACTTCTTTTTCCTGTTCAGAATTAAGCTCCACCTGCTTATAGCAGTTATCATATTCTGTCAAAACCAGAGCTGATTCTTCATTGTAGATGGCATCGCAGGCTGTAGAAAAAATATTATCAAGATCCGGTACACTATCTTTTTCATTCACAAGATAATATCCATCTTCGCCAAAATCCATATACACCTTAAGATCACTCTCATCCTTAAATATCTCCCAATCAGAGAGCTTTAAATACAGGCTGTCAATATCAAATTCAATAGTTGGAATGATTGTGCCGCGATATGCGTTAAACAGACCTATTCCCCATGTAAGAGGATTTTGATTTTTCATACGTACTTCAAGTGATTCTGTAAAGTCGTATGTAAGTCCAATGTCTTCGGGAGTTATATCCAGTGTGGCACCAGATTCATCTTCAATAGTCAGAGTCTGAAGCTCAACTCCCTCTTTAAGTAATTCGTTTACCTCTTCTACGCTCTTACCTGTACAATAAATTCCATTGATCCATGTACCATAGGCAAAACCGTCAGAATAATAATACCCTAGCAGCAGATAAACTGCTGCTAGAGCTATTAATGAAATAACTAAAGTAACTCGAACACCCCTCGCAAAACGATTCATTAGTTCTTCTCTTTTTCTTTCCGAGCCAGATCTTTGGCATCAAAAGCTTCACTGATCGGAGCTCCTGCAGGAACCATAGGAAATACCTTATCATCCTCTTGTATCAGACAATCAATAAGTACAGGTGCCTTAAGAGCAATAGCTTTTTCAATAGCCGGACCCACCTCTTCTTTTTTAGTAACCTTTATTGCTGTGCAGCCAAGAGCTTCAGCCACTTTGCAATAATCCACCTTATCCTCAAGGACAGTATTGGAATATCTCTTTCCATAGAACAGAGTCTGCCACTGTCTAACCATTCCAAGAACATGGTTATTGATGACGATCTCAATTACTGGAATATTGTATCTGGAAGCAGTTGCCAGTTCATTCATATTCATTCTAAAGCAACCGTCTCCGGCAATATTAACGCAGATCTTATCAGGATTACCAACCTGAGCACCAATGATAGCGCCGAGACCATAACCCATTGTGCCAAGACCACCTGAAGTAAGGAAAGTTCTAGGTTTGTTAAATTTATAGTACTGAGCAGTCCACATCTGGTGCTGACCAACATCTGTTGAGATGATCGCATCACCACCGGTGATCCTGTCAAGCTCCTCAATGATATATGGACAAGTGAGTACACTACTATCATAATTCATTGGGAACTTTTTCTCAAATTCTTTAATATGAGATATCCATTCCGGTCTGGAAACCTCTTTTACCTGAGCATTAATATCTCTAAGAACATCCTTAAGATCTCCCACAACAGACATATCTGCTCTGATATTTTTGTTGATCTCAGCAGCATCAATATCAATATGTAATATCTTGGCCTGTCTTGCAAAAGTGCTGGCATTACCAATTACTCTGTCTGAAAATCTTGCACCAAGAGCAATAAGAAGATCACATTCACTAACACCAAAATTAGAAGTCTTAGTTCCATGCATACCGATCATGCCTGTATAGAGCTCATCTCTGCCATCAAAAGCGCCTTTACCCATAAGTGTGTCACATACAGGAGCATCAATCTTATGAGCAAATTCTTTTAACTCTTTATCTGCTTCAGAAATAACAGCACCGCCACCAACATAGATGTATGGCTTCTTGGCATTGTTGATCATTTCTACTGCCTTTGCAATTTCTTCTGCAGTATATTTCTTTTCCGGAGCACTGTGAACGATCTTGGCAGGTTCATATTCTGCTGTCTTGGCAGTAACATCCTTAGTTATATCAATAAGTACAGGGCCAGGTCTTCCTGTTATTGCGATCTCAAAGGCCCTTCTTATAGTATCAGCAAGCTTGTTTACATCTTTAACAATGAAACCGTGCTTGGTGATAGGCATTGTAATACCTGCAATATCTACCTCCTGGAATGAGTCCTTACCTAAAAGAGGCAGATTAACGTTACATGTTATTGCTACCATAGGTACAGAATCCATATAAGCAGTAGCAATACCTGTAACAAGATTAGTAGAACCTGGTCCGCTGGTAGCCATGCACACACCTACTTTACCTGTAGATCTAGCATAACCATCAGCCGCATGAGCAGCACCCTGCTCATGAGACGTCAGGACATGAAAAAATATATCTTTCTGCTTATATAATTCATCATATACATTTAAAATTGTTCCACCCGGATATCCAAAAACAGTATCAACACCCTGTTCTTTGAGACATTCAAGTACAATCTGTGCTCCTGTTAATTGCATTACTTTACTCCCATTTTTTATTTCTTTTGATCAATGCTTTGGAACTTCAAGAATAGCTCCTCTGTTACCACTTGTAACCATTTCTCTATATCTTGAAAGGTATCCTGTTGTAACCTTTGGCTCTCTAGGCTGCCATTTTTCTTTTCTCTTTGCAAGTTCTTCATCAGAAACCTTTACATTAAGAGAATTATTAGGAATATCGATGGAGATGATATCGCCTTCTTCTACAAGTGCAATAGGTCCACCAACTGCAGCTTCAGGAGAAACATGTCCGATAGAAGCTCCACGGCTTGCTCCAGAGAAACGTCCATCTGTAATGAGCGCTACTGAAGAGCCAAGTCCCATACCGGCAATAGCTGATGTAGGATTGAGCATCTCTCTCATACCTGGGCCTCCCTTAGGTCCTTCATATCTGATAACAACTACATCACCAGCAACTATCTTACCACCAAGGATTGCAGCGATAGCATCTTCTTCACAATCAAATACTCTTGCAGGTCCTTCATGAACCATCATTTCAGGTGCAACAGCACTCTTTTTTACAATACCTGTATCAGGTGCAATATTTCCTTTAAGGACAGCAATTCCGCCTGTAGCCATATATGGATTATCAATAGGTCTGATAACCTCAGGGTCAAGATTTACAACACCTTCAAGGTTCTCGCCAACTGTCTTGCCTGTAACAGTAAGAGCTGTAGTATCAAGAAGATCTTTTTTGCACAGCTCAGCCATAACAGCATATACACCGCCAGCTTCATTGAGGTCTTCTATATAAGTTGGACCTGCAGGAGCAAGGTGGCACAGGTTAGGTGTTACAGCAGATACTTCATTGGCAATCTCCATATCCAGCTTAACTCCAGCCTCATGTGCAATTGCAGGAAGATGAAGCATAGTATTTGTAGAGCATCCAAGAGCCATATCAACTGTCATAGCATTGTGGAATGCCTTATCAGTCATGATATCTCTAGGTCTGATATTATTCTTAACAAGTTCCATGATCTGATAGCCTGCAGTCTTGGCAAGTCTTATTCTGTCTGAATATACTTCAGGAATAGTACCATTGCCTCTAAGGCCCATACCAATTGCTTCTGTAAGACAGTTCATGGAGTTAGCAGTATACATACCTGAACATGATCCGCATGTAGGACAAGCCTTTGTTTCATATTCAGCAAGCTTTTCCTCTGTCATAGTACCTGCTGATACAGAGCCAACAGCTTCAAACATTGATGAAAGAGAACGCTTTCTGCCATCTACTCTACCTGCAAGCATAGGACCACCAGAGCAGAATATTGTAGGAATATTAATACGTGCAGCTGCCATGAGCATTCCAGGTACAGTCTTGTCGCAGTTAGGGATCATAACAAGACCATCAAAACCATGGGCCATAGCCAGACACTCTGTACTATCGCAGATAAGATCACGTGTTACAAGAGAATACTTCATTCCAATATGTCCCATTGCAATACCGTCGCAGACAGCAATTGCAGGAACAACAACCGGAGTTCCACCTGCCTCAGCAACTCCAAGCTTAACAGCCTCAGCGATACGGTCCAGTTCCATATGGCCCGGAACGATCTCACTCTGAGAATTTACTATACCAATGAGAGGTCTTCTTCTCTCTTCTTCTGTAAAACCAAGTGCCCCAAAAAGACTTCTGTGAGGTGCCTGCTGCAAACCTCTAAGTACACGATCACTATTCATAACCTAAATCTCCTTCTACCTTTTTATTTTACATATAAAACAAATTCTTCATTTTCATATTTTTTTATAAGCGTATTGTTTATATAATCCCATGGAATGGAATCATGATTAGTGAAATACAAATAAGCATCAGCTCCATCATAATTCTCCTTGATCATGCATTTATCAATGATGACCATATCGGAGCCTTCAATTACAGTATTTTCACAATCGATATCATATGCAAACTTTAGAAGATACTGCTCTTCAAAATCTGTCACACAGATATTCTGTCGTAAATCTACATCTGCCATAGATAACGCTTCATACAGATAATGCTCTCTTTCGCCAAGCTGTCCATGATAATCTCCAAATAAAAACAGAAGGCAAAAACAAATCGCTACAAATGCAAACGGAATATAAACGCCAGCAGTTTCATACCATTTATTATCATCCGAAAGCTTGATATCAACTATATCTGTGTATATGATATCTGTTCCCTCAGGTTCTTTATCATAGCCTCTTTTTCGGTTATATAACTTATTACTATGATTGATAATAAATTCAAAAATATTAGCAATTCCAAATGCCACAAGGAACGCCATATAAGAAAATATCCTCAAATACAGATATGGCAGATTGCCCTGTAAAAAAAGCATTATTGGAACAAATAAAATACAACATATATAGATCAGATTAAGTAAGGTCTTACTATACTGAAAATGTCTGATGCACTGCACCAGTAAAATGATCAGTGCGATCAGAACAGCCACAAACAAAACTACCCCAAAGCCATTCAAAAAGTAATTAAACAGATATACAAAATATTCTGGCATATTAAGAAGTATGCCGTCTCTGCCACTGCCCTGTATGTATGAAGTGGAAGTCATTAAATGAATACCTGTAGCATAGGACAAAAATGGAGCATGTAAAAGTGTGTAAAAATGGCCATTTCCATAATAAGTACTTGTAGGATCATCTGTTAAATAATTACAGCCAATTGCCAGCCATATTATTGAATAAAGTATGACAGTAATAACTGCAGCTACAACACCGGAAATGATCAGACTCTTTAATCTGATAATATAAGAACTTACCCAAAAGCTCTTATCACTGAGTTTACCAATCCTGAAACCATTGATCAAAAGGTAAATTCCGCCTGCAATACATAGAGGTATAACCCAATATACACTGGTAGGAACAGTGTACAATCCGTATGAAAGGGATATTACAAAAATCACAAAAGTGGACTTTTTAACATTACCTAACATACATATATCTGACATGCAGAGAATAGCCACAAGAAAACATGTCGTAGAAAGAGAATAACCTCTTCCCTGAACAGACAGATCATTGACTATTCTAAATCCCGAATAGATCAATACCGTTGCAAATGGCATCCAGTATGACATATACTTTCCGGCAATCTTATATATCAATATAAGATTGGCTACAGCACAGATAAAGCTGACGCCTCTAAGACCTATGTAGGAATTGCCAAACAAATCAAGGATAGCTGATAATACTGAATAGCCTACATGATTGTTAGGAACAGGCCAGTGTATAGCTGCATAGACCGGTCCTCTACTGATGAAAGTATAGTAAGTATACAATTCATCATACCAGGGAGTCAGATATATCAATCTCCAAAAATAATATGCTGCCATTGCAAGAATAAACAATGTTACCGCAATTGATTCCGGCTTACCAGGTAGTTTACTCAATATATTCAAAAAATAATCCTGTTGGTTTTTAGATTCTTTCTGCAATCAAATCTCCCATCTTTCGGCATCCGCACTCAGTAAACTTATCTCTATCCTGGATAGGCATAAGATCCTTGGTACGATAGCCTTCTTTCAATACCGAGGTAACTGCATTTTCAATGGCATCAGCCTCTTCACTTAAATTAAATGAATATCTGAGCATCATAGCCGCTGAAAGGATCGTAGCAATAGGATTGGCAATATCCATACCAGCAATATCAGGCGCACTTCCGTGGCTAGGCTCATATAAACCAAAGCTTGTCTCATTAAGAGAGGCACTTGGAAGCATGCCGATAGATCCTGTGATCATACTAGCTTCGTCAGATAAAATATCTCCAAACATGTTCTCAGTTAAAACAACATCAAACTGTGAAGGATCTTTTACAAGCTGCATAGCGCAGTTATCAACAAGCATATGCTCAAGCTCAACTTCAGGATAATCCTTGGCAACTTCATTGACAACACTTCTCCAGAGTCTTGATGAATCAAGAACATTGGCTTTATCAACACTTGTAACTTTCTTTCTGCGCTTCATAGCAACATCAAAGGCTCTGATAGCGATTCTTCTGATCTCACTTTCCTTATAGACAAGTGTATCGGTTGCAATCTTTTCGCCATCGATCTCCTCTGTCTTTCTATCTCCAAAATACAGACCACCTGTAAGTTCTCTCATGATCAAAAGATCAAATCCCTTTTCACCTGTAGCTTCTTTTAAAGGGCAGGAATCTTTTAACTCCTGATACAGGAATGCAGGTCTTAAATTGGCAAACAGATTTAAAGCTTTACGAATTTTAAGAAGACCAGCTTCTGGTCTCAGTGCAGGCTCAAGCTTGTACCATGGCGATGTAGAAGTGTTACCGCCAATTGAGCCCATAAGGACAGCATCAGCAGACTTGGCTATTTCAATAGTCTCATCTGTAAGAGGAACTCCATATTTATCTATAGAGCAGCCTCCCATCAAAACATCTGTGTAAACAAGTTCATGACCAAATTTATCCCCTACTTTATCAAGAACTTTTTTTGCTTCGGTCACGATCTCCGGACCTATTCCATCACCTGGAATACACGTAATATTCATCTTCATACCATTTTCTCCCATATTTATTATTCTTGTAAAAAGCGCTGCATCAGAGCTCGAAAGCCTAACGCAGCGTCTTAAAAAATCAATTTACTCGGAAAAAATATAATTACTTTTTCTTCTTTTCATTTGCAGGCTCTTCTTTAATAACTGCATCCTGAGGCTTTTCAACCTCTACAATAGCTTCCTTAACCATAGGAATACGGCAATTCTTGTTATTACCAAATTCAACTATAACAGCCTCGTCACTAATATCAATAACAGTTCCAATAAAGCCACCTGTTGTACGAACACTATCGCCAACTTCAAGGGCTGCAATTGTCTGAGCCTTCTGTCTGTCGCTCTTTCTCTGAGGACGGATCATAAAGAAATAAAATGCAGCAAAAATCAGAATATAAATAACAACGATCATCAAAGTTGATCCTGATGTAGCTGCAGTAGCAGTATCAGCTGCTAATAAAACACCAAAATTACTCATTTCGTAAGCCTCCAAGTATCTTAAATAATCACTTATAAATCATACACAAAATAAGATTTGATTACAAGAGATAATATTTAATTAAATGAAATCACATTATCTTGATTAAATTTAATCAAGGATCAACCTTTCTTCCATCCTTTAGCAATATCATATTTTCCAACATTATCGTCTTTATCAAATTCCATCATACTTTCAAGCATATCCTTCTTGAAAGTATCAAATCTGTCTTCATCAAGTGCTGTACGGATATCTTCCATCATATGGTTATAAAAATACAGATTATGAAGAACGCATAGTCTCATTCCAAGCATCTCTCCTGACTTAAGCAGATGTCTTATATAACTCTTGGAATATCTGCGACATGCCGGACAATTACATCCTTCTTCGATAGGTGTATTATCAAGCTCATATCTGGCATTTAAAAGATTGATATGACCACGCTTTGTATATAAATGTCCGTGACGACCATTACGACTAGGATATACGCAATCAAAAAAGTCTATACCGCGTTCTACCGCTTCCAAAATATTGGCAGGAGTTCCAACACCCATAAGGTATGTAGGTTTATCCTGAGGAAGGTATGGAACAACAGTATCAAGCACATGATACATCTGCTCATGTGTCTCACCTACTGCAAGGCCGCCTACAGCATATCCGTCAAGATCCATCTGTGAAATAGTCTTGGCATGCTCAATCCTGATATCATCAAAAATAGCTCCCTGATTTATTCCAAAAAGCATCTGATGTGGATTGACTGTTCCCGGAAGGGAATTAAGTCTGTCCATTTCCTTTTTGCAACGCTCAAGCCATCTTGTAGTCCTGTCTACAGACATCTGAACATATTCATGCTCAGCCCTGGCAGATGGACATTCATCAAAAGCCATAGCTATTGTAGAACCAATATGGGACTGTATACGCATACTCTCTTCAGGTCCCATGAACAGCTTGTGGCCATCAATATGAGATCTGAAATACACGCCTTCTTCTTTGATCTTTCGATTCTGTGCAAGTGAAAATACCTGAAATCCGCCTGAGTCAGTAAGAATGGGCTTATTGCATGACATGAACTTATGCAATCCGCCCATTTTATATATTACGTCATCGCCGGGTCTTAAATGAAGATGATAGGTGTTGGATAAAACCACCTGAGTTCCTATCTCTTCCAGATCCTCAGTAGATACACCGCCTTTAATAGCTGCAACAGTTGCAACATTCATAAAAACAGGTGTCTGAATAGTTCCGTGAACTGTTTCCAGTACAGCTCTTTTGGCTCTACCGGATGTTTTCAATACTTTGTACATATGCTCTCCATCAGTCATATAAATATTCGCTCCAGAATTCTTCAAGGCATATATTTTCCTCATGAATAACTGTAGCTGCGTCTACTCCGACATAACGGAAATGCCATGGCTCATATTCTATACTGGTAATATCTTCCTTACCAGCAGGATATCTTACAATAAAACCATACTTATAACTGTTCTGAGCAAGCCATTTACCTGCCAAAGTCTCTCCAAATCTCTCATCCAGTGCGGAATAGGAATCACTGACAATATCAATTGCCAAACCTATCTGATGTTCACTGGAGCCAGGAATTGTAACTGCCTGAGATGAAAGGTTATATGAATCCATATAAGAAAAACCGGCTTCCATATAATAATCGATCTTATTTGAAAACAGCATTTCCTGTCTTGATCTGTTACGATAAGGAGAACAGATTATGAGATTGACTCCATCAGCACTGGCAGCTTTGAACATATCATAAAGGCTTGAAATGATACGCTGATCACAATGCATATTAGAATTAAGATCACCAAGTGGGAATTCATAATCCTCAGGGATCGGATGCTGCTTGTTTACCAGAATAAGCTTCCAGTCATCCTTACTAAAGGTACAGGACTGTGCTCCATCAGCATCTTCAGAAGTACTCTGCTCCTCTATAGTATTCTCATCACTATCGCTCTCAGTTACGACAAAATCTTCCAGAGAAATAGTCTCGATCACACCATCCTCTCCTTCAAGATCAATATCATCGATATGTGTCTTCTCCGGAGCAGCTGAAAGAGCCGGATCGATCTCCTCTACTTCAGCAAGAACTACTGTATCATTAACAGCATCTGCTGGTAAGAGCTCATCAGATGATACTGTATCATATTCTCTTTCATCAATGCTTGTGTTGGAAACAAAACTGACATTTAAAGAAAGTGATGGATACGAAAAACTACTGCTGGCTATAAAGAAAAAAAGCACACTGGCTAAACACATATAACGCTTAAAATTACTGTAAAAATAAAGCAACACATTATAAAAAGTCAGTATCACCACAGTAATCCCAAGCGCTGGAACAGCTAAATATTTATGTTTTCTTGTAAATTTCTTGAAACCAGAAAGCACCCTTTCTCTAAAGGATGTCTTCATGGACAAATCCGCAATGTTCATTATCGTCTTCCCCTCATATCACGACTATAAACACATATATACTATATTACCATTTTTTCATTGTTTTTAAAGACTTTTTTTATAAAAAAGCACCAACAAAAACAAAAGCAACATGCCCTCCTCTGTAAGCCTTACGGCAAAAGAGTTTTAACATGTTGCTAATATTCTAATACAAATATTCGTTTAAAATAATACGCAGTTACATTGATTGAAATACATCAAAATCAGCTCCTGATATATAGATCAGTCAATTGACTTATAAAAACGGATCACATTATCAGCTTTGGCTGACATATTAAGAAGCATTGCATCAAGAAGCGTGATAGCAACCATAGACTGAACAACTACAACAGCTCTTGGCATGATCACAGGATCGTGACGTCCTTTGATATTTATATTAATATCTTCACCGTTTTTATTAACAGTCTCCTGATCTCTGGCAATACTAGGTGTTGGTTTGAAATAAGCTCGAAGGATTATATCAGATCCATCACTCATACCGCCAAGGATACCACCGGAATGATTAGTCTTTTTACTAACCTTACCATCAAAAATGCAAAAAGCATCGTTATTGTCGCTTCCATAGCTCTGAGATACTTTAATGCCATCGCCTACCTCAACAGCTTTAACAGCGCCGATTCCCATAAGAGCATCAGCCAAAAGAGCGTCAAGCTTATTGAATACTGTATCACCGATGCCTGCAGGAGTTCCGGTCACTTTAATACCAATGGAGCCGCCAACAGAATCAAGGTTCTTCTTGCACTCTTCAATAAGGGCAATAGCCTTCTTATCAGCTTCTTCATCAGGCATTCTGGTCACAGTCTGATATACCTTATTCAGATCCATATTATCTTCATCAATGACCACATTACCTATAGAACGGGTATAGGCATAGACCTCAATACCCATCTGCTCAAGAAGTTTTAGACACAGAGCACCTGCAGCCACCCTTCCGATAGTCTCTCGACCGGAAGATCTTCCGCCACCTCTGTAGTCTCTAAAACCATATTTTGAATCAAATGTATAATCAGCATGTCCCGGTCTGTAATAAGTTGCGATATCATTATAATCCGCAGAATGCTGAGATGTATTTCTGACAAGCAAAGATATAGGAGTTCCTGTTGTTTTACCATCAAAAACTCCTGAAAGAATCTCCACTTTATCAGCTTCTTTTCTAGGTGTTGAAATTGCAGACTGTCCAGGTTTCCTGAGATCAAGATATTTTTGAATATCCTCTTCACATATCTCCATTCCTGCAGGAAAACCATCAATTACTACTCCCACAGCTGCGCCATGAGACTCTCCCCATGTAGTGATTTTTAATATATTCCCGAAACTAGACCCTGACATACCTTGTCCCCTTTAATCATAATTTATGGAAGACAATGCAGTTAGGCTGATCAACAGGAAGTTCAGGTCCATTCATTACAAGTGTTCCAGCTTCCATATTTACATTAAAGAATGTAAGTGAGTTTGACTCATGGTTAAGTGAAACAAGATGCTTGTTATCAGGAAACAGCGCTGCATCCTTTGGATATTCTCCGGCGATAGGCAGAGCCAGTATCTGATTAAGACCACCGTATTTTTTATCTACAGAATAGATGATGACATTATTCTCGCCAGCTGTAGAGCTTACAAGATAATTATCATCCTCAGAGAATGAAAGTGCACTGCAGGCAATACCTGTTGTATCTTTTTCCTGAGTATTGTATACAGTCTGAATTCTCTCAAAATCAGGTGTTCCATTATTATCCTTGTATGAATATACTTCTATTGAACATTTCTGTTCATGAACGATGTATAAATATTTACCGTCTCTAGAAAACTGCATGTGTCTTGGAGCTGATTCCTGATCGCAGTGTATTACATCAACTTCCTTGATAGTTCCATTTTCATGGTCAAAGGAATAGATAACTACTCTGTCCATACCAAGATCTGCTGCGCACAAATACTTATTATCCTTAGAAACCTTCAAGCACTGAACATGAGGAATATGGTTACGACCACCTGCAATGCCAAGTCCCTTATGGAACTTCTCATCAGTGATCTCACCGATACTGCCATCCTCATTCAGTCGAAGAACTGTTATCTTACCATCATGATAACCTGCTGTAACCAGGAACTTATCATCCTGATCCATGTTAAGGTAACATCCACGCATACCATTTATGGATGCTTCATTCAAAAATGTAAGTGAACCGTTTTCTTCAATATGATAAGACTCTACTCCAAGGTCTGTAATAGAATAAAGAGTCTTGCCATTATGTGAAATACCAATATATGAAGAGTTGGTTATTTCAACCTTCTCCTTTTCTTTAAGGCGTCCGCCCTTCATATCTACATCATAGATACGAATACCAAATTTAGCGCCTGTACCTGTTGTGTAACTTGCAATATAAGCAACGTATTTATCCTTGCCTGCCATAACTTGCCTCCTTACTACCTTTATCGGTAGCCAATCTCAAATTAAAGTTTATCATAAATTTAACAATGTTTAAATACAGTTATCAGACAATTTATAAATTTTTGAATTTTTTCAAAATCTCTTTTCCAAAGTTTGGATTACTTAGTATTGGCAAGCTTTGAATATGATTTTCTGTAAAATCTGTTCATTCTGATGCAATCAAGAGTTGAAAGGAAATGCCCTTCTCCATATCTTAAAACAGCCAGATGTGCAAGACATCCCTTATCAAGTACTATTGAAACAGCCTGAGCATCATCCAGTGTAGATCCAAGGCAATAGGCTCCATCATTCAAAACAAAAACCGCATTAACATTCTTTTTTACAATAATATTATTGCCATCTCTTCCATGATCATTGATAGGTATCTTGACCTTAACACCAATGAGCTGTGCAAAATCATCCAAAAGAGGTCTCATCTGATTTACTCTCCTGGAAATAGTCATAACAGCCTCAGATTTATTGTGGACTATGTATTTAACGTCTTTTCTCTTGGCATATATATGACTGTGTATCTTTTTGATCCTATCTGGAACATCAGTAACGTCAAATACAATTTTGCCATTTTCAAGATGACTTGAATAACCCTCAGCAAGACCATGTCCCATATCGATCTTGCATACATCAATAAGATAATTGTTACATGCAACCTCAAGTTTTTCAGAAGCAGCTATGGCACTCTTACTGTCTTCCCCAAAGCAGACAGCTCCGTGATTGGCCATGATTATAGTATCCGCTTCCCCGTACTTTTTGGCTGCTCTTCCAACATTATCTGCAAGAGCATCTGAACCCGGATAACCGTAAGCAGCACAAGGTACTATATATCTTTCATCATTATATTCAGTTCTTAGTTCTCTTTTGCCAAGAGCACCGGCAACTGTAGCATATACCTGATGAGTATGGACTATGAATTTAACATCCTTTCTTGCTTTATAGCAGGCAGCATGTACTTTAAATTCACTTGAAGGCTTAACATCACCCTCATAGCTTAGATCTGCTATATTTACAAGTACTATTTTTTCAGGTGTAAGATCCTCGTACTTGATACCGCTAGGTGTTATCAAAAAATGTTTCTTATCAACTCTGCAGCTGATATTTCCCCATGTCCTGACGATTAGTCCTTTTTCAAGTAATTCAAGACCTGCGTCAATAATTTCTTTCTTGATTTCAAGTAAATCCTTCTCTGTGTTTCCCATTATTTTCTAATCTGTCCGTTTCCTATTATTCTGTACTTATAGGATGTGAGTTCCTTAAGACCCATAGGTCCTCTTGCATGGAGTTTCTGAGTACTGATACCGATCTCAGCTCCAAAGCCAAACTCAAATCCGTCAGTAAATCTTGTTGATGCATTAACATATACACAGGCTGCATCAACCCCTGCCAAAAACTTAGAAGCTACTTCATCATTTTCTGTGATGATGGCTTCAGAATGCCCTGTATTATATTTGTTGATATGAGCGATAGCTTCTTCTACACTATCAACAGTCTTTACAGAGATCTTGTAATCAAGATACTCTTTTCCATAATCCTCATCAGTTGCAACAATTGCATCAGGAATAAGTTTTACAGTTTCCTCATCCCCATGTATCTCTACATGATTTTCTTTAAATGCTTTATCTAAAAGAGGTAAAAATCTGTCTTTAATATCCCTGTGAACAACTAATGATTCTGCAGCATTGCAGACACCGATTCTCTGGGTCTTGGCATTTATTATGATAGGCAAAGCCTTATCAAGATCAGCGTCCTTATCAATGTATATATGACAGTTGCCTGTACCAGTTTCAATTACAGGAATAGTACTATTTTCAACAACGCTTCTTATAAGACCTGCACTGCCTCTTGGAATAAGCACATCAACATACTCATTCAGCTTCATAAACTGTCTTGTAACTTCTCTGTCAGTATCTCTTATGAGCAAAATAGCATCCGGAGTGATACTGCAAGATGCCAAAGCATCTCTTATAACATCTGTGATTGCTGAATTGGAATTGATAGCATCACTTCCACCCTTTAAAATAGTGGAGTTGCCGCTTTTAAATGTAAGGCTGAAGGCATCAGCTGTTACATTAGGACGTGATTCGTAGATGATACCTATAACGCCCATCGGAACTCTGACTTTGGATATCTTAAGACCATTTGGTCTTTCAAACTCTTCTATGACTTCTCCAACAGGATCCGGAAGAGCTGCCACTTGACGGATTCCTTCAGCCATAGCTTCTATTCTCTTAACATCAAGCCTTAGTCTATCCTGCATTCCCTGTGACATTCCATTTTTAACAGCATTTTCAAGGTCTATATTGTTTGCTTCAAGAATTTTTGGAGCATTTTGAACCAGGCTGTCTGCAACAACAGCAAGTGCCTTGTTTTTTATGTCTGTAGATAAACCCTGTAATTCATACTTAGCTTTAAATGCTTTTTCCCCTAATTGATTAAGATCTACCATAACTACCCTCCTTCTTCTATGCGCATTTATATAAAAAAATAAAACAATTCAATCATATATACATCAAGGGTTTGCGTACTTATTTATATAACCATAATGAGGCTCAAAATTCAACTAAATTGGTCTTTTCTAAAACGATATTTTTTTATATAATCCAATTGTTATGAATAAAAAAGAGTATAGAAAAAATGCGATTGCAAAAAGAAATAGTTTATCTCATATTGAAATTACCACTAAAAGCAAGGCCATTGCTGAAAAACTTTTTCGCATGGAAAGTTACAGAAAAGCTTCAAACATTCTTGTTTATTGTAGTTACAAAACAGAAGTTGAAACATATGGCATTATAGATAAAGCCTTGCAGGATGGCAAAGAAGTCTATTGTCCTAAGATAACAGATGCTAAAAATGGCAAAATGGAATTTGCCAGAATAAAAAGTATAAATGATCTGGAAGATAGTAGCATGTCAATTCCTGAACCAATTGAAAATAATTATATTTCAGTTTCAAATACTGATGATAAAACACTTATGTTGATGCCGGGAACAGCTTTTGACAAAACCTTAAACCGAATCGGCTATGGCGGCGGCTTCTATGACAGATATCTCCAGAATAGGCCACAGATACAGACAATCGCCCTATCCTATGACTGCCAAATGTTTGATGAAGTCCTCCCTGCAGAAGAATCAGATATCAAGCCCAAAATGATAATAACTGAAAGCAAAATAATCCAAAGATAATATAATGCCTCCGGATATTCAGCAATAGTAAAGGCAAATGCTAAATACCCAGAGGCATTACTTATTCTACTTAAGTGTTTTAAAGTTCATAGCAATGATTTCAGCTACTTTTATTCCATCCATAGCTGCTGACGTTATACCGCCTGCATATCCTGCTCCTTCACCGCATGGATATAATCCATGCACGTTAAGAGACTGATAATCTTTTGATCGGGTAATTCGAACCGGTGATGAGGTACGGCTCTCAATACCATCAATAATAGCCTCATCATTATCGTAACCTTTGATCATGTGTCCAAAATTGTCCATTCCCTCTGCAAAGGAAGCAGTCAATTCCAAAGGAAGGATATTGTGAACATCGGCAAAACGATACTTGCCCCTGATCTGAGGCTTATTACGATCTTCCTTATCGGTATGACGCAAGCTTCCAAGACTGTAGTCTTTTTCACCATTTTTAAGATGCTCAAGGCCCTTCTTAAAATCATCGAAGTATTCTACAGGAACGTCTCCTGAACCTATTTCAAAAGCTTTCTTTTCCAGTCTTCTCTGAAATTCAACACCAGCAAGAGGTCCCGGCTGGCCAAAATCCTCCGGAGTTACAGATACAATTATGGCACTGTTAGCGTTATGTCCTGCCCTGTCATGATAGCTCATGCCATTAACTGCAAGCATACCCTCTTCCGAAGAAGCATTGACAACATAGCCTCCAGGACACATACAAAATGAATAGACACCTCTTCCATTTGAAGCCCTTGAAACAACCTTATAAGGTGATGGAGGAAGAGTCTCAGGATCTTCAATTCCATACTGTGATTTATTGATCAAAGTCTGAGGATGCTCTACTCTAAAGCCCACAGCAAAAGCTTTTGGCTCCATAAATACGCCCTGATCATTTAGAGTATAGAAGGTATCTCTTGCACTGTGCCCAATTGCAAGAACTACTGTTTCCGATTTATATGATCTATCCGAAGTTTTCACACCGGTGATCTTGTAAAAAGGAAGGTCACTGGCAGGAGTTTTTTCAATAGTGTCAGGTCTGTCACACTTTTCAAGTTCGAGACCGGTTACCTGAGTATTAAAATAAACTTCACCACCAAGCTTTTTGATATCTTCTCTGATATTTTTTACAACCTTGGCCAAAACATCAGTACCAATATGTGGCTTACTTTCATAGAGGATATCTTCTGAAGCACCGTGCTCAACAAATATCTTCAGAGCTTCTTTTCCTCTGCCGTCTTTATCTTTGACCATAGTATTTAATTTACCATCAGAAAAAGTACCGGCACCGCCTTCTCCAAACTGTACGTTACTTGTGGTATCCAAAACACCTGTCTGCCAGAATCTGTTTACAGCCTCCTGTCTGGAATCCACATCTGCGCCACGTTCAAGCAAAATAGGCTTATATCCATGAAGAGCCAGCTCATAGGCACAAAATAGCCCTGCAGGTCCGGCACCTACCACAACCGGTCTGTTCTTAAGCTCAAGACTGCCTTCTGAAGGAAACTTAAAGATTTCCTTTTTGATAATATCAGCGTTTTTACATCTGGCCTTTTTCAAAACTTTTTCTTCATTACCCTTTAAAAGAGTAACATCCACCATATAGATATCGTAGATTTCAGGCTTCTTCCTGGCATCAATGGAATGTCTTACAAGCTCCAGATTTCCAATATCTGATGCATCAATCTTAAGCTCTTTGGCAACCTTATTCTTCAAGATACCAATAAGGTTATCCATATCGGCTTTATTTTGTATAAATGTTTTTTTACTATTTGCTATTTTTATCTGATTTATTCTGATCAATTCTATTATTCCTTTATAAATCCTACTTTGCAGCGTCCATACCTGCAAGATAAGCGCTTGACCACGCCCACTGAAGGTTATAACCACCACATCTGCCGTTAACATCGCACAGCTCGCCTATGACATATATGCCCTTTATCTTTTTGTACTGCATATTCTCATCAAGATCCCCAAGGCTGATGCCACCAGCTGTCACCTGTGCTGCCTGATAATCACCGACTGCTGTAATACCAATCTTGAAGTGTCGGTAATTATCTATGATACTTTTTAACATACTATCAGAGATATTTTTGATCTTCATCTCAGGATTAAATTTCATCCTGCTCAAGATCATATCATTTATGGACATATTAGATAATCCCTTTACGAAATCACCTACAGTCCTGTTTTTCTCAAGTGAAAGCATATCTGCAACCATTTTATCATAACTTTCATCGTCCATTTGAGGGAAAAAATCAAACACTGCATCCACTACTCTGCCTGCAGCCAGATGTCTGGCAATCTCACTACTTGCCTGCATAACAGGGATTCCGGATATGCCTTTTTTGGTAAACTGCACTTCCCCTGTTTCAGATGCGATAACTTCACTTCCAATAAGGAAATCAATCTTGGCATCTATTCTGACTCCGTTATCTTTAGGCAGTTCCGGAAGGTCAGAGGTAATATACACAAGAGCCGGAAAGGTCTCTTTTACATTCATACCAAGCTTTTTGCAGATATAATAAGCATCTCCTGTAGAAAGAGTAGATTTTGGACCGGCAAGGCCTCCTGTGGCTAGTATCACGCTGTCGCAGGACATTTCACCTTTGTCTGTACGGACAACAAATCCATTATCCTTGGGTGTAATTTCCTTTAACTGTTCATGAAACCTGACCTTAATATATTCTTTGTTTCTGAATATCTCATCACTAAGAGCATCAACAATAGTCCTGGCCTGGCCTGATACCGGATAAAGATATCCATCTTCACTTTTGATCACGACGCCCAAAGACCTGAAAAAAGTCAAAGTGTCTTTTACATCAAAAGAAGCAAGAGCAGCATTAACTCTATCTCTTGCAGCAGCATTGAACATATCTCCATCCATGTTCATATTGGAGAGATTACATCTTCCATTGCCTGTCATAGACAGCTTTTTACCAAGACTATCTCCCTTTTCAATTATACAGATATCTCTTGCACCATTTCTAAATGCAAATATGGCGGCGCTCATTCCTGCAGCACCGCCGCCAATAATAACAATCTTCTTATTCACTTAGTCTCCTTGAACTCATATTAGTGAGTTTGATAAAAAAATTACCAAGTGGTAGTTTACTAAGACTATATCTCTCTATTCCTCTCATATAAGCCAGTATAACAACATAGACCACATATGAAACTATCACGCATACTGCCATAGTAAGTATCTCGCCTATAACATACCTGAGCGCATTCTTTAATATCAAAGCAAACAGACATGCAACAATACTGCCCACCAAAACTATCAAAGGTTTATAAATATCTTCAAAGGCAAAATCCAGCATAGAGCTGATGATCTTGAAAAATACAATATCATAGACCAGCATGGACAGCATAAAAGATAAGGCAATACCATGCAATCCTTTACCCATTACCGAAATAAGAAGTAGGCTACTAAGCGTATGCAAAACAGCAAATGATAAAACACCTATAATATTAAGCACCATGTGCTCCAGCCTTACAACAAACCACATCAAAAATACAAATACGCTAAAAATTAAAACAAAAAGTGCAAAAAAGCCCAGCAGAGAAGCTTCTGCTTTTTCACTGCTACCATATATCAATTCCAGTATGAGATCAGACATAAACATAATAAAGAACGCTACAGGAATAAAAGTCCTGATAAAGGTATGAATGATCTGACCAAATAATATTGATGCAATATCTTTTTTATCCTTCTTAAAAGCAGCCTCCATCTGATACCACTTTTTTACAGTAGAAAGGGATAAGATAAAAACTGAAACAAGCAGTATAGGTATGATCTTGCCGATAAACAGACCAAGATCAACTATTCCACCAGTTATATCATCGCTTTTAGCTGATAAAGACATAAAAAGCCTGATATCTAAAAGAAATACAAAAAGTGTCGCAAACATTACCGGCAAAGTATATTTCAGATTATCAAAAACCTCTGCCTTGGAATCCAGATATTTATTAGCTCCAGTCTTGATGTATACTGATATTTCTTTTTTCTTTGTGCCATAAAAAGAGGTAATATATAGCAAGCTGATCAGTGAACCTACTGAAAATGCAATTGAAGTCACGCAGGCTGTATAAAACCTTGAAATATAGTCTACATGAAGCAGCGCATTTACTTTTTCACCGTAGGAATTAGCAAAAACAGATAAGATCAAAGTACATGCAAAGGATGTAATGCTCAAAATAAGCATACTTATAAAATTCTGTATCGTATATCCAAGTCCATGGAGATACCCTCTTATGCATCCCTGAACGCTGATCAGAAGGACTCCTGGCAAAATGAGCCACAGAACAATATATCCTCTTTCAAGGAAAAACATTCCTTCCATAAGGTCATAAGCAAAAAAGCCTAAAACTATGCAAAGGAAAACTGCGCTTAAAAAAGAGGCCAAAAGAGCTGTCTTAAATAAGCTCTCAGCATTGTGATACTGATCTCTCTTGGTCCTAAAGATCACCATCTTATAAACTGTCCGTTCAAAACATACAAGAAAAACACCGCAGGCAAAAAAGAATACGATAAAAGGAATAGCCAAATATGACGCGCACATAGTCCCCGATACTCTGGTGATTGGAAATAAGATACCTACAAGGATCGATGCAGCTATCATTTCCCCTTTAGAAAGCATGTCCGGCCTTAACCTGAATTTTTCTTTTTCTTTAACTTTTTTCATCACATTTCCCCACTCAAAAACTAGTCTCTTGTGATCCCCAGTCCGTTAAGAATTAGATTCTGCTTATCTTCCATAACCTTTGCTTCATCTGCTTCCATATGATCATAACCGCATAGATGCAGCATGCTGTGAGCAACTAAAAAAGCAAATTCTCTTTTTTCAGAATGGCCATATTCCAAGGCCTGCTCTCTGACTCTTTTCTCATTTATAACTATATCCCCAAGCATGATAACACCGGTATCCAGATCTATACAATCATTCCACTGTTCATCATCTTCACTTGGAAATACTCCAGGCTCTTCATAGGCGATATTAGGAAAAGAAAGAACATCAGTAGGCCTGTCTATATCCCTGAACTGCCTGTTCATCTCATGAATACCATCATCATCAGTAATGGTCAGATTGATCTCAACATCAAAGGGACATTTTTCTTCTTCCAAAACCGCAGCACTAACTGTCTTGGCAATCTCTTCAATATTAAAATCAAACTTGGCATCCACTTCATTCTCAACGTAAAAAATCATAATACAACTTCTCTTTCTTTAACAACTTGCGCAAATTCTCAAGATCACTAAATGAGAGTTTGCTACGATTGAACTCTTTTTTATCCAGCTTGTGCTGAATTATCTTATCGATCAGTTCATCATAATCTATCTTGCTATCTTTATCCTTGCGGATAAGATACATGATAGAGCTGACAACAGTTTCACAGATATTAACAACAGTAGCTTCCCTGCTTACAAATCCACTCTTTGATCTTGGATCATAGAATTCATTCAAAAAAGGAATTACTTCATCCGGAAATTCATTGTCTTTAAAATAATGTAACACATCATCCCAGCTTTTGCCTTCACTAAGGACTGATATCCTGTGATAATAGGAACAGGTCTTGACTGCTCTACTGTTAAGTTCAAGCTTCATAGAAGCTCTCTCAGCCAGGTACGCTGTATGTATAGCTTTATAATATTCATCCTTATCCTTTTCCTTGATCTGGACAAGAAGTGCATATTCAGGATCATTGATATCCATATACATATCAGTAGTTCCTCTGATGATATACTGGCTAAAGGCTCCCAGTGTCACCAACAGGATAATGGCATTTATGATGGTACATACAATAGGCACAATCAGCGAAACCCATGTAAATGTCTTGTTTTCAAACAGAATATTGAAGGCTACAAATAAAACGAACTGCATAAGAAGTGAAATAAAAATTGGCCAACCAACATCCTGTGTTTTTTGGAGGTCATCCAGAAGTACCACTGCAAGACAACCTGACAAAAAGTAAATAAAAAACTCACTGTATCCGCCATTTTGCTCAAGCATTACTGATAAAACCAGCAGTGTTGAAGAAGAAACAATTCCTATAAGGCTGTTTGAAAAAAGGCTCAGCAGAACAAAGAAAGCCATGAATGGCCATGCTCCATTAGATATAAGCGGAAGCGCCACAGCCACGATCAAGATTGCAATATAGCAGAATACAAATCTCCACTGTTTCTTTAAGTTCTGATATTTGAAACCATTTGAACCTGTTGTATCCGCAAGCAGGAAAATATTTATTCCTGAACACAGGATCATTACAACCACGATCTTTTCAATATCTTCAAATTCTTTACCGTAAAAAAAGGTAGCCCCCAAAACAATAAGCGTAGTAACTACAAATAAAACTATGTATAAAGTACTATTCTTTATTTCTGATAGTTTTTCTGTCATCTCCCCGATCTGCGCTCCATCTTACCAATATTTTTTCTCTTTTTCTTATTAGCTTCTTTAGTCTCGTAATCCTCATAAGCCTTGACGATCTTCTGAACAAGAGGATGTCTGACAACGTCCTGGCTGGTAAGATTACAAAAAGCTATATCATCAATATTTTTTAGTACAGACGAAGCAACATCAAGACCTGATCTTACATCCGGAGCAAGGTCCTTTTGTGTTGCATCACCGGTAACAATAACTTTTGATCCAAAGCCTATTCTGGTAAGGAACATCTTCATCTGGGCAGGTGTCGTATTTTGAGCCTCGTCCAGGATAATGTATGCATTATCTAGAGTTCTACCTCTCATATAAGCAAGTGGTGCTACTTCGATAAGTCCTTTTTCCATGTTCTTAAGGAAATTATCTGTTCCCATGATCTGGTAAAGAGCATCATATAAAGGTCTAAGATATGGATCTACCTTACTCTGAAGATCTCCAGGCAAAAAGCCCAGTTTCTCGCCGGCCTCGATTGCTGGTCTGGTAAGGATTATCCTGCTGACTTCTTCCTTTTGGAAAGCTGTTATAGCCATAGCCATGGCAAGATATGTCTTTCCGGTACCAGCAGGTCCAAGTCCAAAAACGATCATGTTGTTTCTGATAGCATCAACATATTTCTTCTGTCCCAGTGTCTTTGGCTTTATAGGCTTACCATTTATGGTATGACAAATAATATCCTGATCTATCGTCACCAGAATATTATCATCTTTTTCCTTTGAACTACTCTTCTTTTGTTTTTTATCTTCCTTAAGGGAAATTGCATAATCAACGCTTTGTTCTTCAATCTGGCTGCCTCTTGATGAAAGGGTCGCAAGCTCTCTTATGATATCAGAGGCTTTACCTGCACTTTCTTCTTCGCCGATGATGTGGAGAACACCTCCCCTGTCGATTATGTCTACATGAAAATTATTTTCTATTTTTTTAATATAGCTATCATTTCCGCCAAAAATATTTTGCATTGCCTCCATAGGAAGCGTTAAAGTAATTTCTGTTATGTCACTCATTTATGATATGGTTCCCCGCTACTTATTTTATATCCCCTGTAAATCTGTTCCAAAAGTATCACACGCATCATCTGATGTGGAAATGTCATATCAGAAAAACTAATATGACTATCAGCGCGTTTTAAAATACTCTCGTGTAATCCAAGAGATCCGCCAATTACAAACTGTATATGGCTATAGCCTTTTAATCCCTTATCCTGTATGAAATCCGAAAAGGCTACTGAATCGTATTTTTTACCATCAATAGCCAGGGCACATACATAAGCATGATCATCAATATGCTTCAGGATCCTGTCGGCTTCCTTTTGTTTTATCTGCTCCTCAATTGCAGGTGGCGCATTATCAGGCGTTTTCTCATCTGCAACTTCTACTATCTGGAGCTTGCAATATCTGGAAAGACGCTTGGAATACTCAGCTATAGCATCGTTCCAGTATTTCTCTTTTATCTTACCTACACACAATATGGAAATATTACTCAATCATTACTCTCCTGATCATCATAAACCTTGACATAATACTCATCTACAAATGAATCAAGTAGATCAGAATCAAGATTTATAAAGTTTTGACTGATGATTTTCTTCATTGCTTCTGTTCTTGCAAAAAACAGTGCTTCATCAATCCTGTCAATTGCTTCTTCCTGAAGATTGTCGTCTTCCGGCTCAGCTTCATCATCAGCAATGATCTCAACTTCTTCATCAACTTCTTTTACGATAGTCTCAGCCATGTTTTCTGATACTACAGACTCGGCAGCTTCTTCATCCTCAGAATGCTCCAATTCATAGATCTCAACAGCGATCTTTTCCTTCGTAAGATTATCGTCGCACCATTTAGTAAGCTCTTTTTTAAGATTATCCTCTTCTGCAGCTTTGACAATAAGGATCTTATATGTTTTAAGTGACAATATTCCCATAACAATGAACAGGATAAATAATGCCAGCATAACACCGCAGGATAAGAATCTGTTAAACTCTGGTACATTAAATGGATTCGTGGAAAAAACGATCAAATCGATCACTATGCCTATAATACCAACAATTATAAGCATAGCTCCTGATGAATGATTATCTTTTGCTAATTCTGCATTACTCTGATATGCCATTAGATCAACCCCCGATCAGTCATAATATTATTTTACTACTACCATAGAACCATTGTATATAATATTATTTATTCTATTATTCTCAAGTTTGGCCTGTACCATCCAAAAATAATCAGACTCATTAAGTCTTGCCTGAAGCACAGGATATCGGCCTTCTACGTCAGGATCTCCATATACAACGAATTTACCTTTTACAAGATTGCCATACCACTCTTTGGTATTTTCATCTGCCCCAATACTGATAAGGTAAATCTCGCCATCATAATAGCCATCAACGAAATTGCCTATTACATTCTGAATGTAGAAAGAACTCTCATCCATATAATTTACATTATAGTCATAGTGCTCCTGACCCTGTCCGTTTGGAAGATCATTAGCCCACTGTCCTACATACTGATGTCTTGAAACCACATAGGTATCATAGTCAGGATAAAACTGATACCATCCTCCTGCACCGCTTCTGACACCATCAACCCATTCTCCATAGTAATACTGGTTTTCTCCGTATACTGCAAGTCCTTTACCATTTGGCAGACCATCACTGTTAGTCTCACCATAATAATAATAATTAGAGGTGCCTGTAAGTGAATAAGACATAGCCTCATATCTGTCAAGAGAAACAAGATCTACAACAGCTGCGTCATTGCCCTGTTCAAAGTAACTTGCCAGTTCAGAAAGCTGTCTTTCTACATCAAAGCTTACATTTTTATATATATTTTTTAATACTGCTGTCTCATCAGGATAAAAAGAGTTGCCTGAAATAGAATCCTTATAAATAGTTCCATTGGATGAAACTAAAGTAGAAGCACTTTCAGAGCTTGTCCTTGTAACACTGTCAGTTGTAGCTGCAGTTGATGTATCTGCCGGGTCACTATCCGAATCAGTTCCAGCTTCTGCAACATTTTCAGAATCTCCAGACATATATTCTACAGAGATATTATCAGTTGAACTATTTTTACCTGTATCTCTCACTACATAAACAACTATCACAAGCAGTAATAAAGCGGCTGCAGCAACAGTAAGTGCCATTTTTAATTTTTCAGATGATTTCATGATTGCCTCATTTATAATTTTTTCTTTGTGAGATATTTTTTCTTACTCCTCACATACAGAATATTATACTAAAAAAAAGACAGTCATTACAAGCAACATGCAAGGACTGTCTTTTAATCTTTTATTAATTTAAACGATTAATCTTATTTATTTGACAGGTATTCATCAATACCCTTAGCTGCAGCCTTACCAGCACCCATAGCAAGGATTACTGTAGCTGCACCGGTAACAGCATCACCACCGGCAAATACGCCATCTTTAGATGTCTGTCCGTTTTCTTCCTGAGCAACGATACATTTTCTTCTGTTGATCTCAAGACCCTTTGTTGTAGAAGAAATAAGTGGGTTTGGAGATGTACCAAGCGACATGATAACTGCATCACATTCGATTTCAAACTCAGAACCTTCAACTGCAACAGGACTTCTTCTTCCAGATTCATCAGGCTCACCAAGTTCCATACGAATACATCTGATTCCTCTAACCCATCCTTCTTCATTTTCAAGGATCTCAACAGGGTTTGTAAGAAGATCAAAAATGATACCTTCTTCTTTTGCATGTCCTACTTCTTCTTTACGTGCAGGAAGCTCTTCTTCACTTCTTCTATATACTACATGAACCTCTGCTCCAAGTCTGAGAGCTGTTCTAGCAGCATCCATAGCAACGTTACCACCACCTACAACTACGCACTTCTTAGGTCTCATGATAGGTGTTGTTGAATCTTCTTTGAAAGACTTCATAAGGTTACTTCTTGTAAGGAACTCATTAGCAGAAAATACGCCAAGAGCCTGCTCACCAGGGATATTCATGAACTTAGGAAGTCCGGCACCTGAACCAACAAATACTGCATCAAAGCCTTCTTCACCAAGAAGTTCATCAATAGTTGTTGACTTACCAATAACAACGTCAGTTTCAATCTTAACGCCAAGAGCCTTTACATTTTCGATTTCTTTTTTAACAACAGCTTCCTTAGGAAGTCGGAATTCCGGAATACCATATACAAGAACACCGCCTGCCTCATGAAGTGCCTCGAATATTGTTACATCATATCCAAGCTTTGCAAGGTCTCCTGCGCATGTAAGTCCTGAAGGGCCAGAACCGATAACAGCTACTTTCTTGCCTTTCTTTTCCTTTGCTGTTTCAGGCTTAAGACCCATAGCCTTGGCAGAATCAGCAACATATCTTTCAAGCTTACCGATTGAAACGGCATCCCCCTTGAAACCTCTTACACACTTACCTTCACACTGGCTCTCCTGTGGGCATACACGTCCACATACAGCTGGAAGTGCTGAAGACTGTCCGATGATCTTATAAGCTGTTTCAACATCATCATTTTTAACTGCTTCAATGAAGCCAGGGATATTGATAGATACAGGACATCCCTTTACGCACTGTGGATTCTTACAATTGAGGCATCTGCTAGCTTCATCCATAGCCTCTTCTTTATTATATCCGAGACAAACTTCTTCAAAGTTTGTAGCTCGTACCTTTGGTTCCTGTTCGCGAACAGGCACTCTTTTAAACATATCTGTTACCATTATTGTTCTCCCATCTGTGTAAAATAGAATTTAGGTTACAACAAAATCTCTATTAATCGTTGCAGTTACCACAGCCGCCATGATGTGTGTTTCCTTCTTTTGCCTGAAGGAACAATCTGCCTTCTTCAGTCTTGTAGAGTTTCATACGGTTCATAGCCTGATCAAAGTCTACAAGATGTCCGTCAAATTCAGGTCCATCAACGCATGCAAACTTAACTTCGCCGCCAACTGTAAGTCTGCAGGCACCACACATACCTGTACCATCAACCATGATAGGGTTCATACTTACAACAGTCTTGATGCCAAGCTCTTTTGTAAGCTTACAAACGAATTTCATCATGATCATAGGTCCGATAGCGATACACAGATCATATTTATTTCCTTCATCCCAGAGATCCTGAAGGCACTTAGTAACATTACCTGTTCTACCATATGAACCATCATCAGTAGTAACGTAAAGATTACTTACCTGCTTAAATCTATCTTCAAGGATTACAAGCTCTTTTGTTCTTGCACCGATGATAACGTCGCAGTCTACACCTCTTTCTTTAAGCCACTTAGCCTGAGGATATACAGGAGCAGTACCAACTCCACCAGCAATGAAGACAATTTTCTTCTTTTTAAGTTCTTCGATCGGTTCATCACAAAGCTCTGATGGTTTACCTAATGGTCCGACTACATCAGTAAATGAGTCGCCAGCCTTAAGTGTTGATAACTTATAGGATTCTGCACCAACAGCCTGTACTACAATTTCAACAGTACCCTTTTCTCTGTCATAATCGCAAATAGTAAGAGGTATTCTCTCTCCATCCGGATCAACTCTGACGATAAGGAACTGTCCAGGTAAACATGAATGTGCCACTCTAGGTGCTTCAACCACCATCTGGATAATGTTGGTTGTCAGCTCATTAGCCTCTAAAATATTAAACATATTGCTCCTCCTGATATGCTTTAATATGTTTTTCACCATATTATTTACTTTTAAAATTTATAATAACTTGAAAACAATATAATTTCAATGATTTTTTCTTTAGTTTATTAAAGTGTTAAATTGCAGCAGTAATTAATAAAGGCGCTATGTAGCTATTTACAAGCTTCACAGCGCCTTTATACTCATCTATCATCTGTTTGATAATGTGATAAGTGTATATTTTCCGCTCGAATCATAACCAAGCCTGCAAACTGTGCCATCATGAGTATTAACAGCATATAACAGTCCGGTTGCATAAGTGGAACCATCATTATTTCTATGATTTTCAACAATAACATAGTATTCTCCAGAGCCATTGATCTCAATAACCTCCTGATACTCATAATAATGATTTCCGTTGTATCCGATAGCCTTGCCTTCAGCATTTATCAGATATTTAAGTCTTACAAGAGTATCTATGACACTATTTACTGCCTGTTCAGTCGAAATAAGCCTTGTATAGATCAGATGGTAATCTCTATATGTTATTTCGCTATAATTGTTTTCCTGATCGACTGCTATAAATGCAAAATGGCTTGTACCAATAGGCATCGCTATTGGTGATGTGTAAATATTGGATGAAGGAGTAGGATCAGTCCCATCTGTTGTGTAATAAATTGTGCAGCCTTCTTCAGGAACAACTACGATCATGGTGCTCTGTGTATAATCGCCGCTTTGTTCAACAACATCAGGCGCACTAGGGCCTGCGATCTCAATAGTATAAACCGCAGAGGCAACTTCACTTTTATTTCCCGAATCATCGATAGCTATGGCACTGATCTCGTATTCGCCATCTTCTTCAAGGACTATAGGAGCTTCGTACAAAATACTCTGACTGTCAGCATCTTCACCATTAACGGTATAGTAAATATCAAGACCTGAATTTGATGTGATAGCAATTTCTACAGCTTCCTCGTACACTCCACTGTCCAGTGAAAAAACAGGAGTTTCAATTCCCAAAGTCTCCGGCTCATCTTCTTCTACATATTCTACCGATATTGTAGAATCCGCATAAGTATCAGAATCAGTATCAAAGCCTCCTCTGACAAACACAACAATTAATGCAATAATCAAAGCTACAGTCAAGACCAAAGCCAGCACTAAACCATATACATTACTTGAATTATGGTTAAATAAACCAGTCTTAGGCTTTTTGCCATGTTTGTTCTCAAATTCTTCGCCTTTAAAGAACTCATTGGCAATTCCAAAAAGGGTTTCATTTATTTTGTTTTCAACTTCAGGTTCAAATTCAGGGACAATATGTATCTCGTGGCCACATTTGCCGCAATACATGTAGTCATCAGGAATTTCAGCCCCACATTTTGGACAAATCATAACTACTCCTAAAACCTATATTACTTCAATCATATAAAAGCCTGCGATCAAGATCAACAATGCATTTCATAAGCTTCAAAACAATTATACATCAGCATGGCAATAGTCATTGGGCCTACGCCGCCAGGAACTGGTGTTATATAGGATGCGATCTGTGAAACCTCATCAAAATCCACATCTCCACACAGCTTTCCTGTTTCTGCATTTCTATTGATGCCTACATCAATTACAACTGCACCATCTTTTACAAAATCTTTGGTAACAAATTTGGCTTTACCTATTGCAACAATAAGTATATCAGCCCTCTTACATACCTCTGCAATATCCTTTGTCTTTGAATGTGTAACTGTAACTGTAGCATTTTCTCTAAGCATCAGCATCATCATAGGTTTGCCTACAATATTGCTTCTGCCTACAATAACGCATTCTTTTCCGGTAATATCAATGTTTGAACGTTTAAAAAGCTGGATTATGCCAGCAGGTGTGCAGGATACAAATCCTTTTTCACCTGTACATAATTTGCCAACATTAACAGGATGGAAGCCATCTACATCCTTATCAGGGCTGATCGCTTCTATTACTGCATTTTCATCAATGTGCTTTGGAACAGGCATCTGAACAAGAATACCATCTACTTCAGGGTCTTTATTTAACTTATCGATCAATTCTAATAATTCTTCCTGAGTAGTCTTTTCTTCAAGTTCATAGGATAAAGACTTATATCCAATATACTCACATGCCTTCTTTTTATTTCTTACATAAACCTGTGAAGCAGGATCAGAACCAACCAGAATAACTGCAAGAGTTGGTACTCTCTTACCACTTGCAAAAAGCTCCTCTGTCTTTGCCTTAAGTTCATCTTTTATCTGAGCTGAAATCAGTTTTCCATCTATAAGCTGTGCGCTCATTATATTTCTCCCATACTTTAATATTTTGCATTAAATGAACACGCAAATAATGCGTGTTCATTATATTTCATTAGAACAATCCTGTGATCTTGCCGTTTTCATCTACATCGATATTGTATGCAGCTGGTTTCTTAGGAAGTCCAGGCATAGTCGCAATGTTACCAGTTAATACAACAACAAATCCAGCTCCGGCAGATACATAAACTTCTCTTACCCCAAGTGTGAAGTTCTCAGGTCTGCCCAGCTTAGAAGCATCATCTGAAAGTGAATACTGTGTTTTAGCCATACATACAGGAATGTTGCCAAAGCCAAGCTCCTCTAGCTTTGCAATCTGCTTTGAAGCTGCTGCAGTATAAGAAACATCACTTGCACCATAAATCTCTGTAGCAATAGTCTTGATTTTATCCTTGATAGACAGATCAAGTGAATAGATAGGTGCATACTTGCTTTCTTTATTTTCAATACTGTAAAGAACCTTCTCTGCCAGATCTACTCCGCCCTCTGAGCCTTTAGCCCATACATTGGCAAGTGAGAATTCACAGCCCTTAGCCTTGCAGAATTCTTCTACAAATTCGATTTCTTTTTCTGTATCTGTAACAAAAGAGTTAAGTGTTACAACTACAGGAACGCCAAATTTCTGGATGTTTTCAATGTGTTTTTCAAGGTTGACGATACCTTTTTTAAGTGCATCAAGGTTTTCCTTACCAAGTTCATCCTTAGCAATTCCACCGTTATATTTAAGAGCTTTGATAGTAGCAACAAGAACAACAGCATCAGGATGAAGCTCAGCTACTCTTGACTTGATATCAAGGAATTTCTCTGCTCCAAGGTCAGCTCCGAAGCCTGCCTCTGTTACAACATAATCTGCGAGATGAAGAGCGGCTTTGGTAGCTCTTACAGAGTTACATCCATGGGCAATATTAGCAAATGGTCCACCATGAATGATAACCGGTGTATGTTCAAGTGTCTGAACAAGGTTTGGTTTGATAGCATCTTTAAGAAGTGCAGCCATAGCACCTACAGCATTAAGATCAGCTGCTGTAACAGGCTTGCCTTCATAAGTGTAGGCTACAATGATCTTAGACAGTCTGTTCTTTAAATCCTGCATATCTGTAGCAAGACACAGAATAGCCATTGTCTCAGAAGCAACAGTAATAACAAAATGATCTTCTCTTACAACACCATCGATCTTGTTTCCAAGACCAACAACAATGTTTCTAAGAACACGATCATTCATATCCACGCAGCGCTTCCATACGATCTGTCTGGTATCAATACCCAGTTCATTACCCTGCTGGATATGATTATCCAGAATAGCAGCTAAAAGGTTATTAGCTGATGTAATAGCATGAAAATCTCCTGTAAAGTGAAGATTGATATCTTCCATAGGAACTACCTGAGCGTAACCGCCTCCTGCAGCTCCACCCTTTACGCCAAAACATGGTCCAAGTGAAGGTTCTCTAAGTGCGATAACTGTCTTCTTGCCAAGACGTGAAAGTGCATCGCCAAGACCTACGCTTATTGTTGTTTTGCCTTCACCAGCGGGTGTTGGATTGATTGCTGTAACAAGTATAAGTTTTCCTTCTTTGTTTCCCTGGATCTTTTGCAGATATTCTTCGGACAGTTTTGCCTTATATTTACCATATAATTCAATGTCGTCCTCAGTAATTCCCAGTGACATTGCAACTTCTTTGATTGGTTGCATTACAGTTTCCTGTGCGATCTCAATATCTGTTTTCATAGCCATTCTCCTCTTTAAATTAGCTTGCAGATAACCTTTCAAATTCTTCCATGGTCATCAAAATCTTTCGTGGTTTGGTACCTTCTTCAGCACCTACAACTCCCGCCTCGCAGAGCTGATCCATGATCCTGGCCGCCCTGTTAAATCCTATTTTAAATGCTCGCTGGAGCATTCCAATAGACGCTTTGTCTTTTTCGATTATAAGTCTTCCTGCATCAGTAAAATACTCATCATTATCACCGTCACCAGAACTTGTGCCACCAGATGATGATGAACTTTCAAAGGAATTGATATGACTTGTAATCTCTTCGTTATAATCAGATTCATCTGATTGTTTTTTCAGGAAGTCTGTAACATCCTGAACTTCTTTATCTGAAATAAAGGCACCCTGTATTCTTGCAGGTTTTGGATAACCCTGCGGATAAAACAGCATATCACCTTTACCAAGAAGCTTTTCTGCTCCATTTATATCGAGAATAGTTCTTGAATCGACGCCACTGGACACTGCAAACGCTATCCTACTAGGCATATTGGCCTTGATAAGTCCTGTAATGACATCTACAGAAGGTCTCTGAGTAGCGATTATAAGATGGATACCTGCTGCTCTTGCCAGCTGAGTAAGTCTGCATATAGAATCCTCAACTTCGTTGGCAGATACCATCATCAGGTCTGCAAGCTCATCTACAATAACAAGTATCTGTGGCATTACAGACAGATTTTCATCTTCAGGATGAGCCTTGGCATATTGATTATATCCTTTAAGATCACGAACTCCGGTCTCAGCAAATTTCTTATATCTGTTTGTCATCTCAACCACTGCCCAGTTAAGTGCTGCAGCTGCCTTTTTAGGATCAGTGACAACAGGAATGAGCAGATGCGGAATACCATTATATACACTAAGTTCTACGATCTTAGGGTCGATCATTATAAGTTTAACATCTTCCGGAGAAGACTTGTACAAGATACTCATAATGATTGTATTGATACATACTGATTTACCTGATCCTGTAGCACCGGCAATAAGAAGGTGCGGCATCTTGGCAATATCAGCAACAACAACCTTACCACCTATATCCTTACCCACCGCAAAAGCAAGTCTTGCGTCGAAGTTCTTGTATTCCTGGCTTTCCAAAAGGTCTCTAAATGCAACAGTAGAATTTTCTTTATTTGGAACCTCTATACCAACAGCAGCCTTTCCAGGAATAGGAGCTTCTATTCTTATATCTGTAGCTGCCAGATTCATCTTGATATCATCAGTAAGGCTTACGATCTTACTTACCTTCACTCCTGCTTCAGGCTGAAGTTCATATCTTGTAACCGCAGGTCCCTGGCTGATATCTGTAATAGTAACATTTACGCCAAATGTACTAAGTGTTTCCTGCAGTTTTAATGCAGTCTCCTTAAGTGCCTTGGTAGAATCATTTTTCCCTTTAACACCCTTTTGCAAAAGAGAAATAGGTGGAAATACATATTTCTTAGGCTTTTTCTTTTCCTGCTTCTGGATATCTGCAGCAATATCAGTGCCAGAGGATGTATCAGTGTTTGCTGGCTGCTTCTTTACAGATGCAGTCTGCACTCCATCATCGCTCTTTCTTGTAGGAGCTATATAATCCTGAGTATGTACTACATAGTCTCCATCATAATCTTCACCTTCCTTATGGATGCTGATTCCTGCATAATCCTCTTCAGAAAACTCTTTACGTGGCTCTGGCTGAGGAATAGTATAATCATCTTCAGGTTCTTCATAAGCTTCAGGCTCTTGCTGTGTGCCTAAGATAATAGGCTGATCATTAGCAATATCTTCTTCGTAAGTATCTTCATACTCATCATGATCATTATATGCATGGATCACAGGCTCAGTCCTGATAACTCTCTGTCCATCAGGTTCTACGTCTGTCTGCATGGAATGAGCAATAGTGATCTCATGTATATCATCATGTATCTGACTTTCATCAGGAATAAACAAATTACTATCTTCTTTATCCTCGTCCAATGATGGATAATATGGCTCTTCCTCATCTTCCTCAGACAAAGCTGTATCAAGCATTACCCCTGATACCTTTTTATCCATTCTAAGGATTTTTTCATCTTCTTTCTGCTCAAGAGCAAGGCGCTTTTCTTCCTCCAAGCGTTCTCTCTTTTCCTGATTACGAAGCTGACGTTCTCTTGCCTTTTCTCTGTAAAATTCAGCATCTTCTCTTGTTCTTTGAGCTATCTTAAGGCCACCTCTTTTAACACCATTAACAAAAGATTTCTCAGTAAGAACAACGATACAGATGATGGAAAGTGCTAATAACAAGAGTACTGTACCAACAGTTGAGAGATATTTGATAGACGCATATGCAAGGGATCCACCGATTGCACCGCCACCGCTTCTTTCACTGCTGCAGGAATTATATATAGTCACAATGTCATAGGAAGGCATCATAAACGGTCTTGTGGAAATGATCTCAGCCACCATTCCAACAACCAGGATCAGAAGCATTCCGGACATTACTTTTCTGATGGCAGCTTTTGATCCGCCATTAGATATGATCAGTCCTATAGCAATAAAGCTGGCTACAGGCATTGCAAAAGCAGTGATGCCGAAAAGTCCGAACATCACATCACTTATAGCATTACCAAATGCGCCACATACTCTGAAATTGCATATAAACAAAAAAATCGCCAACACCAAAAAACAGATCAAGGATATCTCACTTCTGACTGCAAAGTCTAAAGATTCTTCTCTTTTGGTCTGCTTTTTACGAGTTGATGATTTTCTTCTGTTTGAATTATTTGTTTTAGATCTTCCCCTATTTGATGCCATGTTATACCTGTTTCATCCCAACAAAATTAAATTTTTTCACTTCTTAAAAGTATATCATTTTTAGCACCTTTATGCTATACTATGTCTGATTTTGTTAAACAAGAAGCTAATTATAGATAAGAAACAGGAGTTTGATATGGAATTTAAACAGGAAGCTGAAACAGGCTTATTTAAGCAGATTGGCAATATCGATACAACATTAAAGATTAAGGATGTTGCTTCAAAATGCAAACTTGTCAAAACAGAAAACGGTGTTAAGCTCGAATGTAACTATACAGGTCCTAACGCCAGCAAATACCTTCAATATATTGAAAAGCACAGAGAAGAGCTTACTCAGTATCTATTAAATCCTGATACTGCTGATCTCTATGAATGGATGGAGAACAGCCACCAGACAGCTCTTACTCTTAAAAAGCACGAAAAAGAAAAGCTCATCCTCTATGTTAACTATGATCCTGAAACTAAGATCATGGAAACAGGTATTGCAGATGAATATGTTACAATGAAGCTTGGTGCACCTCTTATGTCAATCGATGTAGGTGCTTCTGATCGTAACGCATTTAAGCTGGCAGTATATGATATGTTGCTCCTTGCAGATGAAATTGCAATCCAGATGGGCAATGATGATCTTCGCAAAATGGCAAATATCGAGATGGTAAAGACTTACCTTTCTGAGATATATGATAAGTTTAACAGTAACGAATTCAATGAATGATATCTGTCAGTAAATTGATGATTTTATTGCTTATTAAATCAGCGATATTTATTTGAAATAAACTATATTATAAAAAGCATCATGAATTTTAGTAAGATTCAAAAATTCATGATGCTTTTTTAACAAAAATAGTTATAATTATTAGCCCTGAAGGCCAGCTGACTGTCTGATCATATCTTCTACTACGATATCATAGATCTCACCAATGGAATTGCAATATTCAAGCACCTTCCATGGCTCATTTGTATGAAAGTGGATCTTGACCAGATCCTCATCTCCGGCAGCAATCAGACTGTTGCCCTCAAAATTCTCAGTAATATAATCAGCAATCTCATCTTCATCAAGATCTTTATCTCTACGATCTATAAGAAGCTGTGTGTCATAACGATATGCAAACTGATCGTCCTCTGCATCAATAGAATTAACTCCCATCTTTTTTCCTCCTAATAATTTGATGTCAGGTCCAAAGGTAAATTTAGACCCTGACTTATGATACTTATTGCTTCGTTTCTACGAAACTCTCTCAAAATTATATAACAACTTATCACTTGCCTACAAATAAAGTACCAATTTTCTTTTTGTCTAAAATATCATACAGGTTTTCAGGTCTATGGCCCTGAGTGATAAGTACGTCTATTCCTCTTGAAGTAGCAAGCTCAGCAGCATCAAGTTTAGTGATCATTCCGCCTGTGCCTCTGTTAGAGCCAGAGCCTTCAGCAAGCTTTCTAAGGTCATCATCGATGTTCTCTACCCTGCTTATAAGCTTGGCGTCAGGATTTGTAGTAGGATTTGCATCATAGAGACCATCAATATCAGATAAAATAATGAGTTTTGAAGCTCCGCAAAAAATAGCAACAATTGCAGAGAGCATATCATTATCAGAAAACAGCTTCTTGTCAGATTCAATCTCTACGTGGCTTACAGAGTCATTTTCGTTAACTATTGGAATAATATGATTCTCAAGCAATGCATCAAAGGTATTTTTTAAGTTTTCTTTTCTCTCAGGGATTTCAACATCATCACTATTGAGAAGGATCTGTCCGACCATTCTGCCATATTCACTAAACAGCTTGTCATACAGATGCATCAGCTCGCACTGGCCAACAGCAGCTGCAGCCTGTTTCAGTCTAAGTTCCTTAGGCTTTTGAGCAAGTCTCATTTTATTGGCGCCAACTGCAATAGCACCTGATGAAACAAGCACTACATCATAGCCCATATTTTCTACACCAGCAATTGCTCTACATAAATGATCGATATTTTTAATGTCTATACCGCCATTTTCATTTGTAATAGTAGAAGTTCCCACTTTAACTACTATACGCTTCTTACTAAGTTCCATATAAACTCTCTTTCTTACGAAACCCGCCGCTACAACGAATTTCAGAACTATAATTTTTCTATCTTAAACGCTTCTCAAACAGTTACTAATTATATACAATTATTTCACTTTAATCAAGTAAAGTGCTAATAATTTAAAAGAAAAAGAAGTACAGAAATGATCAATCCTGTACTTCTTTCGAGTGGATCAGACGGGAGTCGAACCCGTGTCCAAAAATCCATCCCCTGTCCTTCTACTATCGTAGTAAACTATTTCGGGATTCTGCATCCCTGTTCCCTCAATGATACGGAAGTTTACGCCCGGATCATATCAGTAGCTTCATGATACGCCCATAGCCTCAAAGCTTTGGCTAAGTCGTTTCCTACAAAGTCGACGCCAGTTACCTTATGTGTAGGTGCACAAGGGCTGACGAGCTGCCCTTAGGCAGCTAATGCTAAATTATCTTCAGCGTTTATTTTTAATTTGAGGTTTAACGCACCATCCTGCGGATAGCTTCTCCAGCTTCAAAATCCCTGTCGAAACCTTTACTGACCCATATTCAATTGTCAAAACACGCATATATCCGCGTGACTCTTACTATATTAGTATAAACTATCAGATTTTTCAATACAATAAACCTATAGTTTAATAATTGTAAGGGATCTAGTGTGATCCCTTATATTATCATTTAAAGCTCATTTTAAATTCTTTCTGAGCTTCTCTCTGCTGATCCTTCTTGGCAGCTGTTTCTCGCTTGTCATAGAGTTTTTTACCTTTTGCAAGGCCAATTTCAACTTTAACCTTACCTCTGTTAAAATACACTTCCAAAGGAACTATGGTATATCCCTGAACCTGTGAAGCCTGATCAAGCTTTCGGATCTGCTCTTTATGCAATAAAAGCTTGCGTACACGAAGAGGATCTTTATTAAATATATTGCCTTTTTCATATGGGCTTACGTTCATACCGCATATATAGGCTTCACCCTTATCTATAGATATCCATGCCTCTTTGATACTACATTTGCCAAGTCTCATTGACTTAACTTCTGTTCCGGCAAGTGATATACCTGCTTCATATTTTTCTTCAATGAAATAATCATGATAAGCCTTTTTGTTATTGGCTATCAGCTTATTTCCGCTTTTTTCTTCTGCCATCACTTATCTCCGTTATCTTCTTTAACAAGTCTAAAATCTATTGTTCTGGCCATTCTGTCAGCACCTTTTACTTTGACCTTGACCTTCTGACCAAGCCTGTAGCTATTGCCAGTGCTCTCACCTATAAGGGCATATTCAGATTCATCAAATACATAGAAATCATCTTCGATATCTGCAGCTCTTATAAGTCCTTCACAAGTATTAGAAAGCTCTACAAACATTCCCCAGCTTGTAACACCGGAAACGACACCATCGTACACTTCACCAACTCTGGATTCCATATACTGAGCCTTTTTAAGCTTATCTGTTTCTCTCTCTGCTTCCTCAGCTCTTCTCTCTGTTTCAGATGAATGCTTTGCAACTTCAGGGAGGATCTCATTGTAATGAGCAATCTTTGAATCATTCATTCTGCCACGCAGATGATCTTTAATGATCCTGTGTATCTGCAGATCAGGATATCTTCTGATCGGTGATGTAAAATGGCAATAATATTCACATGCAAGGCCAAAATGTCCTGTACATTCTGTAGAATATTTAGCCTGCATCATACTGCGAAGTGCAAGTCTTGTAATTACAGCCTCTTCGTTACTTCCTTCGATCTTGGCAAGAAGCTTTTGTATTTCCTTTGGATGAACATCCTCTGTCTTGGTATGAAGATTATATCCAAAATTCCTTATAAAGGTTGTCAGGTTGGCAATTTTCTCTGGAGCCGGCTGTTCATGTATTCTGTATACAAAAGGTGATTCAAGCCAGAAGAAATGCTGGGCAACAGTCTCATTGGCAATAAGCATAAAATCTTCAATGAGATTAGTTGCTGTATTTCTCTCATACGGTTTGATATCAATAGGATTGCCTTCTTTATCCAAAATGATCTTAGTCTCAGGGAAATCAAAGTCAATTGATCCACGCTCAACTCTTCTTGCACGAAGAATAGCAGCCAGTTCAGCCATATCCTTAAACATTGGAACCAGCTCTTCATATCTCTTGCATTCTTCCTCATCATTCTGTTCCAGTATCTTGGCAACACTTGTATATGTCATACGCTCATTAACATTGATAACAGACTCACAGATCTCATGATCGATCACTGCGCCATTATTATCAATAGTCATGAGACAACTCATTGCAAGCCTGTCTTCGCCATGATTTAAAGAGCAGATACCATTAGAAAGTTTATGTGGAAGCATAGGGATAACTCTATCTACAAGGTACACACTTGTACCTCTCTTTTTTGCTTCCCTGTCGAGAGCTGAATTTTCCTGAACATAATTTGAAACATCAGCAATATGAACGCCAAGATAGTACAGTCCATCCTTTTTGGTCAGACTGACTGCATCATCCAGATCCTTGGCATCCTCACCATCAATAGTCACCATCATGACATCTCTAAGGTCTCTTCTGCCTTCCATATCAGCAGCACTGACATAATCAGCAGTACGCATTGCCTGATTCATAACTCTCTCAGGAAATTCAGAAGGGATATCATATCCTTTTACAATTGATAAGATATCAACTCCAGGATCATTGATATTGCCGATTATCTCTGACACCTTTCCTTCCGGCTTACGTCCATGAATAGGATCACCATAATCAGTAATCTTAACTACTACTTTATCACCTGTTACAGCACCTTTACTATGTTCTATTGGTATAAAAAAGTCATTTTGAAACTTATTGTTATCAGGAACTACAAAGCCATAATTTTTTGAACCCTGAAAAGTACCAACAACATCAGTAACATTTCTAGTAACAATATTTCTGATACGACCTTCTTCTCTTTTACCGCCTGTTGTACCAAGAAGTTCAACCTGAACTGTATCTCCGTGAAAAGCCCCATGAACATATTCTTCCGGAATAAAAATATCTTCCTCACGACCTTCTATTTCAACAAAACCGAATCCGCGCTGATTACTTACAAATGTACCGATCAGGCCACCTTCTGACTTGGCAAAACGTCCTCTGGGAGTCCTTTCCAGCTGGCACTCAGCCACAAGCTCTTCCAAAGCCTTCTTAAAAAGATTTCTGTCATCACGGCCAACCTGCATCAAAATAGCAAGTTCTTTTTCCTTCATAGGCTCATAATCCGGAAGAGATACGAGCTCCATTATCTTCTGCTTGCCAAGTATAAGTCTTTCATTGTCATATTCAGAAGTAATGCTTTCAATGCTTAAGCCTTCATTTTCTTCATCATGTTCAAAAATAAGCCTATCCTTGACATCTTCTTTGCTATATTTCTTAAAGCTGCGATCATTGGCCTTTTTATGCCCATTCAGCTTATTCTTTTTACTACTATTTTTATTATTCTTTTTAATACCCTTTGGCCTAAAATTCTTACTCATAAAACCTCAATCTTAATTTTTGATGTTAACAATTACAATGCATGAGAAAGAACTATATTCCTGAGTTTTCTTGTAAGAGCAAAAGTACCACCATCAACCTTTTGCGTACCCATTATTATAGTCATATTCTCATTAGGAAAATTGGAAAAATATGCTCCAAGCCAGCCATCCCAGCCATATTCTCCATTACAGCTGATATAACTTGATCTTGAGCTGTTTTTGCAGACTCTAAGGAGATTATTGTATGAATAACCCCAAAGTCCAGTCCAGTCTTCGAGCGCCACCTGCTGACGAGCAGATAATTCTCCACTTGTCATAAATCTTACTGTAGCAGGCTTTAAAATGTGTGCATCCTTAAAACTACCACCATTTAAAAGCATCTGACCAAATTTCATATAGTCATCAACTGTTGAAAGAAGGCCTGCTCCGCCTGATTCAAATGCTGGAGGTTTGATAGCATCTCTGCGTACACCAAGATTGTTCCAATCATACTCTTTAAGCCTTGTCTCACCATCTTTATTAGTAGATGTTCTGTAGGCAGTAGCAAGCCTGCCCATCTTGTCCTCAGGAACATAAAATGCAGTATCTTTCATTTCAAGAGGTTCAAATATTTCTTCACGTAAAAAATCACCAAATTTTTTACCTGCAACAACCTCAATAACAGCTCCAAGCACATCCGCAGATGTACCATATCTAAAGCTTGAACCAGGTTCAAAATCCAGCACACATTCTGCCAGCTGATCTGCCACTTCTCTTGTAGTCATAGGATCATCAGAATCAATCCTATGTTCAAGATCTAAAAAGACTTTTGTAGTCTGTCTTCCAGCTTCACAATTAATATCAGGATACACAAGTCCTGAAGTCATATCTAAAAGATCTTTAACCAGCATTGGTCTATTGCAGTTAACTACCTGACCATCTTTTATTGTCTTAATATTCTTGTATGCTGGCAAAAACTTTGACACTTCATCAGTAAGATCAAGCATTCCTCTTTCAACAAGGATCATTGCTGCAGCCGCAGTAATAGGCTTAGTCTGTGAAAATAATCTAAATATAGTGTCTCTCTTAAAAGGTTTATTATCATCTATGTTCTGAACACCGCCTTCAGCATAGATAAGTTCTTTACCATCTTTATATACTAAAAAGTTAACTCCGGCAACTTCTTTAGTCTCAATAGCCCTCAATATTGCTTCATCAATAAGTTTTTTCATCCCCACTAACCTTCCCGTTTAAAAATTTTAAAATCATAAGAAAATTTATTTCCAATGATATAAAAAAGGCACTCTTATTGAGTGCCTTCAGTAATCTAATAATTAGATCATGCTAAGATTAAGGACAATTCCTAAAACAATAAATAATACTGCCATAACAACTGTAACCTTCTTTAAAACGCCTTCTTTAGAACGTCCTTTAGCTTTGCTCCAATAAGTATTATCAGTAGCAAATCCCTGGATAGCACCAAGTCCCTGTGTCTTACCTTCCTGAGCAAGTACGATTACAGTAAGTACACAACATACTATTATAAAAATAACTCCTAATACAATCTCTAAAACAGTCATTACTATGACCTCCTCAAATATTTAAACACTAGAACAGATTAGCATATTTATTAAGTAAAATCAATATATTTAAGATTACTAATCAAGAATTACAAGCCCAGCAGTAACCATGCAAGACCAACAATCAAAAGTAATATTCCTAAACTGATAGGAATAATGGTGATCCAAGCAGAAAGTATCATTGCAAAAAGATCGCCTTTTTCCAAGTTATCGCCAGCATTTATAGGCTCTCTGTCCTCATCAGGATTGTAATATTCATCAACATAAATATCTTCTGATGAAGCTTCAGCTATATCCTTATCTTTTTGTTCTTTTCTCAACTTAAATATTCTATCTACTTTTCTATTCCAACCCATATATTCACCAACGTGCATAAATCAGTCAATCAACATTACTATCTATATAGCTGATGACTCTTCACGACTTTGAATCATAGTTGTCAATATACAATGAAATGCGCAGCAACGTGCGCATTTCATAAATATACTAACGATTATTAAGGCACCATTTCAGGAAAATTATCATCCCTCTTTAACAAGCTTGTGGTGGCAAGCAACAAAGTGGTTAGGAGAAACCTCTTCCCAATCTGGAACAACATGTTCACAGATCTCTGTGCAATACTTACATCTTGTATGGAACTTACATCCCTTAGGAGGATTAACCGGGCTAGGTATATCTCCTTCAAGAACAACAAGATCCTTCTTGTCGTCTGTTGTAGGAATTGATTCCAAAAGAGCCTTAGTATAAGGATGAGCTGGTGCAGCAAATATATCATCAGCTGTTGCAAGTTCAACCAGGTTACCAAGATACATAACACCAATTCTATCAGAGATATACTTAACTACTGAAAGATCATGTGTAATGAATAGGTATGTAAGGTTCTTCTGCTCTTTAAGATCCTGAAGAAGGTTCAATATCTGTGACTGGATAGAAACGTCCAGAGCAGATACAGCCTCATCACATACTACAAATTTTGGATTAACAGCAAGGCTTCGTGCGATACCAATACGCTGTCTCTGACCACCAGAGAACTGGTGAGCAAATCTGTGAACAAAGTATCCTGCAAGTCCGCACTCTTCCATAGTCTTGATAACCATGTCCTGCATTCTCTCATTGTTCTTTTTGCAGTACTTGTGAGCCATAAGGCCTTCACCGATCAATGTACCAACAGTCATTCTAGGATTCAGTGAAGAATATGGATCCTGGAAGATATACTGAAGCTGATCTCTGATAAGACGAACTTCATTATATGAAAGTCTTGCAAGATCGATACCCTCATCTCTGTTAGCTTCATGTTTTTCAAACTCGGCATTACCCTTGTATTCGTTACGAAGCTCTTCAATTCTTGAATCAATCTTTGCAATTTCAGCCTTGTCCTGCTCAACAGTCTTCGCAAGAGTATCAGCCTTAGCTCTGCATGATGAACGTTTTGTCTTCAACTTATCTGAAGCATTATCAGCCTTTTTATTTACTTCAAAATCAAGTTCATCAAAATCAAGCTTTGCAGCTTTATACTTCTCGATATCTTTGCTAAGCTTAGCGCAAGCATTGTATCTCTCAGTATAAATCTTTTCAACAGGAGCAAGATTATCAGCAACAATAAAACCTCCAACAAGGTTTACAATATTGAGATAAGCATCTTCTGCAGTTTTCTTTTTGGCCATAAGATCTGAGTGAAGGTGAAGCTTTTTATCATCAGCAGCCTCATCATATTCTTTCTGAGCCTTTTCATACTCAGCCTGATACTCATTCATCTTATTCTTAAGTTTAGACAGATTTGAAACTGTCTTCTTAACGTACTTAGGAGCAAGTTCATCAAGAGAAGCTCCATAATACATTGTTCTACCGTCTGTCTGACGATAAAGCTGAAGTAGTGTACGTCCGAATGTAGACTTACCACATCCAGACTCACCTACAAGACCAAGTGTCTCACCTTCATAGATATCAAGAGAGATACCATCATTGGCCTTAACATACATTCCCTTCTTACCTACAGGGAAGTACTGTTTTAAGTTTGTAATCTTCAGAAGGACTTTATCATTTTGTGACATGACGATCCTCCTTTCTAGCATAGAAACATCTTACTGACTGATTTGGGCTTACCTGTACAAGAGGTGGCTCTTCATTTAAGCACTTCTCTGTTGCATATTTACAACGAGGAGCAAACTTACATCCCTTAGGAAGTTTAAGAGGATGAGGAACCGCACCAGGTATAGCATCAAGTCTCTGGTTAGAAGGAGTATCAAGTCTAGGAATTGATACCATAAGTCCTTCTGTATATGGATGAGAATACTCAGAAACATGGAATACTGTCTCTGCATCTGTAAGCTCAACAACCTGACCACAGTACATAACAGCAACAGTATCTGCTATCTGTCTGATAACACCAAGGTCATGTGTAATGAAGATGATTGATGTATTGTATTCTCTCTTAAGGTCATTCATAAGCTTAAGGATCTGCGCCTGAATAGTAACATCAAGAGCAGTTGTAGGCTCATCAGCGATAAGAAGCTTTGGCTTACAAGCAAGAGCCATAGCGATCATAACTCTCTGACGCATACCACCAGAAAGCTGATGAGGATACTGTTTAGCTACGATCTGAGGATTAGGAATCTTAACATCAGAAAGCATCTCTATAACTTTTTGAGCAGCTTCTTTCTTATTCATACCCTGGTGAATAATGAAAGGCTCACTAACCTGTCTTTCAATAGTGAAGACAGGGTTAAGGCTTGTCATAGGCTCCTGGAAGATAACTGATATATCGTTACCACGAACCTTGTACATATCCTTTTCTGAAAGCTTAGTAAGATCTCTTCCATCGAAAAGGATCTCACCGCTATCAATATATCCATTTCCATCAAGGAGCTGCAGAATACTCATCGCAGATACGCTCTTTCCGGAACCGGACTCTCCTACTACGCCAATGGTCTTTCCTTCATCTACCGAATAAGATACACCATTGACAGCTCTAACTATTCCCTTTTTAGTTCTAAAAAAGGTATGTAAATCTTTTAATTCTAATAAAGCCATCGTTATACTCCCTTATTTATCACGGTCAGATTTTGGATCCATTACATCTCTAAGTGTATCACCTACAATATTTATGCAAATACATGTAACTGCAAGGAAGATAGATGTAAATACCCATTGCCACCAGTAGTTTTTAATAATTGTTGAATTGTTAGCACCGTTAAGCATGTTGCCCCATGTAGGTCTTGGATATGTAACACCAAATCCAAGGTAACTAAGGGATGATTCTGTAAGCATACATGTTGCAAAATCAAGTGTCAGTGTAACAAATATGATTGAAACAATATTTGGAAGGATGTGTCTGAATGCAATACGTGATTCCTTAACACCCATAGCCTTAGCAGCAGTAACGTACTCATTTTCACGAGCAACAAGAACCTGTCCACGAACCATTCTTGCAAGACCTGTCCAAGTCAGGATACCAAGAATACCCATAAGGATAAATATCTTTTCATTTTCAGATATATCCATCTGAGCCATGATAGCTGAAAGGATAAGTGCAAATGGAAGGAAAGGAATAGCTGCAAAAATCTCAGCTACACGCATCAGTATGATATCTACTGCACCACCAAAGTATCCTGAAATACATCCAACAACAATACCAATGATAGTAGAAATGATAACGGCAACAGCACCGATAGTCATTGTCATCTTACCACCCTGGATAATACGCTGGAATATATCAGCACCATAACCATCAGTACCAAATATATATCCTTTAAGTCCCCACTTGTTTACAAGAGAACCATTTTCATCAACTGCATAACTCTGGAAAGCGCCAGCGTAAACAGCTGCTGTCTTGCCGTCTACATTTGAAGGAACATCTGTCTGGTTAAGTGTTGATCCGCCCCATGACAATACTCTTCCCTCAGAAGTAAGAGCTGTATAATGATAAGTTCCTGCTGATAACTGTACTATAGTCTCTCCATCATTAAGAGTAGGCATTGCAACACTATCAGATGGGAAGTTACCAGTAAAGAATACACTTCCATCACTCAAAAGACCACAGATATGGTTGTTTGTAGCATAAATAGCCTCAATAGTCCTGCCATTTAAGAATGTCTTGGCAGCAACTGCTGTTTCATTTATATTGCTACGATACTGATCGTATAAGCCTCTCTTACCTGTATAAATACCTGTACCAGCATCAGTAACACCAACAACATAGTTAAGTGTGAAATCAATATCAATAAGATCTTCTTTATCTACAAAGCTGCTGATATTCTGGTATGCATTAGCATTTCCCCAAATATAGAGCTTTCCATCATTCATAAGGATTGCAGTACACTGATAACCACAAACCAGCTTTTTGATATTAGCTACATCAATAGTACCATTAACAAGTTCAGCAGGCATTTCGATGATGTTTTCACCTGAAGATGATGTTGTGCTTGTAGTTGTCTCTTCAGTAGCATCAGCATTTTCAGCTATGATCTCAGCTGCAGCGCTATCTTCAGCAACAGTTTCTTCTGTATCTGTTTCCTCTGTTGCAGACTCATCTGTAGAAGCTTCAGCACCTGCTTCTTCAAGTATAGCTTCCTCTTCTTCACTAACTGACTCTTCTGCTTCTTCAAGCATCTCAAGTACTTCAGTATCCGTTGTTATATACTGGCCGTGCTTATTGGATCCCCAACCGTATACCTTACCAGATTCACTGATAGCAATAATATGGTCAATACCAGCTGCAACATAAGCTATTGTATCATTCTGAACTGCCTCAGGAATCTCACTTATATCAATTCCTGTTGTACCAAGCTGAGTAGCACCCCAGACATATACTTTACCTGAATTAGAAAGACCAACAGAAAAACTACCATAACTATCGATCATCTTAATATCATTTTTAAGTTCTGATGGAACACTAAGCATACTCATTGTTGGAGCTACATTTTTCTGTGTAACTTCAGTATATGAGTCATAGTAATTAGGCATGAACAAAGGTCCGATAAATACCAGTAAGAACATACCAATAACAACACACAGTGCAACAACAGCAAGTTTTCTTTCGAAGAAGTTTCTAATGATCTGCTGAATTGGGCTAATTACTTCTTCGACATCAACGGAATCAGCAAGTTCTCTGCTTCCGCCAAAAAACGCTCTTCTAGCCCAGCCGCACAAACGGCCAAAAAAATTCTTTTTCTTCATATCAGTCTCCATGCTCCTTAGGCGCTAACTCTGACTCTAGGGTCAACGAGTCCGTATACTATATCGATTATCAGGTTGCCTATAAGAGAAATAGCAACATAGAAAAGCTGTAACAGCACAACAACATCAAAATCCTGTGTACGAAGTGATGTGATCATCAGCTTACCCATACCATTGATACCAAAGATGTTCTCGAAGATAAGTGATCCACCAAAGATACCAAGGAACCATCCTACTACAAGTGTAACGATAGGAATAAGAGCATTTCTCCATGCATGAGAATAAATAACTGCTTTTTCTGTAACACCCTTAGCTCTAGCTGTTCTGATGCAATCAAGTGAAAGTGCATCGATCATAGAAGCTCTGACATATCTTGTCATAGAACCAAGAGAACAGAATGTCATTGTAATAAGTGGCAGAGCCATATAATACATTCTATCTGTAAACCACTTCCAGCCAGTATAATTACTACCAGGTGTCTTCATACCACTTGGTGGGAACCAGCCAAGAATTGAGCAGAATATCCAAACAAATACGATTGCTGTTACAAAAGTAGGAAGCGAATAACCTATAATCGTTATGATCTGCATCGCCTGATCTCCCTTGCTACCCTTCTTAACAGCACATACAATACCGAGAGGAATCGTGATTCCAAGTGCAAGAATAGTTGCAAAAATATTTATGAATACCGTATTCTTCATCGGATCTTGAACTACATTTATAACATCATCCTTCAGCTCGTATGAATAGCCGAAATCTCCCTGAAGTAATCCTGAATATTCACCATAGTAATTAGGCATAAGACCAATCCATCTTAAATACCTTACCACCATGTTATTTGTATCAGTTCCATACCTACGCTGATACTCGACATACAAGTCCTCAAATATAGCATCTTTCTCTGCCTCAGTAGCATTACGCAAACGAGTCTTCTGAGTTGCAAGCTCAGACTTGGCATCTGTATATGCTCTGTTATTAGGCACAAGATTGTATATAAGGAATAGTATAAATGAAAGAACTATAAGCACCGCAAGCATATAGCCCAATCTTTTAAGGATATACTTTCCCATTGCCAAAACCTCCTAAAAATAAAACTTTATATAATAAACTACCCGAAATGAATGCAGGTAGAAATATTCGAATTTAAAACGTTTATATATCTATATTGCGAAAATTTTCTTTTAAACCGACAACAATCCACGGTTATGAGATTGTCTCTTAACATAACCGTGGATTATTAGTCAGTTACCTATAATACCACAATTCTACAATATATACTAGTAGAAATTAGTTCCAATAAATATCTGCCATATCCTTGATGTAGTATGAAGAATAATCATCATACATGCTTGGGTCAATTGTCATATTGAATGAGTAATCATATACTGCTGAATTGAAACCTGTAGCAAAGTTGAAGCATGTGTACATAGGTGTTCCACTGTAGTAACCATAAATCTGCTGCTGTGCAAGTTCATCAAGCATAGGAGCAAAGTCACCAGTTGTCTTCTGAACAACAAATCCAGCTGCAGCGATATTATCGTTCTGCTCGAAACCTGTTACAAGAAGATCTGAGAACTCATTATCAGCTGTACCATACCAGTTAAGTACAAGTGGCATGTAGTAGTCGCCATCGATTTCTACAGTCTTGTAAGCGCCATCGATTGACTGATAGTTCTTGTCGTTCTCTGTAGCATACTCACCAGAAATCTTCTTATAACGAACACCTTCTGTATATTCATTACCTTCAGCATCATATACCCAACCATCAGCCTCAAGAACTGCAATAGCTGAATCTACAGATGTATCATAAGCATCAAGAAGCATACCCTGCTCTACAGCTGCCTTGTACATCCATGAACCTGAATAGTATGGTCCATCAACAACACCGCCGTAACCACCTGTGAAGTCCTTAGCAAATGTAGCTCTATCCATACAGTAAGCAATCGCCTGACGAACTGCTGTGTACTGAACTGGGCCATAGTCTGCACGGAAACCAAGCTTACCATAACCAGCTCTTGAATAATGTGTATAAACATAAGCTCCATTTGAAGCATCTGCAAGTGCAATAGCTTCATCTGTTGCAGAACCACCAGTGATAGCAGAAAGAACATCTACGCCACCAGACTTGAAGTCTTCAAGCTGTGTTTCAGAAATAACCTTCTTGTAGATAACCTTATCAATAGAAGGTGTTGTTCCTTCGTAGTTACCCTTGAAGTATTCGTTTCTTGTAAGAACTGCTGATTTATCACTTGCATCATAAGACTCAACAACATATGCTCCAGAATATGGATATGTTGTATCTGTGTTATTTGCAGAATCAGTAATATGTGAAGCCATTACATAGCTGTCACCATTCTTTTCATAGAAACCATCTTCAATGTATACGCCTTCGCCGTCATCAGCAATGTCGTAATCACCAAGCCACAGATCCTTGTATACAGGAGATACTGAAGCGTATGTGATAGCGTAGAAATATGGAAGATAATCAGCGCTTACTGTAAGTGAGAATGTGTAATCATCAATAAGACGAACACCGCTCATAACCTTAGAAGCACCATCTACACCATCATTTGTTCCATCATATGCAGCAAATGCATCATAACCAGCAAATCTCATAAGAGCTTTGTGATCCTTAGCAGCAGCTTCTGCAGCTACAGGAGTTGAAAATACAAGTGCCTGATAGAGATAGTTCTTAGCAGTGATAGGTGATCCATCAGAGAACTTAAGATCATCATAAATTGTAATTGTATATGTCTTAGAACCATCTTCGTTATCTGTTTCATCGAATTCCTTAACAACTGTGTCGTTAACTTCGTATCCACCTTCTTTTGTTACAGATACAGTCTCAAGACCGTTTGTAAGGTTTTCGATATCAAGATCTGAAGATCCTGGGCTTGTAGCACCAAATACAGAATATCTGAACTTACCTGAAAGGTCTGTTGAGCTTCCAAGGATGATTGAGTTATCTTCTTTTTCAGATGTCCAATCGATAAGAGCCTTTGCTGGATCCCAGTATGGGTTAGTAGGATACTCTTCTACGCCCTTGATCTGTGCATTGTACAGATCATAGTATTCATTTGAATACAGTGGGATTTCTGGAAGCAGGTAGTTCCAACGTGTAATGTAGTATTTCCACCATTCTGCATATACTTCATCTTCAGAAGCAAAATCTGTTCCTTCATATGAAGTATTGTAAACCATAGCCATTGTCAAGAAATCAAGACCAAGTTCATATGTCTCACCATCTACATTAAGATATGCAAGACCTGTTGTCTCATCTTCTGTAACGTCAGCAATAGTGATCTGCTTACCAAACTTATCATAGAGGGAAATGTAATCAGCATTCTCTCCGTATTCTTTGCCATTCAATAACTGGATTGATGATGGCTGATCAGCAGTTGAAGTTTCTTCTTCTGCTACTACTTCTTCACTTGCAGCTGTTTCAGCTGTGTCTGTAGAAGTCTGCTCAGTTTCCTGAGTCTGAGTTGTTGTCTCTTCTGTTGTTGTCTTACCGCAACCAGTAACTAAGCTGGCAACCATTGTAAGAGCAAGGAGAGACGCGAGTGTTCTCTTTTTCATATTTTACCTCCCGTTTTATTTTTTATATGTAGACATATCAAAATATGTACATACCAACAAAACATTTTTAAAACCCACTGTCTTCAAGCAAAAGACAATTTGATGATATAAAAAAAGAGTGAATGAAAGCGCTCCATTGCACTCAAATCACCAAAAACACTTTATTTATTAAGTACGACAAAAATGATTTTAGTATTTTAAAGTGTTGGTGTCAAGCAGTAGCAAACAAGTGTCCGTCTGTGGCGTACATGTTTTTGCATCTTTATGCAAAGTGTTCTAATAAATGTATACAATAATACATATGCTCATGTCAAGTGTTTTTGATGCTTTGCTACCGTAATATTCTATCATAGCAAAATTTCATTGCAATATCTTGGGGCAAATTTATTCATTTTTAGTAGCGTTTTTAATCAAAAATATTTATAAATATTAATTTTAATTTTTTTTGATTGTTTTACTGAAAATTACAAACTTACCTCTTTTAGTATAAATATCAACTCATTTGTGTTAATAGGCTTTGCCAAAAAGGCATCACAACCAGATTGCAATGCTCTTCTTTTTTCTTCTGCAAATGCATTTGCGCTGATCCCTATAACTGGAATTCCAGATTTAAAGCTATCTCCCAGTTTTCTGATCTCTTTGACAGCTTTGGCGCCATCCATGATAGGCATCTTCATATCCATGAGCACCGCATTATAATACAGAGAATCATGTTTTTTGATCATCTCAAGAGCCATAAGACCATTTGAAGCAGTTTCAGTGATACCTCCGAGAGACTTTATAATGTCACACAGAATATCAACGTTTATAAGATTGTCATCAACAACAAGAAAGCGCTTGTCTCTGAGTATGCCATTACTGATAGCATCCGAAACAGCTTCCTGATTTTTAGCTGAATTTTTAGCTTCCGTCAAAGTATTGATCTTATTGAGAATATCCTGAGACGGTTGCTTTAGATCGATTCTTACTATAAATTTGGTTCCTTTTTCTTTTTCACTGGAAAAAGCTATACTGCCACCAAACAGTTCTATCATCTGCTTGACTATGGACAGACCAAGTCCGCTTCCATTAACAAAAGCTACCCTTTCATCATCCTCTCTCGAAAAAGGTTCATATATCTTATCTTTGAAGTCGTCGCTGATCCCTATACCATTGTCAGAAATCTCAAATTGATAAGTGCAATATCCCTTTGTCTGGCTCTCATACTCCAGCACTTTAATATCAATCTGTCCATTCTCATCAGTATAGTTAATAGAATTAAGAAGTATATTTTGTAAAATCCTGAATACCTTATTTTTATCAATAAGTACAACAGGATTTTTCACACGCACATTATGACTAAGTGAATGATGTTTTTTATCTGCCAGAGGCTTTACTTCATTTACAAGTTCATCTATTAAAGAAATAATATTATCCGGTTCATGCTCCAGTTGGAATCTTCCACTCTCTATCTTGGTAATATCCAATATATTTCCAATAAGCTCCATCAGGTTCTTACTGGCAGTTAAAGTCTTATCTATATATTCACTGGCTTTATCAGGGTTATTGATATTGGCTTTTGCCAAAGTAGCATAACCTATGATCGCATTCATAGGTGTTCTGATATCATGGGACATGTTTGAAAGGAAATCAGTCTTAGCTTTGCTTGCCTGCCTGGCTTCCTGAAGGGCTATTTCAAGAAGTTCTCTGTTCTTCTCATTTTCTTTTTTTACCCTGAATGCTTCTGCCCTGTCATCATCAAGTTTTCTAAAGCACATAAGAGCATCAGTAGGTTTGCCGCTGGCATCCCTTGCTACAACTCTGAATTCTACAACTCTCCATTTGCCATAGTTAACTGTATAAGATATTTCAAAAGACTCTTTATGAGTCAATTCTTCAATAATATGCTCAATAGATCCCAGTCTTTCTCTTTCTTCAACAAATTCAGGATCGATCCTACCCTGTGAATATTTGGAATTAAAAACAGAATATACACCCTGCCTGTCCATATCAAATGTTCCTTGTTCAGGCGTGTCATATATGACCTTCAAAAAATCATTAACAAGGTCTACGTGATATATAAGAATATAGTTAGAAGCTAAAGCGTTGATCACATTTATATTGGAGATATCCATGAAAGCCCCCTTAAAAAATTCCAGATAATTATATAATATCGTTATATCGATATGAAATCAATGCTTTTTAGGGATTTATGTGCATTTTATTATTATTCAAACAAAAAAGCCGCACCAGATGAACGTTATATGATATAGGATTTTCGAAGAACCTTCCTATATTAAAAATGAGTTGTTGCATTCAAGAAAATGCAACAACTCATTAGACCATACATAAAATATTTAAAATATAATTATTATTTTTTGATCAGAAGAGATTTTCCTGTCATCTCAGCAGGTACTTCCTCACCCATGCACTCTATAAGAGTTGGGATAATATCAGCAAGGCATCCGCCTTCCTTAAGGCCATAACCCTCATCATAGTTAACGAGAATAAATGGAACTGGATTTGTAGTATGTGCAGTATGAGGCTGACCTGTCTCATAATCAACCATCTGCTCACAGTTACCATGATCAGCACAGATGAACAAAGTGCCATTCTTAGCCTTTATAGCTTCAACTGCTCTACCAACGCATGCATCAACAGCTTCTACAGCCTTAACAGCAGCATCGATAACACCTGTATGACCTACCATATCAGGGTTAGCAAAGTTGATAACTATAACATCATACTTATCAGAATTGATTGCTTCTACAAGTCTGTCGCATACTTCAGGTGCACTCATCTGAGGCTTAAGGTCATATGTTGGAACATCCTTAGGAGAGTTAACAAGAATCCTGTCCTCACCTTCATTTGGCTGCTCTACACCACCATTAAAGAAGAATGTAACATGAGCATACTTCTCTGTTTCAGCAATACGAGCCTGTTTAAGTCCCTTTGAAGCAAGCCATTCGCCAAATGTGTTATTAAGAAGAACCTTTTTAAATGCAACTTCCTTGTTAGGAATGTTAGGATCATAATCTACAAAAGTAACGAAAGAAAGGTCAAGTCTCTTTTCTCTGTCAAACTTATCAAAATCATTATCGCAGAAGCAGTGGCAGATCTCTCTTGCTCTATCAGGTCTGAAGTTGAAGAAAATAACTGAATCTCCGTCCTTGATAGTAGCTACAGGAGCTCCATCCTTCATAACAACTGTAGGCTGAACAAACTCATCTGTCTCGCCTTTATCATAGCTCTGCTGCATAGCTTCATGAGCAGAACCTGCTGTAACACCAACACCCTTTGTAAGAGCATCATAAGCCTTTACAACACGGTCATAGTTGTTATCTCTATCCATTGCATAATATCTACCAGAAATAGATGCAATCTCACCAACACCAAGCTCAGCCATCTTGTCTTCAAGCTGCTTAACGTAATCAATACCACTCTTAGGAGGTGTATCTCTTCCGTCCATAAATCCATGAACATATACCTTTGAAAGGCCATTTCTCTTAGCCAGTTCAAGGATTCCATAAAGGTGTGTGATGTGGCTGTGTACACCACCATCAGAAAGCAGTCCAAACATGTGAAGGCTGCTACCATTCTTCTTGCAATTCTCTACAGCGCCCATAAGAGCTTCATTTGTAAAGAAATCACCATCTTCAATAGATTTTGTAATACGAGTCAGTTCCTGATATACAATACGACCTGCACCCATATTCATATGTCCAACTTCAGAGTTACCCATCTGTCCATCAGGAAGGCCAACTGCAAGGCCGCTGGCATTTCCCTTTACCCAAGGGTAATCTCTCATAAGTCCATCAATAACAGGAGTCTTTGCAATAGCAACAGCATTAGCCTCTGGATTGTCATTAAGACCAAAGCCGTCAAGAATCATTAAAACTGTAGGTTTAGAACCCTTCATTTATTTATCCTCCATAAATTCAGCTAAAATAATATTTTATATTCTTTCCAACATAGAATTATAGCCTATCAAAGCTATATTGACAACAACTTAACAAATTAAAAACTTATAAAAAAACTAAAGAAAAACATTCTCCACCGTAATATAACGATGAAGAATGTCATTCTTATAAATAATTATCCCATTGAACACAGATAAGCAATGTGCCCTTTTCAACAGTAACAGTAGCCTGCTCATCTATTATAAATTCATTACTAACTCCAATTGGAGTATCATTTTTCATGATTCCGTTTTCAAGTCCATACATGGCGCCTTTAATAGTTACGCCAACAGAGATATCCGATATGGAAAAAACTGAAAACATTCCAGTCATGCCTCTATTAAAAGAAATAGTCTCATTCTCTGCAATCAACATCATTCCATCAGCTGCCATGATATAGCCTTTTGCCCCGGAATGCTTGATAAATAAAAGTGTCTGAATATTTGAAATGGAATGATCAAACCTGCTACCGCCAAGAGAGCCATACAGATAAAACTTTTTATAGCCTTTTGAAAGACCTAGTTTTACTGCTTGCATTGTATCTGTATCATCCTTCATGACATTAAGATGCATAACCCTGGCAGGATCTGCCTCTTCTATTTCTTTTAACTGTTCCAAATAAATTGGTGACTTTCGCGAAAGGGAATCAAAATCCCCCAAAATAAAATCAGGCAGGATTCCCATATTCTGTAAATGAACAAATCCAGCATCACATGCAATCAGGAAGTCTCCTTCCTTATAATTAAGATCCATTGGCGTAAAGCTTCCAGCGGAAACTATTATGCATTTTCCATCCATTATCATGGAGTCATCTTCTTTCCTATAGTCTCTGTATCCATTGTTGATTCATTATCTCCGCCCCAATCGACAACAATAGTCTCTTCAGATTCTTCAGCAGAGCTTTCAACTACTGTAGACAGGCGATAATTCATCTTTGGTGTCAATTTACCATTTATAGTAACATTGCTGTACAAATAAGTAACAGTATATGTTGTATGTGGATAATAGCTGTCGCCTTCAGAACTAGGTTCATAAGAAATAGCATTTCTCTGAATTCCATCATCTTCAAGGAAGTTAGCCCATAAAGTCAAAACTCCTGCAGTAGAAGGATTTTCTTCATAATCCATAAATCTATAAGTCCAAGTATCAGCATCCTGTTCAAGCACAAGTCCTTCGCGGCTGACCGGAACATAAGTTGTATTCTGGAGTACAGTTTCTTCATTATTCAAAAAAACATCTCTAAGAGCAACATATTCATCAGAAACTACAAAATCTCTTAAAGCCTCAATATCTCCAGCATCCACTTTTGTAAATATATCTGAAAAGACACCAAGTACGCTCTGCGCATCTGTAAAGCATGACTGTAAAGACTCAGTCTCAGAATTGGATAATCCAAGAGAAGTAAGTCTCTCCAGTAAAAGAGAATATTCTGCAACATCAGAATACTTGATATATACAGTAGCACTGGCCGGAGTGGCATATTTTGTGATTATTTCCCCAAGCTCCTGACTAGGAGTAGCTTCATATGTATCCATAAGAGATATCATAACCTGATCATAAGTAGTAAATGCATCACCGCTCCAGAGAGTAACATCATTACCATTTTCGTCATACTCTCCCCATGCATGTGAATATGCAGAAGAAACCAGCTCAAGAGCATCTGCATTGGTTGGATTCTCAGCCAAAACAGAAACCATTGAGGAAATAGTATCGATATCTCCCTCTCCAGCATTGATCTTGCTTACTGCCTCATTCAATATAACTGCATAATAATTACTCAAGAGTGATTCATTATGAGTGTTTTCCCAGCCATTATATAAAATATTTTTGGCTGATTCCGTATCATCCATACTCAGATAAGCACCAGCCATATTGGAATATGCCTCTACCTTGCTGGAATCCAATTCAATAGCGTCAGCATAAGAATCAATAGCCTGTTCATATTCTTCTGAATAAACATATTCATTACCTGCAGCAATAGCTCTGTTGGCCTTAACTCCGGGAATCTGATTATAAGCAACAACTCCTCCGCCAATTACCAGTGTCAGTGTAAAAATGATCATTCCAAATTCAAGTCTTGCAACAAAAGTTTTTGTTCTTCTCTTTTTTGCACGCAGCTCTGCTCTGCTAAGTTCCCTATTTCTTGATGCCACCTTAAAAACCTTCTCTTTCTATATATTTCCAAAAGGCTTCCTTCCAAAAAGAAGCCATCCCCAACTCATAACAAAATTTTGTTACTGTCTATAAAACAGCTTTAAGCCTCCCACAGAGAAAGACTTGTTGTAGATATCGCATCTGCTCCTGCTTCCAGGGCAGCCATGATATCTTTTTTATCTTTCAAAAGTCCACCGGCAATAAGTGGAATACTTGTATCATTCTTGATCTCAGTAATGATCCTTGGCATGATACCGGGCAATATCTCAATAGCATCCGGTTCATACTGCCTGATCTGTTTTTTTAGATTAGTCAATGCAATAGAATCTATGATAAATGACCTCTGGATGCCAATTAGTCCAAGTTCTTTAGCCCTTTTTATAAGGGCTGGTTTAGTTGATATAATTCCCTGAGCCTTCGTATTCTGTGATATAAAATCAATAGCTATCTCTTTTCCTGAAAGTCCTGAAACAAGATCAGTATGAACTATAGCAACCTTACCACTATCAATTACTTTGGCGACAATCTGTCCAATATCAACGATAGTTCCATATAGGATAAATACCACGTTACAGTCCGACCTGCATGCATAGCTCAATCCCTCGTCATCTTTTACCGCAGCAACAATAGGCGATATCTCCAAAAGATCAGACATCTTATCCATACTTAACAAACCTCTAGAACCCTCTAAAATATTCAAAGCACAACAAATTTATAATATCATAAAGGAGCTGCTTTGTGTATAATTCTTGGCTCAGCATATATAAAAACTGAAAAAGCCAGAGCATCTGACTTACAGACAGCCCTGGCAGCACTTTTTTACTATAAAAATATGATATATCAGATGATCATGCAAGGATTTCATCAACAACTGCTTTGATCTCAGCATCTTTGCAGCTTGCATCAAAATATTCCTTGAAGTGTTCGCCTGAAAGAGCACCTTTAACAAGGTCTCTGTCAAGCTCTCTTAAGATATCTGTAAGTTTTCTGTAAGTAACAGTCTTTACCTGATCAAGGATCTTCTTATTTCTCTGCTCAGGAACTGCTCTTTCTCTAGGATATCCCTGACCACTTGGCTCACAGAAGAGCTTTTCAAAAATATACTCAAGATTAAGGTCACCGCCCCATCCAAATCCTTTTGCAAAAGGAATAGCAATGGCATTACCATCGTTGATCTGTGCAAATGTGTAAGCATCAAGAGCATCTTCTACATGTCCGCAGATAACACCTGGGAATGAATTAAGTGCAAGCATAGCGCCTTCACCTGTACCACATCCTGTTACTACATAATCAACAGCACCGGAATTTAATAAAACTGCTGCAAGAATACCATTCTGAACATAAGTAAGCTGAGCTTCATCCTCTGCTGTATACATTCCATAATTAACTACTTCAAAGCCATGTGCATCAGCAACTTTTTTAAGTGCGTTATAAATAACACCATTTTTAGCCGCCTGACTGTTCTCATTTATTAAAGCAATTCTCATATTGCCACCTCCAAAAATACTTTTACATACGAGCTTTGTATTAAGACCCGAACATCTTTATTATAATTTTTAGATAATCTGATTGTCTATGCATACCGCAACTTTGTGTAAATTTTGCAAGATTTTAGATAACAAAAGCAAAAGAGCATTTTATCTACCAAAGTTATGGTAAATAAAATGCTCTACATATATCTTTTATTGGATCTGTACGATTACAGCTGGTAGAAACCAACCTTCTTATAAACTTTTCTAAGAGTCTTATTTGCAACATAGGAAGCCTTTTCAGCACCCTGTCTGTAAACATCCTCAAGATAAGCCTTATCCTTGATAAGACGCTCTGCCTCTTCACGGATTGGTCTAAGATGCTCAATTACAGCTTCACCAACAACAGGTTTGAACTTACCATAGCCCTGTCCTTCGAACTCTTTTTCAATCTCTTCGAAAGACTTGCCTGTTATAGTTGAATAGATATTCATCAGGTTGGCAACGCCCGGCTTATTCTCTTTATCATAACGAACGCAGTTTTCTGTATCGCTGTCAGTAATGGCTCTCTTAAACTTTCTTGCGATAACATCAGGCTCATCCATGATAAATACACAGCCCTCAGGAATAGATTTAGACATCTTATCTCCAGGAGTTGAAAGACCATATATACGAGCACCCTGCTTTGCAATAAGTGGTTCAGGGATCTTGAATACATCTCCGTAAATACCATTGAAACGCTGTGCAATATCACGGCAGATCTCAACATGCTGCTTCTGATCTTCTCCTACTGGTACATAGTCAGGCTGATACAGCAAAATATCAGCTGCCATAAGAACAGGATATGTAAACAGACCTGCGTTGATATTATCCTTATGCTTCTCAGATTTATCTTTAAACTGTGTCATTCTTGAAAGCTCACCAAACATAGTGTAGCAGTTAAGTACCCATGAAAGCTGAGTATGAGCCGGAACATGAGACTGAAGGAAAAGTGTATTTTTCTCAGGATCAAGTCCACAGGCAATGTACTGAGCCAGCTGATTTAAAGATCTGCGACGAAGTTCTGCAGGATCCTGTCTGACTGTAATTGTATGCAAATCTGCCATAAAATAATAGCATTCATAATCGTTAACTCTATCAGCCCAGTTCTTGATGGCTCCAAGATAATTACCAAGATGAAGATCACCACTTGGCTGAATTCCAGATAACATTCTTTTCTTAGCTTCTTCCATACTAAAATCCCTCGTTATTTCTTTATAAAATCACTACACAAGTATTTATTCTACCATATATAAAAAATAATAAAAATAGATTTAATTATTGTCTGATAAGTTTTCCCATCTCGCCGATGGAATCAAAAATAGCATCCGGCTTGACGTCAGATTTATCAACGTCTTCCATTGTAGCCTCTCCAGATAAAACAAGAACTCCCATGGCTCCGTTATTTACTCCGGTTGCGACATCAGTATATAAGCGGTCTCCCACAAAGGTAATCCCGGACTTATCTACTCCAGTAAGTCTCTCTACCATGTCAGCTGTCTGAGCAAAAGGCTTGCCCACATAAGTAGGCTTAACGCCGGTGCTTAAAGTAATAGCAGCACACATAGCTCCGCAATCAGGAATAAAGCCGCCCTCCACAGGACAATTAATATCAAGGTGAGTTGCAAGAAACAAGGCTCCATTTCTAATATAATTGCAGGCTCTCGTTAAGGACTCATAGGTGAGAGTCTTATCAAATCCCACAACTACAATATCCGGAGTCACAATTCCTTCTTCCATATAATCATAGGCATTTCTCTCACACCACAGATAATCGTCATCATCAGTATCGCCTATTTCAGATGCCTTCCCGTCTTTATATTGTTTAACCTGATCATTGATCAGGTTTATTCCTGCATCCTTAAAGCTTTTGATCAAAGGCTCTGTTCCCAGCAGATATACGCTCTTTCCCTTATGATAAGTATCCAGATAAGATATCATCACATCTCCGGAAGTCATGATCTGATCTCTGGTGATATGGCAATCCATCTTAGCCAGTTTATCTATATATTTTTCAGGTGACTGAGAAGAATTATTGGTAAAAAACACATAGCGTTTGCCAGCCTTTTCTACAGCCCTGAGAAAATCTAAAGATCCCTCAAGAATCCTGTTTCCAAGGTAAAATGTTCCGTCCATATCAAGGACAAAAAGCTTGGTCTTATTCAAAAGTTCCAATCTATCCATGCAATCCTGCTCCATTCATAACAGAGTCAGGGACTCAATCTTAAAAGCCCCTGACCCTGAAAGTATATATCAATTATTTAGTATGTTTATCGAACCAGTTGGTTATCTCAGTAAGTCTCTTCATTCTGTGTTTAGGCTTACCGGCTCTTGAAAGCTCATGGTTTTCGCCACGGAAGATGCACATTCTGGTCTCAACACCTCTTGCTGCAATTGCCTGCATCATCTGCATACCCTCAGGAAGCGGACATCTGTAATCTTCATCACTATGAAGGAATAATGTAGGCGTCTTAACCTTATCTGCATATTTCAGAGGAGACTGATCCCATAAAATCCTGGTATTATCATCGCCAAAAGCATTAGTAGCTCCGCACTGATCAGGTCCAAATATCTCTCCAATATCAGAAATAAATGAAAATGAGATCCAGTTTGAAATTGATCTCTGGCTGGCTGCGCAGCAGAACCTGTCTGTATGGCCGATTATCCAGTTTGTCATAAATCCGCCATAGCTTCCGCCGGTTTCACATAGCTTAGTCTTGTCAATATTTGGATAAGCCTCAAGAACAGCATCTGTAAAATCCATAAGGTTCTTAAAATCTGTTTTACCATAGTCATTTCTTATATCAGCAAACTCATCGCCTCTTCCATCAGAACCTTTGATATTGGTAAAAAATACTACGTATCCCTTTGCTACCCATAGTTGCATCTCATGGAAGAAAGTCTCACCATATACGCATCTTGGACCGCCGTGAACGTCAAGAACTGCAGGATATTTCTTCTTAGGATCAAATCCATCAGGGAGCAGTACCCATCCGCGAAGGTCAAGTCCTTCAGAGGTATAGTCAATTCTGTTTGGCTTTGCAATATATCTGCCTTCAGTTACTTCATCATTAAGGAATGTGACGCGCTTTTTGTTCATTGTCTTTTTATCCATTACAAAAAACTCTGCCACATGATCCCATCCCTGGTAAATGATAGCTATATCATCTTTGGAAGCATCCATTGAGCACACAAGACCGTCTTCTTCCCAAATAGTCTTCTTACTAAGCTTTTTACCGGACTTATCAGCTGTAAACTTGAAAATAGCATTATGATCTCTTACAGTAGCAACTGACAGATACTCTTTTTCTCCTTCATAGATACCGCCAAAGCCTTCAGCAGTATCTCCCAGAACTGAAGAATACAGGGAAACTTCCGGAACATAGGCTGCAGATATCTTATCCTTTTCAACAAGGCATATATCACTGGTCTGGTTAGTACCATATTTCTTCATATCAGAAGCATACACATACAATTTGCCATCCAGGCTAAACAATCCGCCAAGTGACAGATCATTCTTTTTATAGATACTTTCTGTCTTTTTTGTCTTAATATCATAAGCGTATACATTCTGATACTTTGACTGCTTTGACTTCTCAATATTTCCGCAATAATAGATCTTTTCATCCTTAACATACAGATCATTTGCATTAAAATATGGCTGTGTCACTCTCTTGCAGGCAGCCTTAGCTTCAGATGCGCCATCATCTTCAATTATTTCCACAGTAAAAAGAGCTGTCCTACTGCCATTAGTAAATCCGGCCCCATTGAACCAATAAGGAATCTCATCAACTATCTGATAATCCTTATCTTCTTTTTCCTGCTCTTCCTTCTTCTTTCTGGTCTCCTCACTGTCCTTGTATGCATCAGGGTCGCTGGCCTTGATATTGCCAAGAGCTGCAAAGAGCTTGTCGTTTACCTTTTTAAATGTATTGACAGGAAAAGGAAGTGTGAGCCATGGTCTAGCCTCACCGCCTGATATATTTAATTTATAGAGTTTTGTTGTTCCTGCCTTATCATCCTTGGTATGTCTGGATAAAATAATATTTTCATTATCCGCCCAGATAACAATACCGGCATCCAGAGTCCATGTAACCTGTCTTGCCTTATCATCACCTATTGTATATAGCCATATGTCAGTATGATATTCATTCTTATCGACATCACTTCTTGTAACCTGAAAAGCCACATTCTTTCCATCCGGACTAAAAAGCGGATTAGAAGGAATCTTGTATTTTGTAATATCCTCAAGTTCAATCTTTTTTAATTTCGTCTTATTCATGCCTTACCTCCAAGTAGTATTTTTCAAAAATTTTATATGACAATGAGTCAATCTGATACGTCCCCGGTGACTCATTGTACGCAATGAGTCATTTTGATACGTCCCCGGTGACTCAATTCACACTATCAAAATATTCTGCTCTGGCGTCCAGTATCTTTTGAAGGCCAGCGTTTACAAGTTCGTCATAGCCTGATTCGTATACTGTATCAAATTCATCAGCCGGAGCTGTTATGCAATCGTATACAAATTCAGTCATTCTGAGCTTTAAGTCAGTTCCGTAGCTTGATTCTTCATCAGAAACCACGCCATAAGTAGGGAATCTGAATTTACCAACGGAAGTGGTCTCGTAATAATCCTGATACCAGTCAACTGTAGCCCAGTCTTTTTCCTGATTATCATAATTACTCTGAGCAAGGATATCAAAAGAATTAACCCACTCAAAATTAAGATTCATGATACAAAGATCATCACATGTTCCGGGATAACCAACTTCTTCCTTGATTGCACTTGATGGCTCCACTGCCACACCATTTGAATCATATATAAGATCAGGTGTATATCTGACCTGAACTGCAACCTCAGGATCAGCAAGCCAGTTCAAATATTTCATACAAGCTATTGTCTTGGCTTCATCAGCAGTTGACGGGATCATAACAAACATGGCATGTCGATATTCAAAGGGATTTCTGTATGTTCCATCTGAAGTTTCAAAACAGTTTATCGGGATCCATGTAGGCTGCACATTTATAGTTGTATTAAGGGTTGCAATGGAACTCCAGATTTTAGTAGCATCATCCAGTACAAATCCTGCTTTACCTTCAGAAACAACCCTCAGGTAATTATCTTCTGTAGTGTCTTCCCTAAAATCCTGTGTAATGAGTCCGTCATTGTACCAGCTGTTTAACTGTTTTAAACCATCTCTGGACCCAGGAGCAACTGTCATGAACTGCTCACTATATATGTAGGCGTCCCTGTCAGATTCCAGATCAACATAAGAACCTACAAAATTAAGATACATTTTTTCAGTATCCAGCCTGCCACTCATAGCCCAAGGTGTACCAAGCCCAGCATCCTTTACAGCATACAGGTACTCTCCAAGCTCTTCTTTGGTAGTCGGAACTTCCATGCCAAGCTCATCAAGCCAGTCCTTACGGATATATGAAACATGTCTTACGCTTTCAGTTCCGCGCTGCTTCATGACAGCATATTTGCCATCTGCAAGATCTCCCACACCATCCTGAGCCTCAGCGCAGTAGTTCTGGATATTCTGCCCATATTGTTCATATACCTCAGATAATTCATTAAGCTGGCCATTAGAAGCATAATTATAAAAAAGCGCTTGATCGTAGGTAAATACTATATCCGGAGCAGTTCCAGCAGACATCATGATATTGAGCTTTTCATCAGACTCTACTCTCGGTATTGAAACATATTCAACATTGATATTATAAAGATCGCTAACCTGCTGTTTTATCCAGTCTGTCAGAGCATTATTTTCAGCATTAGTCCCAGTAGCTGCATTTCCGCGATCCCATACCATTACTCTAATAGTGACTTCTTCACCATAGAGATTTTCTTCTTCTGTAGATGACTGCGCAGGTAAATAACCATCCACGGCATGCATTTCTTCATTTTCAGATTTTGAACAACCAGTCATAATTACCATTGCTAAAGCAAGTGCCAATGTTCTGGCAATACTCTTTCTTTTCATACGTTAATTCCTCCTCATAATACTAATCGTATGATCAAAACCTGTATAATCAGTAAAATACAAGGTAGTAGCACCCTTTATCTTTCCTTCAGAATCCTCTTTTCCTTCCATAAAATGATGATTACCAAAACCAGGACCCACAGTCAAAGTATCAACATTATTAGTAAACAAAGTAGTTCCAGCCTTGACAGTTATAGCCTCGGAGCCATCAAGATAAGAAGCCATATAATCATTTTCCATAAAAGTAGCGCCGCAAACAGCCACCTCTACTCTAAAAGGATTGCTTTCAACTCCTGCCGTTACTACTCTAACATCCAGTCCATCCTTTTGAGGCCGTTCTGATATATATACATCAATATCCAGGTCAGGCCCCAGCTTTTTATCGCGGCTGTCATTGTCCATTTCCCACCAGTTACTGGTAGCAGGACGATTTTCATCTTTCCATGGAAGATAATACCAGCCCCTCATAGTCTGATGAAGATGATACACGCCTCCGTCATGGTCTAAAGTCTCTGATCTAAAGGCTCTATGCTCACAAAAGCTTCCCGTCACCTTCATAATGAGTTTCATTGTACTCAGGTTAAAATATAGAAAATCAGACTTACCATTCATAATGGTAAAGGTGTAATTACCACTTCTTGCACGGACGATCCCTGATTCCCTGTACATCACTTCATAGTCAGGGTAAGAAAATCTCTCTTCATATTCAGTATCCTTCCACTGTGGATACCTCATAAAAAATATAAGAACATCCGGCTCAAGTAGCCCTTTTTCCTTATTTATATCGATTATGGTATTTGCCATCTGGTAAAATTCAGGAATATTATGCTTATGAGCCATGAGCATATATTCTGTATAGTAATACTTGGGATATGTAACAAGATCCTTGTCAAATCTTGTTGAATTAGCTGAAAAAACTGACCCATCCATCTCCCAATACTGCAGCATCATCTTAAGATTTCTGACAGCACACTCTTCGTAGGTCTCATCTCCAGTAGCCTCAGTCAAAAGGATCATGGCGTCATTGTTGACGCGATTGTAATTGCCTGCTGACTTTTCAGCAAATTCACCATCTTCGTTACAATCAATGCCCTCAGCCAGATACCTGTCAGCAACATCTTTCATTCTCTCTTCATTAAAGAGCCTTGAGCACATCATCAATATAGAAGCTATTACCCATCTGTGGTTAGGCGTATGAAAACCGCCTTCCATGATGCCGTAAGCTCCCTTTTTTATTATATTTTCAAATCTGCCATAAATCTCATTTTCCTTGTCATCTCTATCTATATCCTTAAGATACAGATAGAAATTCAGCATCTTTTTTATAATAAATGCAGTGTCAGGTGCAGAAAAAAAATTACAGGTAACATAGTCAAAAAGGCCATTTTCATGCTGCACCTTCTCCACATATGCGATAGCAGGCATTATCCTGTTATAAAGTCTATCATCATGATAAAACTTGCTGTCCCTGCACAGATAAAGAGCGATCATGGAACAAGCCCTGTAAATAGTATATTTAGCTTGTACAATGCCCGATTTATCTACGAATGCTCCAAAATCAGGCTTACTCTCATCTAAAATCTGAAAAGGAAAAGAATTTACTACTCTTTTCTCAGTACCCTTCAAAATATAAGTATAATGTTCCTTCATAATAACCCCGAAATAGCCCCAGCAAGCTTAATTTTCCAAAAATATCGGATTAGTGATCGCCATATTAGTACAATCATCTCTGGCGATCAGATATATCCAATTGATATCTGCAACATCCATATTCAGACGGCAGCTGTGATCATAAAAACGCCTCTCACTCGTAGTAAGAGTCTCTCCCTGAAGATCATATACAACAGGTGCCCCCTTATCAGAATGTATCTCTAATGTCTTTACAGGTCTGCTAGACAAAAGAGTTATCTCAAGCTCTACCTCATTACTATGGATCTTGATCCTGCCACCCGGAAAGGCTCCCAGGATCTTAAAGAAAAGGATCGGCCCGTCAGTCAAAAAAGAACATCCATGTCGAAGCGCGTCCATAACATTTTCAGGACCCAAATCATTATCCAGATGTACATAGGTCCTTACTCCACCACTAGTCAGGTCAGTCTCAGCCCATTTTTCAAGGAGATTTATGACCTTCTCCATTATCAGCCTGAAACAATATAGCTCCTCTCCATCTTCAACCTCTTTATAATCAGCGTCTTTGAGTCTTTGATACAAACATACCATCTCATCAAAAAGCACATTGTAATCATCTGCTTTAGTATTGTGACAATCACTTCCTGCAGTAGCCGGAATGTACCGTCCCTGGCTAAGTAGACTCTCCCAGAGCTTTAAAGCCTTATCATTGGTCGTGCCCTTTTCCATAGGATTAGAACCATTCCATATCTCCAGGGTCTCAAAAATATCTATCATATCGTAAAAATCAGGATTCCATGAAATGGATCTCTGCAAATCCCTAGGGTGGTTTAGCTGTGCAAGACCTTTTTCGCTTTTGATCTCTTGTACTAACCTTCTAAACTCGCCTCTAAGATACTCATCTGTTCTATGCTCATCATCAGGAATAGCATATATAACGTCTTTCTCAACTCCCATGGACATAACATGTCCGTTAGAAGTAGATATTTCCTTGGATATTATTGGGCAAAAATCCTTTGCCTGTGTTTTTCTCCAGGCATCATGATTAAAAACATTATGATGGTCGCTAAGACACCCATAAGTCAGCCCCATAGCCATCATCGACAGTGCCACATCACTGGCAGACTCCACTACCAGGTCATCACCTTTCCAGACAGGAGAACTGTAAATGCTGTGATGATGCAGATCTCCGGCATGCCATCCCAAAGTTCCAAGATCTATAAAACGCTTAAGCTCATAATCCCTGTAGATAACAGCACTGGCAGTAACATCAACGTGATCAGTGATGATCTCATATTCACTGCCCTTGGATATCTCAACAACATATCTGCCAATCTCAAGATCTGCCGTGAGCCTGCCATTATAGTAGGTTGTGCATCTGCTCATTGTGATCTTGCCATTTATCCTGTCAAAATCATCAAAGCCTTCACCTTCCAGCAGTTTAAAAAACTTTACCTGGCAAGGTGTACCTTTTTTATTTTCATCTAAAACAGTTATAAGCATTCGGCCAAGAGCCTTATTTTCTATAGGCTCACAAGGTCCATCCTCTAGTCCATGTCTTTTAAGAGCTTCATACAAGCGCTCTGCTGTCATTGAATTTACCACAGCATCATGCTTATATTCATCCATACCCTGTAAAAGGCCGATTGCAATTGATAAAAACTTAGTTTGTTTAGACATTTTTTCCTTCAAGTACCAATAATTCAGGCATATTTTTTAATAGTCTCGTTGATCCTGTCCTTTACAATATTGGAAATCTGTACAGAGGACAGTTCCTTATACTCCTCATAATAAATAGGCTCAAGAAAATGAACCTGTGTAGTAACAGGAATAAGTGAAAATGAACTTAGATCAAATACTTTATATGAATTGATAAGCGCGACTGGAACAATCGGACTTTTGGCCTTGATGGCACATTTAAAAGCTCCGGGAAGAAATTCCTGCAAGCTATTATGATTATTCTTATATCCGCCCTCAGGGAAAACAATATATCGTCTTCCTTTTTTCACTTCCTCAATGATCTGATATATAGCCTTGACCTGTGCTCTTATATCAGATTTGTCAATCCTGCATCCCTTAAGTAAAGTAATAAACTCATTTGCAAATATCAGATGTGACCTTTTCTCATCGATCAATATGGTACATGGCTGTGCATGAGCACCGATGATGCCCAATGTATCATATTTTCCCTGATGATTGGCATACATCACGTATCCGCAATCCTTTGGCAGATTCTCAACACCATATGCCTTAGTCCTTATACCTCCATTATGTTTCATAATGGCAACCATATGTCTAGCTATCTTATAGCGGGTTGCTTCATCGTAACTGTCCCTGTGTTTTTCAACATAAGTTACACGTAATGCATAATACATAATAAAGGGCATAGATACCAAAATAACCCAAACAAGTCTCAACATAACAATTATCCTTAAAAAAATTCCAGTACGATAAATGAATTATTTTGCCAAATCCACTCATGTACTAGTCTCTAACAATTATATCAAATTGAATTTATACAATTCAATAGCATATTGGCTGAATCAATTCACTACGAAAATTTTTGATTATTTTTAAGTAAAATCAAAAATATTTTACGAAATATTTTAAGAAACCACTTTACATTTCATGAGTTTTTTGTATAATAATATTTGCGAAGTGGTAATACACTTCTCCCCCTCATAGAAACCCCGACGTCTTTTAGATGTCGGGTCTTTCATTTTCTAGGAATCATTTTTTTTAACATTTCCCACACTTTTTTTACTTTTATATATTATCCGACTAAAGTAGAATACAACATGTAGACGGAACAGATCATTATATTGCACATTTAGTGGCATATAATTTTCAGTTTTGCTTCTATATGAGGGGGAGATAGTGGTAAAATAACATTAATAATACTTAATTTTACGACTATGCGGGAGCCTTAACTGCGGAGGTTCCCGTGCCTATATGGCCAATGCAAGTCGCAGCTTGGAGGAACATGTCAATTAAACGTTTTGCCGTAATGACTCTTGGGGCTGCTATGGCAATATCGCTTGTAGGATGTGACAATGTCTCCTCTTTTTCTTTTTCTAAAGATAACTCTTCTTTGGAAAATTCCGATGATGCCATAACAGATGATGAAGTACAATTAACAGTAGCATGGTGGGGTTCTCAGGAACGTCATAATGACACTATTGCTGCCCTTGATCTGTATGCTGAAAAAGAAAATATAATTCTGGATTATGAATATAATTCCTGGAACAACTATTTCGATACATTATCTTCTGAATATGTAGGCAATTCCATGCCGGATGTATTCCAAATGTCAATTACAGATATAATTCCTTATGCTAAAAATGGTGTTCTGCTTGAGCTTGGACCATATATTGCTGACGGGACCATTGATACCACTTATGTAGATGACAGTATAATTGAAAATATCACATATAATGGTCATATGTGCGCGTATCCATCAGGGATAACCTCAGTATCTGTCGCTTATGTAGATGACTATTTTGCCATGGCCGGATTAGATGCGCCTCAGGACGGATGGACTTGGAGCAATTACATAGAATGTGCCAAAACCATCTATGAAAAAACCGGTATTCCTTCTGATATCCCATTTTTAGTTGAAGCCAGATGGCTATTCGACTCATGGATACACAGCTATGGATACTCCTTCTTTTCAGAGGATGGCCACTCTCTTCCATGGACAAAGGATGAAGCTCTTATTGAAGAGATCACTGCTGCACTGACCGATATTCAAACAGGTATCGATGAGGGGTACCTGATATCACCGGAAGAAGGACTAAACTGGGTGAACGCCCATGATAACCCTATCACAGAGGGCAAGATCGCCATGAGTTTTATATTGAGTAATCAGTATGCAGCCTATAGCCGCTCTTATGGTAAAGCCCTTGGTATTACTACTCTTCCTACACTGGATAATGGCTCAAGCAGTAGCATGTATCAAAGTATCAATCTGTATTGGTGCATCTCATCCAGCTGCGAACATCCTGAGGAGGCAGCTAAAGTCATCAACTATCTTGTAAATGATATTGATGCGTGTGAATATATCGGAACTGACAGAGGGGTTTCAGTCAACGCCAAGATCCGAGATCATTTAATAGAAAATGCGCAGGATGATATTTACACACTAAATTCTTTAGAATATATTAAATATGTTCAACAAACCGTCAATACCGTTATCACTGCTGACCCGGTAGTCAGCACAGAACTATATTCATTATTGAAGGCAGATTATACTGCCATGGCATTTCATGAAATGACTCCATCGGAATGCATCACAGACTTTATAAAGAAGGCTAATCGATTAATTGGGGAATGATAAACAGATGAAGATTGCTAATATTTGGAAAAGCTATAAAAATAAGAGTATCGGAAACCGTGTGACCATCATGATCACCTGCTCCCTCACTCTTCTATTCTTCATAGGTGCCGCTTCTGCTTACAAGCTGCAGAAAGCAAATATGGAATATATCTTTAATCAGACTAATGAGCTTTTGGCTTCCTATATAGAAAGAGTCGACTACGTCATATCTGATGTAGATAATCTTTTATATCGAATCGTTACATCCAATGAGATCCAGCAATCCGGCTCTGCCCTGCTTGATAATGAAAAAAAATATGAATCCTCTGCCTACATCAGGCAAATAGAAATTGCAAATATAATGGATCAGACCAGACAGATAGTCTCTTCCAACGAAGCAATAATCTCGGCTACTTTCATCGACAACCACGGAAACAAAGATGATGTGGCCATCACCAACTATGTCACACTTCCAATAAGCACTATTGAACAGATCGATACTGCAGCCAGAGATGCTGAAGGCGAGACGATCTTTATGGATGTTAGTGATGACGCCAACATTCCCTACACAATGATCATGGCAAGATCCATCCGTGAAAAAAGGAATCTATCTCTTGAACATATTGGCACAATGATATTGTATGTCAATATTGAACAGCTCTATAAACCGGTTGCAGACTTAAACGGTGGATCTCTTGTCTTATATAATGATGACTATTCAATAAAATATATATTGAACAATAATGATGATCTCACCTTCGAAGATCTTCCTACTATTGAAGCTGACAGCTATGTGATCATGAAGATCAAGAGCAAGACTTATTTTGCAATAGCTCCAAAGAAAAACAACAGTATGTTTAATTATGCTTTATTTACACCTTATATGACTAAATTCTCCAGTATCAGCCATTCCTTTATTTTGTTTTTTGCTGTTTATTTCCTGTTCCTGATACTGGCTATCATTTTTGGCATACATTTTTCCATACGAATTACCAAGGACCTTAAGAGCATCACCGCCCACATGTCTTCCATCTCGCAAAAGGATGTGGCTGCTGTAGACTCTTTTGACCTGACCAAGCTAACTGACCATGATGCCATAGTCATGGCTGAAGCCTTTAATACACTAGGTTCTCATATAAATGAGCTTATTGAAGATAATTACAAAAATGAGATCCTGATCAAAGAAACTAAACTCAGAGTATTGCAGGCACAGATCAATCCTCACTTTTTGTACAATACTCTCAATTCATTGTACTGGATGGCAAAATCCAAGAAGAATGACCCTGCAGCACAGATGATAAGCAGTTTAGGTATATTGCTCCGAGAAGCCATAAGTAATGAGCAGATGGTAGTTACTGTATCCAAAGAGCTTGATGTTCTCTCTCACTATTTTACGATACAGAAAAATCGTTATGAAAACAGATTGGAAAACATCATAAGAGTCTGCCCGGATGTAGAAAATTACATAATTCCAAAATTTTCTCTACAACCTGTCGTGGAAAATGCTATAACTTACGGTCTTGAAAATATGTTAGATACATGTATCATTGAAATTAAAATATGTGCTAATGCAAACAACAAATTGATCTGTCAGGTATTTAACAACGGACCGGCCCCAGAAGAAAATCTTATGGAAAAACTTAATTCCGGTCAGATCCAGCCAAAGGGACATGGAATCGGCTTAAAAAATATTGATTCCAGGATCAAGGCTATCTTTGGTGAAGAATATGGCGTAAGCATCGGCCGTGAAAATGATAGAACTGTTGTAACACTCACAATGGAGTGTTTAACTCTAAATGAATATGATATGAGGCATAAAAATGAACGATTCGTATAAAATAATGATCGTAGATGATGAGCGTATAGTGCGTGATGCGATTGCATCTAGTATAGATTGGGAAAATTATGGTATCGAAGTAGTCTTTAGCGCTGCTAATGCTCTCGAAGCCCTTGATTTTATTGATAATAATGAAGTCAATCTGATGCTCATAGATATAAGAATGCCTGTAATCGATGGAATTGAACTACTTAAAAGAGTCCATGACAAAAAGAAAGATATCGATTGCATAATCCTCACCGGCCATGCTGAATTTGAATACGCCCAGCAGGCTGTCCATTATGGCGCCAAGGATTATCTGTTAAAGCCTATTGATGAAGATACTCTTCTAAAGGCAATAAATACCTGCAAGGAAAAATCCATCAATAAAAAGCAGTTTAATAAGGCAGCAGCTATTACTCCTATAGTTTTAGAAGATCATACTAACTATTCTAAAACTGTTTCTGATATTATTGATGTTGTAGATGAAGAAATTGCCAACGACAGCCTCACACTTAAGTGGATTGCTTCTGAAAAGCTCTTCTTAAACGAGAACTATCTCAGCAAATTATTCCAGAAAGAAACAGGTACCAAGTTCTCTACTTATCTTCAGGATCGCAGGATGACTATGGCCATGAAGCTGTTGGCTGATAAATCTGAGCCAACTATTCAGGAAGTCGCTCTTATGTGTGGCTATGGTGACAACCCGCAGTATTTTGCCATCTGTTTTAAAAAATATTGTGGCTTCACTCCTACTGAATACAAAAAAGCTCTAAAGCAAAGAGTTTAAGGATTTTTAAGTATTATTGTTCATTATTTAAACACATTAATGAGTTATAATTTTCACAACTCAATATTTAGCAAAATAAATGAAAATTTATGACGCAAAGCTATAGGGACTGTAAAATGTCAGCCAGTTGCAACTTTTTAATGAAGATATCTGGCATTCAGATATCTTTTTTCGTTATAGGGGACAATTATGCTTTTTATCGACACTGCTCAATTTAATACTGGATCTACTGATACGATCGATTGTTTATATAAAGCAATTGAAAGAGTCAATTCCAGTATTAAAAAGCCAAGAAATATATTATTTGCCACAAACAATGGATCTTTGGAAAAAATAGCCGGTATCCTGTCAGACTCTTTTCCAAATGCAAATACAATGGGCATCTACACCATTATGTATCAGAACGGTGAAATAAAAGATGATCATGTAGATCTGTTCATATTTGAAGAAGATGATGATTACTATACTGTCAGTGGTCTTATTGAAGACGTGTCGTCATGTCCTGTTAAAAGTATTGCCAGCATTGAATCTTCCATCATAAAAATTGCTCCAGGCAAAGAAGATACTGTCTGTGTTGATTTTACAACAGGTGGTGAAGAAATGCTGATCACAACACTTAATGCTGCCTTCGGTAACTTCCACATTCCACTTATTGGAGGTACCTGTAATCAATCTCACGTTGGAATGATCACAGCAGTAATATACAATGGCATCATCTATGAAGACGCCTGTATATATCTGCTTATCAAAAACAGAAGGGGCAGAATAAAAGTCCTGACTGAGAATATATTTTCAAAATATAATGGTATCCCTCATTTCGCCACAAAAGTGGATCTGGGGAAAAAGGCACTTATAGAAGTAGACGGAAAGCCTGCTGCTACCGTCCTGTCTGAGGAAATAAATGTTCCGGTATCTCAGCTGCAGGACTATGCAATGAAATATCCTTTTGCCAGATTCATTGGTGATGATAGCTTTGTCATTGGTTACCATCATATCGATGAAAACGGCACAATGTACAATTACAAGCAGGTTAATCTAAATGATATGATCTACGTAATGCATATCACAGATTACAAAAATAAATTTGAGGAAACCATCAAACAAATAAAAGACAGCTTTGACTCCATAGGTTTTATTTTTTCAATCGACTGTATAAACAGATATAACCTGTACAAAAAAGATGGTTATTTTGACAAATATGCCAAGAAATGGCATGACAATTTCAAATATCACTTTGGAGTGGTCAGTTCCGGAGAACAATACCGTAAACAGCAGATAAATCAGGGAATGGTCTGTGCAATATTTGAAAACGCAGAGCCAACCATACTTAGTAAGGAGGATTACAATGGACTATAAAGAGAATTTAAACGACACCATATATCCATTAAACTTCATACTAAGATATGTAAGTACTAAAAGAGATGAACTGGCAGCCATGGAAACAGCTACTCTGAGGAATATGCTTCAATTGAAGGACTGTAGTGATACTCTGAATAAATTTATAACTCAAAACAGAAATGAAGATGGTACCCTTTCAGCAGAATATGTTGACAAGCTGTTGGATTTTCTGACAGAATGCCAAAAAAAGACCGCTACCATAGGTCATTTCATGACCAATAAGAGTATAATCTTTGAAGACATGAATAATATGCTGAGGCAGACTCAGGCTCTTACTTCAGATATAATCATGCACGACGAACTTACACTAGCATACAACAGATATTTTTATCTTGCTAACGCTGATAAACTATATGAATCAGCTGTTGATAGAAATGGACTATCCATGGCATTTATCGATATTGATAATTTCAGGGATTTCAATACAAACCACGGACATGATTTTGGAGATCGCGCACTTAAGCACTTCTCCAGCATCGTAAACGATAATATCAGCAAATATGAACAGACCTATCTGATACGTGTAGGCGGCGATAAATTTGTTATTTTAAATGGCGGAGACTTAAGCTACGAAGACTTCGTAGACTGCCTGAATACAATATCCACCAGCCTCTCTTCCAGTCCGATGGAATATGATGGAAACAAAATAAAAATATCGATCAGCGTAGGTGCTGCAAACGCAAACAGATCAAATACTTCTTCTATGTTGGAACTGTACAAGTTGACTGATGGCAAGCTCTATCAGGCAAAAGAAAGCGGAAGAAACAGAATTGTCGCATAACTTGAAATATAAAAAAGAGTCACATGGGGACGTATCAAATTGACTCATATTATAATATGAGTCAATTTGATACGTCCCCAGTGACTCTTTTTTACGTCCCCGGTGACTCTTTTTATTTATTTAATTCATTAAATGTATCAGCTATAGCATCGATAAACTCTTCTGTATTAAGAGTTGTCACATCGCTAAGAGTTGTAATAAGAGCAAGATCCTTGGTCATTTTACCGGACTCAATAGTCTGAAGTGTAGCCTTCTCCATAAGATCTGCATACTTGCACAGCTCTTTGATACCATCAAGTTCACCACGCTTACGCAGAGCACCTGTCCATGCAAAAATAGTAGCAACAGGGTTGGTAGATGTCTCTTCTCCCTTAAGGTGCTTATAATAATGACGCTGAACTGTTCCATGAGCAGCTTCATACTCATATACGCCTGTTGGAGATACAAGTACTGAAGTCATCATAGCCAGTGAACCAAATGCTGATGAAACCATATCACTCATAACATCACCATCATAGTTCTTGCAGGCCCAGATAAATCCGCCCTTTGACTTCATTACACGAGCAACGGCATCATCAATAAGAGTGTAGAAATAAGTGATTCCAGCCTCTTCAAATTTAGCCTTATACTCTTCTTCGTATATTTTCTCAAATATCTCTCTGAAAGTTCTATCGTAGGTCTTACTGATAGTATCCTTAGTTCCAAGCCAGAGATCCTGCTTTAATGTAAGAGAATACTCAAAGCAAGCTCTTGCAAAACTTTCAATTGACTTATCAATGTTGTGTACACCCTGAATGATGCCAGGACCATCAAATTCATGAATAGTCTCTCTGATCTCAGTTCCATCAGCACCTGTAAATACAAGCTCTGCCTTTCCAGGACCAGGAACATCAATCTCAACATTCTTATAAACATCTCCGTATGCATGACGAGCAAGAGTGATTGGCTTTTCCCATGTTCTGACATTTGGCTCAATACCCTTTACCATGATAGGTGTACGGAATACTGTACCATCAAGAATGGCTCTGATAGTACCATTTGGGCTCTTGTACATCTTTTTAAGGTTGTATTCTGTCATACGTGCAGCATTAGGTGTGATAGTTGCGCATTTAACAGCAACGCCATACTTTAATGTTGCATTTGCAGAATCGATAGTTACCTGATCATCTGTCTCATCTCTGTACTTAAGTCCCAGATCATAGTATTCAGATTTAAGATCAATATATGGAAGGATGAGCTTATCCTTGATAAACTGCCAGAGGATCCTGGTCATCTCATCTCCGTCCATCTCTACTATAGGTGTTGTCATCTGAATCTTAGCCAAATTAGTTTTCCTCCTGTTCACTAAACATCTCTAGTAATCCATTTTTTACCATATTATCATAGGCATTTATCATATGCATATTAGCAAGCTGCTCTGCCTTATCAGGATCCTTGGCCTTGATGGCTTCCATGATAAGTCTGTGCTCGCCGTTAGAAACTGCTCCTCTGGAGCTCTTTAATGTCTGCTTACGGATACGCCATACATACTGATGATAATCCTTAAGCAAGTGTTCCAGCATCTTGGAGTCACATGACTCATATAAAATATTATGGAATCTGTTATCAAGCTCTGCCATCTGATCCATATGTCCTTTAGTGGCATGGAACTCAGCCAGATAGATATTTTCTTCCATCTCCTCAAGCTGTTCCTCAGTAATATGCTCACAAGCCCATCTTGCACATAATCCTTCCAGTTTGGAACGGATCATGTAGATGTCCTTTATATCCTTAACCTTAATACCTGTAACATAAGCACCCTTATTAGGAATGATCTGGATAAGACCTTCAAGCTCAAGCTGTCTGAACGCTTCTCTGACCGGTGTTCTGCTGACACCCAGTTCTTCACCGATAGCCACCTCTTTCAGCTCTTCCTTATCCTTATATTTCCCGTTTAAAATATCTTCCCTGAGACGATTAAATACTCTTCCTCTAAGAGAATACTTATCTGTTACTTCCTGTTTTAAATCCCTATCCATAAAAGCCTCTAACAATCTTTTGCAAAAATTCAAGCACTGTCATATTGTATCGCAGAAACCTGAATATCCAACGGCAACGCTATGATCATCAGGCAATATTACTTATCTCGCCATCCATGACCTTGATACCAAGAGTCTGACTAACATTCTCTATCTCAGTCTCAAGCTCCTTATCTGTCATTACTGTTACACGACCACTTGCATATTCTGCATCAACCCACTTTTTGATCTCAACAACAAGTGGTGTATTCTTTGATACTGCATGCTCATCCTTTAAATGATAATGGATATTGATCCAATGTGCAATTCCTGCAAGGCCTGAAGTATTAGAAACTGCACTGATAGGAGGTCTCTTAAGAAACTTTCCTGTATCAAAGATATTGTATATCTCTTCATTTTTCAAAAGTCCATCGGCGTGAATACCTGCCCTGGTTACGTTGAAGTTCTTTCCTACAAATGGAGTCTGAGGAGGAATCTGGAAACCAATCTCCTTCTCATAATACTCTGCTAGATCAGTAATAACTTCTGTATTCATTCCATTCAATGTACCTTTAAGCTGTGCGTACTCAAATACCATAGCTTCAAGAGGTGTATTACCTGTTCTCTCACCAATACCAAATAATGAAGTATTGATAGCAGAACATCCATATATCCAGGCTGTAGTTGAGTTGGTAACAGCCTTGTAAAAATCATTATGTCCATGCCATTCAAGCAGCTCACTAGGAACTGATGCGTTGGTATTAAGGGCATAAATGATACCCTGAACACTTCGAGGAATAACAGCACCGGCAAAATTAACGCCATATCCCATTGTATCGCAGGCACGAACCTTTACAGGGATACCGTACTCTTCTTTTAACTTCATAAGTTCAATACAGAAAGGTACTACAAATCCAAAAATATCAGCACGGGTAATATCTTCAAGGTGACATCTAGGACTGATACCCTCTTCAAGACAAGATCTTACAACGCTAAGATAATGCTCCATAGCCTGACGTCTTGTCATCTTGAGTTTTAAGAAAATATGATAATCTGAACAGCTGACAAGGATACCTGTTTCCTTCATTCCAATTTCTTTTACAAGCTTGAAGTCTTCCTGACTGGCTCTGATCCAGCTGGTAACCTCAGGGAACTTATAGCCCCTCTCCATACACTTGTAAACAGCATCTCTGTCTTTTTTACTATACAAAAAGAACTCACTTTGCCTGATCATACCATTAGGACCACCAAGCTCATGGAACATATCGTAGATACGCACTATCTGCTCAGTAGAATATGGTGCTCTGGATTGCTGGCCATCACGGAAAGTAGTATCTGTGATCCAGATATCCTTTGGCATATTGTGAGGAACTATTCTATCATTAAAAGGAATCTTGGGGATTTCTTCATATGGAAACATATTTCTGAAAACATTCGGCTTCTCCACATCGTCCAAAATGTACATGTGCTCTTCAATCTGAAGCAGATTGTTTTTCTCATTCATTGAAACTGGTCTATTTTGGAATGTACTATTATCTTGATTCATGTCAGCTCCTTGTCCAGATACAATTATATTAAAGTCTTACATGCGTATAATTGTATACAATCATACCGAGTGTGTCAAGATAAAGTTTTATCAAGTTGAAGTGTTAAATTATCCATTGAGATCAAGTAAAATCGCCCACATCCGAAGTCTCACATTAAAAGGCTACAGATGCGGGCGAAAAAATGATCAATAAACTTCCAACTTAAAGACAAGCGGATATTCAGAAGCTTCAGCACAGTCAATTACAATACCTTCATCAGTTATCTTATAAGTAACCTCTTTCTCAGAAGCACCTTCAACTGTACCAAGTAGGGATACCTTATCAAAACGGCCAAGGAAATTAACCTGTCCTTCAGAAGTCTTTCTGCCAAAGCTTTTTACAACATATGAACCATTTTCCGGCTTTCCAAGGGCAATGATATAGATATTGCCATTATTAACAGTAAATCTGAAATCTTGAGCAGTGTATTTTCTTACATTACCATCCTGGTAAAAACCTTCCTGGATCTTGGTCGGACCTTCTCCAAAGGTTTTATAAGTATCACAGCCGTATATTGCCTGACCATTGATCTTTAGCCATTTACCAATATTTTTCAGGATATCAGTATCCTCTTTAGTAATAGTTCCGTCCGGCTTTGGTCCAACATTTAAAAGCATGCGACCATTTTTACTAACAATATCTACCAGATCACATACTATGTCATTTGGCTGCTTGTAGCGATTATCAGGAGTATAGCCCCAGCTGTTAAAACATGTAGCTGTATCTGTCTGCCACAGATATGGCTTGATCTCGGCAAACTGGCCTCTTTCTACTGTAGGAACTGCACAGCCATGAAGGATCTCATCATGTTTGAAATTCACTACTCCTTCTCTTCCAATGGAAGCCATAGCATTGTAGTAATATGCCAGTGCCTTTTTTAAATAAGGTCTTAAGACTTCGATCAGTATCCACCAGTCAAAATAAAGGATAGCAGGATGAAATCTATCTACGATCTCGCAGGTTCTTATAAGCCAGTCCTCCATGTATTCCTGTGAAGGAGGATTATCAGGAGTCACATCAAAATGATCCTTTGGTTCCTTTTGAGATGGCCAGTAAATATGTTCTTTAGGGAATTCTCCCGTAATATCACTGTCAAAATCTCTTCCGTTGCCCAAAAACCACCAATGCTCTATACGATGGGAGGATGCACCAAAAGTAATATCTGTAGCTTCACTGGCCTTTTCAAGTTCACCGATGATATCTCTGCATGGTCCCATTTTAGCTGCATTCCAATCAGATACCTTACTGTCATACATCATGAATCCATCATGATGCTCAGCAACAGGAACCATATACTGGGCTCCCGCTTCTTCAAAGAGCTCAAGCCAGCTATTGGCATTAAAATTCTCAGCCTTGAGCATTGGAACATAATCCTTATAGCCAAAATCCTTATGAGGTCCATAGGTCTCAATATGATGCTTGTATTCATCACTATCTTTGATATACATATTTCTTGGATACCATTCATTGGCAAAAGCAGCTGCGCTGTATACTCCGTAATGAATGAATATTCCAAACTTCAGATCCTTATACCACTTTGGAACACTATACTTGCTAAGTGACTCCCAGGTATCATCATAAGGCCCATTTTTGATAACACTGTCAATTCTTTCCAATTCTTTCTTTTCGTCGATCATTTCTCATACCTTCTTACACTCAAGCTTTTGAACTGAACCATCCATCTCAATTACAGTATCCTTACCACTTGTAAGCACCTGCGCCTTGTCACAGCTTGCAACAGCAAGATTTATAAATCTTACCTTCACAGCAAGGTCACCTGTCTTAGTAACAGTGATGGTATCCCCATCTCTTACTACAACAAGATCAAGAACCTCTTTACCTTCATAGTAAACAGTAGTTCCAGCCTCGTCTGTAAGATTAAATACATCAAGCTCAAGACTATTTCTATAGTCATCATCAAACTTACCTTCAGCAATTTCTTCCTTAGTAAGCTCTTTTGCATTAACCGCAATTACAGAGTTTTCTCTAACCCACATAGGAACCTGCAGATATCCCTGCTCTTCCTGTTGCCAGCTTCCGCACTGGATGTGTCTTTCTTCTCCTGTAAGGAAATTGGTCCACTTGCCTGCTGGCAGATAATACTGGGCAATAGACTTATCATTAAATACAGGAGCAACCAGGATATCCGGTCCAAACATGTACTGCTTGTCAAGGTAACCTGCTGCAGGATCATCCTGATACTCAAGGACCATACTGCGCATTACAGGCACACCGCTCATGCTTGTCAAGGCAGCGTTGCTATACAGATAAGGCAGCAGCTTTGTCTTTAGATTAGCAAAAAATCTTACAACATCAACTGCCTCTTCATCATAAGCCCACGGTACTCTGTAGGAGCTACTGCCATGCAGTCTTGAATGTGAAGATAAAAGACCAAATGCAGCCCATCTCTTATAAACATCAGCTGTAGAAGTACTCTCAAAACCGCCCATATCATGGCTCCAATAACCAAAGCCTGACATAGTAAGTGATAATCCTCCACGAAGAGATTCGGACATGCCTTCATAAGTTGACCAGCAATCGCCGCCCCAGTGAACAGGGAACTTCTGTCCGCCTACTGTAGCACTTCTTGCAAAAAGAACAGCTTCTCCTTTACCTTTTTTGGCTTCAATAGCTTCAAATACAGTCTTGTTATACAGATATGTATAATAGTTGTGCATCTTCTTTGGATCAGATCCATCAAAATATGCAATATCTTCTACAGGGATTCTCTCACCAAAATCAGTTTTGAAGCAGTCTACGCCCATATCCATAAGCTCGTTGAGCTTATCCTTAAACCACTCACAGGCTGCAGGGTTAGTAAAATCTACAAGAGCCATTCCAGGCTGCCACATATCCCACTGCCATGTGCTGCCATCTGTTCTCTTAACAAAATAACCCTTTTCCATGCCCTCATCAAAAATGTCAGCTGACTGGCCAATATACGGATTAATCCAAACGCATACCTTTACACCTTTTTTCTTTATCCTTGAAAGCATGCCCTTTGGATCCGGAAATACTCTGCTATCCCATACGAAATCTGTCCAGTGGAACTCCTTCATCCAGAAGCAGTCAAAATGGAACACTCTAAGAGGTATACCTCTGTCAAGCATGCCATCTATAAAGCTCATAACTGTATCTTCATCATAATTAGTAGTAAAAGAAGTTGAAAGCCACAGTCCAAAGGTCCACATAGGAGGAAGTGATGGCTTGCCTGTAAGGTCTGTGTACTTTCTGAGCACATCCTTCATGTCAGGACCATCAATAAGATAATAATCAAGCATTTCGCCTTCTACGCTAAATTCAACCTTTCCAACCTGCTCAGTAGCAACTTCAAAGGATACCTTCTCAGGATGATTTACAAATACGCCGTAGCCTTTGTTTGTAATATAAAAAGGAATGTTTTTGTAAGACTGGTCTGTACTTGTACCGCCATCTTCATTCCAGATATCTATACTCTGGCCGTTTCTTGCAAGAGCGCCAAATCTCTCACCAAGACCATATACAAGCTCGCCTACAGACAAAGAGAGCTCCTGACGCATGTAAGTATGGGCGCCGTCCTTATCATAAGCAAGTCCCTTCCAGTTGGTCTTCATAAGAGCCAGATCCTTCCAGGCACTTGTTGTTATAGTCTCACCATTTCTCTCATAGGACATGGTAAAATTCTTTTTACTGATCTTTAAAGAAAGAGAACCACTCTTAACACAGATATTCTCTTCATCACTGTCAACTGTAAGGGATCTGTTCTCGTCACTTACTTCAAAATGAGGATCCTTGTCCAAAACTCCCTTATGGTGATAAGTCTTTACTCTCAGCACATCATCCATAGGAGATGTGATCTCAAGAGTCAGGTTAATTCCTCCAAGTGTATCTCCTCTATGGCCCACATGATAAGTTGGACATACAAGAGTTACCTTTTTATCTGTAACAGTCTCATAGTAAACCATCTGTGGCTGAAAACATTCGCACCCCTCTTTATTTAGCCAACATCCATTCCAAAATTTCATTTTTGACCTCCAATCCTACTGCTTCTGCGATAATCTGCAGGAGACTTTCCTTCACTGTTTTTAAATTTCTTACTAAAGTAATCAACATCGTTATAGCCTACTCTGGCGGCAATTTCATACACCTTTAACTCGCTGTCACGAAGTAGCTTTTTGGCTTCTATCATCCTTTTTTCATTAAGATAACTATTAAATGAGATATTCATCTCCTTGGAAAAAAGCTTGCCAAAATACACACTGTTATAGCCAAATAAAGGCGCCACCTCTTCAAGAGTAAGACTCTGTGCGTAGTTGTGATCTATATAAGACACCACATCCTCAATGGCACTTTCCGCACCGGATTTTGATCTGATGTTTTGAATTGCCTTGGTGCACATGCTATCTATATATTTTACTATTTCATAAAGGTAAAATCTTGTCTTTATTTGCTCAATTAGCTGACTGTTTCCATCAAAATATTCCATGCATTCAGGGTAGGTCCTGTTTATCTGTTCCTTGATCTGAAGCACTATATCTGTAAGAAAAAGCCTTATTTCATCCTCATTCATATCACAGATACGAACATCACTGTCAAGCTCCATAAGACTCTGCCTGAACTTATCAATACTTGCTATCTGTATATATCCGCATAGCTTTATGCAATACTCTTTTCCGGACAATGCATCAATATGCTTAAGCCTTACATCTTTACCCGGAAGCTGGTTAAATCCAAAGGTATGAGCATCTTCACTACAGAAAAACCTGCGACTGCACAGTTCAAGAGCCGAATTGTAAGACTCGCAAACCTTATCGGGGCTATCTACTATCTCACCATAGGTCAGGAAAATAGAGTACAAGGGGCTTCCTTTTTGCAAAGGCCTGTAATTATAATGTTCAAGGAATCTCTCAAACTGTCCTATAGCCTTTTTTCCAAGCAAAAGAATTGCATCCCTGCCATCGATAGTAGTATGAACATACTCATCAGATGGTATAAAGATATTTAAAAGATCCTTTAAAGAATACTCTGGACTTACATTACCCTGATCTTCATATCCCTGATAGGTCTCATACAATGCTACCTGATAGGCATCAGCATATAAACCGAGTTTTTTGAGCCCTTCCTTATCAAGAGCAGCCTTTGGCATATCACCATGGCAGATGCCTGTTATAAGCTCATTTATAACTGTATCCTTTGCCTTATACTGCATGATATCATTCTGACCATTTATGGAGCTTTCTTTTTCCAGATCTTTATTGATCCTGTTTACAACATCCATAAGCTCGTCTTCATCTATAGGCTTAGTCAGATAATCCGTAACTCCATAGCGTATTGCAGCCTTGGCAAAAGCAAAATCAGAATATCCGCTCAATATGATAAATTTGCCCTTATATCCGTTATCTCTTGCCTGTCTGATCACATCAATCCCATTGATAAAAGGCATATGGATATCCATAAGTACCAGATCCGGTTCATTACTCTGTATAAGCTCCAGTGCCCCCGGTCCGTCACTTGCCTCGCAGTCAAAACTGTATCCCAGCTCATCCCAATCGATTATGACCTTCAAGCCTTCTCTTATATTAGCCTCATCATCTGCTATAAGTAGTTTTCTCAAAATATCCCCCTCTTGATATTCCATATAAGCTGCAGGCAGTGGCATTTCCTTATAATTCTTTGCTCACTTCAGCTCTAACCGTTAATTGTTTTCCTCTGCAATTGCAGCCTGCCTCATACTTCCCTGTCTGGTAGCTCCTTCCATATCATATTCAAGGACATCGCTATAACCAAGTCCCATACAGAGTCTTAGCATTTCTTTTTTTATTGCATTAAAATGTGCCTCATCCGGAGCAAAGATCATATCCCAGGAATACTGGATTATGATTGCCTTACATGCATCTCTGATTTCCTTTATCTCTGTGGTCTCTGCTTCATTTACAAATACACAGCCCGGCGCCACAAGTATCTTGTCATTCTTTTCCAGATAATCTTCAGATGAAAGAGCATTCATATACTCTGACCAGTTCTCCTCCAGAACCGTCTTATCCTTGGACAGCTCACTATCCCATAAAAGATAGGTGTAAGGATAACCATTAGAATCAAGTTCCTTCAGATTGACCGCTGAAAAGTTAAGTCTTGAAATGCCATCTCTAAATGATCCGTCATATCCCGGTATAGGATCATTTGACGCATCCTGAAATACTTTTTTGCCATAATCTGTAAGATAAGGACCATCCTCTCCCATTTCCCAGCATATTCCTATAGGACCTGCACTTCCGCTATCGTTAGAAGCCTGATTGGCATATATCCCTTCATCTGTGTACAGCCAGTTGATGATATCCATCATCCTCTGAGGATCTTTGGTATCAGCACCTATGGCAATAACATTATTAACATTACCCTGATCGTAAGCACCATAGGCATATATCTCCATATCTGATATATCAGAAAGCATAAATCCCTTTCCCTGCTCCATATTGGATAAAGAATTGTATGCACTTTGTCCAAGAAATGGCCAAGGACAATACAGTATCTGACCATCCTGGTATTTATCATATACATCGGTATAGGTATTAGTTCTTGAATCAGGATCCACAAGGCCCAACTGGTTTGCATCAAAATAGAGCTTCAAGACCCTCATATACAGAGAATCATCATCAAGTATGCTCTGGTAGTCGCTTCCATCTGCCTTGGCAAGTACAAATCCATACTCATCATATCCATAAAAACAACATGGCTGTTTGGCAGCATTCATCATATTCAGATCCCAGTCAGAGAAAAAAGAAAATCCATAGGTCTCTTCACCAGAGTCTGAATAAGGCTCTTTTTCTTTCATCAAAACAAGAACATCCAAAAGATCTTCCAATGTATCCATCTGAGGATAGCCAACCTCAGAATATATATCCCATCTAAGGTAAGGGCCGTAATTTGGTTCCTTGATATTTAAAGGCTCTGTAACAGAAGCTGTAGATATCTCACTTGGAATGGCATATATACCGTCAAGACCCTGATTAAGCCTGGTTATGGCAGACTCGTATTTCATGACTTCCTTGTCTTTGATATAATCTTCCATATTTAGGAGTAGCCCCTGCTCAACCAGCGATTCCAAAGCGTTATTGTTGGCTGAGCATATAATTATGTCTCCGATACTGCCAGAGGCTGCCCTGACATCCATCAGAGCCTGACCATTGGGATCTACATTTGGCGCTATGATATTAAGCTTTACATTAAATCGCTCTAATAATTCATCTCCAAACCAGCCATTCTGGATACCCTTAAAATTAGCTTCCTGATCATAAACATCTATCGTTATCTGCTCAGGGTATTTTGATTTACCATATCCGGAACTCTGACTCGCAGATGGATCATTATTGCAGCTGCATACTGTTGCCAAAGTAATTGAAGAAATAGTGATCACTGAAAAAAACTTTTTAAAAAGGCTCATGACTCCCCCGACACCCAAACACTAATTGAGCTACGGCACTAACACCGTAGCCCAACTAATATTTTAAATCAATAAAAACGTTATAACAACATTTAATTAGTTGCCTGAAAGAGCTTCTTTTTCAGCAGCAGCGCGGATCTTAGCTTCATTTTCCTGGAACTCTACGCACTGATCATATCCATAATCATTGGCCTGCTGGATCATCTCAGCAACGATGCTGTCAAATTCTTCATCAGATTCAGCATAGATAGCCTTCCAAGAATATGTCTTAACACAGCTTGTTACCTGATCCCAGATAACCTGAAGTTCGTCAGAATGTGTGCCTGCTGAGTAAGTTGTACCAGGAGCTATTTTATAGTCACCGCTTCTAAGATACTCATCTGCACTCTCTGCTCCAGCCCATGTTCTCCAAGCTGCTTCGATCTCTGAGCCAGCTTCTGTATCATAGCTATTCCAGAACAGATAGTTGAAGGTCTCATTTACAGCTGATTCAGGGTTAGTACTGTCTACTGACCAGGTTGTGTTGTTCATCTGGAAAGAACCATCATCAAATGTACCTGAGTAGTCACCTGTAAGCTCTGTAGAAATATCATTTTTGCATGCAAGACCAAGATCTGTCAGGCATGTATAGCCGTTTTCATCAATATACCAGCAAGTTCCTTCAGGACCATACTCAGCTGTAAGTCTTCCTTCAGGAGTTGAGAGCCAGTTGATGATCGCCATACACAGTTCAGGATATTCTGTATTGGCTCCAATTGACCAGATTCTGTTTGCACCATAAACATTAAGACCATAAGTAAGAGGAGTTGCTTCTGAAGGCTTTACAGGATACATAGCCTTTCCTTCTAAAATATGGTTATCTGTATTGTACAGACCTGAACCCATCCAGTTAAATACGTTCATAAGAGCTGTACCATTCTGGTAATCCTCTGACATGCCGTCATATCCTTGTGTCTGAGAGTCAGGATCTACAAGACCTCTCTGATATAACTGATTGTAGAACTTAAGAGCTGTAAGGTAAGGGCCACCCTCTTCAAGAGCAGGATAATATGTGCCTGTCTCTGAATCATATAAACCGATACCAAACTCATCAAGTCCGTAATAAGCTGTTGCTGTAGACTTAACAAACATTACCATATCGCCGTCCCAGTCATTGAACAGTGATACTGCATAAGTCTTATTGCCATTGTCATCTGTAGGACAAGCTTCCTGCATCTGAGTAAGAACTTCTACAAGACTATCAAGGTCTGTGATCTGGGGAGCACCAATCTCCTGATATACATCAAATCTAAGATCCCATGTATAGAAGAATGACTGAACATCCTCTGCAGAAAGTGCAACATCATGACCAAAGCCATAAATCGTGCCGCCTGAAAGGTTTCTATTCTTCTCAAGAGCTTTAGACATATTCTCCTGGATATATGAGCCATAATCAGCCAGGATGTCATCCTCTTCCCAGTCAAAGAGCATTCCCTTCTCTACTGCCTGAATATAGTCATCACTATCATTACCCCAGATCACTATGTCTCCAAGATTTCCTGATTCCATTCTTGTATCATAGGTTCCCTCTGATTCAGGAATGATATTGAGCTTAACATTGAACTTATCAAGCATAACTTTTGCAAACCAGCCAATCTGTTCTCCAGAGTAGTTTGCAAGCTGATCATATACGTCCAATGTTACTGTTTCCTCGGGAATGATATCGGAGAGGTCATCTTCCTCTGCCTCATCACTCTCTGCCCCTTCAGCAGTGTCCTGTGTTTCTTCCTTGCCATCTTCAGTATCTGCAGCTGTATCCTCTTCTACAGTAGCAGGAGTACTTGATGAGCAGGCAGCAAGAGACATTACACAACTTGCACTTAAGATAACTGCCAACAACTTTTTCAATTTCATTTGCTTGTAATCCTCCTTTTTATTATTGATCATCCTTTTACTGCACCCATCATGATGCCCTTCTCGAAATATCTCTGCATAAATGGATATACCAGCAGGATCGGGATGATAGTTACCATTGATATCGTATATTTAATAACCTTGCCGTTAAGGGCTGATTCAAGTATCGTCTGATTTATACTGGACGATGAACCGCTGGACATAAGGGCTGCAAGGTTACTGGTAGTATTCAGATAGATATACAGTCTGTGCTGCAATGTATACAGCTTTGGAGCCGACTGCATAAGTATCAGGGAATCCTGAAAAGAGTTCCACTGTCCAACTGCACCAAATATGGCAATGGTAGCCAGAATTGGTTTGGAAAGTGGCCAGATGATGGAAATAAATATTTTTAATGGCGATGCTCCATCAAGCTGGGCACTTTCTTCCAACTCCCCCGGAATAGATGACTCTATGTAAGTCTTAACCAAGATGATGTTATAAGGAGCCACAATTCCTGGAATAATATATGCTGCAAATTTATTAGTCAGTCCAAGCATAGCCATGTTCAAATACCATGGAATTATGCCTGCGTTGAAATACATGGTTATGACTAAAAATCTATACCAGAAACTTCTCCCCCACATTTCTTTCTGGGTAACCAGGTATCCAACAAAGGCTGACGCTGCAACCATAAGTAAAGTACCTATTACTGTTCTTGCCAGTGTGACCATGATAGACAAGAACAGATCATTGACCTGCATCATTCTGATGTAGTTGTCGATATTGATCCCTCTAGGCAAAAAGTTGATCATTCCTTTTCTTACAAGTTCATTATCACTAATGGTGTTGATGAACAGATAATAAAAAGGAAATATGCATATAAATGAAAATGCCGCAAAAAAAGCATGATTTATGATCTCAAATACAACATCCCCGGCAGTATACCTATATTTCTTTTTATGCTTTCTGGCATACTCTCTTTCCAAACGTTCATTTTCTTTTTCTATCTTTGTCTTAGCCATGTCTCTCTCCCCTTTCCTTAAATGATAGTCTCGCCTCTTATCAGCTTGGATACCTTATTGGCACCAAATAACAACGTCACGCTGATAATAGATTTAAGCATACCAACAACAGTAGAAAGAGGTATGGCTCCATTAACAATACCCATCTTATAAACATACAGATCAAGCACCATGATATCTGTTGTATTGGTCGAATTTTCAAATACCAGATACTGATCCATACCATTTGATAAAATACCCGCAATGGCCATGAGAAGCAGAACGAAATATGTAGACATTAGTCCCGGAACTGTTACATGCCACATCTTCTGGAACCTTCCTGCACCATCTACAGTCGCTGCTTCATAAAGCTGCTGATCAATACCGGATATTCCTGCAATGTAGATAATGGCGCTCCATCCAAGTCCCTTCCATAATCCCCATAAAAGCATCTTGATCCAAACATGATCACCGCTCATAAGAAAGTTCTTTCCTGCATCCCAGGCTCCAATATTCATCATAAATGAGCTTACAAAACCATCTGTTGAAAAGATTGCAAAGGCAATAGCAAATACCAAAACCCAGCTGATAAAATTCGGGATAGTTGTAAAGGTCTGTACAAACCTCCTAAATCGAAGACTCTTCACCTCAGAAAGGAAAATAGCAAAAGCCATAGGTACCCAACTGGTAAGAAGACCCAAACCACTCATAGCAAGAGTATTCTTCATAACCCTTATCATATCTGAGGTTGTAGCCTTATTTCTAAAGAGCTGGATGAACCATTTAAAGCCTACAAAATTATCCTTTGAAAGAGTATCTCCTGATTTATAATCAAAAAAGGCATATCTCCAACCCCACAAAGGCAGATAAGAAAATACAAAGGCAAGTAAAATAAAAGGCAGGAACATCAAAAACAATCTGTATTTTGATTCCATATAAAACTTAGTGCCCTTCTCCACCCTTTCATCCAGAACCAGCTCTAATACTGATATGATCAGCATAACAATCAAGATCACCAAAATAGGATAAAAGCTGTCAGGGAACACAGGCTCTATCTTGGAAGGCTTACTGGTAGTTGCAATCTGAAGATAAGCATTATAGATACCAAACATAAATCCCGCAGCCAGAGCACTTCCTCCCAGACTTATAATATTTCCAAGTCTTCTGCACCTATTATTTCCAAGTGACAGACAAGCACCTGCCGCACACCCGATTATTCCAATACACACCAGCATACTGGATATATTAAGAAGCCTCAGTGAAGACTCACTTACCCATTCTTTCTTAAAGGCTCTTCCAAAATTCGATATTAAATTGCCATATGAAAAACCGGAAGTCAGAAGTGAAATACTTCTATTGATCAGCCCGCACACCTTAGCAGGATTCACAGCAGGCAAAAACAAAATAACAAACAATAAAACTGCCACTACCCTATACAAATAGTACAATTTCCCAGAAACTTTAAGATTCTTAGACAAAGCACACCTCCCCAAACCTATTCCCCACTCACTTTTCTCCTTAATTATACGGAAACTCACCCCACATTTTTACCCCAAACATACAACAAAAAATCCGGTACTTTTTAAACTTTTTTCCTTTAAATACTACCGGATTCCCCTGCTCCAAGGCCGCGCCCTCGCACCTTTGAAAACAAGATCGAGTATAGGGAATTTAGGGCACAAATTTACTTCCATGGGGGTTTATGGCTAAAACTCGCTCGTCGGCAACGAACGGTTTATGTTTGCCTTTGGGGTTCGTTCAGGGAATTGCCATTTTACTTATCGCTCATAAGCAGTTTTTGCCGCGCATGCGGAGTAATTTGTTTGAGCAGTTTCGAAGAAAATTTGTGGTCTTAGCCCGCTGAAGCGGGCGTATAGCAAAATAAAGAGAACCAAATCCAAACTTGAAAAGCTTGGATTTGATTCTCTTTTTTTGCTAAAGGTGTGTAACACCATAAGACCACAAATTTTCTTCGAAACTGTGAGTTTATTACGCAGCATGCGCATTAAAACAAAAACTGCATGAGCGATTAGTAAAATGTGCAATTCTCTGCTCGAACCCCAAAGGCAAATATAAATTGTGACTGCCGACGAGCTCAGACAGTTAGCCATAACCAAACCCCCATGGAAGTAAATTTGCGCTCCTGAATTCTCCTATCCTCTCTAAAGTTTTCAAAGGTGCGAGGGCGCGACCTTGGATGAGGGTGGGTGAAGGTGGCAGGAAATGCAGGGCTGCAGGTAAAGGGATGGAGGATACTGTATGGAGGAAGGGGTTATACGATGGGGAGGGTGATGTAGACGGAGGTGCCTTGGCCTAGGACTGAGTCTACGTCGATGCCGTAGGGTTTGCCGTAGGCAAGTTCTATTCGGTGGGCTACATTGTAGAGACCTATGCTCTTTACTGAATCGTCGTGATGCTTTATGTTGCGCTTCAGGTCAGCGAGGACCGATTCAGCCATGCCCTGGCCATTGTCCTTGATCGTGAGAAGGATTCCTTCAATGTCGGCACAGCGTTTAACATCAATGGAGATCAGGCCCTCATGAGTCTTTTCGTCCAGGCCATGAAGAACTGCATTTTCTACAACCGGCTGCAGTATTAGAGATGGAATGTGCAGCTTGTCGGCATCCAGAGACTCGTCTATCACGATAGAATAATCTATTCTGTCACCAAATCTTAGCTTCATGAGACTTAAGTAATTGGTGATATAGTCCAGACTATCAGTCAGAGTGACACTCTTGGAGCCTGTGTTTTCCAAAGAATACCTCATAAGCCTTCCAAGCATCCTTATAGCCTTGGCAATATCCCTGTTTCCGTCTGTAAGAGCCTTCATTCTGATGGATTCAAGGGTATTGTAGAGAAAATGCGGATTAATCTGGCTGGCTAAAAGCTTGTACTCCATCTCCTGCCGGGTTACCTTAAGCTCCTTCTCCCTGAGGATACTCTCATAGATCTGAATGATCACGATAGGCAGTACCATACCTACAACAAATAATAATATGATACCCCGAATGACCTTTCTGATATTGGAATATACTGTGTTGTTCATTACACAGATATACATTACACTGTCTGACTTATATGGACTTAGTACCGTTCCATATACCATGGAATCATCAAAATGACCATTGCCTTTTCCATTGTACTTAAAGTACTTATCCTCCATATTTAAAGGCATGATATCTTCCAGTTTTTCACCGCACAGATCAGTAATAGAACTAAAGCCGATGATACCCTCATCAAGGGATATTGCAAGCTCGTACTCATTTTCCTTTAGTCTGGTCTTTATATAATTATCGCTTAGTCTGATGACCAAAACAGCGTTATATTCAGAATCAACAACAGGGATCTGCCTGACAAGGCATAGATTCCAATATTTTGAGCCATACTCATCATCATGATCCATCTGGATCCAAAATGAAGCCTTCTGTGAAATAGCTTTTTGATACCAGTCAGAGGCTTTTATATCTTCATCCACCTGATGAAAATTGTCATAATTTCTCACTGTGGGATTGTCGCTATAGATTTCCATGCCATCAATAGCGGCATAATCATAATTATAGTTCTCAAAAATATCGAGATTATTGATAGCAGCACGTTCTGCATTTTCAGTCTTATGATTGGCAGACAGAAATTCCCATAGTCCAAGATCATAAGCAACCTTACCCGAAATATTGTAGCTCTGGGTCGTGATCTCAAACAAAGTTGCTGACACTCTCTGACCATAGGATTCAAGAAGATCATTGTTATAATCTATCAAAATAGAATGAACATAGAAAATAAGAATAATTCCAATAAGTGCCACCGGAACTAAACCCAAACTAACCTTTTTCAACATATCTCCCTCAAAAAAATTACCGAGGCACTTATGTGCCTCGGTAATAGTCGGTTTAAATAAAATTACTTCTTATTTACAGCATCCTTAAGAGCCTTACCTGGCTTAAACTTAGCAGCTGTTGAAGCAGCGATCTTGATTTCCTTACCAGTCTGAGGATTTCTACCTGTTCTAGCAGCTCTCTTAGCTGTTTCAAAAGTACCAAAGCCAACAAGTGTAACTTTGTCCTTTTTCTTAAGAGTCTTTGTAACAGTAGCTGTGAAAGCATCAAGTGCCTTGCCAGCATCCTTCTTTGAAAGACCAGCTTCCTTTGCAATTGCTTCGATTAATTCTGTCTTGTTCATAATTTTCCCCCTTTTAGGATTATAGTATTTGTACAACTTCGTTTATTTTACCACGTTTTTACAGAAAACAACAGTCTTTTGCACATTTTTTTACTATTTTTTGTTATGAAACAAGTTTCAGAAGCCCATTTGCACACTTCAAAGCCTTATTTTGCAATAATATTGAGGATCTTACCCTTAACAAAAATAACTTTAACAATATTCTTGCCATCGATGAATTTAGCAACACTTTCAACTTCTTTTGCCTTAGCAAGTGCGCTATCCTGATCATCTTCCTCTGTAAGACCTACTGTTCCTCTTACTTTACCATTAACCTGAACACCAATCTCGATGACATCCTCTTTGCAGAGTGCTTCATCAAATACAGGCCAGCTTTCCTTGGCAATACTTTCTGTATGACCAAACATGCTCCAGAGTTCTTCTCCGGCATGAGGACATACGCAAGAGAACATCTTGATAAATCCTTCAGCAAATTCCTTAGGGCACTTCTCATGTGTTGCACTGTTCATAAAGATCATCATCTGAGCAATGGCTGTATTAAATCCAAGTGTCTCAAAGTCATGTGTTACCTTACGTACAGTCTGGTGATAAAGTCTTGTAAGCTTATCATCATTTTCTTCTACAATATTATCTGGATTTGAGAAATAGTTCCAAACCTTATTGATAAATCTTCTGGCACCTTCAACACCCTGCTGGCTCCATGGCTTAGATGCTTCAAGAGCACCCATGAACATCTCATAAAGTCTAAGTGTATCTGCACCATATTCATATACGATATCACTTGGGTTAACAACGAATTCAGGGAATCTCTTACCCATCTTGATACCGTTAGAACCAAGGATCATACCCTGGTGTACAAGCTTCTTAAATGGTTCCTTTACTGGAGAAAGTCCCTTACTGTAGAGGTACTTATTCCAGATTCTTGAATACATAAGGTGACCAACAGCATGCTCAGGACCACCAACATAGAGGTCAACAGGCATCCAGTGCTTTAACAGTTCCTGATTTGCAAATTCATCCTTGTTATCAGGATCGATATATCTGAAGTAATACCAGCTTGATCCTGCAGAACCAGGCATTGTTGATGTTTCACGAACACCCTTTACTCCGTTGTGATCATACTGCTTCCATTCTGTAGCATTATCAAGAGGAGCTTTACCATTTTTGCCCTTATAATCTTCAAGAACAGGAAGCTCAAGTGGAAGTTCATCATCATCAAGAACGTGAATGCTTCCATCCTCAAGATATACGATAGGCATTGGCTCGCCCCAATAACGCTGACGCGCAAATATCCATTCACGGAATCTGTAGTTAACAGTTCTTCTTGCAACACCCATATTTACAAGCTTATCTGTGATAGCTTCCTTAGCTTCTTCAACTGTAAGACCTGTAAACTCTTCTGAGTTAATGAGCTTGCAGCCTTTTCCAAGGTAATCACCCTTTTCAAAAGCGTGCTCAGATGTATCTGCTCCATCGATTACCTGAATGTAATCAAGGCCATGTACCTGTGCATATTCAAAGTCTCTCTGGTCATGACTTGGAACTGCCATAACAGCACCTGTACCATAACCACCAAGTACGAAATCACCAATAAATACAGGAACTTCCTTGCCATTAACAGGGTTGATAGCATAGATTCCCTTAAGAGGACATCCAGACTTAGTCTTGTTAAGCTCTGTTCTGTCCATATCAGTCTTTTTAAGTGTCTCGTTAATATAAGCCTGAACTTCTTCTTTATTTTCAATCCTGTCCATAAGAGTCTTTACAGTCTCTCCGTCCGGAGCAAGAACCATAAATGTAATACCATAGATAGTCTCAATACATGTTGTGTAGATAGAGAATTCTCCACCTCCAACAATCTTGAAATCAACCTCAACACCTTCAGAACGGCCGATCCAGTTCTTCTGGATCTCCTTTGTAGACTGTGGCCAGTCAATTTCATCAAGGCCTTCAAGTAGCTGCTCAGCAAATGCCTGCTGATCGATAACCCACTGTTTCATGTTCTTACGAACAACAGGGTATCCGCCTCTTTCAGACTTACCATCGATAACTTCATCATTTGAAAGAACTGTACCAAGCTCTTCACACCAGTTAACAGGCATATCAACATACTTGGCATATCCATCCTTGTACATCTCTTTAAAGATCCACTGTGTCCAGTGATAGAATGAAGGATCAGATGTCTTTACCATCTTTGACCAGTCATAGTCAAAACCAAGTTCCCTAAGCTGACCTGTAAATGTCTCTATATTTTTCTCTGTAAAGCCATTTGGATGATTGCCTGTTGTAACAGCATACTGTTCAGCAGGAAGACCAAATGAATCATATCCCATTGGATGTAATACGTTATAGCCCTGCATACGTTTCATACGTGAAACGATATCTGTAGCAGTATAACCTTCAGGATGACCTGCATGAAGACCTACACCTGATGGATAAGGGAACATATCAAGTACATAATATTTTGGCTTGGAAAAATCCCAGACATCTGTCTTGAATGTTTCATGCTCTTCCCAGTATTTTTGCCACTTAGGCTCTATTTCTTTTGGATTGTAATTAGAACTACCCATGATTCTCCTCCAAATAAACTTATTTCTTTCTATTCAAATTCCTATTTTATATAAAAAAATTGATAATGTCTAGCACAAAAGAGTCCGGGGTTAGTCAGTGAGTCACCGGGGACGTATCAAATTGACTCATTGCACGCAATGAGTCAATTTGATACGTCCCCAGTGACTCACCACTAAAAAAGCCCCGGCTAAATGATAGCCGGGGCAAAATCAGTAATTTTATTTTGTAACGCTAGCAAGTTTTTCTGCCTGAGCATTGATACCTGACAAAACCTCATTAACAGTTTCAAAGCTCTCTACAGCCTGATTTGTAGCTCTTACGCCTTCATTGGACAGAGAAGCGATTTCTTGGCTTGTTGCAGAAAGATTAGCAATACTATCGTTAATTTCAGATGTTGCAGACGTAATAGCTGCAATACTCTCTCCGAACTTGCCAAAATGTTCAATAAGATTAGATACATCATCACTGATACGATTGAAGTTCTCTTCAGCTACTACAATCATATCATTCTGTTCCTTAACTGTATCAGCTGTATGAGCGATACTGTCCATGGCATCAGCTGCATCCTTGGTCAGTTCTGATATGATCTGTGTGATCTGGCTTGAAGCCTGATTGGTTTCTTCTGAAAGCTGACGAACATTTTCAGCAACAACTGCAAAGCCCTTACCTGCATCACCGGCTCTTGCAGCCTCTATGCTGGCATTAAGTGCAAGAAGATTGGTCTGCTTGGAAATTGCCATGATACTTCCAATAATATTCTGTACTTCTTCAACTTTATCAAGAACGGCCTGTGTAAGTTCAACAGTAACTTTACTAGCCTCGTTAACATCATCAGATTTCTGTTTAAGCGAATTGATAGCTTTCTGACCTTCCTGAACGGTTTTCTGAGTATCCTCTGATGCCTCCACCATAACATTTCTACGTTCATCAGCCTGCTGAGCCTGTTCCTGGATATTAGAAATATGAGCAGCTTCATCAGTGATAGCCTGCGCAGTACTTTCTGTACTATCAGCAATATTCTGCATATTCACATTACTTGTATTGATTATCTCTTCAAGGTCTTTAACCTTGGTATTAGCCTGCTGGAAGAGGTCTGTGATAGTATCTGCTATATCAGCCATCTTATTGCTGGTAGCCTCTGTTGCTTCAACATGCCCCATAATGACTTCGTTATTCTCTTCATTGAACCGGGTAAGCATCTGAACTGTAAATATTGCAGCTATAGAAGCCAGGATCATAACTGCTACATCAGCAGCTATCGTCGCAAGAGATATTTCACCTGCAATCATTCCTCTTACAAGTGTAATAATACCTACAACGATAATAAAGATATCACCGGCAATAACTATTCTCATATTAAGATAAATCATAGCAGAGAATAATATAGGATAACCTACGATAAAAAATGCCATCTCATTATTCAACAATATAGTTGCAACATATGCTATTGTTGACCCGCCCATGATCATAATGGCGCCTTTTTTCTCTTCTCTAAAACTAATAAGCCCATACAAGGCAAAAAGAATACCTAAAACAGCACAGGCAATTATGATCACATACTTAATATTAAATCCATAAAGAAGAATAGCCACTATCGATTGAAGTATTGAACATGCAATTATCGGTGCGTCGATTGTAAAGGCTCTTAAATTAGCTCTTGAATATTGCTCTGGATTCATCTTTATACCTCCTAAAAAGAAAACCTATATACATAATTAGTTTATCGTTCACTTTTTAACAGGTCAACAAATATAATATTTAATTATTATTAACTATTTATGAACTACCCTCACCGACTCCTCGTCGGAAAGGGTTTCAGTTATGCCGCAGAGCGGCATGAACCCGCACGATGCTCTATGCATCCTGCAGAACAGGGCATGTCCACTATGCCCCTATCCCATTGGCTTACCTTTGGGAATACTTTCCTCAAGATATTTGCAGCTCCATTTATGTCTGCATTTGTTATTGTACCATCGTAGTGTCTGTAAAGTCCTCTCTGTATCCTCTTGCCTGAAAAAGCGAAGTTCTCTTTCGCATTCTTTTTATACAAAGGGATATAGTCTTTTGCAAGAAAGTCTGCCTTTGATGTGTAGCTTTCTTCCGTGAGAACAAACTTTATACCGTACTCAGCAAGTTTGTATCTGAGCATGTCTGCAAATATCAGCATTGGTATCTGCACAAAGTTCTGGTTATTGACATGTCCTATACCTATTTCCTGTTTCTGGTATGTGTTATGTCCCATCACAACTATATCTACATGGTTATTCCTTGCATAGTCAGCAAGCTGTCTGCTCACCTTATGGAACTGATCCTTTATCCTTCTGTTCCTCTTTTCAGTAAGAGAATTCATCCTCCTTGTCCTGTACCTCTTGTTGCATGTCATGGCACAGGAAGAGAGTCTTTTCATCTCTTTGTTGTAAAGCTGGTTGATTGACTTGATCACACTTCCCTTTATCACAAATGGTCTTGCACCAAACGTGTTTACAACAGCGGCGATATTGTCTGTTCCAGGATCTATAGCCATCACTCTCAGATTTTTCAGTTCCTCTACAGCCGAAAGGTCAGCGAGGATATCCTTATCAGCCATGGGGATTATCCCTTTGTCAGGCACTGAAAGAACTACATCCAGGACAAAGCTGTTTCCACCGGGCTTTATGCGGACTTCCTTAAGGCATACTTCTTCCGGGAGCTGACCAAGAGACAGAGTATCCCTGGTTCCGGGAAACTTAAGGCAGCCATCTTTGAGCCTGCATATCTGGTTCGTAAGGACAGATGTCTTGAATGAACCGGAAGGCATATACCCAGGCATCCTGGGACGACCCGTGAAGGCCTCAGGATTCCTTCCATATACTTTTACAGCCTCAAAGAAAGACTTATAGTCCCTAAGAAGGAGCTTTAATATCTGCTGATTAGCCTGGGCCGGAAGGGCATAGTATGCCTTATCCCTTGTTACCTTTAGCAGATGATCAAGGGCATTATATGAGAGCCACTTGCTGTCACCAAGATATTTGGTTCCAAAGAGACTATCCCTTACGAGCCTGTAAACTACCATCTGGTTTGGGAAAAGAGGCTTGAACAAGGTCATTGAATCTACTGCAGACGAATACTGCCTTAAGATGAAATTTGCCCTGTTGTACAGGATGGCTGATGATCTGCATATATCCCTGCAATAGTCGTAGAGTATGTGGTTTTTGCTTATCCTGTATTGCCTTGTTCTGTACACGGTTGTAAATTCCTTTATAGTATTCTATAGCAAATAGTGCTTGATTGTAAAACTAAATTCTACATAACGAAAACCTAGAAAAATGTAGTTTTTAATTCTACTTTTCCTCTCTTATCAATAGTTGAAAAATAGTATATAATGCCTTCATAGTCACATTTTTGGGTTTTTCTGCATGCCTAACAGGCATCTGGAAAAAAGTGTGCAGGACTAAATTCCACATGCCTATAGTGAAAGACTAAATTCTATGCAGTGAAACTTGCCTGTGTGTGCTATGACTTTATTTTACTAATGCTGGTATAAGGGTTACATCATCTGCCGGTATCTCTTTGAGGCCCAATGCTTGATGTAGCCTGTTATCCAGCAGTAAAAGCGATATTTCATACGGACTATGTCCGTTCAACATATCCCTTTTCTCGCTGTTGATGTGGTTGAGAAGTAACAGTGTCTTTGCATCGTCCATTTTTTCAAATGAAGACTTTTTAGGTAGTACATAGCGGATATACTCGTGATTCTTCTCCAAAGCACCTTTTTGATCAGAACGGTTAGGATCACAGTAATAAATCCTTGTCCGTATTTCACCGTACTTGTCTGCTTCAAGTATCTCGGGATACTGGAATTCACTGCCGTTATCCGTGATTATCACCTCGAAAAGCTTTTGAAATAGTTCTATTCCCAGTACTTCGGTCAGATAATCAAAAACTCTAAGAACTTCCTCTTGAGTCTGCTCCTTGAGAAGAAACATTAGCATCAGGTTACAGTTTCTGAACAGCATAGTAAGGAAACAAGGCTTTGTCCCTTTTCTGCCTACAACAGTATCCATCTCAACTATGTTTACCGGATGTTCCTTCTCAATAAATGCAAGGAAATCCTTGTATGTACGTCCTTTTCTGAAGGCTCTTTCTTTGATTGGAGTTTCCGTTGAACTCTTGCGCTTTTTATACTTAACCTTGCGCCTCAGATCCATGTTTTTGATATCAAAGAGGCCTTTATCGATATATGTATAAATCGTCCTTCTGGAACAGCTCAGATCATCTGCATGTGTCACATAAATGTGAGCTATGGACTGTCCTTTATTTATCAAAGGAGTAAGGATTTCATTCATCTCCTGTATATGTCCGGGATCCTGATTTATGCCTTCTCTACACGATACAAGAAGATCTTCATATGAATCCTGGGCATACTTGGAGGAGTACATCAGATGCTCCATGTTACAGTTGACACTCTTATTACAGCCATTGCATACATATGGTGGTTTGGACAGCTTAGGACATTTACGAGGCTCATATAGCTCGCACACATCAGCGCATCGATATTTTTTGCACTGAACACATAATGTATTACAGTTATTATCACCACATGCATGGTATACCTTACAGATGTTTGCTCTTGGATTATTGGGAGTGAAATTATTAGCACATGGAATAGGCGCAAAGTTTTTTGACTTCCTATCAGCAACGTAGGAGTGTTTCCTGACCTCCTTCGATATGGTGCTTGGATCTTTATCAATAGCTCTAGCAATGGTTCTAAAAGAATCACCATTGTTCAGCCCCTGTTCAATCTTGTTCCTTGCTGAAAGATCCATGTGTTTTTGATTGCCTTTTGGTCTATTATCGTTCATCTTATCTCTCTTTCTACACAGGCAAGGCAATCAACTGCCTGTCTATAATACAAGGAGATAAGAGAAAATATAAGTATACATTTAATGTGTAAGACTTATTTCTACGTACGTAGAATTTAGTGTTGCAAAGTAGAATTCAAAATAGCAATCAACCCAGTGGGAGTGGCTGATAGGTAATGGCTCCATGCCAAAAAACACTTGTTCAGAGCAGGACAGATCTTTTAATGTATCCGCTATTTGCACAGTAATCATCGCTTCGCTATTAATTCTTCTGTGCCAGTACTATGACAGCAGAATAGAGATGCAGGCTGTAAATTCAGGATTCGAGTCTTTTAATTTCTATACGTGGCCGAGACTGTTTCTGATCGTGGCATATATCGACTGTTTCACATGACAGCAATGAAGTGATGATCATGACATCTAATGACGATCCTGTAAATTGATATTTTAGATAAAATTCAAAAATAGGATAGAAAAGTGAATTATAAAACTAACTTCCATGGTTGGATTAAGAGGGGGTGGAAGTTAGTTTTACAATTCACTACTTTCCGAAATGGGTGCTCGCAAATATTATTTATACTTGAAAATTTCTGTGAGTTGAGATATTATTTGATCCGCGAAGAAATTCTCTGAGGGATTAGAATGTTCTTATGAGTGATAGGCAAAAGTGATGTCCTTTAGGAATCAACTTGAAGAATATTCGCAACATATTACGGTTAATATTCATATTTTTTCTAAATAACAGTAGCCCATATCTGAAGCTACTGTCGAAATCCAGGAAATTGAATATCGTTAGTAGTCGAGGCATATGGTAGCTTCTTGTTTTTTTGCTATATTACATTGCCAACAGTAATTATTGTGGATTGCTACTGTTGCTATTAGGAAAAATGGATCACAACAGTAACTATCTGCATCTTTATATGGGGTTGCTATAAGGAAATATCAAATTGCTACTAACGGAATTCGCTTTTTTCAATTGCAACAGTAGTGAATTTTGAGGGCTACTGTTACATTTGGCTATCATAAAAGATAACAGTAAAAAAATATGTAAAAACAGAAAGGAATATGCTAAATAATGACAAATGTGAAATTTGAATTGATAAACCAACTTTCGGAAGTCGAAGGGCTCCTTCAGGAGGTGGAAAAAAGCCTGAAATCATACAAAAATCTCGAAAATGGAAAACTGAAAATGTCTAAGAGTAACGGTTGCACGCAATATCTCCTGATTAAGCCCGGAACAGATAAGAAGGAATACATCCATTCATATGAAAAGGAGAAGATACATCTTCTTGCACAGAGGGAGTATGAAGAAAAATTTTATAAGACTCTTATAAGCGAAAAAAACAGGCTGAACAGGTTTATCGAGGGATATGATCCTCAGGAATTAGAAAATATCTATGATGTAATGTGTGACTCCAGAAAGAAATTG